>Ga0157369_10007999_pt1 | contig 12143 bp, 15 predicted proteins | sample C25metaG_FD_113461 | JGI IMG/M metagenome (GOLD analysis project Ga0157369, IMG submission 113461) | Corn rhizosphere microbial communities from Kellogg Biological Station, Michigan, USA - C2-5 metaG | ecosystem: Host-associated > Plants > Roots > Rhizosphere > Soil | place: USA: Michigan...
AGGAAGGGGTTGTTTCGGAGCAGGAAAGAGTTTCTGCACTGGCGTTGACTTCAGCCTGAGCCGGGCTGAGGTAGTTCCGTCTTTATCCACTATGCTGACCCTACACACCGTCAATTTGACCTGAAGCTCCTGCGCAACGGCAACCGGAATGCCATCTTTAGAACCGGGCGAGAATCGATCAACCTTAGCAACACTTAACGCTGCTTTGTCAATGTCATCGTCGAACGGATACAGAGGCGACAAACCGTCAGACCCTCCCTGCGTGTTGACCACCAGAGAAAGCCGAACAATTCCAGCGCCTTCGTACTCGCAATTGTTCGAGACGACCGGAGAAAAGTCAGTCGGAGCCAATTCGGGCGCTTTAGCGCCGTCTTCGGCGTAATAGACTGTCGCGTTTGGTTTCGGTGTCGGAGAACTCTGGGCCACCGCTTCGTTGCACCGAATCGCCCAAAACACCGTCAGGAAGACAGCCAGAACACAGCGCAGCATCATCTCTACCCTCAGCTCTTGCGTGCGTTGGGCCAATCCTAACAGGTCGAGTGAGCCAGCAGTAGAGAGCTTCGTAACTACGGCTGTTGCCTATGCCGGTCACTCAACCCCTATGCCCGAAAGGTAATGAATCACCAGTGTGTTCTCATCTCTCCGGCTCTAGCCATATTGCCTAGCTCGTCGGCAGTCTTCTGCTGTTCGTCAGTCAAATACTGCATGAGGTACTCATACGGGATGTCCCGATATTCCGCGTGGTCGATATAGAATCGCGTGATCACTCCGGTATATGCGCTCACGTCTGGATCGCCAGCTGAACTTGGCTTGAACCTTGAGTAGTGGGCAGCGCCTTTCCAGCAAACACCAGATGGGAGCACGATCTCATTCTTTGCATGGTCATAAGAACGGTTGGCTTTGAGATCAAGCCTACGGTCAGCAGCCGCACATGCATTCTGCACGCCCTCTTCATATCCATCGATATACGCCGCGACGAAGTGGACTTGTTCGGAGTGAGACCAAGCCAGCCACTCTTGTCCGTTGTGTCGCAATGAGTCTGTCGGCCGCGATTCACGCTCTGCACGCTTGCAACCGAGATGCGCGAGACACACGAACGCAATAACCACTAGTGCGCCAAGTTTCTCCACAGCCATATCGTTATAGACACCGTGAAGTTGATTTTTGAGCCTGAAAGGCTGCCCTTTCGGTTATCGCGGGATTATCGTCGGCAACTCGTCCATTACCGAGCGGAAATGTACGTATTGGCGGTCATTGGCCCAGAACTAAGCGTTGCCAGCGGCGTTCGTGGCCTGTTGAAGTTGTTGCGGGTCTTTGAACGGCCATGTTGCTAAATTCCACTCTTCTAATTGACTCGAGATTGTCTGCCTTCCGGCAATACGATTGAGCAGTCGCTCCAACCGCCCCGAAGGATCGTTATCCTTCGGTACGTCTGGTGCAACGAATCGTGTGGGACCGAAGTACTCCAAGTCGGTGCCTAAGAACAGGAGGCAACGCGCCAGGATTTCGCTCTCGCCCTCAGACAATGCATGTTCATCTACGAGTCGATGCGTGCTGAGATCGTCGTAGGTGAACCAGACCATGTTGGCGATTGCAACTAGGACTTTGTCCGGTCCTGATTGTGGGAATTGCTCCTCGAAATCGAAGTTGCTGATAGTTCCTTGGACAAACTCCCGAAGCACCTGCTCTGCTCGCAATCGCTTCGCTCGATCAACCATTGATACCCGCATCCTGATGCAGAGTTTAATATTTCGATCCCACCGTCATACGAGACTGTCGCGTCCCGAGTGGATTGTCGGCTACTCTTCACTATGCCTTCTGTTCGCCTGTTCTGGCCTGCCGATTTACGATTCGTCCCGTCAACCATTCGCGGACGATGGTTGCAATTACCAGAAGAGGAGCCCACGTAATCGGGAAGAGCATCCCGTAACCCTCAGTAAAAAAGCACGAGCAGTCGAGAGCGGACCCGAACGGACCCAGTTGCCGACCAGGCCAGAGAATTGAAATTGCACCGAAGTAGCCGATTGCTGCGACACCCGCGCTGATCCAAATTGTCACCGCCCTTGCAGAGGCTGATTCCCGTAGAAACCATGCAACAGACAATCCGCACACCGAAGCTATTGAGTCCCATAGCGTCATAACGAGCGCGATGTTGAGTGATTGGCGCGCCGCCATCCCTCGACCCGATTCGCTGCAGAAATAGTTCCCGAGTGCCTCCCACAAAAAGGCTCCGAAGAGACAAAGGAAGAAGGCCGACTCGACTAGGGTTCTAATTCGGATTTCACGTGAGTTCACTGGCTTCGTTTATAGCAGCTATTCTTCACATTTCCGTCTTGTTCCCGAGTAGTCGGCAACTCGAACCCTAAAAGGCGAAAGGTCGGCAAAGTTCCGGGTTGCCGGTGACTCGACCGCGATGTCAATTTCGTTGCTTTTTTTGTCGGGGTAGGACCGTTTGCAATTCGGCGGAAGCATCAATCACATTTCCGACGATGTGCTCCATCGCACGAGCGATCCTTCAGACAATTGGGCCAGTTCCCCCGCGCCTAAGTGCTGATGGGTTGGAATGAATTTATCCATGTGGCCGTTCTGTGTACCTGTCTTTGGATCCCACCTTGTCAGGCCAGATTGCGAAGCTGAGTAGAGCCACTTGCCATCGCTGAAAAATCTGCCTGAGGGCCCGGCAAAGACCGCAATTTCCCGAGCCGACCGCCAGTCGCTCCGCCGCGTGTCACTTGCGGAGCGGGGTGAGGTGAGGTCGAAGATGCGGGCCCCGTCAACCATTTCATCGTCATCGTCGCCAACGCCGCCGATTGCAACCGTCTCTTCGTCCAGCCATGCAACGCCGTGATCCCAATAATAGGTGCGGGTACAGAGCTCTATTCTGGTTCGTCCGTCCTCAGATTCCCACACATTTTCTGATAACCATTGATCAACATTCCAAACAACCGGAATACCGACCGGATGCCACGCCCACCCATCGTCGAGAATCCGAGTGCCCTTTGGGCTCAAGTAGAGGGCACCATGGAAATAGTCAAGGTAATGCTCCGGTCGTTGCTCGCCTGTTTGATACGCTGTGGGATGTCGCTGCGTGAGGAGTTGACCGGATAAAGCATCGGCGACATCGAGTCGGTTCCAAGCAGTGCGATGAATGACGACCACGCGTCCTTGCGACAAGGCGAAGCGGAACGAGAACGGTACGGTCTCAGCGTGATAATCTCCACCGTCCAGATTGATTGTGATTTTGCCCGATCTAAGGTCGATGACCTGACCGTATCGACCGTAGTCGCTTACGACTGCGGCGAAACTGCCATCGCGAGAGGCATGAAGACGCCACGCCCTCGAGTGTCCGGCAAAAGGATTGCTAACAGGTTCAAGCGGCAGATCGATTTGACCAACAACCTGCGACTCCCTCGTGTGTGCATTATGCCACAGGAGTCGACCATCTTCAGCGACCATCAGCCAGATGCTGCGGCTTTCCTGGTCGACTGGCGCGATATCAACAATCGTGTTGTCTTGGTTCGGATCTGACATGCTGGGCTTGGTTTTTCAACCAAGTATAGCGAAGGCTTCGCTGCCAACAGAGAACCGGCACGAGGTACCTGGCAACTTCTTGCTCTCAATTCGATAGTGGCCGGTCACTCACCAGCTTCATCTGCGATATGCAATGAGAGCGTAGGAAAGGTACGAGAGCATCGCAATGAAAGCCACAGCCCAGAGCAGGAGAAGAGGCGTCTCCACAGGCAATCCGCGCTCCTCAAGCCAAAAGTCGTCCGGACGATTTGGCCTATACCTTACGCTCGTTTTGTCGCCAATGGATATGTGGTAGAGCGAACTATTGTCGTTGACACTCACTTGTCCTCCATGGCTACCGCCACCATGGTCTTGATAGCGAAAACGAACTACAGCAATCTTGAGATTGCGACGGCCCTCAAATTGAGATACGGCGGTCACTTCAGCCTCGGTCTGAGGCCAAGTGTCAATACCTCTTAGCTTTCTCCAGAACTCTTCCACCATGGCTGCAGTAGTGTATCTCCTGCGGCTGCTCAGATTGCGTTCCGGGCGAGTAGTCGGCAATGGGGAAGTTGAAGTCAAGAAATTGTCCTCAAGTTCCAGATAGCCGGTCACTCGACAACTATCGGCAGCCGTCGCTCGCTTCTGACCAGTCGCGGGACTTTGAGTGGTATGTCATGGATTCACCCAGCGTGGTGCCGAACCAGACGATGTAGCTCGTTTCATCGCATCTCTGGTAGAACAGTTTCTCCCGCTCCATGGGACCCTTGCTCACTTCTGAGAGTTCTGCCGGTAGGCGACCGTGGACTCGCTGGAACGCTTCGATGTCAGAGATCAGGCGATTACCTTTCCTGATTTCGCTGCGCCAAATCACGTTCGGTGGCCCGAGATATTCAAGAAAGAGGAACGCCCCGAGCGCGATGATAAGAACTCCGCCAAGAATCCACTTCGCTGAACGTGTCACGTGACCCCCTGAAAATCCAGCAATCATCAATCTAAACGAGACGCATTCTCTCCTTTACGGGAGTGTGGTCGGCTACTCGGAGCCTAAGCAAAAAAATGGTCACTTCCGAGTTGCCGGTCACTCACTCGAAGAGTTCCCTGTCATTGGCTTAGGCCCGCTTGTTCTGATCGATTTTGGCTGTGATCAAACTCTCGGACCACCCGATCTTCTTCCCTAGAGCCCTCAGGGCACCAATGCAGGAGTCGGCCTCCGCAGTACGCGCCTCGGACTTACAGATGCTTAAGAGATCAAGGTATGCGTCGAACGCGTTCTGGGGTTCGCCATGCAAGTATAGAAAGGATGCCAAGCCTCCCAGAAAAATGTCATTCTTCGGTTCGAACTTTAGTGCTTCGCGGTAGTTCTGTTCAGCAAGTGCGAACTTCCCCGCATCTTCATAGCACTGACCAAGCAAGTGGAAAGTAGTCCCATGTTCCCAGTCTGGTTGCTCCTTGATTATTCGGGAGAACAGCTCTGACGCTTCAACGTTTCTACCTGCGCTTTTTAGCGCGATAGCTTTTGCTTCGAGTTCTACCAGATGAGGTTTCACACTACCGCCTTTGAAAGCTGCCTATACAGCATCGCAGACTCTGATCGAGAGTGAGTGGTCGCCTACTCGGATGTATGCCAAATGTTCGCCTGTTCGAGATCATTTCCGGTGAGGCGGTCATTCAGACAGAGCCGAGTCCTTCAGTAGCCTTAAAGCTCTGGGCTCAAAGATCGAGGCGCTATGAATGGCGAAGGCTCGGAATGCTAGCTTGTTTTTGAAGCGACACGGAGGCGCGTTCCGGTACAACCGTGCGGGTGACTGATATGACGCTAATGTCGTCCTCTTGACCGAAGAGCTGTGCGGCGTCAGCTAACTCTGTGGCAGAAGTATCTGCCCTAAGCAGTTCATGAACCCGTTCGAAACCGAAAAGGCTGCCATCTGCATCTGTCGCTTCTACTATTCCATCAGAAATCAATACTAATTTGTCGTGAACGTTCATCTTGAAACGCATGACTGAGAACTCCGCGCCTTCCAACATCCCCAATGGGAGCGCACCTCCCATCGGCATTGGCTCGCCATTGAGATAGGGTGCCATGTGGCCCGCATTCGCAAGCGTTGCTGTGCCGTCCGAGTCAATCCTGAGGGCTAGACAAGTCGCCTGTGCATCGCTGCGCCCGATTAAGCGCCGGTTTAGAGCCTGCAACAGAAACTCCGGTTCCAACCTCAACTCTGCAGTGCTGCGAACCGCGCCAACGAGCAGTGCGACCAACATTCCCGCCTTGAGCCCCTTGCCGGTAACATCTCCGGCTACGATTAGGAGGCTGCCGTCACTTTGGTGGGGAATGACTTGGAAGAAGTCGCCGCCCACTTCGCGAGCAGGCCGATACTCGCTTTCAACAACCAGTCCTGGCAGTTCGGTTCGCGACTCTGGAAGAATCACTTGTTGAACTTCCTGGGCCTGTTTGATGTCCAAGGCCATCTGTCTTTGACTTTGAATTGATTTGAGCAAGCGCCGCAATAAGAGCACTGCGACCACAATCGCCAGGAGCAGATTAGAGACATGCGCGAGTCTCACGCTAAAGCCGCCGGCTTCCCACCGCGTCGGAATATGTAGAAGCACGAGTTCGGGGCCGAAACTGCGGATTCCCCACAGAATAACCGCGGGTAGAACGATCCAGCCCTCGAATCCATGACGGCGAATACCCAGACCGACGATCCATAACTGGAGAATCAGAAAAGCCAACCGGACGAAAGCGGATCCGGTGAGGACGGCCTCCGCGATCCGATGTGGCACGAGCGCAACAATCATCTCTTGCCCTACCACGATAGTCAGTAGATAAAGAAGTCCCAACCCGGCAGCGGCAAGAGGCGTCCACGTGGGGCGCTGACGCCCGAACCACACCCACCACACCATGGTCCATCCGGCATAGATGAGGGAGGTCAGAAGGCCGAGATCTATAAATTGATTCTCACGGATACTGATCAATTGGGTGAAAGTCCCTGCGGAAGACGCTGCACTAGCCGCAACCTGCAATAGGTAGAGCCCTCCGATCCACAGATAAACAGGGTCGGATCGATCGAAGAGGATCAGGGTGAATGCCATCAGGGCAACGACGGCAAGTAACGGGATCTGCGCGACCGTCATCGCATACCCGCGAACCAACTCCAACCAGTCCATTTGATATTTGGCGGCGATCGTCGAGATATTGCCCAGCACCGGTGCGGTATGGATACCGCCCGTGTCCGCAACCTCTGTGAGGGTGGAAGGCAACATGAACACCCGAAAAGCAAATACATGGCTGGCTATCTGCGCCTCGCCCCGTTTGCGACTGTCTGCTTCCTTATGCAGCGGGAACATCATCGGCCTCGTGTAGTAGCCGGTCGGTGTTCTCTTGGAAAAGTCGCCGAATTCTCCCAAAAGATTTCCGTCTGCGAATACCTGATAAAAATCATCAACATTGGCAGGTCCGGCGAGGGCCAGTTCTTCACCTGACGATTGCACCGTTACACGGAGGCGGTACCAGGCGTATCCCCAATAACCTGGGTGCCCCTTCAGCGTCCAACCTGGCACAAATCCTCTTTGTCCTGTCAGAGGGTCTACGAGTCCGGTTGTTGGAGTGAGGTCCACCTTCTCCCATTGAGAGTCGTCAAATTCCGGGGCGGCCCACAGCGGCTGACCTGTCTTCTGGTCGATGGGAGAATCGCCTACCTTGAATTGCCATGGACCGTAAAGCTGAGCGGTTGACTGACCAAGGGCGACGAACGTCTGATTTTCTCTCTCGGCGAACGATCCTGGCATCGACGATGAGGGCTGGGCGTGACACTTGGCGCTCAATGCGCCTAGCAAGATCAGCGCGACAATGTCGCCTTTGTGCTGCCTCATTTCGCGACCTCTTGTTTGGGATAGCCGTTTCTGCACTATACCGAGTGGATATCATTCATAAAAAGGCTTTTTTGCAGGATGCGCCTCCGGTGACTTGCCCGAACCCCGAGACTTTTGGAGAACCGTACCCCGAGTTGGACCCGATCACGGCACCGCCTCCGCTTGTCGAAGGATGTATTCAGCTACCCGAGATACCGCCACGCTAGGATGAGTACCGCGGTCTCCGCCGGCGGGTGGCTCACATCCGACCACAGTGCAGATTGGGGTGTCCCACATCTCACTTCTGAGATGTGGGTTTACGTTCTTCTCGCCAGCACTCTGCAGTTGTCGGGCAAACCCCCTCATCCAGCTGCTGCCCAGAACGATTCGATCTCCACGGTTTCGCGAACTCCGGTTGCGTAATGGCGGAAACTCGACCACTTCCAGTCCTCTGGATTTGCGACCAGACCCCGCACCACTGGATTGCGGTGCATATAACGCAACTTCTCGATGCGCTTCTTTTCGGAGTGGACGTTGAAATCATAGTATCGCCGCTGCCAAAACGGCCTTTCCTGGCGCTGAACCGCCACGGAGATTTGAGCGACTGAAGTGCCTTCGCTAGAGTCTCAATCAGCGGCTCGCTCACCAGCAGATGAACGTGTTCCGGCATCACCACATAGCCGGTGACGAACAGGCTATAACGTTTGCGAATCGTCTCAAGGGAGCGCTCAAATAACTCGCGCGCGGATGTCGAACCGAGATATGCCAAGCGGTGATAGCAGGAGAAGGTCACAAAATGAAGATCACCCGTCTGCTGATACCGCCTGAGCGCGCTGGGCATAACCGACCATCATACGCCCACATCTCTTCGAGATATGGGGCACCCCAGAATCAGTTGCCGAAGATATGGACATATTCGAGGAACTCGTCCGCCGCAATCATCCGCTCGAACATGTCTCGCGACGTAAACACAAAAGCATCATCTTCGGCAGTGCGAGGTTGTCGAGTGGAGTAGGTAGTTGCCAGGTCTAATCTGTCGACCAGTTCGCAGGCTCGTCTGGCCACAAAGGACTCGCCAGAGGTGGAACTTTCGCAAATGGTGAAAACGACGCTCATCTGAGGGGCACGAACTATGTAGACTCCGACCAGTCGTCTGGATCGGATTCGCTGGCACCGAAGCGAAAATGCCGTGAGTTCTCCGCGATGGTGTCTAGGTCGTGCACAAGTTGACTGCAGATCGCACAAGCCTTTAGGTGAGGATGGCACTCGACCTCCGCGCCAGAACCGACTAACTCGGCAATCAGGTTCTGAAACTCCTCACAGGTCAGTTTGCGCGATTCTTCGAACATAGGCGCTCCCGTTTCGTCGAGTCTAGCAAAGACCGTTGCGGTTGTATCGTCGCCGACTCGGACCTTTTCCGATTCTTCCCCAAACGAACTGTCGCATCATGGCTGTTCGGAGGTCACTCGCCATGAGAAAGAAGGGGAAATCCAAAAGGGCTGGAAAAAAGCCAAAGACTGTGTTGCGGCTACCGGATCTTGAGCACGCGAAATCGGCAGTTCTGAGCAGCCTGAGCAATGTGGATGCGCAGCGCGGATACAGCCATGCAATCGACGAATTCGTGGACTGGTACTGTTCAGAGCCGCGTCTCGCCTTGAATCGTCTTGTCGTCCTTCGGTACCGCAGCCACCTGGAGGGAAGACGCCTAGCGCCAGGGACAATCAACTTACGGCTCGGCTCTGTCCGTAGGCTGGCGTACGAAGCTGCGGACTGCGGCCTTCTCAGCGCAGATCTCGCATCTGGAATTCGCCGTGTTCGTGGAATGAGGAAGATCGGTGTTCGGGTAGGAAACTGGCTTTCAGCCGAAGAAAGCAGGGCGCTCTGGGAGGCCCCGGATCCCAACGCCATGAAAGGCAAGCGAGACAGAGCCCTCCTCGCGCTTCTCCTGGCGTGCGGCCTTCGCCGGCACGAAGCGGTCTCTCTGAAATTGCGCGATCTGGAACAGCGCGAGGGCCGCTGGGCAATCGTCGATCTGGTCGGAAAGGGAGGGCATATCCGAACTGTTCCGATCCCGGATTGGGTGCGCGAACAGCTTGAGTGCTGGATCACAGCCGCCGGGATAGAAGCGGGCAGGATTTTTAGACGGGTGGACCGATCCGGGCAAGTCCGGGGTGAACATATCTCGGAAAAGGCGATCTGGCACATCGTCAAGAAGTCAGCCCGCAGAGCTGGTCTGCCAAATGTAGCCCCTCACGATCTGCGAAGGACGTGTGCGCGGCTCTGTCAGTCTGCGGGCGGTGAACTTGAGCAGATCCAGTTTCTTCTGGGACACGTATCGATTCAGACCACGGAGCGTTATCTTGGGAGCAAACAACGACTGCGCTGTGCAGTCAATGATCGCATCGGAATAGAACCAAGTTCATGATGGAATGAGTCGCTGTTCTGGAACAATCAGGGGTGAGGTGGGGACATGGAATTTGATCACGATAAGGTTGACGAGGTTACGCTTGCTCTTCTCTGGCTGACCCACTTCAAGGAAGGAGGCGGAATGCGGGCCTGGAAGGGCCATGACTTCGCAACGATGGATCGGCTGTATGAGCGCGATTACATCTCCGATCCCAAGGGAAAGACCAAGTCCGTCGCACTCACTGAAGCGGGCGAGAAAAGATCGAAGGAACTATTCACAAAGCACTTCATGCCTAAAATCTAGCTGAGGTGTGAAGCCGGAAGGGGCACCTTCTTGCAGAAGGTTCCGAGTTGCCGACCACACACCCTCAACAGAAAGACTACCTACTTCAGCCCGACAGATCCCATGTAAATTGGTCTTCGGAGTCAACTGGAGACCGCATGTTGCACACGAAGGAAGTCCGGTTAGTGTTCCAGATCGATGAATTTTTTAAGCGGGCCAAATCAGGAACGATCTGGGGCACGGTTTACTTTGAGGATGGGGGCGGCTGGGCTTTTCCAGACAGAGGATGGACCGACATCGTTGCGGGATTCGTTCGTGCGTGGCTCAACGCGCTCGTGCGGATCGCTGATGGTATTTCATCGACGGAGAACGTCGCATTCTACGACGGTCCAATGGAAATCGAATTGAATGCCAGAGGAAACGGCATCATCGAGACCGTTTTCTTATGTCGAGATGAGCAGCAATTCACTGCCGAACAAGAAATGTTGGGCATTCTCATCAATTCGGTCAGGATTGGCGAGAAACTCATCGCGGCCTGCGAAGAACGCCAGTGGCACGACAATGATACTGTTGCGGTGATGTCATCGCTCACGACGTGCAGAGGTTTGGTCGCTCGATACAAGGAGATTACGTAAAAGTTCGTGGTTCGTGGTGTGTTACCGGCTACTCGGAAACAACCCAAATTTGGGTGAAAATCGATCAAAGGAAGGCTGAAATCCGAAGAGGGTTAGCACAACCGACGCTGCGCAACTTTTCGTTTTAGCAGTCTTAACGACGATACCAGGAGTAGAGCGATTGCGATTCCCAAGTGAAGCTGCAGTCGATCGGCTTTGATGTCCTGACGATGGAGCAAGTATTCATCGGCATAAATTGCCCCAAACGTGAGAATCAATATTCCGAGCGTTGAGATGAGAATTACCCATCGAGATGGACGCACGATCCACGCAGCTTTTTCATTGCGACGACCAAGGATTATGGCAAGAACGAGTAACGCCGATGCTGAAAATGCCAGCACGGCGTCGGCCCAACCAATGTGGTCGCTCGCCTCTACCCAGAACAGACCTAGCATCAAGCCGGTCATCGCCAATACGAAAAGGGAGTAATCCCAGAAGCCCCGCGGCTTTGGAAGCAGCCTCATTTGGCCCATTCTAGCTCTTGTCGTATAACCGGCTAGTCGGCAGTTATCAATCTTTGGGTTTGGGTCCGAGTAGCCGACCATCCGCTCAGAACAACGGATACACTTGTCTTGCCTGTATGGAAAACGACGTGTCGGAAACGATCCCGTGGTTTTATGAAGGATTCTGGCGATCATCGAAGGATGCAATCGAGGAGCTGCCGTGGCCCGAACCCGATCCATCTTGGGTTCGCAGATCAGCGTTCTTGGACGCGCTAGATAGCGCTGAGGCAGAAGCTCATAGAGCAGCCGCTGCGGGCTTCTCGCTTTGCCGACTTTGTGGGTGCATTAATGGTTCCAAACAGCTCGTGCTGGAACGGTGGCAGTGGCCCGAAGGATACCGGCATTACCTAGCGATTCACCAAGTTAGACCATCTCCGGACTTCGAGGATTTTGTCGTGAGCCGAGCTCGATGACACGTGGGGCTTCCACCTCGTAAATGACGGCTCTCGTGATCGTTTCTTTCCCGAGTTGGCCAATTACCGACTACTCGGAACTGAGGAAGTTTGGGCGAGGAAAAGAGTTGGCGACCAATCCCCTCGGATTGATGCTCAAGGCAGTTTCTCTGCAGACAGGCCGGTTCCTCCGCAGAAATCGCATTCTTCAAACAGCTGTATGTCTCGGTCCCATCCAACGGCCTTGTAGCCCATCCCGTTAGCGTTCATCGCAAGGCCCACGCCGTGGCAATGGGTGCAGAAGCCATGAGCAGCAAAGTAGTCTCCGATGCCCGAGGGCCTGCCTGCGTCCGACTCAATGGTCCGCCACACTTTTACCTCTTGAATCCTCCTCAAGTGCTCCTCATATCTTCTTAGATACTCACCAGCAAATGGGAATCCAGGCTTCTCCTGAGGATCATCGCGCTGCATCCTGAAATCCTACTCTGGGATCGTGATACGGGCGAGTTACCGGCAACTCGGA
>Ga0157369_10008000_pt1 | contig 12142 bp, 8 predicted proteins | sample C25metaG_FD_113461 | JGI IMG/M metagenome (GOLD analysis project Ga0157369, IMG submission 113461) | Corn rhizosphere microbial communities from Kellogg Biological Station, Michigan, USA - C2-5 metaG | ecosystem: Host-associated > Plants > Roots > Rhizosphere > Soil | place: USA: Michigan...
GTCGCGTGATGCTGCCGCGCGAGCAATTCCGTCGGCGCCATGAAAGCGGCCTGCGCGCCGGTCTCGACCGCATCGAGCATCGCTGCCAGCGCGACGACGGTCTTGCCGCTGCCGACATCGCCTTGCAGCAGCCGCATCATGCGGATCGGCTGGCGCATGTCGTTGGTGATCTCGTCGATCGCGGCTTGCTGCGAGCGTGTCAGGCTGAAGGGTAAACCCGCAAGGACTTTGCGGCGCAGATCGCCCTTGGCGATGAGGGCGCGGCCGGCGACGCGCTTCACATGCTCGCGCATCAAGGCGAGGGCGAGCTGATTGGCGAGCAGCTCGTCGAAAGCGAGCCGCTGGCGCGGCAAGGTCAGCGGCGAGAGCGCGTCATCGCTTTCAGGCGCATGCACTGTGCCGAGCGCCTCGCGCCACGGCAGCCATTTCTGCTTCTTCAGATAGGCGGGGTCGAGCCATTCCGGCAGCTCGGGCGCGCGGGCGAGGGCGGCATCGACGGCGCGACCCAAGACGCGCGGCGTCAGCCCCTGCGTCAGGCCATAGACGGGCTCGATCGGCTTGAGGCTCGTCGCTTCTTCAGGCGCGACGATGTGATCGGGATGGGTGATCTGGATCTGATTGTTGTAATGCTCGACCTTGCCCGAGACGATGCGCGTTTCGCCGACCGGTAATTGCTGCTCGATCCAATCGCCGCGCACGTGGAAGAAGATGAGGAAGAGAAAGCCGGTCTCGTCGCGGCAACGCACGCGATAGGGCTGACGCGGATTATGCGGCTTCTGATGCTGGTCGATGACGATGGTGAGCGTCGCGATCTCGCCGTCCTTCGCCTCGATCACCTTCGGCTGGTGGCGGCGGTCGATGAGCCCAGTCGGCAGATGCCAGAGCAGATCGACGACCAGCGGCGCGCCGAGCTTCTCGAAGAGCTTGCCCAAGCGCGGTCCCACGCCTTTCAGCGCGGTCACGGAGGCAAAGAGAGGATTGAGCGGTGTGGGACGCACGCGCGGGTTCTATCAAGCGCGATCATCCTTGTCATTTCGTGCGGCCATTCCCACACACTCGTCCCGGCGAAGGCCGGGACCCATTTCTCACCATCGTGCTGTTGAAGAATGGGTCCCGGCTTTCGCCGGGACAGGTATTGAGGCATGCTCGGAATCCAAGGGAGGAACCATCATGCGGCGCAGCGACAGGAAAATTCTCACCAGCCATGTCGGCAGCCTGCCTTATCTGGCGGAGCTAGAGAAAGAAGCGGCCGATTATCCGGCGAAGCTGGCGAGCGCGGTCGCTGCCGTGGTCGAGAAGCAGCGCGCTTGCGGCATCGACATCGTCAATGAGGGCGAATACGCCAAGGGCGGCGATTGGCTTTCCTATATCGAGGACCGTTTCGGCGGCTTCGAGGCGCGGCCGCCCAAGCAGGGCGCGGTGCATCTCCTGGCGCAGGGCAAGGACCGCGCCGAATTCGCCGAGTTCTACAAATATGCGACCGAGAAGGGCACGCTGTTCTACGAGCCGGGCGGGCTGATCCGCCGCATGCGGCCGAGCTGGGTTTGCACCGGACCGATCACCTACAAGGCCGAGGCGGCGTTGCAGCGCGAGATCGCGTTGCTCAAGCAAGCGCTGAAGCCGGGTGAGGAGGGCTTCGTCACGACGACCGCGCCGGCGAGCCTCGAGCCCTATCGCGACAACGAATTCTATAAGAGCGAGGAGGAATTCCTCGCCGGGATCGGCGGCGCGATGCGCGTCGAATACAAGGCGATCGTCGATGCCGGATTGGTGCTGCAGGTCGACGATGCCTGGCTGCCGGCGCTCTGGGATCGCATCGGCATGGCGATGGGGCTCGACGCCTTCAAGAAGCGCTGCATGCTGCGTGTCGAGATTTTGAACGATGCACTCAAAGGCATTCCCGAGGACCGCATCCGCTATCACCTGTGCTGGGGCAGCTGGCACGGGCCGCATGCCTTCGATCTCGAGATGAAGGATTTCGTCGATGTGATGCTGGCGGTGAAGGCCGGCGCCTATTCCTTCGAAGCGGCGAATGCGCGGCACGAGCATGAATATTCGGTGTGGGAGAGCGTGAAGCTGCCGGCCGGCAAGCTCGTCCTGCCCGGTGTCATCACGCACTCGACCGACGTGATCGAGCATCCCGAGCTGGTGGCGCAACGCATCATCCGCTTCGCCAAGGTCGTCGGCAAAGAGAACGTCATCGCCAGCGCCGATTGCGGCTTCGGCGGCCGCTCGCATCCACAAATCGCCTGGGCGAAGCTGAAGGCGCTCGGCGACGGCGCGGCGCTCGCGACAAAGGCGCTCGGCTATTGATGCGAACGTCATTGCGAGCGAAGCGAAGAAATCCAGTGGCTGAGACAGACTGGATTGCTTCGGCCTTTGGCCTCGCAATGACGGTGGGGATATGAAGCAGCCCGCTGTCTATATCGTCACGAACAAGCGCAATGGCACGCTCTACACTGGCGTTACTTCGGATTTGGTGAAGCGCATCTCGCAACACCGCGAGGGCTCCACGCCGGGTTTTACCGCGCGATATGGCTGCAAATTGCTCGTTTGGTACGAGCCGTTCGAGGATATGCCGAACGCGATCGCGCGTGAGAAACAGATAAAGGCAGGACCGCGGAAGAAGAGACTGGAGCTAATTGAAGCAGCGAATTCCGACTGGCAGGACCCCTTCACAGCTCTGCTTTAGCCCTCATCGTCATTGCGAGCGAAGCGAAGCAATCCAGTAGTTGATCCAGACTGGATTGCTTCGTCGCTGCGCTCCTCGCAATGACGGTGTTTTGTCTTACGAGCGCGCTTCCGCCAATTTGAAATGCGCCGCGAGCAGCGCGGGGAACGTGGCGGGATCGCCGCGGGCCATGCCGCACTCGGTTCCGATGCCGTCGACCTTGGCGTGGCGCTTGCCGGCGGCGAGGCGGGCGGCATTGCCGGCTTCGTCGTCACGATGGATGAGGCCGAGATAGAGGTCGGTCTCGGGCTTCATCTTTAATTTTTCAAGCGGCACGAAGAAGGCTTCGTCGGTGCGCGGCTTGGGCACCGGCAGATGGAAGAATTGGATCGGCCGCTGCACGCTGGCACTGACGGCGTTGACCATCTCGACCATCAGCCCGGCGTCTTTCGGCTGCACCATATGCTCGTCCTGCGGGCTGCCGTAGCAAAGGTGATAGCCGAGCTCGACGGCGCGCGGCACCGCATCGCCGATCCTGGTCAGCACGTCGATGGCCTCGGTGCGGAAATCGACCGGACCGGCATCGTAATAGCCCTCCCAGGCGAGCACCTCCTGGCACACATCCCATTGCAGCGCGAGCCGGTCGTTGGGAATGGCCGCCGTCATCTTCGCGACCTCGCCCTGGAAATGATCGACGAGCGCCGAGAGCGTGCGCGGCCGGTCGGCGGGCACCATGTTGTTGTAGGTCGGCGCGATTGGCGTCGGCAGCGAGACCTGGAATTTGACGCCGGCCGGGATCGCACCGGCTTTCTGCATCTGCTCGAAGAGCTTCCACGACGCGATCGCCATGTCGCCATAATTGGTGACGAAGCCGCGCGCCGCCGGAACCTGTCCCGGCTTGATGCGAAGCCGCGGGATCTCGCGCACGACCTTGCCGTCCCATTGCGTGAATTTGAACGGCGGCACGTCGCTCGCGACTTCGATCGCCGGATTCTCGGCGAGCACGTCTTGCAGGAAACGGATCCAGCTTTTGCGGATACCGGTCTCGCCATCGGGCAGACGCGCGAGATGTGCGCCGGCGCTTTGCGACAGCGTCTTGAAGACGGTCTCGCTGTCGGGCAGCGGAATGCTGCCGACAAAATGGATGATCGGCTTGGTAGCAGTCATCGGCACGCTCCTCCCTATTGATTGAGGCTAACTGTAGCGCGGCGCTTCGCAACTGGGTATGCGCGCCGGAAAGCCACGGTTTCCCAAATTTTTTCGCTGTAGAGGTAGCGATCGATGCACGCTGTGTATTTCGCTCCCTAAGTAGCCTATAGGCAAGCTGCGCTCGCGGCGCTTTTCGATCGCGGCGATGTCGGCGCGCAAAATGGTTGGTCAAGATCATGCAATTAATGCCGCGCCTGATGCTGTCCGATCGTTTCGCCGTTTGGGTTCCGCCACTCGCGGTCGGCGCTGTCGCCTTGGTGCTGCGTCTCTATGGCTTGGCGGACAAGCCGCTTTGGCTCGACGAAGTCGCAACCCTCCACCGCGCGACCATCGGCTTTTCGGCGATGATCGCCGAAGCCCTGCACAGCAAGCATTATCCGACCTATTTCGCGCTGCTGTGGCTGGTGGCGAAGCTCGGGGTCTCGACCTGGCTGTTGCGTCTGCCATCCGCGATCTTCGGCGCGATCGCCACGGCGCTGGTCGTGGTAATCGGGCGTGAAGCCGACAAGCCGCGCACTGGCATCGCCGCCGGCTTGCTGCTCGCGCTGTCGCCGTTCGATGTGCAATACGGCCAGGAGGCGCGCTCCTATACGCTGGTCGCGGCGCTGATCCTCGTCGCGCTGTGGGGGCTGGTGCGCCTCGCTCGCCAGACAACCGCGCGTCAGGCCACCGCGCGCGAGCCGCAGCCAAGCGTGCGCGGCGCCTGGCTCGCCTATGGCGGCGGCACGCTGGCAGCGCTCTGCGTGCTGAATGTCGCGATGCCGTGGCTGGTCGCTTCGAATATCGCGGCGGCGGCGATCGCGTGGCGGGCGCGCGAGCGGCGCGCGGCTTTCTTGAAGCGCTGGGCGTTGGTGCAGGGCATCATCCTCGCGCTGTGGCTGCCGGCGCTCGGCGCCGTGCTCTATGACAGCAAAGGCGCCGCGCTCGAAGGACCAGGCTGGGCGCTGCACGAGAAATGGTCCGCACTCTGGTCGATCATCGGTCCGGTCTATCTCGATCGCATCTCCGCGTTCATCACTTACGATGTGCTGCCGGCCGCGGTTCCCGGCTTGTCTCTGCTTATCGCGGCGCTCGCGGCCTATGGGGCGTGGCGGCTACGTCAGAAGCCACACGCGCTCATCGTCATCGGCTGCGCCGCCTGCGTGCTGCCGCTGCTGCTGTTGCTCGTCTCGCGTGTCACGCCGGTGCTGGTGCCGCGCTATTTCGCCTGGAGCGCGGCGCCGTTCTTCATTCTCGCCGGCGCCGGCATCGCGCGCCTTACCGCGTGGCGCTACGCCGCCGCGCTCGCCGCGTTCGTGCTCGTCGCGTTGATCAATCTCGAGCCCTATTACCACGCCGAGACCAAGCCGCGCTGGGATATCGCGACGGCGCGGCTTGCCGCCGAGACGCAGCCGGGCGATGTCGTGTTGTTCAACTCGTGGAATGCGTATTACGTCGCGACCGTGGCCTTTGCGAAGCAGAGCGGGCTCGATCGGCAGCATCTCGCTCTGACCTGGCATCCGGACGATGCGGCGCGCTTCGAGCCGGGCCATCCGCTCTGGGTCGTCTTCGGTCGCGCGGGGCAAGGCCAGATGGACCGGCCGGCGGATTATGTCGCGCTGCTGTCGCGGCTCGGCCGGCCGGCGAGTGAGGAGAAGATCGGCCGCTATATCACGATCTGGCGCTTCGCCGCGCCGAATGCGGTGGCGAATGCGGCAGATACAAGCGAGGACGGGAAGCCTAATTAACGCGAGTTTTCGTGCCGCTTAGCGTCACCGAAGGATGGCAGGGCGCGTTCGGATTGCAGATCGGTCCGGCGGCGCCGTCCGGCGCATGGATATCGGCGAAGCGTACGCCCTCGATATCGTCGAACCAGAAGAGCGGTGCGTTGCTTGCCGTTGTTGCTGCGGCGAGCGCTTTGGCCGGCACTGTCGATTTCAGCCGCAGCCCATCGATCGCAAGGTTCTCGACATGGCGCGCGAAGAGGAAGCGCGCCGGCAGCGGGCCGAACATGCCGGCCTCGGGATAATCGCCGGCTTTCTCCGGTGGCACGGCGTCGCTCCCGGCGAAAGCGGCCGCGAGGGGAATCCAACCACCGCCTTCTTGCGGCACCGGCGCGGCGCGGCGCACCAGTTCGATATTGCGCAGCGTGACATCCGCGATGCGGTGGCCCGGAATGCCGGCGATCGTCACCGGCATGCGGAAGCCGTCGCAGGCGAGATTCTCGACCGTGACGCCGGCGAAGCGCTCGACCTTCGCGCCTTCCGGTGCGCGCAAGCGGCTGCCGAGGCGCAGAAGGAGAGGCGCGTCCTGTATGTTGCGCATCGCGATATCGCGCAGCGACACATGGGTAAGCGCACCGCCATCGACGGTGAGAAGCGGAATGCCGAGCGCATTCCAGATGATGCAATTCTCGACCGAGACGCGATCGAAACCCCAACAGGATTCGGTGCCGATCTTGATGCGCGCTTTCATGCCGTCGGCGGCGCCGATAGCGATGCGGCGCCCGTCCACCAAGGTGCCCGGCTTGAAGCCGCCGGTAACGAGGCAGCGGCGGATCTGCACATTGCTCGTCGGCCGGCTATAGCCGAGCGCGTTCGACGATTTGAGCACGATGCTGTCGTCATGCGGCGTGTTGAAGGCGCTGTCCTCGACGACGACGTTCTCGCAGCAATCGATATCGATGCCGTCGCGGCCGACATCGACGAGCAGACGGCTAACGTGCAGATCGCTGACGCCCGTAGCAAGGATCGCGATATGGGGACTGCCGATCAGCGTGAAGCCGCTGAGGCTGACATTGCGGCATTCCTTCAGCGCGATGATCTTGTCGGCGCCGCCGTGTCTCGCGCTGGCATAGCTGAACTCGCCGCGGCTCAACCCATCGCCGCAGATAACGCCCGGCCCGGCGATGGCGACATCTTTGACGCCAACGCCGCAGATCATGCTGTTATGCCAATGGCTGTGGCCGAAATCCTGATACCGGTCCCAGCGGTTCGGCTGGAAGGGATCGTATTGCCCGGTCGGCGCGGCGCGCAGCACGGCGCCGCGCTCGAGATAGAGCGTGATGCCGTCGCGCAGATGGATGGTGTGGCAAAGGTAATCGCCGGCGGGAATGCGCACGATGCCGCCGCCCTTCGTCGCTGTGGCGTCGATTGCGGCGTTGATCGCCGCGGTGTCGGAGTTGTTGTCATTGCCGGTCGCGCCATAGACGCGTACATCGGTTCCGATGGAGGGAGCGGCACGAAGGGCTTTTGCCGCCAGCGCGGAAGACAGCGTCGCGAGCGCGGTCGCGCGCAAGAAGTCGCGTCGGGTGCGAGACGGGCAGGATCGCATGGAACCGCGCAGTTATCAGGCGATTGTTGCTGCTAACCTATCGGAAAAGCCGCGACGACGGAGCAACCATGATCGGGTGCTACCGGCGCAGATTGCCGCAGGCGTCGCTGTAATGTTTCGCCCCGATAGCGTGCAAGCCCGCGGCAAAGCCTTCGGTTTCCGCGCCATTTCCGGTCCGATTGCGCGATGCGGCGGAGCGGGCGTAGACTTTCGGCCAGCCGCTCAAACTCAGAACATGCGGCTTAGGGGGAGGACAGATGATGCGCGCAAAGAAGCTTGTCGCCTGCATTGCGGCTGCGATCGCCGGGGTGTTGCTGGCACCGGCCGTCCATGCCGATCCGGTGAAGATCCGACAGTCTTACATCGTATCCGTCGCGAATTGGGCGACGATCCTCTTCGCCAAGCCGGAAATGGCGAAGCATCTCGGCAAGAGCTACACCTTCGAGCCGGTCCATTTCCAGTCGACGCCGACGCTGATTCAGGCGCTCGCCGCAAACGAGATCGAGATCGCCAATCTCGGCTTCACCTCGCTGCCGCTCGCCATCACCAATGCGAAGATGAGCGATCTCAGGATCATCGCCGACGAGCTGCAGGACGGCGTCTCCGGCTATTACAGCAACCAATATATGGTGCTGAAGGACAGCCCGATAAAAAAAGTCGAGGACCTCAAGCGCAAGGTGCTGGTGACCAACGGCTATGGCAGCGGCACTGACATCCCGCTGCGCATCATGCTGGCCAAGCACGGCCTCAACGACAAGAAAGACGTCAACATCATCGAAGCGCCGATCCCGACGATGGGCGCGATGCTCAACGAGAAGAAGGCCGATCTCATCGCTTGGGTGCTGCCTTTCACCGCCAATACGCAGGCGACCGCGAATCTGCGCACGCTTTTCACCGCGGGCGATGCGGTGGGCGTGAATCAGCTCGGCATGTGGGTGGCGAAGAGCGAATTCATCGCCAAGAACCGCGCCGCGCTGACCGATTTCCTGGAAGACGCGCTGCGCGCCGAGCGCTGGTATTTCGATCCCGCGAACCATGACGAGGCCGTGAAGATCGCGGTCAATGTGACGAAGATCCCGGCGCCGGCGTGGCAGAGCTGGCTGTTCAAGAAGGACGGGCAGAACGGCGATTACTATCGCAGTCCCGATGGCATTCCGGACGTTCCCGGTATGCAGAAGACGATCGACGAGCAGGTGAAGTACGGCTACCTCAAGCAAGGCGTCGACGTGAAGAAATACACCGACTTCTCGCTCGTCGAAGCGGCGGCGAAGCGGCTGAAGTGAAGAGCGCTCGGAGGCCAGCCGTGACCCCGGCGGGTCACGGATCGGCATGAGCGTTCCTTACTCTTTGGTGCTACGGCCCTTAGCCAAAAGGAGAGAGCCCCAACAAAGACATGGGGCTAACCCGACACGAGCGCATAATGTCGCTACCGGCCGCGTCAAATCTCGGCCGCGTTGGGGGCGCTCAGATGTTGATCTTATGGCGGCACGTGCTTGCGGCGTGGTTTCTCGTAGCGGCGACGATTGGCGTGATCGGCGAGGGGCACGCGCAGAATGCGGCAGGCACCTGGCCGCACACGATCACGATGCCCAACGCCACCGTCGTCGTCTATCAACCGCAGGCGATCGCCTGGCCCAATCATGAAAAGCTGACGGCGCGTGCGGCACTGGCGATCACGCGGCAAGGAGAGAAAACACCGATCGTCGGCACGGTCGAGATTTCTATCGCGACCCGCGTCGATGCCGCCACTGGCGATGTAAAGCTGTCCGATCTCCAGCTTTTGGCGACGCATTTTCCAAGCCTCGACACGGCGCAAGCCGCTCAACTCGAGGAACGCATCAAGGCGGCCTTACCCGGAATCGAAACCAACCACATCCCGCTCAATGCGGTGCTGCTGAGCCTCAAAGAACACGATGCGCCGCCGGCCGCGCCATTGGCGACCGAGCCGCCCGTGATCTTCCATAGCGGCAGCCCGGCAAGCCTCGTCATCTTCGACGGCGAGCCGGTGCTCGTGCCCGCCGGAAAATCCGGTCTGTCCATTGCGGTGAACACGAATTGGGACGTGTTCACCGACGGCAAGAATTGGTACCTGCTCAACAATGGCCTGTGGCTCGAAGCGCCGGCCTATGCCGGTCCCTACAAGCCGATAAAGACATTGCCGCCGGCGTTCAAAGGGCTGCCGGCCGACAAGAACTTCGCCGATGTGCGAAAGGCCATTCCACCCAAGCCGGCCAAGTCCGCCGTGGTGCCCGCGATTTTCGTCAGCACCAAGCCGGCCGAGATCATCGTCACGCAAGGGCAACCGCAATTCGCGCCGGTCGCTGGTACCTCGCTTGAGGTGGTGCGGAACACCAATAGCATCCTCTTCTTCGAGCCGGCGAGTGGCCGTTTCTTTCTCTTGGTGTCGGGACGGTGGTTCGCTTCGCAAGGGCTCGATGGTCCGTGGAGCTTCGCGACCGACAAACTTCCGCCGGACTTCGCTTTGATCTCGCCCAACAGCCCCGAGGGCAAGGTGCTCGCGGCGGTGCCAGGCACCGCTCAAGCGGAGCTCGCCGTGCAGCAGGCCCAGGTACCGCGCCAGGCGACGCTGAAAAAGGACGCCGCGCAACTCAAGGTGATCTATGCCGGACCGCCGCAATTCAAGCCGATCCCCGTCACGCCGCTTACCTATGCCGTGAACACCTCGTTTGAGGTGATCGGTGCCGAGGGGCATTTCTACGTCTGCTATCAGGGCGCGTGGTTCGTCGGCAATACGCCCAACGGTCCGTGGGCGCTGGCCGCAACCGTTCCGGCCGTCATCTACACGATCCCGCCGACCAGCCCGCTCTACAACGTCACCTACGTCAAGGTGTATGCGGCGACGCCGACGACGGTGACCTATGGTTACACGGCCGGCTACACGATGGGCTTCGTCAGTGCCGGCGTCGTGGTCTACGGCACCGGCTATTACTATCCGCCGGTCGTGATCGCGGGACCGGTGCCGATCTACTACGCGGCGCCTTACTCCTACGCCGGCAGCGTCTGGTACAGCTCGAGCAACGGCACGTGGCAGAGCGGCGGCACGATTTACGGACCTTATAACGACGCGGCCTACCGCACCTATTACAACTCCTCGACCGGTGCCACCGGCGCCGGTGGGGCGATCTACGGCCCGAATGGCGGCGCCGGTGCGTTCTCTTATTACAATCCGTCGAACGGCAGCTACGCGCATGGCAGTGCGGCGTGGAACAGCTCAGGCGGCTCGGCCAATGCGAATTACTACAATGCGCGCACCGGCATTTCGGGCTCGACCAATCAGAACTGGAACGCGTATTCGCGCTGGGGATCGAGCACGTTCAGCGGCGCGAACCAGACCGTCAATACGCGGAGCCAGAGCAATGCGCAGGGCTCGGCCGGCGCTTTCCAATCGACCAGTGGTGCCGAAGGCGCGGGCTATCACAGCGCGGCCACCGGCAGCAGCGGCGGCGCGGTGAAGACGCAGAGCGGCGATGTCTATGCCGGGCATGACGGTAATGTCTATCAGCACACCGATGACGGCTGGTCGAAATGGGATAATGGCAGTTGGCAGCAGGTCAATCCTCCGACTCAGACAAACAATCAGAGCAATCAAAATCGCCAGCAAAGCTCTTCCGGCAGCAACGCGCAGAGCAATCAGCTTGGTTCGAGCCAACAGCAGCAGCAGCGACGCTCAACGACTCAAGGATCGTCCGGCAGCACCACGCAAAGCAGCCAGCTCGGTGCGAGTCAGCAGCGCCGTAACGCCTCGCAGACGATGGATAGCAACTCGTTCCAGCAACTCGAGCAGGATCGCCAAGCCCGCTTCGCGGGAACGCAGCAAAGCGCCGCTGGCGATCGGTTCCGCGGCAGTGGCGGTGGTGGTGGCTTCGGAGAGCGTGGTGCGTTCGGCGGCGGCCGGCGCCGTTAATCACAACATTTTTGAAAACGAGGGGACATCCATGCCGATCTTTCACCCCTTTGGATCCAGGCGCGCGTTGCTCGGCGCTATCGCCATGCTGGTTGTCGCTAACAGCAGCGCATTCGCACAGCAGCCGACACAACAGCAGACCGCCGCAATCCGCAGCGCGTGCCGCTCTGATTACACGTCGCACTGCTCCAATGTACCGACGGGCGGCGCGGCGGCACTGCAATGCCTGCGCGATCATGTCGCCGAGCTGTCACCCTCATGTCAGACGGCGGTGAATGCGGCGACGCCGAGCCGTCCGCCGGTCGCGACCGCACCGGCGCCGGCTCAACCGAAGCAAACGCAGCCCTCCAACGCGTCGGTGCCGCAGGTGACGCCGGCGCAAGAGGCCGCCCTCCTGCGCCGCTCCTGCAGCGGGGATTTCCGTTCCTATTGCCAAGGGACACAGCTTGGCGAGGGCCGTGCGGTGCGGTGCTTGGTACAGAATGAGAGCCGGTTGTCGCCGGCGTGCAAGCGGGGCCTCGCCGAGGCCCGGCAAAGCCAATAGCGGTGGGGGAATCCAACATGATCATTGCCACTTTCAAAAGGCGCCGCGCGACAGCGGTTTTGGGCACGGCTTTCGCTGTCGCTTTGCTGTCCGGCTGCGCGCCGACCAAGGTCACGCCGGTTCAGTCCTATCAGGGCGCCCAGATGCCGCGGCCCAACGTCGTGGTGATCACCGACTTCCTCGCATCGCCGGATACCGTAAAGGTCGATACCGGCATCGGCGCGCGGATGCGAAACCGGCTCAGCAACACATCGCAATCGACCCAACAAACCGAAGACGACCGCAAGGTCACGGCGAAGATCTCCCAGATTCTCGTCGCGGAGATCAACAAGCTCGGCTTGCCGGCCATACAGGGAAACGACCCGACGCTGTGGCGAGGAGAAGCCAAGCTGGTCGTCGGGGGCGAAATCCTGTCGATCGATGAAGGCAACCGCACAAAACGCAACATGATCGGGCTGGGTGCGGGAAAGAGCGACATCCA
>Ga0157369_10008001_pt1 | contig 12142 bp, 10 predicted proteins | sample C25metaG_FD_113461 | JGI IMG/M metagenome (GOLD analysis project Ga0157369, IMG submission 113461) | Corn rhizosphere microbial communities from Kellogg Biological Station, Michigan, USA - C2-5 metaG | ecosystem: Host-associated > Plants > Roots > Rhizosphere > Soil | place: USA: Michigan...
GATCAGCTTGGCCGGACGCGTCGAGACGGCGGGGTCCTGACGCCAGTCGCTGAACAGGGCGGTGGCGGCCAGGCGGAAGGCCTGGGTCGTGTCGCTGGGGTCCATGGCGGCCGCCTCCAGTCCGATGGGATCTTCCATCGCCTTGGAGATCATCGGGCTGATCAGCACAAGCGCTTCCGTGCGCCGTTTCTCGCCGCCGTCCAGGGTGAAGCGCAGCCGACCCGAGAAGGCGCGCTTCAGGGCGCGGCGTCCGTATTGCCAGGCCAGTCTGATTTTCCCTGTACGCATCGCCTCGCGCGCCGGCGCCCACAGGGCGGGCGAACCGAGAATGGCCGCGCAGTAGAAATATTCGCCCTGCACCTCCCCGCCCGACACGGGTTGAGACTCGCCCTCCTCCAGCGCCCGCTTCAGCGCCAGCTTCCAGTCGGCGGTGCCGTAAAGCGCCTTGGGCAGCATGTTCATCGTCCCGCCCGGCAGGGGGGCGATCATCGGGCCGTTGGGGCTGGCCCTGGACGCCACCGACCGCGCCGTGCCGTCCCCGGCCAGGACGAAGATCACGTCCGGCTTGGCCGCGAAGGCGTCGGCGATGGCCTTGTCGAAGTTGCCGCCTTCCAGCGTCATCACCTCGACCTTCAGATCATAGTCGGCCAAGATCGCTTCCGCCTCGCCCGCCGCGCGCGGCCCCACGCTTCCCGAGAGCGGATTGATCAGCATCACGACGTGCTTCAGCGCCGCATGGGGCGTCAACGCGGACCGTTCGGCGGCGTCGGGTTTCGATAGGGAGACGTCTGTCATGGCGGCCGAACGCCCCGGAGCCGCGCTGCGTTCCGCTCAAGCGTGACCATATTCTAGCCCATCTTCGGGGAACCCAAGCTGGGCCGATACGTTTGCGGACCCAGGGGCAGACACCCAGGGACAAAGGATTTCACCATGAACAAGGCGATTATCGCGATTGCCGGCGCCGGCCTTCTGGCTTCGGCCTGCGCCAGCGACCCGTACGGCTATAACAACGGCTCGAACGAAACCGTCCGCCAAGGCGCGATCGGCGCCGGCCTCGGCGCCGTCGCCGGCGCCATCATCGGCAACAACGTCGGCGGCGGCAATGCCGCCACCGGCGCCCTGATCGGCGGCGCCCTGGGCGGCGCCGCCGGCGCAGTCCGCGGCTCCAACCAGGACCGCAACAACCAGCAGCGTTATCGCGACAGCCAAGGTCGCTACTACTACTGCTACGATAACCGCCAAGACGAGTGCTACTGGGACAACGGCCAGCGCCGTTATTGATCAGTGATCAAATGCCGGTCGCGGAACTCAGCGACCGGCGCTAGGTTTTAGGGGCGGCTTGTCGAAGGACGGGCCGCCTCTTTTGCGTAATGGGCCGGCCGAGCCGGAGGAGGGCTGAGATGAAGCGATCGACAGGGCTGGCGATGCTGGCGGTGGGAATGCTGGCGGCCTGCGCGCCGACGCCGAAGCGCGAGGCGCTAGTGGTGGGCGAATCGCTGTGCGCGCCGGGGCGTTTCGATATCTATTTCCTGGAGAACCAGGCGCGGCTGACCGAGCCGGCGGCGATGGTGCTGAAGGCGGCGGCGACCAAGGCGAAGGATTGCGACGTGCGCAAGGTGCGCGTGGTGGGCCTGGCCGACGCCACGGGAACGCCCGAAGCTAACCTGAACCTGTCGCAGCGGCGCGCCCGGACGGTGGTCGAGGCGCTGACCCAGGCGGGCATGCCGGCGCCGATCTTCGAGCTGAACGCCGCAGGCGATGCGGGCGCCACGACCGCAGCCGGCAATGACGAACCGCTGCGTCGCCGCGCGGAAGTGATCTACGAGGCCTATCCGCGCTGATCGACGCGGGGGCGGGCGCAGCGATGGCGCGGGGACGCGCGACGCATTAGGTTGCGGCGCTCCCCTCGCCTGCCGGAACACGCGTTTGCGCCTTTTCGCTCTTCTCCTCGGCCTGCTGTTTAGTTTGACGGGCGTTTCGGCGACCGTCGCCCAGCCGGTGCAGAGCCAGCCCACGGGCGTCGTCGCCTTCGGGCCGCAGCGGACCGAGCGGATCGAGGCCGAACTGGTCCCGATGTCGCAATGGGTCGCGCCCGGTTCGACGACCGTGGTGGCGGTGCGCCAGAAGATCGCGCCCGGCTGGCACACCTATTGGCGCAATCCGGGCGACAGCGGAGGGGCGACCAGCCTGATCTGGACCTTGCCCGCTGGAGTGACCGCCGATCCGATCTTGTGGCCCCTGCCCAGCCGCCAGCGGCTGATGAGCCTGATGAACTACGGCTATTCGGGCGCGGTGCTCTTGCCCGTGCCGATCCATGTGCCGCCGACGGCGCGGCCGGGCGAAGTGCTGACCCTGACGACCGACGTGCTGTTCCTCGTGTGCAGCGACCAGATGTGCGTGCCCGAGCCGATGACCCTGTCGCTGGCCCTGCCGGTGCGCGAGGGCGCAGCGCCCTTGGCCAAGCCGTGGGGTGAGGAGATCGAGCGGCTGGTCGAAACCGCGCCGCGCCCGGCCGGGATCGAGGCGCGCGTCACGCGTCAGGGCGGCCAGCTGATCCTGACCGCGACCGGCGGTCCCCTATCTGGTGACCAGGCGGGCGCCGACATTGGCCAAGTCTATTTCTATCCTTTCGACGGCGGGCGGATCGACCATGCGGCGGCCCAGTCGGGCCAGCGGGGACCGAACGGCCTGACCCTGATGCTGACGGCCGGCAAGGACACGGCGACGACGGCGCTGAGCGGGGTCCTGGCGACCGACAAGGGCGCGTGGGAGATCACGGCGGAGCCTGGCGTGCCTCTGGCAGGCGCCCAAGGCGGCGCGGCGCTGAAGCCGCTGGACGAAACCACGGCGACGCCGGCGAAGACCGGCGCTCTGGTCTTTCTTCAGGCGCTGGGCCTGGCGCTGCTGGGCGGGCTGGTGCTGAACCTGATGCCGTGCGTCTTCCCGGTCCTGGCGATGAAGGCCGCGTCGCTGTCGGCGGCGGCGCATGATCCGGCGCGGGCGCGGCGCGACGGCCTGGCCTTCACCGCCGGCGTGCTGGTCAGCTTCCTGGTTCTGGCCGGCGTCCTGCTGGCGCTGAGGGCGGCGGGCCAGGCGATCGGCTGGGGGTTCCAGCTTCAGTCGCCGGGCGTGGTCGCGGCCCTGGCCCTGATCATGCTGCTGGTCGGACTGAACCTGTCGGGCGTCTTCCATGTCGGCGCCGGATTGCAGAACGCGGGGTCCGGCCCCTTGTCGCGCCTGCCCGGCTCGGCGGGCGCCTTCTTCACCGGCGTGCTGGCCGTGGTCGTTGCGGCGCCCTGCACCGCGCCCTTCATGGCCGCAGCGCTCGGGGCGGCCCTGGTCCTGGCCTGGCCGATGGCGCTGGCCGTGGTCCTGATGCTGGGGCTGGGCCTGGCCCTGCCCTATCTGGCGGTCAGTCTGTCGCCCGGCCTGCTGTCGCGCCTGCCACGACCGGGCGTCTGGATGGAGCGGCTGAAGGGTCTGCTGGCCTTTCCCATGTATGGCGCGGCGCTGTGGCTGCTGTGGGTGTTCACGCGACAGGGCGGCGTCGACGCCCTGAGCCTGCTGCTGACGGCGGCGCTGCTGCTGGCCCTGGCGGCCTGGCTGACGGGTCTGGCGCAAGCGGCGCGTCAGCGTGATGAACGGCCGATCCTGACCACGATCTGCGCGATCGTCGGCGGCGTCCTGGCGCTGGGCTTGGCGGGCGTAGCGGCGGGTGCAGCGCGACATGCGGACGCCGCGCCGCAAGGCGACAGCGGCCCGCTGGCGCCCCAGCCCTGGTCGGCGGGGGCGGTGAGTGCAGCGACCGCGTCGGGGCGACCCGTGCTGGTCAATCTGACCGCTGACTGGTGCGTGACCTGCAAGATCAACGAACGCGCGGCCCTGTCCTCCCCCCGCGTGGCCGAAGCCATGCGCGAAGCGAACGCCGCCTATCTGGTCGGGGACTGGACCCGGCGCGACGACGCCATCACCCGCGAGCTTCAGGCCCATGGGCGCTCGGGCGTGCCGTTGTATCTGCTGTATCGACCGGGTCGGGCCGAGCCTGAAATCCTGCCGCAACTGCTGACCGAGGGCGTGGTCGTGGATGCGCTGAAGGATTGAGCCTCAGCTCAGGAACCGCTGCACCGCCGCCAGGAACCGCTGCGGCTGTTCGATCATCACCTGGTGTTCGGCGCCTTCGATCCGCTCGAACCGGGCCGTGCGCGCCAGGCCTTGGAAGCCGTAGCGATACAAGCCCTCCAGTCGGTTTCGGGGAGCGTCGGGATCGCGGGTCCAGCCATAGACGACGGTGACAGGGGCGGTGATCTGCGACAGGCGGGGCCGCAGATCGACGGTCAGGGCCTCATACAGACCCTGGGCCAAGACGCGCCGGTCGCCGCCCTGAAGCCCCAGCCCCTGGAACACCATGTCGCCGGCCAGACCCATGTCCACGCCGAAGGCTGCGACCTGGGACTTCAGCGCCTGATCGCCGAACAGGAGCAGGGCCTGATAGCCCAGTCGGGCCAGGGGCTCGACCTGATCCGAAGTGGTGCGGGCGTCGATCAGGGACGGGAAGAAGGGCGAGGAATCGACCACCATGACGCGGCCGATCCGGTCGCCCATGTCGGCGGCGACGCGCAGGGCGATCTGGCCGCCCAGCGAATGGCCGATCACGGCGGGGCGGTCGATGCGCTGCTCGCGGATGTAACGTTCGATCTCGCTGGCGGCGGGGCCGGCCAGACCGCCGCTGACATTGTCGCCGATCTGGGTCTCGCCAAAGCCGCGCAGGGTGACGAGATGCACCCGGTAGCGGTCATCCAGCCGATCCGCCGTCGATCGCCAGGCCGAGCCGGTCGAGCCCAGGCCGGGGATGAAGATGATGTCCGGCCCCCGCCCGCGCGTCTCGACGATGATGCGGCTGGAGCTGAAGGCCGGGACCGGCGCAGCCGCCTGAGCCTGAACGGCGGCGGGGGCGAGAACGAAGAGGGTCGCCATGAGCGAAACGAGAAGACGGATCATGATCCGCCCCTAACGCCCGATCACGGCGATCGGTTGACGGCGCGTTTGCGGCCTATCGCCCTTTGAACTCGGGTTTGCGCTTTTCGACGAAGGCGGACATGCCCTCCTTCTGGTCCTCGAAGGCGAACAGGGAGTGGAACAGGCGGCGCTCGAATTGGACGCCTTGGGTCAGGGTCGTCTCCAGCGCGGCGTTGACCATCTCCTTGTTGGCCATGACGGCCAGGGGCGACTGGGCGGCGATGCGGGCGGCGATCTTGCGGGTCTCGTCCAGCAGAACGTCGTGCGCGAAGACGCGGGAGGCCAGTCCGGCGCGTTCGGCCTCCTCTGCATCCATCATCCGGGCGGTCAGGACCATGTCCATGGCCTTGGACTTGCCCACCAGACGGGTCAGGCGCTGGGAGCCGCCGATGCCCGGCGCGACGCCCAGGTTGATCTCGGGCTGGCCGAACTTCGCCTTGTCCGAGGCGACGATGAAGTCGCACAACATGGCCAGTTCGCAGCCGCCGCCCAGGGCGAATCCGTTGACCGCGGCGATGATCGGCTTTCTGAATCGGGTGATGCGGTCGTGGCCGAGGGCGAAATAGTTGCCCGTGTACATCTGGGCATAGGTCTGGTCCGCCATCTCCTTGATGTCGGCGCCGGCGGCGAAGGCCTTTTCGCCCGAGCCGGTCAGGATCAGGCAGCGCACGTCGTCGTCCTGTTCGACGCTGTCGAGGAAGTCGGCCAGATCCTTGAACAGGGCCGAGTTCAGGGCGTTCAGCGCCTCGGGCCGGTTGAGGGTCACCACCGCATAGCCGTCGGCGTGGCGTTCGATCAGCAGGTTGGAATAGGCGTCGGCCATGGTCGGTCTCCTTCGACGGCGGTCATACAGGCGCGAGGCGGGGCCTGCTAGCGCATCGGCTATCGTCGCGGCATCAGCGCCAGGGTCAGGGCGGCGCGCGCCAGCTCGACCACGACCACCATGCCCAGCAGCAGATTGGCGGCGATCACCTGACCCCGCGCGCCCGACAGGTCCAGCGTCCAGCCGAAGACGGACGACAGGGCCAGGATCAGCGCCGAGATCAGGATCAGGCCGACCAGCAGCATCAGGGCGACATGCCCCGCCTTCAACGCCGCCAGAAGCGTCGGCCCCTCGTCCAGCACGCGGGCGCGGCGGCGCAACAGGCGGGCGATCAGGCCGGTGGCGGCGGCCTCGGCGACGGCGGCGACGACCAGGGCGGCGACGAACCACCAGATCAGGTCGCCGAGGTCGCCGGCCCGCAAGCCCTGGACGAAGTGGACGAAATAGGCGCCCCAGACCAGGACGCCGACGATCAGACTGATCCAGAGGTGGATTTTGCGCATGGGATCGGACCTCGAAGGCTTATCGCTTCTGGCAGGAGGGGCAGTAGAAGGTGGAGCGGCCGCCCTGGACGATGCGGGCGACGACGCCGGTGCATTTGTCGCCTCGGCACGGCTCGCCCTCGCGGCCATAGACGTCGAACCGGTGCTGGAAATAGCCCTGGCCGCCCTCGGCGTTGGCGAAGTCGCGCAAGGTCGAGCCGCCCGCCGCGATGGCGTCGTTCAGGACGTTGCGGACCTCGGTCGCCAGCCGCTCCAGCCTTGGTTTCGACACCGATCCGGCCGCGACCAGGGGCGAAATGCGGGCGCGGTACAAGGCCTCGCAGACGTAGATATTGCCCAGGCCGGCGACGATCCGCTGATCCAGCAGACTGACCTTGATGTTCTGCTTCTTGCCCGCGAAGGCCTCGACCAGATGGGCGCCGGAGAAGCCGTTGCCCAGCGGCTCGGGACCCAGGCCGGCGAACCACGGATGGGTCTCGACCTGGTCGCTGGGGATCAGGCCCATGAAGCCGAACCGGCGCGCGTCGGCGTATCCGAGGCGGGTCGCCGCCCCATCGCGGATGGCGCAGCCGCTGAAATGCTCGTGCTTGCCGGCGATCGGCGCGGCCTCCTCGAACTCGCCCAGCAGGGTTCCGTCCAGGGTGAACCGGCCGGTCATGCCCAGGTGGGTGATCCAGGTCTCGCCGGTCGAGAGCGGCATCAGCAGATATTTGGCCCGCCGGTCGATCCGCAGGACCGTCGCCCCCTCCAGCCGTTCGACGAAGCGCTCGGGGAAGGGAAATCGCAGGTCGGGCCGGTTGATCCGGACCCGCGACAGCCGCGCGCCCTCCAGCACCGGCGTCAGGCCGCGTCGGACGGTTTCGACCTCGGGAAGTTCGGGCATGGCCCGGTCCTAGCCCGTCCGGGTCGCGGGGCCAAGCGGCGGGGGCGCTCGCATCTGACCGCGACCAGTTGCCGCCTGCGACAGAATGCGCTTACGTCCGCGCACACGTGGGACCTCGCCGATGACAGACGCCGCCGCCGCCCCCAAGGGCCGGCTTGAACTTACGCTCCGCGCCCTGGTGCTGGGCTGCCTGCTGGCGGTGATCTTCACCGCCGCCAACACCTATCTGGGCCTGCTGGTCGGCCTGACCTTCGCCTCGGCCATTCCGGCGGCGGTGATCTCGATGGCGGTGCTGCGCGCCTTCCGCAACTCGACCATCTGGGAGAATATGACCGTCCAGACCGTGGCCTCGGTCGGCGGGGCCATGAGTTCGATCATCTTCGTCCTGCCGGGCCTGGTGATGATCGGCTGGTGGCTGGAGTTTCCGTTCTGGCAGTCGGTGGCGATCTGCATCCTGGGCGGCGTGCTGGGCGTGACCTTCTCGATCCCGCTGCGCCGGGCGCTGGTCGTCAACGGCGGCCTACCCTACCCCGAAGGCGTCGCCGCCGCAGAGGTGCTGAAGGTCGGCTCACGCGGGGCCGAACAGACTGAAAGCGCGGTGCGCGAGAACAAGTCCGGCCTATGGGTCGTGGTCGCCGGCGCCGTGGTGTCGTCAGGCTACGCCCTGCTGGTCGCGGGTCGGGTCTTTGCGGGCGAGGCGGCCAGGTTCTTCAAGCTGCCGACCGCGCTGGGCGGCGGGGCCACGGGCATGGGCTTCGGCATGCAGTTCGCCCTGCTGGGCGCCGGGCATCTGATCGGCCTGACGGTCGGTCTGGCGCAGCTGTTCGGCCTGGTGCTGGCCTGGGCCATCGCCGTGCCGATCCTGACCAGCCCGGACACCATCGCCTGGCTGACGGCGCACGGCATTCCGTCGATCGCCTCGACCCTGCCCGCCGGCGCGCCGGCCGAGGAGCTGGCGACCACCGTCTGGGCGCGCGAGGTGCGGTTCATGGGCGCGGGCGTCATCGGCGTCGCCGCCATCTGGACCTTGATCAAACTGGCCGGTCCGCTGATCGGCGGCCTGACCTCGGCGCTGGCCGCCAACGCCAAACGCGCCCACGGCGAAGTGCTTGAGCGCACCGAACAAGATCTGCCGATCAAACTGGTTGGCGGCGTTTCGGTCGCCTGCCTGGTCGGCATCGCCGGCCTCCTGGCCTGGTTCGCCCAGAGCGCCCCGGCCCTGGCGGAATCGACGCCGCTCTTGGTGATCGGCGGCCTGGTCTATGTGGTGCTGATCGGTTTCGCCGTGGCGGCCATCTGCGGCTATATGGCCGGCCTGATCGGTTCGTCGAACAGCCCCGTGTCGGGCGTCGGCATCCTGGCCATCGTCATCGCCTCGCTGCTGATGCTGGGCGTCATGGCTATCGCGGGCGTGCCGGCCGATCCGTCGATCATCGCCTTCGCCCTGATCGTGACGGCGGTGGTCTTCGCCGTCGCCGTCATCGCCAATGACAACCTTCAGGACCTGAAGACCGGCCAGCTGGTCGAGGCCACGCCGTGGCGACAGCAGGTGGCGCTGATCGTCGGCGTCGGCGCCGGCGCCCTGGTGATCCCCTTCATCCTGAACCTGCTGAACCAGGCCTTCGGCTTCGAAGGCGGCCCGCCCGCCATCGTCGAGGGCGCCAAGACCCTGGCGGCGCCCCAGGCGACCCTGATCTCGGCCCTGGCGCGCGGCGTCATCGGCGGCGATCTGCGCTGGGACCTGATCGGTCTGGGCGCGGCGATCGGCGTGGTCATCATCGTGCTGGACGCGGTCGTGTCGAAGGCGACCAAGGGCAAGGTCAAGCTGCCGCCGCTGGCCGTCGGCATCGGCTTCTATCTGCCGGCCGCCGTCACCACCATGCTGGTCATCGGCGCCGTCGCCGGATGGATCTACGACAAGGCGGTCTCATCCACCCGCTACGCCGACGTGGCGCGCCGGATGGGCGTGCTGCTGGCCTCGGGCCTGATCGTGGGCGAGAGCCTGTTCGGCGTCTTCACCGCCGGCGTCATCGTGGCGACCAGGGACGACGCGCCCTTCGCCATGCTGCCCGAGGGCTCGGCCTGGCCGGCCATGCTGGCGGGCATCGTCGGCTTCGCCGTCGCGGTGTTCGGTCTGTACACCTGGACGCGCAGCCGGGCTTCGAAGGTCTAGGGCGCGCGGACGCCTCTCCCTCCTCCAGCGGGGGAGGGTGGCTGAGCCGAAGGCGAAGCCGGGTGGGGGCGGCAGGGCGATGCATCGCTGACCTGTCGTGTATCGGGCAGTTGCGGCCTTGCCTGGCCGCCCCCACCCGGTCGCTTCGCGACCCCCCTCCCCGGAACGGGGAGGAGAAGCCATGGTCAGCTTCTGGTAGCGACCATCATATAGTTGATGCCCGCATCGTCGGTCTGGCTCCATCGGTCGTGAAGCGGATCGTAGTTCAGGCCATAGGGCCCTTCGACCGTCACCGGCTCCGCGGCCAGCATCGTGCGGATTTCCTCGGGCTTCAGAAACTGGCGCCAGTCGTGGGTGCCGGCCGGCACCCAGCGCAGGATGTATTCCGCCGCCACCTTGCCCAGGGCCAGCGACTTCAGCGTGCGGTTCAGCGTGGCGACCATCATCACCCCGCCCGGCCGGACCAGGCGCGAACAGGCGCGCACGAAGCCCTCGGGATCGGCGACGTGTTCGATCACCTCCATCGTCAAGACCACGTCGAACGGCCCCGCCCCTTCCGCCTCGATCTGTTCGACCGTGGCGGCGCGATAGGCGATATCCAGACCGACCATGTCGGCGTGGGCGCGGGCCGTGCCGATGTTCTCGGACGAGGCGTCGATGGCGGTGACGTCAAAGCCCATCCGCCGCATCGGCTCGGCGATCAGTCCGCCGCCGCACCCCACGTCCAACAGGGTCAGACCTTCGAAGGGCGCGCGCGCCTTGGGATCGCGGCCCAGCCGCGTGCAAAGCTGGTCGCGGATCAATGCCAGCCGCGCCGGGTTGAAGCGGTGCAGCGGCGCGAACGGCCCGTGCGCGTCCCACCATTCGGCCGCCTGGGCCGAGAAGCGCGCCACGTCGGCGGGGTCGATCGATGCGCCGAACGCCGTTTCGGACGAATTTTGCGAAAAACCATGCCCCTGTTGGGGTAGGCGAGACGGAGCGGCGCCGTTAGAAGCGGTCATGACGCGAGGGATGAACCCTCGCGCCCTTTCACGCAAGCAGGGGGCGGAACGCCACGATGACGCGGCCCGATACGACACGACTGGTGATGAAGTTCGGCGGCACCTCGATGGGCGACCTCGAACGCATTCGCCGTGCAGCGCGGATCGTCGCGGCCGAAGTCTCGGCGGGCAAACAGGTCGCCGTCGTCGTCTCCGCCATGGCGGGCAAGACCAACGAACTGGTCGCCTGGACCGACGGCGCCGGACCGGCCGCCGCGGGCCTGCCGCTCAGCGACGACGAATATGACGTGGTGGTCGCATCGGGCGAACAGGTGACCTCGGGCCTGTTGGCCGCGACCCTGCGCAACATGGGCTTCAACGCCCGCTCGTGGATGGGCTGGCAGGTGCCGATCCTGACCGACGACGCCCACGCCCGCGCCCGCATCATCGACATCCCCGGCGAGAAGCTAGGCGCCGCCGTCGACGCCGGCGAGATCGCCATCGTTCCCGGCTTCCAGGGCGTGACGGCGGACGGCAAGATCACCACCCTGGGGCGCGGCGGTTCGGACACCTCGGCGGTCGCCGTGGCGGCGGCCCTGGGCTGCCCCTGCGACATCTATACCGACGTGGACGGTGTCTATACGACCGACCCGCGCATCGAGAACCGCGCGCGCCGCCTGGCCAAGGTGTCCTACGAGGAGATGCTGGAAATGGCGTCCCTGGGCGCCAAGGTGCTGCAGACCCGCTCGGTGGAGCTGGCCATGGCCAAACAGGTGCCGGTCCGCGTCCTTTCAAGCTTTATCGAACCCGACGCGAATGGCGTCATGCCCGACAAGGGTGGAACCCTGATCTGCGACGAGGAGGAGATCGTGGAAAAACGTATCGTGTCCGGTGTGACCATGAGCCGTGACGAGGCCCGCATCACCCTGCTGGGCCTGTCCGACCGGGTGGACGCGCCCGCCGACGTCTTCACGCGCCTGGCCGAGGCCAACGTCAACGTCGACATGATCGTGCAGAGCCAGTCGCGCACCGCCGGAACGGTCAACCTGACCTTCACGACCGGTCGTCGCGACGCGGTGCGCGCCGCCGAGCTGATGACCGCCGCCAAGGATCAGCTCGGCTTCGAGGAAATCCGCGTCGACGAGGACGTGGCCAAGGTCTCGGTCGTCGGCGTCGGCATGCGCAGCCATGCGGGCGTCGCCCAGACCATGTTCAAGGCCCTGGCCGACAAGGGTGTGAAGTTCCAGGCGATCTCGACCTCCGAGATCAAGATCAGCGTCCTGATCGACGCCGCCTACGCCGAGCTGGCGGTTCGGGCGCTGCATTCGGCTTACGGGCTGGACGCGGTATAGGTGATCTGAACAGGGCGCCTATATCCACGAAAAGGGCGCGGGAGACATGATGCCGGCAGGCGGCGCGATGACCAGGGGACCTCGGATCCTCCTGCGCCAGATCCGCGAGGCTCTGGGCGGGGCCGGCGCAGGCGCGACCCCCGCGCAGGACCGTCTGAACATGGTGGTCAGGATCATCGCCCGGTCGATGGTCGCCGAAGTCTGCTCCATCTATCTGCGCCGCGCCTCGGGCGAGCTTGAACTGTTCGCCACCGAGGGCCTGAACCCCGAGGCCGTCCACAACACCCGCCTGCGCCCCGGCGAGGGCCTGGTGGGCGAGGTGGCGCGCATGGCCCAGCCGATCAGCCTGTCTGACGCGCCGTCGCACCCGGCCTTCTCCTATCGCCCGGAGACGGGCGAAGACCCCTATCAC
>Ga0157369_10008002_pt1 | contig 12141 bp, 5 predicted proteins | sample C25metaG_FD_113461 | JGI IMG/M metagenome (GOLD analysis project Ga0157369, IMG submission 113461) | Corn rhizosphere microbial communities from Kellogg Biological Station, Michigan, USA - C2-5 metaG | ecosystem: Host-associated > Plants > Roots > Rhizosphere > Soil | place: USA: Michigan...
CCTTGTCCCTCCTGGTCAGCCAGCTACGCTTCCTTAGCCCCATCCACGAAGCGTAGCCAACACCCTCCCAGGTGGGCCAAAGTTAACTGCCACAGCTGGGCCAGACCAGAATGCCAAAATCAGCATTTTCGACAAAGCGGGGAAGAGGTCGGACAAACTGGAAAAGCCCCTCTCATCCGGCCTGACGATTCTGACATTGGCACGAATCCAGCAGCCGGCACTTCGCCTTGCGAATATCCATTCACCAACCTCAGTAATGGCTCAGTGGTTGCACGCGGCTGAACTCATTTCCGATTGCTTCGCAAGCAAGGGAAGTCATCTGCTTAAGATTTGAGGTTGTACCCCAATCGCTGAGCTTCTTCTAAAAGTTGTGCGCCGTATTTCAACTGTTTCTCACTTGCGCGCTTGCCCTTGGCTGTCAATAACCCCAGACTGAACGCCAACGATCGTTGGAAGGGTTTCAAATGGCCGTTCTGCTTCGCCCACTTCGCGATTGCAAACCACTCGTTGGCCGCCAGGTTCTCGAGGAGCTTTAAGTCGGTGACGCCATCGGCTCCATCCTCATGCTTCCCATTGTTTTCGCGCTGGGGCGAACCTGCACCTTGCCGTCGCTCGAAATCAAGAACTGGTTGTGCCGAGGTGCGGTGCCCTTTAAAAGCGCTTTGTGATTCCACTTTCGACTGTCTGGCTGCAGGGTTCTGCCTTTCAGAAGCAATTGGTGCAACTTCACGAGCATCCCTTTCCGCCTGCCCAACGCCGACGTGCTCGATGAGCGCATCTTGGGATTCGAGCGCCGCATCGAGATCGTCGAATGCCTCGTCTTCTGCATGCACCAACGCCGCCAATTCGTGGACAAGAGTCATGTCGTTCGAGGGCGCTTCGCCATCGATCCCGACGGGAGGAATCCCCAATTCTTTTAGTCTGGAGAGGACCGGTTCCATCGCACGGTCTGGATTCCGGTAGAAGGCACTTCCTCGGATCCGAACAAACTGCCAACCGAGGCGCTCAAGAATTGCCTGACGCTCCACGTCTTCTGCCAGTTTGTCAATCGGATGATACCGATCTCCATCGCATTCGAGTGCAAGGCGCTTCCCATCACCTTCGATCACCATATCGATCCTGAAATAGCCAACCTGCCACTGGGTTTTCACCCGGTATCCGGCGTCCAGCAATCGTTTAAGCACCTCCTTCTCAAAAGGAGACTCCACCCTTCGACCTTCTATATCGAATGCGCGGATCGCAGCCAGCGGATCCTTTACATGCCGCAGGAGACGCAGACGCAAGTCTCCGGACTTAAGGTGCAGATCAGGATCAAAGGAATGGATGACCCATAACTGGTCCTCGGCGCGGCTCGCAGCGACGTTGTAGCGTTTCTTCGTGAGTTCAAATGCGCCCTCGCCAGTAGTGCGTAATGGGCCTTCCTCGCATTGGCTATCGACCATTGAAAGAAACATAATGTCGCGTTCATCGCCCTGAAATTCCGAAGAGATGCCCGCTTGGATTCTGCGCTTTTCCAGTTCGACACTATCGATCTCTCTGTGCAACAGCGACTGAATAAGTGTCGCCTGATCTTCCTTTACCATGGAGATCACACCGATCGTCTTTCCAGCGTATGCAGGATGCCTGGTCATCGCCTTAATCAAGGCGACTATTTGCTCGGCCTCGTGTTGATTCGTGCTTCCCTCCCTCATTCCGTCCACGCGATACGAGACACAGGCCGGTTTGATGTGGGTAGAGTTTGATTCTCGAAGCGGCTTGATCGATCCCCCATATGAAAGCTGGTTACTGAAAGCAATAATCTCAGGAACACATCGGAAATGTTCAACCAGCCGGATAGCATCTCCGAATGACTGCCTACCGATGTCGTAGATTGACGATTGATTGTCGAATAAGTGGGAATTGGGAATATCGTGGAGCACTGCTCTCTGGAGATTCTGTAACAGTGTCACGTTCTTCCCAACGCCCAGCGGCGTCACCTGTTCATGATCGCCAACGACAATCACCTGGGTGCCCATGTAAAGAGGGATCAGAGAATTCAAGTCTGCCTGACTGGCTTCATCAATGATGACAACGTCGAAATGGCTGGTTTTTGGATCAAACTGTTCGGCAACCAAAGAAATAGGCATAATCCACACGGGAACGGCGGGCGTGCAGCGTGCCATTAACCTCCGAGCATTAGCAAGCAGTGACTGCCGCAGGGACGCTTGTCTAGTTGACTGGAGACGCTTCTCCGTATCAAGCCAGCCAACGAGTGCCTGCCGCACGCTGTAATTGTGCTGTAGGCGCTCAAGCTGTCTTCCCCATGTCTTTGAATCGATGAGCGATAATGTAAGTTCCTGCAGTACCACCTTGTTTCTGTCAATGCTGCCCTGTAGCTGGTGTGCGTCAAGGCGGTCTCTTTCGAGCAGCTCTTCATGCAATTGCCGCCATGTCCAAGCATCGTGGTAATCCCCGGGCGGCTTGCCGGTGTCATGCGGAGGCGTTCGGTGAAGAATCTGCGCAGCCCACTCAGGAGCGACGGTTCTGAGCTTTGCAATGAGGGCATCTCGCTCGGTGACGAGAGGCCTTATTGCATGTAAACGGCGGGCGTATTCCACCGCTCCTGCGTAACCTTCCGCGTTGCGAGCATTCACTGCGGACACGCTCAAGCCGATGCACCCCTTTTCGGGTGTGGTTGGATCGATTTGTGCAGAGAGGTCAGCTACGTGCTTGAAGAAAGCTTCGCATTCTTTGATTCGGCGTCGGCCAGATTCGGCGGCGAGGTACCCCGGAAGTATGTCGACCGCAACTCGCTCGATCACTGAGAATTCGGAGATCTGACTCGGCGTGTTCGGGACTTGGCTGCATAGTTCGTTGAAGTCCAACCCTTCCGCCCTGAGCGCTTCGACGAGAGGAGTCCACGTTGCAGAATACCAGTGAAGACAGCGACGAATCTCTCCTGCGAGGGGTAGGCATGACATCTCGGGATTGGCTCCCAAGGAATTGAAAAGCGTTGCCATTCGCTGTCCTATGAGGCTGTTCCATAGTGCCTCCAGTTCAATGCGAAGTAATTCGAGCTCCGCTCGGAGCCCAATAGCGTTGAAGTGCTCGGGGTGACGCGGTCTACCGGCAGCAACTGAAGTTGTGTTGATGAATTGCCGCCATTGGGAGCGAGTGACGACTTGAAGAAATCCGAGCTTATTCCCGGCGCAAAGATATTCGGAAATCTCGACAACTATCTCCCTTTGGCGCCCAATCGGCAATGTTGTCGAAAGCTGTACATCGTGATGTAGCACCATTGCGTACTTGGCATTGGCTTCCGCTGCCGCATGAATCGTGGATAGGAGCTTCTCCCAAACTTCCTTTTCTGCGCCTCCATGTATGCCCGCAACAATTGCGTAGGGTCGCCACGTTTGGCTTCTTAGATCGCTTGTAAACTCGCTTTGGATGGATGAGCCGAGCTGTTCGATGGCTTGGCTATCGGTACTAGCTATGCGCCACCGCTCGGCGCCTAGTGAAAGATCACTCATCAATAGGTGCTGGTATTCGGAGACGATTGCGCGAAACTGGTGTTCTGAGGGTAGTTTGTCGAGGTCGGGAAGAGGATACCGAGCGTCGCTTTCTTCGGCGGCTGAGAACAAGAGGCCGAGCACATAAAGCCTGTTTAGCTCCTGTTCTTGGAGCGGGATGGAAGCTCCAAGTTTGACCGGTGAAGGAATCCACCCGGCATCATGGCAGCGTTTGGCAACAAAGCGTGCGGCATCCGAAGGCGAAAAACTCTCTCCATCCACAAGGACGTCGCGATATTCATTCTCCAGAGCTTCGCGGAGCTTGTGCTTTAATTCCAGATACGTGTGCAAGAGCTTCTTGCGTTGGCGGTCCAGCCCCTCGGCTGTTGCGAGCAATGTGGCGCTCGAAGTGCTCGTTAGACGTTCGGTAATCGAGCCGATCGAAGATTCCAGTTGCGTTCGTGCATCGCGGTCACTGCCAAGCACTGACACACATAGCGGTTGCAAGGTCGCCGGAACATTGTCCCGCACTACACGTAATGCTTTGACGGTCTGAGCAGTTACAAGAATTGATTTGCCTTGAGACAAGAGGTGACCAATTATATTGCCAATCGTATGCGTTTTCCCCGTGCCTGGCGGCCCTTGGACAATCACTGAACCGCTCGCATGCAGTCGACGGATGATTTGGACCTGTTCCGCATTTGCTTCTCTACCAAGAAGGATGTCATCGTCGCTGAAATCTGTAACCGGTCCATGCCGCGCATCCTTAGCGTTGTGACTTGTGGCATCTCCACCAATTCCGGAATCAAGCCACTCCTCCATAGTCCCCGTTATTTGTGCAAGTGCCGGCGGAAAAACTTCGCGCGTCTCAATGTCATCGACAATGGCATCAACTGCGGTCGCAATTCCTGTAACGCGCTTCCTTAGAAATAGAACTGCGTCGCGCCACATCACTGGCGTTGTCGATGTGCTCCGTCCCGACGAATCCAGAAATTCACCGTCGGTTGGAGATATTGTCTGCACGGTGGCTTTCAAAAAAGCTTCCGTGTCCTGCCAACCAAGAGGGTGGTATCCCGCTGATTCCAATTCAGCCTTGCGATTCTTGATGGCCACCGGCGACACCTGTTGCAGGTCAAGGAACAAGCCGGTGTAAAGCTCTGCGCTTCGGTCAGTCTCGTGGATCGTGAATTCGGGGATTTTGGCGTCGAATTGCAACTCGACGCGTTTTAACAAAATCGGATGGCCGATCGTGACTGCGCCGTCGATTGCAGACGTAGCCTGCCACGAGAGATGTCCATCGCCGAGGATCAGTTCAACTTCTTCGCCGTCCTTCTCAATTGTCGAATAGATATCGTAGAAGATTTCAAAAAAACGAAGCGCTTGGCGAGCTCGCGATTCTGGGACTGACCATGCTGTCCGCAGGTCATCCCAAATTACGAAATCGGAGGATCTTTGATCATCGCTGTCGAATCTGACCGTAATCGTTTCACCGCTTTCGGTCACTTCGTTGTGCGTCTCGGCATATCGAGCAGGTTTAGCCGGGTCGTCCCAGCCTGGCAGCAACCAAGGTTCGATCGACTCTGGCGGTTTCGGGCATGGAGTTATGGTGGGTCTTGTGATTCGAAGGAGTGTGTCAGGGATTTCTTGAGCGTCCTGCACTTGGACAGGGCGGTATAAGTGCATCGATTCGTGGTGCGGCATATCAGCGAGGCGCACCACCCTTGGATGTTCGCTCAGTGAGCGGACTGGGCGAAAGTGAAGCTGATTTGCTTCCCGTAGAAAGGAGTAGAGCTGACGGATTCGATCCTTAACTGACGTGCCCACAACTGAGCCCCCATTTTGCCGCGGCGTAATCCAAGTCTCAGAGAGACGAGCAGACTACCCACCCCGCGTGTGCCTCCAAATGCAGAATGCTTATGTGTTTGACTATACGGCGATCTTCAGGGTCCTGCGCAAGGAGAATCGAGAGCGATGCCAGAACGGTGTCTTGGTGCTGGCAGAACCTTCAATGTTCGGGGTTTAGGCGCTTTTCCAAGCTGGCAATCGAGGCTAGAACATCCTCAATTGGCGGGATTCCTCCGAAGATCATCCCCGCCATGGCCTCGTAGTCGCGCTTCAAAACGTCGAGCATTTCGTCTTGCGGCGCCAACGCAAAACTGCCCGGCGTAGCAGAAGCTAGGTCGAAGTCGGGCCGGTTGAAAAACATCCTTGCGTGACGAACGCAATCCCGGGCCATCTCAAGGTCGTCCGCAGCTTTGCGGGTTGCTTCTGACGCCAGTAGACGGGACACGTCGTAGTAATGTCTGGAGACTCGCTGGCCGCCGCCTCTGAGTTCGCCTCGCCGCTCAAACCATCTCCGCAGACCGTGAAGGATCACGACCTTGTCCCAAAATGTGCGGCTTGGATCGACGGTCGTCACATTGCGCACGCTGAGATCACGACGAGCGAGATCGTCGGCGATGAAGGGTCTGACGGTGACCGGAGTGTGAGGGTCGAGTGCAGATTTCGCGCCCGATTCAATCTTGATCGCCCTGCGGATGTAGTCGTTTCCAGCGGCGGTGACGCTTGGATACCAGAGCAATAGGCTTTGACCGTCCGGATCGTCGGCGTCTAGCTCGACTCGCCCACGGTTGGCGGGCAGTTTCGCCGCGTGAAGTGCGCTCCGCAAAAGGCCATCCATCTGCTGTTGCAGAGGACCGCGAATGTACTCCTGGCAAGCACCCCGGATGGCGTCGAGGCGCGCGGCGCGTTTCTTGCCGCTCAGTCCCTCCAATTCCTCGACCGTAGCCGGTTGCCCGATGTCCTCACGGAAAACAGTAATATCGATGTCTTCCGAGAATCGCTCGATCAGACCATAGCCTTTGGAGAGCGATGTGCCGCCTTTGAAGAGCAGGCGCGGACCGCCCGCCGCGAGATCATTAAAGAGCGCATCGAGGGTCCAGCTAACCCAGAAATCTTTCTCAATATTCTGTTCGGCGGTGCCGAGCCGGTTGGCGGCGGAGAGAAATAGATCGCGGCGTTCGCGTTCGCTTGCGGCCAATACGGTTTGGAATCCCTCGATCATTGCTCTGTCGCCCGCCTCTTCTTTTTCATCATGGGCCCGCTCGCTAATGCCCTTGCTGGCGCGCGCCGGACCGGAGGCGCGGCGGGTGTGTCTTTCACGGGCGGTTTTGTGTTCTCGGCATCTCTGAGCAGATCGCGAACGATGGCGCGCATCCACTCCGGGAGAGCGGAAAAGCCCGCGTGCAGGTCGTCACGGATCGCTGAACCGTGATCGGAATCGCGAAGAATCGAGATAAGGCGTCGTCGCAATCCTCCGTCGTCCGAGGGAAGCATGTCGCGTAGCCAATGGAGCGCCTGTACAAAGCGCATGGCGGGGCGGCCCGCCCAGTAGAGACGGCTGGGGGCGGCATAATGAAAGTCGAGGGTCAGATTGCCGAGCTTGATGGGCCGCAGCCGCCCGTCGGTGAGAACCTCGATGCGTGCAGGAACGGCGTCGGTCAGTCCCAGGTCGTTGGCGGCGGTAATGCCGTCAACGAGGATGCGCACTTTGCCCTTGCGGGTCAGCGCATCAATTACGTCGTGCGGATCGGGAGTCGTCGGTTTTCCGGTAAGGCTGTTAATGCCGGGAACGTCATAGAGACCGCGGGCGATCCGGCGCACGTTGTCAGTCGAGACGAGACGGTGCAAGGCAAGATCGACGGCGCTACGGGAGCCAAGGTCGGCGAAGTCGTCCGCCGTCCAGACGTGCGGCTTCTTCGGTGCGCGGATGCGGCTCAGAATGGCGGACTGGATGCTTGGCGCGGAAGTCGGCATTGGCTCATTGCCCGTAAGATAATTGTAGCAAATTTCTTACAAGCCAAATGTTTAAAATGGTAAGGCAAATGTAGCAAATTTCTTACGGATACTGCTGCACCAGGACTGTACCAACGTTGCGGCTGTCGCAGAGACCTGACCGAGCAGCAAGACAGCTGACGTGGGCGGATTCTCCGCCGCCTCCCGAGATGTGCGCCAAAAATCACGCTTGCTGAAGGCGAGCAGAACACCCCCCGCCTCCCGCATTCAGAAAAGGCGAAGATATCAAAAAGCGCCTAAAACTGTATCAAAAGTGCACGACGAAAACCCACCAAATAACCCAAGCGGTTAACTGGTGTGCCGTGGGTGCGCCGGAATCTCGGAGATCGATACCGTCGGCCGGCCTTAACTCCGTCAAAAGCAGACCACAATTCCGCGCCCGCGTCGAAAATCAAATTTCAATCCACATCGGTTTAAGGCGCCACCTGTTCCAAGTTATAGACGTTGACTGAAGGGCACACCTCCTGAGCAATCGCGCATAGGTGTTCATGATGCGTAAGGTAGATGACCTGCCCCAGTTCGCTCATTTCCGCCAGCAGCCGGAAGGTCTCGCCGGCACGCGGGTTGTCGAAGCTTTCCAAAACATCATCCGCAAGGAAGGGCAGCGACGGGTGGCTCTGCATAAACTCGCGATAGCCTGCGATGCGAAGGGAGAAATACAGCTGCCGCCGAGCACCATCCGAAAGCTCATTATCGGAGCGGGATCCACCTGTCGTGACCCGCGCGACCAATGTTTCGGAGGCCCCGTTCGGCTGGGTTTCGAGGCCGGTATATCGATCGGAGCAGATTCTGCGGAACGCATCGGACGTCCGCTGTAGCATCGTGCTGCGATGACGCTCGCGGTAAGCTTGAAGTGCAAACTCCGCCGCCAGTACTCCAGCACGTAACCGCAGATATTCCTCTGCGCGTTCGTTGATTTCCATAAGATTCGTGCGTTTCTGCTCTTCAAGCTCGGCGATCTTGGCATCGGCTCCAATCGAATTAACTTGGTCCTTCGCTTTGCAGAAGTCGGCATAGAGCTCCCGCGCCCTATTGCGCTGATCAGGGAGCATCCCTGTGAGTCTGGCGTGTTCTGCTTCTAGGTCGGCCAGCACCGCGGATCCAAGAACTGCTTCAGTTTCGGTGATGCTGCTTTTTGCCAGGATCCGCATTATGCTGGCCTGCTGATCGGACAACTTCTTAGCAAGCAAGTCCCGATTCCTGATTTCCGAAAGCTTCAGTTCAATCTCGGTCAGGGAATCCACGCTCAGAACTTTGGCCATTTCATTCTTGACCGCGGTGTGCTGCCCACGCTTCACTTCTAGATCTCTCCGCTCCATTTCGTAGCCGGCGAGATCCTGTTTTTTTCTGTCGAGCGCCGCAACCGTGCTCTGCACGGACTGAATATAGGATTCAATGCGCTCGGCTATCGCGCAAGTCATACCAGCGCTGTCGAGACCGAGAGCCGCAGCCAGTCGGCTGCTTTCATCAAGCAAATCCTTTTCGTCCGTCTCCATTCCACGGATACGCCTGTCAATGTTCTTCAGTTCAGTGAGTTCGGTTTGCAGCCTAGGGAGTTCAGAGAGGATCTCGCGCACGGCGTCGATGCTCGGTATCGCGATTTCACCGATCCAGCAGCTGCGGCATGTAGCTGCCCATTTGCTGTTCCACTCGTCCACTTCTTTTTCGGCGCTAGCCTCTTCGTCCCGGCGCACAGCTAGATTAGCCTTCAGTTCAGAAATCTTTTTTCGCTTTTCCCGCTGTTCAGCAAATTCTCCGACCACCTGCCGTGCTGTTGACATGAGGTCCTTGATGACCTCGTGTTCCGGAACCTGCTGGCCGGCTTCGCTCAGAGCGTCCGCCAAACGGGCCGTCAGGTCCGTCAGTTCGGTGTCGGCGTCCGTCTTCGCCTGTTCTGCGGCAACGACCGCCTCCCACGTTTCCAGGGCGCGGTCACGGCTGGACAATCAGGTTTCGAGATGGGCGAGATCGGTGCGGAAGGACGCCAAGCTAGGAGAGACGTTTGCGATATTCTCAGCGATGCGACGGCGCATCTGTTCGTAATCTTCGACTGCTGCGTCGCGCTTTTGCCGGGCTGCATCCTGACTCGCTGCGAAGTAGGATATCTGTTCCTGTAACTGTCGGTGCCGCTCCACATCGGAAAGATGCGCAATCCTGCTATCAATCGCATCATCGTGACGCTGCAGGGCAGCTTCAAACACCTGTGCGGATTCGGCCTCAAGATCATTCCTATGCTGCGACCACGCCGCATCTCTCTCATCTCGGATAATCCTGATTTCCTGATCGCTGAGAATGCCTGTTGTCGCGGAGATTGCGCCGAGCTGAAGCTCGAAGTCGCCACGCTGTTGTTCGAGCCGGTCGTACTCGCCTTTGCGAAGATTCGCTTCCTCAGCGGCTCCCGACAGCAAAACTTTACGCTTTTGAACTTGCTCGATCGAGGGACAATTCATGGCCACTAGTTCTTCGATCGAGCCCGACCACGGGGAGAGTGACTTCAGCTGTTGATTCAGTTTGGAACGGGCTGTGCTCAGAGCATGCTCCGCGAGAGAAGCCTTTCGAACGTAGTCGATGGTGCTTGCCTCTCGGAGTAGGTCGGAAAGGCTGACCATTGCTGATTCGCTCGAGGTCGTCGCCTCCGGAGCTTCATCGGAGCGAAGAACTGTGACCTCGATTGCCATAAGAGCCTTTTCGGCTTTCTCGCGCTCTCCTGTGGCGGTCTCTTGCTTCCTGGCAACCCCGGACCATGATTCAATCAGGCGGCGTAGCGCACCCGACTGGGAGACGCCGAGAACCAGACGCTGGGGATCCTCTTCGCCGACACGTTCCAGCCTGGCAAGGATGCCATCAATCGTTCCCTTCCGCGCGATCCGCTCTTCCCGTTTTGCCGGCAGGTCTAGCGCAGTACCTACGCTGCGCGAGCGCAGTTCTTTGAATCTTCCCATTTCGGCCTGGACCCGTAGGGCGACTTCGTCAACGGCGAGCTCCTGGATCTCGTCATTCACACGGGCCATGGCCTTTTCGATCCTCGACTCATCTGCTGCCAGGACGGCTTCTTCTTGCTTGAGCCGATCAAGGTCGGCAATCCAAGAGGCGGGCACCTTGGGCAAGGACTGGAGCGCGCTAATCTGATCCTGGAGCCGCTTCAACTCCCCAGCCTCGGGCAGCGCCAGAAGCAGTCGGTCGATCTCTGCAATCCGTGCAGCGATCCTCCCATCCTCCTCCAAGGCGGATTCGCATTCTTTTTTCAGCCGGTCACGATTCTTTGTCAATTCCGCGTAGACAGAAGCCTGGGTATCAAGTCCGGCGCGCTGAGCCCTGATCTCCTCCAGCTGTGTCTTTAGGTCACGCAAAGCCCCGTTCTTGGATCGAAACTTGTAGAAGGCCTCTGTGGAAGCCTTGACTTCATTGAGCCGCTGGCCCAGATCCGCCAGGCCGGCGCTGGCTGAAAAGAGCAGCACTCCCAGGTCCCCCTTGCTTGCGAGAATGTTCTGTCCGCCTTCCTGGAGGTATGCGTCGTCCAGAGAGAACATCGTTCGATACCGTTCGCGATCAAGTCCGCCGAGTTCCCGCTGGATGACTCCATCGCCTATTGGTCGTTCCGCATGGTCGAGCAGGCTCCCCTGTGGTTTCTTGATGCGGATGAACTCCTGTTCTCCGTCTGCGAACTCTAGCAGTGACCCAATCCGCATCGTGTTATACGGATGCAGGAAGCTGAAGGGCGACTGGCCGCCAATTCCAAACAGCAAGTCCATATAGGCGTTCAGCAGGGTCGATTTTCCGGCTTCATTGCGGCCATAGATAACGTGCAGATCAGGTCTGCCTGCCTGTTTGCCCTGGAATCTGATCGATTGGCCCGTGAAGCAGCCGTAGCGAGTTAAGTCGAGTCTGGATATTCTCATCTACTTGCCGCTCCTTTCGGCGCTGATGCGCGCCAGCACATCCTCAGCGCCCTCCCGTGCGATTTCCGAGAGCAACGCCTCATGTTCAGCCTCGTCCTTACCCAAGAAGCCTCGGCAATCCGCAGGAAGCTGGCCTCTGAGTTCGTCTCCAATGCCCGCGAGTTGGAGTTTGAACGCTTCGCTCCCCAGAATCTCGGCATCAATCAGACTGCGAAGCTCCGCTACGGGGTCAGCATCCCCATCGGTTCTCGGTGGGGCCGTGAGTGAGCACGCCACGTCCATCTTTTCCACCCAGCAGTTGCCGATCGAGGAGGCCCTGAATTTCGCCTCGGTGAGAAGAAGATCGTGGTCGCTGCGAATTCGCCACGCCAGCGGTGTGTTGCCCTCGATTCGCAAGCGTGCGACCAAATGATCGGCCTGAATGTCCTCCCGTGCGGATTCCAGGGCTGTCGTAATCGCGTGCACCAGATCATTCCATTCCGAAAAGATTGAGGCATCGACACAGACCGTTTCGAATTGAGCCAGGGCGGTGTACTGCTCTGTAACCGTGATCATGCGATCATCTCCGACAGTCACCAGCGAAACTGACTTAGGGCCGAACTCATTGATGTCCCGACCCTGGGGGTTACCGGGCATGACGATTACGGCTTTGCCGCGTGTCACCGATCTCTTGTGAATATGCCCCAGCGCCCAATAGTCGAATTGGGAGGCGAGCAGGTCCTCTATACTGCACGGAGCATAGGGATCATGTCCGACTGCTCCAGAAAGGCTTGTGTGCATGATCCCGATATTGATATGCCGATCTAGCGGAGCTTTATACTTCTTCAGCAGATTCTCAGGCGCATGAGGTTTGGCAAAGCTCAGGCCATGAATTGCAACCGGCACGCCGCCCGCCGGTC
>Ga0157369_10008005_pt1 | contig 12136 bp, 13 predicted proteins | sample C25metaG_FD_113461 | JGI IMG/M metagenome (GOLD analysis project Ga0157369, IMG submission 113461) | Corn rhizosphere microbial communities from Kellogg Biological Station, Michigan, USA - C2-5 metaG | ecosystem: Host-associated > Plants > Roots > Rhizosphere > Soil | place: USA: Michigan...
GACAGCGTCTATGCGCGCCGCGCGAACCTCTTCCACGGCGACACGCCCGACTATGACGTGGAGGACGTCTCCGCCGTCCTGTTCGGCTGGGACGACGGCCGCATCGCGACGCTCAACGCGTCGAACATCGCCGTGCCGGGCGTGTGGCACAAGGACTGGACGATCTTCGCCGAGCGGATGACCGGGCGCTTCACCGGCTGGAACGAGGCGGTGTTCACCACCACCGCGGGCGAGCCCGAGAGCGAGACGATCGCCGGCGCCACCGACCCGTTCGTGGCGCAGCTTGCCGACGTGGCGGCTGCAATCCAGGAGCGGCGGCAGCCCTCTGTTCCGCTGCGCGAGGGCGCCGCGACGCTCCGGCTGGCGCTGGCGGCGGTGCGGTCGGCCGACGCGCGGCGGGAAGTCAGGATCGCCTGTGGAGATTGAGCGCGGGCCGGACGGCGGCTTCGCCTGGCGCGGCATTCGCCTCACGGCGGTGGAGCCTCTCGTCGACGGCGAGCCCGCGGCCAGCCTCGGCCTCACCGCCGCGATCGAAGCGAGGGAAGAGGAAGGGCGGCTGCGGCTGACCGTGCGGGTCGCGGGCGGACAGGCGCGGCAGAGCCTCGGCCTCAGGTTCACGGCGACGGGCGTGCGGTCCTACCTGCGCAACGGCTATCAGAGCTGGGACGGCAGCTTCTTCGTCGCGCCGGGGACGCCGGCGGGCGACGGCCCGCCCGCCAAGGCTCCGACGCTCGGCTTCGCGATGACGGCGCTGCTCCCCGAGGAGGGGGACGGAGCGCTGGTCGTCGGCTTCACCCGGCACGACCGCTTCCAGACCCGCTTCCGCTTCGGCGGCACGGCCGAGCGGATGACGATCGACGCCGAGACTTTGCTCGACGGAGTGGAGGGCGCGGCCGAGGCCGAGCCGCTCGTCCTCATCGCCGGCGAAGGCGTGGAAGAGACGCTTCGCGCCTGGTCGCGCCTAGTCGCGGCCGAATCGCCGCTGCCGCCGCGCGTCCCCGTGCGGCGGATCACCGGCTGGTGCTCCTGGTACAGCCTCTACGCCGCGATCGACGAGGCGGTGATCCTGGAGCGGCTGCGCGCCGCCGCCGCGTTTCGCGACGGCCACGGCGTCCCGCTCGACGTCTTCCAGATCGACGACGGCTTCACGCCCGAGATGGGCGACTGGCTGGACGTGAAGCCGCAATTTCCGCGCGGCATGAAGCCGCTCCTGGCCGACATCGAGGCCGCCGGCTTCCGCCCGGGCCTATGGATCGCGCCGTTCATGGTCGGCAACCGCAGCCGCCTCTTCGAGGAGCATCCCGACTGGGTGGTGCGCAGCCGCGGCACGGGCGAGCCGCTCGCCCACATGCGCTTCTACGGCGAGTTTCGCTGGCACAAGCGAAGCGAGGAATATTACGTCCTCGACGTCACCCATCCGGGCGCCGAGGCCTGGATCCGGCGGGTGTTCCGCACCTGGCGCCGCGACTGGGGCTGCCGCTATTTCAAGACCGACTTCATGCTGATGGGGAGCGAATACGGCCCCGATCAGGCGGTGTGGCAACAGGCCGGCCTGTCGCGGATCGCGATCTGGCGGCGGATGGCGGCCTTGATCCGCGAGGAGATCGGCGCGGATTCGCTGTGGCTCGGCTGCGGCTGCCCGCTTTGGGCATCGGTCGGGTTCATCGACGGCGTGCGCATCGGCCGCGACATCGGCGTGACCTGGCACGGCGACTATTCGGCGGAGAGCCTGCTGAGGGACCAGCAGACGCGCAACCACGCCGCCCAGATCCTGTGGCAGGCCGACCCCGATTGCGTGCTGCTTCGCGAGCGCTTCCACCAGCTCAGCGACGCGGAGGTGCGCTCGCTGGCGCTGTTCGCGGGCCTTGCCGGCGGCGTGCTGATGACGAGCGACGACCTCGCCGCCCTCCCGCCGGAGCGGGCGGCGCTGTTCGCCGCGCTGCTGAGGGAGCCGGCGCTCGTCGCCGATTTCCCGAGCCTCGGGTCCGGCGAGGCCATCGTCCGCCAGAGGGTCCGGCGGCCGCGGGGGCCGGGGCTCGTCAACCTTTTCAACCCGACCGACGCGCTGGCTCCGCTCGGCGACGGCCGAATGCTGGCGCCGCACGAATCGGCGCTCGAGGCCGAAGACCCGGGTGACGCGATCGCACGGGCGGCGGGAGCGGCCCAAGGCTAGGGACAGGCGAAATGGCGGAGAGGGAGGGATTCGAACCCTCGGTACCCGTAAGGGCACAACGGTTTTCGAGACCGCCCCGTTCGACCGCTCCGGCACCTCTCCGCATCTCGTCATGAGATCGCCCGGGCCTGAGCCTCGGGCGGGTCGACAGGCGCGGGGCTCTAGCGAATGGATTCGCCCTTGCCAAGGCGTGTGGCGCGCGTGCCGGCCGGGCGCCCCTCCCCCGCTCGCTTGCCTCGTCGGCGGCGCGCCCTACATAGGCTTCATGATGCCGAGACCCGACACCTATCCTGGCGACATGAGCGCCGCGGCGCTGGCGGCGCCGCCGATCGCCCATGCGCTCTTCTCGATCGGCGACGTGGTCCGCCACCGCCTGTTCGACTTCCGGGGCGTCGTGTTCGACATCGACCCGGTCTTCGCCAACAGCGAGGAATGGTACGAGGCGATCCCCGAGGAGATCCGCCCCGACAAGGGCCAGCCCTTCTACCACCTGCTCGCCGAGAACGGCGAAGGCAGCTACGTCGCCTATGTCAGCCAGCAGAACCTCGTCACCGACGAGAGCGACGAGCCCGTCGATCATCCGGCGATCGCCGGCATGTTCGACGCCTTTTCGGAGGGGCGGTACCGGCTAAAGCGCCAGCACCGGCATTAGGTTGACATGAGAGGGCCGCTCCAGTAGCAGCCCGGTTCCCGCGCGGGGTTCGGCCGCGGCCGTTTTTGCGCGGGCAGCATCAGGTATTTGGAAAGAAGCCATGTTCGCAGTCGTGCGCACGGGCGGCAAGCAATATCGCGTCGCCGCCGGAGACAAGATCGTCGTCGAGAAGATCGCAGGCGAAGCCGGCGACACCGTCCAGCTGGGCGACGTCCTGCTGGCCGGCGAGGGCTCGGAGCTGAAGTCGACCGACGGCCTGACCGTCGCCGCCGAGATCATCGCCCAGGCCAAGGGCGAGAAGGTGATCGTCTTCAAGAAGCGCCGCCGCCACAATTATCGCCGCAAGAAGGGCCACCGCCAGCAGCACACGATCCTGCGCATCGTCGGAATCGGCGCTGAGCAGGCGGAGAAGCCAGCGAAGAAGGCGAAGGCCGCTCCGGCTCCGCAACCGAGCGAGGCGCCTGCCGCCGCCGCTCCGGCGACCGAGGCGCCCGCCGCCGAGGCTCCGAAGAAGGCCGCCAAGCCCGCCAAGCCGGCGAAGAGCGAGCCGACCGCGAGCGAGCAGGTCGACGCGCCCAAGACGACCAAGAAGGCTTCGACCAAGAAGCCCGCTTCTGATAAGACCGCGTAAACGCAAGCAGAGTTAGAGACGGACCATGGCACATAAGAAAGCAGGCGGTTCCTCCCGCAACGGCCGCGACAGCGCCGGCCGGCGCCTCGGCGTCAAGAAGTTCGGCGGCGAAACCGTGCTCGCCGGCAACATCATCGTGCGCCAGCGCGGGACCAAGTGGTACCCGGGCGCGAACGTCGGCATGGGCAAGGATCACACCCTCTTTGCGCTTACCGACGGCCGGGTCTCGTTCCGCGACGGGAAGCTCGGCCGCAAGTTCGTCTGCGTCGACATGCCGGCGGCAGAGGCAGCGGAATAGGGACGGTCGAGGAAGGGCCGTCCCCGGGAGGGGCGGCTCCAGGTTCGACACAGGACCGAAATTCGAGGGAGAGGAGCCGCCCGGTTCCTCTCCCTTTTTCATTTCTCCCTCGAAATCGTCGCCGGCCCGACATCGAAAGCGGGCAGGCCGGCGGCGCCAAAGGGAGACGTCGGATGTTCGTGAGGACGAAGAGACTGGTTCTGAGGCCCGGCTGGCGCGAGGATGCGCCGGCGGTGTTCGCCGCGATCGCCGACGAGGCGGTCGTCAGGAACCTCGCCCGCGCGCCCTGGCCCTATGCGCTGGAGAATGCCGAAAGCTGGCTCGCCCAGCCGCACAATCAGCGCCGGCCCTCGCTCCTCATTCTTTCGGCCGAGGAGGGCGGCGCGCCGGTGCCGGTCGGCGGCATCGGCCTCCACGACGGCGAGAGCGGCGCGGTCGAGCTCGGCTATTGGCTCGGGCGCCGCTGGTGGGGCCGCGGCTATGCGAGCGAGGCGGGGCGCGCGGTCGTCGCGGCGGCGCGGGACAGCCTGCGCCTGCAGCGCATCCAAGCCGGCCATTTCATCGACAATCCGGCCTCCGGGCGGGTGCTGGAAAAGCTCGGCTTCCGCCCGCGCGGCGGCATCGTCTCCCGCTTCAGCGCCGGACGGGGCGAGGAGGCGCCGTGCCGGCTCATGGAGCTCGACTTCGCGGACGAGGAGAGTGTGGCGATGGCGGCCTAGCGCCTCCGCCGGGCCGCAGCTAACAGCAGGCGATGGGGAGCGGCACCAGCCACTCGCGGCGGGCGGACGCCGCCGCCTTCGCGGTCGCCGCGGCGGGAACGCTCGCCTTCGAGCTGTGGCTGGCACAGCGGCGGTTCGAGATTTTCGGGAGCTGGCGCCGGGCGCACAGCCTCGATACGCCTGCCGAATTCGCGCTGTTCGTGCCAGCGCTTCTGCTCTGCCACGTCCTGCTGCTGCTCCTCCTGTGGACGGCGCTGAGGCGCCTCCACCGCGGCCGCGGGGAGCGGCTGCTCCGGTTCAACTTCCTCTTCGCGGCGGTCGTGCTGATCGGCGGCGCCGCCTTCGCACGCGACAAGGTGTTCGCCTACCTCAGCGAGGCCGCCGACCTCCAGACCATCCGCAACCTCGCCGGCGGGAGCCTCGGAGCCGCCTTCGTCTACGTCCTCGACGAAGCGCGCTTCCTTCTCGTCGGCCTTGCCGTCGCCGCGGCTTCATGGCTTCTCCTGCACCGCCTGCTGGCGCTGCGCCGGCGCCCCGGTCCGCCGGTGGGGCGGCGGCGCGGCGGGCGCAGGTCGCTTTGGCTGCTCGCGCTCGCCCTCGCAGCCGCTCCCCTCTTCCTCTTCGAGGCGGGCCGGATCGGCTCCTCGCGGGCGGCGCTGGAGCGGCTGAACGCTCCGTGGCTCGCGCTCGCCCTGCTCGACCGCGCAACCGATTTCGACGGGGACGGCTACAGCTGGTTCAGCGCGCAGCGCGACGCCCATCCGTTCGACCCCGCGCGCCACCCCAATGCCCTCGACGTTCCCGACGACGGCGTGGACCAGGACGGCCTCGCCGGCGATTACCATGCCGGTCCGCCGATTCCGCCGCTTGCGACACCGACGATCGGGCCGCCCCGCAAGCATGTGGTGCTGATCGTGCTGGAGAGCGTGCGGGCGGAGGCGCTGACCAAGACATGGAACGGCCGGCCGGTCGCTCCCAACCTGGCGGCGTTGGCGGCGCAGGGCGGCAGCGTCTCCGAAGCCTGGAGCCATGTCGGCTCCACGGCCCAGTCGCTGAAGACTCTGTTCACGGGAGAGCTCGAGCCGCTGCCCGGCGCCCCCTCCCTCTTCGCCGACTTCCGTCGCAACGGCTATCGGGTGGCCAGCTTCTCCACCCAGGCCGCCGACTTCGGCGGCGTCGCCGAGTCGGCGAGGATGCGCGCGAACAGCGACATCTTCGTCGACGCGCGAAGCCTCGGCGATCGGGGCGTGTGGCGCATCCTCCACAACGTGGCGCTGGTCGCCGACGGCCGGACGATGCTCCAGGAAATGGACCGGCGGCTGTTCGCCGCGCCGGACGCGTGGCGGCGGCCGACTTTCGTCTACCTGAACCTTCAGGCGGCGCATTTCCCCTACGACTTTCCGGGGACGCCGCGCTTCCTGCCAGGCCCCCCGATCCCGCGCGCCGAGATCGGCCGCGACCATGCGGAGTGGGTCGCGCGGAGCTACTGGAACGCGGTCGCCTATGCCGATTGGCAGGTCGGGCAGGTGCTGGCCCGGCTGAAGGCGGCGGGCGTGCTGGAGGACAGCGTGGTGCTTGTGGTCGGCGACCATGGCGAGGCGCTGTTCGAAAGCGGCTTCGTCGGGCACGGGCAGGGGCTGACCCGGATCCAGATGCAGGTGCCTCTGGTCACCAACGTGCCGGGCCTCGCCCTGCCCCGCCCCGCCGGGCTCGCCGACGTGCGCAGGATTCTCCTGAGCGCAGCGGGCGCAACGATTCCCCCGCAGGTCCAGAGGCCGGTTTTCCAATATACCGGGACGCTTGACCGGCCCTCCTCCATCGGCCTTGCCGAAGCGGGCGGGCGGCTGACGGCGTTGCGCCTCGATACCGAGGACGTGACGTTCGAGGACATGGGCCTCACCCGATCCTACCGCAGCCTTGCGCCGGGAAGCGCGCTCCGGCGGCGCGCCGACGCGGTCGTCCAGCGTTGGGAAGAGGAAAGATGGGCCCGGCACCTACGGCTCGGCGCCGGGCGGCGCTGATCAGGCGGACGTGGCGAGCGCCGCTTCGGCGCTGGCGATCAGCGCCCGGTCGTCGTGGTTCCAGGGGTGGAAACCGGGGAGGAAGAAGCTCGCCCAGGCGCCGAGGATGCGGCGGACCATGCCGGGGCGCACGAAGGCGTGCCAGAAGAGGTTGGCCCAGGCTTTCGGGCCGGTGATCCCGTCCTGGCGCAGAAGCTCGAGCGCGCCGGCGGTGCGGTCGACGAAGAAGTTGCGGGTGACGTAGAGCATGACCCGCGCCTTGACGCTCCAGCGCTTGAAGCGCGGCCAGCCTTTCGTCGCGTGCAGCCAGGTGTCGTAGGCGACGCCCTTGTGCTCGATCTCCTCGATCGAATGCCAGCGCCAGAGCTTCGCCGATTCGGGATCGGCCCCGGCGAGGTGGCGCGGGTCGCGCAGCAGCTCGTGGGCGAGAATGGCGGTGAAATGCTCGAGCGCCATGGTCGCGGCGAGGTTGACGATCGGCGGCCGCGCCCGGGAGATGGCGAGCCGCTCCTCAACCCGCTTTTCGAGGCCGGAGATGTCGTAGCCCGCATCGACGGCGCGGCGGTTGAACTGGACGTGCTCGCGGCTGTGCATCACCTCCTGGGTGGTGAAGGCCTTGATGTCCGCTGCGAGCCTGGGCGGGGCGCCGACCCGAAAGGCGCGGACGCTCTCGACGAAATAGGCCTCGCCCTTGGGAAAGGTGACCGAGAGGGCATTATAGAGCGCGCTCGCATAGGGATCGCCGCCGAGCCACCAGCGCTCGGTCTGCTGGCCGCGCCCGAAGCGCCGGTCGCGCGGCGTGATCGTCAGGTCCGCGGGTGTCGCTTTCGTCGCCATCCATGTATCTCCTGATTCGACCATGGTCGCTACTTACAAAGATGTCAACAGCCCGCGCCGGCTCAGCCCTGAGGAGAGCCGCGCCGCCGCCGTCCGCGCCGCGCGGGCGCTGCTGCTGGAGGCGGGGCCGCAGGCGGTGACCCTGAAGGCGGTGGCGGCGCGGGTCGGGCGCACCCACGCCAACCTCCTCCACCATTTCGGATCTGCGGCCGGGCTGCAGGCGGCGCTGGCGCACGACATCGGCGAGCGGGTGACGGCGGCGATCGGCCGTTCCGTCGCCCTCGCCCGCCAGGGCGAGGCCGACCCGCGCGAGATCGTGGAGGGCGCGTTCGACGCCTTCGACAAGGAGGGCGCGGGCCAGCTCGCCGCCTGGATGATCCTGACCGGCAACCGCGACGCGCTCGACCCGGTGCTGGAAGCGATCCACCGCCTCGTCGATCAACTCGTCGAAGGCCATGAGGAGCGGCCGGTGGCGGACACGACCTTATGGCTGGTGCTCGCCGCGCTGGGCGATTCGCTGCTCGGCGGGCCGATGACGGCCGCGCTCGGCCTGCCGCGGGCAAAGGCGCGCGAGCTCGCCGTCCGCCACCTCCTCGCGACGCACCCGGACGTCCGGCCTTCCGGCGGATGAGCGAGCCCGTCACCGTCATGGTTTTCAGCCACGACCTCGGCGCCGATGCGGCCGTGATGCGCGACGTGCTCGGCCTCGACTGCGCGGCCGCCGGTGGCGGTTGGCTCCTCGTCACGCTGCCGTCGGGTGCGCTGCAGGAGGATTCCGCCCTCCCTGACGAGGCTCACCAGCTTTACCTGGCGTGCCGGGATATCGAGGAGAGATTATCCGGCCTCCGCGATGCCGGCGTCGAAGCGATCCCGGCAAGCAGCGGCCACGGCCCCGCCGCGTCGTTCACGCTGCCCGGGGGCGCGATGGTGCGCCTCCGCGAAGACCGGGGTGCATTTTGACCGCGTGCCTGTTCAATTCGCGGCACCGTTAGCCTAGACGCCCGCAATGCATTTCCTCGACCAGGCCAAGATCTTCATCCGCTCCGGCGCCGGCGGACCCGGCGCGGTGAGCTTCCGGCGGGAGAAGTTCATCGAATATGGCGGCCCCGACGGCGGCGACGGCGGCAAGGGCGGCGACATCGTCTTCGAGGCGGTCGAGGGCCTCAATACGCTGATCGACTTTCGCTACACCCAGCATTTCCGGGCGCCGCGGGGCAAGGGCGGCTCGGGCTCGAACCGCACCGGCGCCGGCGGCGACGATCTCGTCATCAAGGTTCCGGTCGGGACCCAGATCATCTCCGACGACAAGGAGCATGTGCTCGCCGACCTTACCAAGGCGGGCGAGCGGATCGTCTTCCTGAAGGGCGGCGACGGCGGCCGCGGCAATGCGAGCTACAAGAGCGCCACCAACCGGGCGCCGCGCCAGCACGGCACGGGCTGGCCGGGCGAGGAGATGTGGGTGTGGCTGCGCCTGAAGCTGCTCGCCGACGTCGGCCTCGTCGGGCTGCCCAACGCAGGCAAGTCGACCTTCCTCAACGCCGTCACCAATGCCAATGCGAAAGTCGGCGACTATCCGTTCACCACGCTCCATCCCAAGCTTGGAGTCGTCCGCCACAAAGGCCGCGAGTTCGTCATCGCGGACATTCCCGGACTGATCGAGGGCGCCGCTGAAGGCGCCGGAATCGGCGACCGCTTCCTCGGCCACATCGAGCGCACCCGGGTTCTGCTCCACCTCGTCGACGCCAACAACGAGGACGTGGCGGAAACCTACCGGACTGTCCGCGACGAGCTCGAAGCCTATGGCGAGGGGCTGGAGGACAAGCCGGAGGTGCTCGCGCTCAACAAGTCGGACACGCTCGACGAGGAGCTGATCGCCGCCCTTTCCGGCGAGCTGGAGGCGGAGGCGGGGGTGAGGCCCCTCCCCCTCTCCGGCGCGACCGGCGCAGGCGTGGAGGCGGTGCTCGACGCCATGCTCCGGCATCTCGGGCCGGCCGACGCCGAAGGCGTGGAAGGCGAAGACCAATGGTCGCCGCTGTAAGAAAGCGTCGCAAGATCCGCACGCTCGCCGTCACCGGCGGTACCGGGTTCGTCGGCTCGCACCTGCTTCGCCTCGCTCTGGAGCAGGGCTACGACGTGCGCGCGCTCACCCGCGGGTGGAAGCCGCCGGAGGACGAGATCGCCTGGGTCGACGGAGCGCTCGACCGGCGCGACACGCTCGTCAAATTGTGCTCGGGCGCCGACGCGGTGATCCACGTGGCGGGCGCGATCAACGCGCCGGACCGCGCGGGCTTCGAGGCGGTCAACGTCGGCGGCACGGCCAACGTGATCGACGCGGCGCGCAAGGCGGGGGTGAGGCGGTTCGTCCATGTCTCCTCGCTCGCCGCGCGCGAGCCGGAGCTTTCCGCCTACGGCGCCTCCAAGCTGAGATCGGAGCGGCTGGTCGCCGCCTCCGGGCTGGACTGGACGATCGTCCGGCCGCCAGCCGTCTACGGCCCCGGCGACAAGGAGACTCTGGAGCTGTTCCGGATGGCGCGGCGCGGGATCGTGGCGCTGCCGCCGCGGGGGCGCTTTTCGGTGATCCACGTCGAGGACCTCTGCCGGCTGATCCTCACGCTGCTCGACGAACCCGACACCTGGGGCGAAATCTACGAGCCCGACGACGGCCGCGAGGGCGGCTGGGAGCACCGCCACTTCGCCCGCACGCTCGGGCGGCTCTACGGCAAGCGCGCGGCGACCCTCGCCTTTCCGAAGCCGGTGCTGCGCGTCGCCGCACGGCTCGACCGCATCCTGCGCCGCGGCAAGGCGAAGCTGACGCCGGACCGGGTCAGCTATTTCTGCCACCCGGACTGGGTCGCCCGCGCCGAGCAGCGCCCGCCCGCACGCCTCTGGCAGCCGCAGGTGAAGACGCCGACCGGGCTCAAGGAGACGGCGGACTGGTACAAAGCCGAAGGCTGGCTGGGATAATCATTCCGCTCCCTCGGGGAATGGCGGCAGCTTCGCGGCATCGTCGGCTTCGTGGCCGAGGATGATCAGCGCATCCTCGCGCGCGGCGATACGGCGGAAGCGCTCGCGCGACGCCTCGGTTTCGGCGCGGCTGGTGTTGAAGTGCGGCATCTCCCCGCGGACGGCGTCTTCGTTGGTGCCGATAAGGTCGCCCGACAGGAGCACGGTTCGACTGCGCAGCCTCACGATCAAAGCGAGATGCCCGGGCGTATGGCCGGGCGTCCGCAACAGAACGACGCTGCCGTCCCCGAACAGGTCGAGATCGTCGCGCAGCTGCCGGACGCGCTTGCCGTCCGCCCACGGCGCAAAGTGGCTGGGGGCGGAGCCGTCCGGTGGCGGCGTTTCGTGCAGGGCCTGCCAATCCTCACGGCCGATGAGCAGCTCTGCGCCCGGGAAGGCGGAGGCCTGGCCGCTATGGTCGCCGTGATAGTGGCTGACCGCGACGAACCTGATCGCTCCCGGTTCGAGCCCGATCTGATGCAACTGGTCGACGATCGTGCGGCTGAGCCGCAGGCGCGGATTTGCGGCGCCGATCGCCTTGGCCGAGAGGCCCGTGTCCCAGAGCAGATAGTCCGTGCCGTGGCGGACGAGGTAGCAGGAGACGGGCATGTCCCGCTTGCGCCAGGGCAGCGTGCGCTTCTCCTCGGAAGGAAAGGCGCCGCAGTCGAGGCGCCAGAGCTTCACCGGCGCGCGGGGAGGAAGCGAAGGCGCTGCGGCAGACGACGCGGCGCCCCAGAGCAGCACGACGAGTGCGAGGCTATTCCTCACAGGAAATCTCGATCCGGAAGCCGTCCGGATCCTTCATGAACAAGGCGACCGACCCGGAGATGAGCTGCACGCCCGGCACCTCGAAGCCGAGGGGCGCCATTCCGGAACGGACCGCCTCCACCTCTTCCACAGAGCCGACGGCAAAGCCGATATGGTTCACCCCCGGCCCCATCCGATCGTACGCTCTGCTGCCGGGCGCAGCTTCCAGGAGGTGGAGAGTAAGGCCGCCGGCATTCGCCCAGGCACGCTCTCCGCGCCTTTCGAAGCCGGCGAGCGGGAGGAGCGCTTGGTAATAAAGCAGGCTCGCCTCAAGCGATCGCGCCACGATCGCGATGTGGTCCAGGCGGGCGGTCGGACTTGTCATTGGTCGAACATTCCATTCTGCTGAAACGTGTCACGCTTCGAGCGCGAAGGTCGCTTCGTGTAGGGAGCAGGCGCAGGGCATCGCAATTCGGAAAGATTGGAGTCGGGCTTGAGCAGAATAGAAAGATCGCGCCCAGCCGCGCCGAGCTTGGCGGCATTGCGCACGTTCGAGGCCGCGGCGCGGCTGGAGAGCCTGACGAGAGCCGGGGAGGAACTCTCGGTCAGCGTCTCGGCGGTGGCCTTTCAGGTCCGGCAGGTGGAGACGGCGCTGGGCGCGAAGCTGCTCCTCCGCAAGGGCCGGCACCTCGAGGCCTCGCCCCGCGGGAGTCGCTTCGCGGCCGAGCTGCGCGCGGGGTTCGATGCCATCGATGCGGCAGTCACGCGGGTGGCGCCGCGGCCGGCGCCGGCGGAAGTGGTGACGGTGAGCGTGCTTCCGAGCTTTGCGGCGCTGTGGCTGCTGCCGCGGCTGGCGGGCTTTCGCGAGGCGTGGCCGGAAATCGACCTGCGCCTCTCGACGACGGACCGGCTGGTCGACCTCTCCAATGGGGAGATCGACTGCGCAATACGGTGCGGCCCCGGCACGTGGGCGGGAGTGGAGGCGGTGCCGCTGTTCCCGCAGCGCCTCGCGCCGCTCTGTCACTGGTCGTGGCGCCGCTCGGCGCGGCCTCGAC
>Ga0157369_10008006_pt1 | contig 12135 bp, 13 predicted proteins | sample C25metaG_FD_113461 | JGI IMG/M metagenome (GOLD analysis project Ga0157369, IMG submission 113461) | Corn rhizosphere microbial communities from Kellogg Biological Station, Michigan, USA - C2-5 metaG | ecosystem: Host-associated > Plants > Roots > Rhizosphere > Soil | place: USA: Michigan...
CGTCGTCGAGAACCTGCCGCTGGTGGGGTACCTGGTCTCCGACCTGTGCTCCCGCGCTACGCACCTGTCGCGAGACGACCTGGCCTCCGCCGGCGCCGTCGCACTGGTGACCGCGGCCGACGCCTACGACGCGACGACCGGCGTGCCCTTCGGCGCCTATGCACGGACCCGCATCGTCGGCGCGCTGGCCGACGAGCTGCGCGCGAGCGACTGGGCGACGCGCTCCGCCCGCAAGCGCATCAAGGCGACACTGGCTGTTCAGGAGAGCCTCACGGCGGCGCTCGGCCGCACGCCGGGCGTCGACGAGATCGCCGCAGCGCTCGGCGTCGACCGCGAGTCGGCGGCCGCAGGCCTTGCCGACGCCGCGCGCTCGGTGACCGCACTCGACGACACGGTCGAGTCGGTGCTCGTCTCGCAGACCGCAGGCCCGGAGGAGGTGCTGCTCGTCGGCGAGCGGACCGCCTACGTGCGCGCCGCGGTGGCCGCGCTCCCCGACCGGATGCGCTCCATCGTGGAGGCGATCTACTTCGACGACCGCACGGTCACCGAGATCGCCGAGGAGCTCGGCATCACCCACTCGGCGGTGTCGCAGCAGCGATCGGAGGCCATCCGGCTCATGCGCGAGGGCATGGCCACCCACTACGCCGACGAAGGCGACCCGGCGGTGATCGAGGCGAAGACCTCGCAGGCACGGCGCAGCGCCTACCTGGCCCGCCTGGCGCAGCACGCCGTCGCGCACCTCCACCCGCACGCCCCCTCCCCCAGCACGGCGCGCGCATCCTGAAAATCGTCCCTAACGGCCGGTGACCTCCGGTCGATAGGTGTCAGTGCGGGACATGGACGGACCGCGAACCTAAGCCCAGTCACGGAGGAAACATCATGGGTATGCAGATCAACACCAACATCTCGGCGCTCAACGCCTACCGCAACCTGAACAACACGCAGAGCGACCTCTCGAAGTCGCTCGAGAAGCTGTCCAGCGGCCTCCGCATCAACCGTGCGGCGGACGACGCGGCAGGCCTCGCGATCTCCGAGGGCCTGAAGTCGCAGGTCGGCGGTCTGACCGTCGCTGCCCGCAACGCTCAGGACGGCATCAGCGTCGTGCAGACCGCTGAAGGTCAGCTGACCGAGGTCCACTCGATCCTGCAGCGCGTCCGCGACCTCGCGGTCCAGGCCGGCAACGACTCGAACAACGCCGACTCGCGCACGGCGATCCAGACCGAGGTCACGCAGCTGACGAGCGAGCTCACGCGCATCTCGGGCAGCGCGAACTTCAACGGGATCAAGCTGCTCGACGGCTCGAACGCGTCGCTGACCTTCCAGGTCGGCGCGGGCTCGGTGGCGGCGAACGACCAGATCTCCGTCGACCTGTCGGGTGCGAACGTCGCAACGGTCGCCACCGCGGTCGGCGCGCTGCAGTTCGACTCGGCGGCGAACGCCCTCACCTCGATCGCTGCGCTCGACACGCAGATCACCAACGTGTCGACCGCTCGCGCCAACCTCGGTGCGGTCCAGAACCGCTTCGAGAGCACCATCCGCAGCCTCAACGTCTCCCAGGAGAACCTGTCCGCTGCGAACTCGCGCATCACCGACACCGACATGGCGTCCGAGATGGTGAAGTACACCCGCTCGAACATCCTGTCGCAGGCGGGCACCGCGATGCTGGCCCAGGCCAACCAGTCCGGCCAGGGCGTTCTGCAGCTCCTCCGCTAACCGCAGAGGTAACCGCTTCAGACCCGGCGGCCGGGATGTCATCCCCAAAGGGCATCCCGGCCGCCGTTCCACACGCAACACCCGCACCGCCCGCACCACCGCCGTAGGAGGGAGAGCACCACATGAGCATGGCCGTCGACGGTCTGATCAGCGGACTCAACACCACGCAGCTGATCGACCAGCTGATGCAGGCGGAGGCCGTTCCGCAGACGCTGCTGAAGAACAAGGTCACCGACTCCACGACCTTCATCACGGCGATGCAAACGCTGAACACCAAGGTCGCGTCCCTCGCCACGGCCGCTACTGCGCTCGCCGCACCGGCGGGTACCGACCTCCACACCGCGTCCGTCAGCTCGACCTCCGTCACGGCGACCGCCGGCACGGGAGCGGTGGACGGCACCATCGACTTCACCGTGGACCGCCTCGCGCAGTCGCAGGTCACGGTCACCGGGCCGCTCACGCAGTGGCCCGACCAGCCGCCGACGCTGACCTTCGTCGCCGCCGACGGCACCACCACGCAGGTCACCGCGTCGAGCTCGTCGCTCGCCGACGTCGCCGCGGCCATCAACAAGGCCGGCGTGGGGGTCAGCGCGACCCAGGTCGCCGCCGGGCTCGATCCCGCGACCGGTCAGCAGCTCTACCGGCTCCAGCTCAGCTCGGCCAAGACGGGCGCGAGCGCCGCGTTCACGGTCTACCGCGGCACGCCCGCCGATGTGACAGCCGGAACGGCGACGAACCTCCTGAACGACCCGGGGGCCGCCCAGGTGCGTCAGGCCCAGGACGCGCAGTTGACCCTGTGGGCCGGATCCGCTGCGGCGCAGGCCGTGACGAGCTCGACGAACACGTTCACCAGCGTTCTCCCCGGCGTGACCGTTACGGTGTCCGCCGCCTCCAGCACCCCGGTCACGCTCACGGTCGCCCGTGACGACACCGGCATCTCGAACGCCGCGAACTCGCTGGTGACGAGCCTCAACGACATCTTCACCTTCATCTCGCAGAAGCAGGCGGTCACCACCGGGACGGACACCGCGGGCGGCACGACCGTCACCGCGGGCGCCTTCACCAGCGACTCGACCGTGCGAGACGCGAATCAGAAGCTGATCGACGCGGTCATCGCCCCGATCAACGGGATCTCCCCCAGTACCTACGGCATCAGCATCACGAGCGACGGTCAGGTGACGTTCGACAAGACCGCCTTCGCCACCGCCATCGCCAACAACCCGGACGCGGTGAAGTCGGCCCTCGCGACGATCTCCCAGCGCGTCGCCGACGCCGCGAACGCCGCCAGCGACAAGTACACCGGCACCATCACCACGAAGATCCAGGGCGAGCAGTCGACGGTCAAGAGCCTCAACGACCAGATCGCCGACTGGGACACGCGCCTGGCCGACCGTAAATCGACCCTCCAGAAGACGTATGCGAATCTCGAAGTCCAGTTGCAGCAGCTCCAGTCCCAGTCGTCGTGGCTGACCGGCCAGCTCGCTTCTCTCTCCTCCGGGAGCAGCTCATGACCCTTCTGAACTCCGCCGCGGCCAAACTGTCCGCGTACAACAGGGACAGCGTGCTCTCGGCCAGCCCCGCGCGACTGGTGACCATGCTCTACGACCGCCTCGTGCTCGACCTGACCCGAGCCGAGGAGGCTCTGCACTCGCAGAACTGGCCGACCGCGTGGGAGAACCTGCGGCACGCCGACCAGATCGTCGCCGAGCTCGCCTCGAGCCTCAAGGTGGATCTCTGGGACGGCGGCGAAGGGCTGCTGCAGCTCTACGGCTACCTCGCCGACCTGATCGTCGCCGGCACCGTCGAGCACGACGCCTCGAAGGTGCACGAAGCCGTCGAGCTCGTCGAGCCGCTGCGGCAAGCCTGGCACGAGGCGGCGGACAGCCTTCCCGCTGCCTCCGCTCCCCCGAACTCCCCCTACGCCTCGCCGTCCGGCGCCGACCAGGAAGCCGGACGTGACCTCGGTGTCGCCTGAGCACCCCTGGTCGGAGGCCCTGGAGCGAATGGAGCGCGAGCTGCACGGTGCGCTCGCGAAGGTGGACCCCATCCCCTGGCGTCCGCCGGCAGGGCTCGGCCCGATCCCGGAGGAACTGCAGGAGCGCGCGGCGCGGTTGCTGGAGGCCCAGCTGCACACCATCCGCTACCTGGAGGACGTGCGTCAGACGACCGCGCGGCACCTCGCCGCGGTGAACGCGGTGCCGCGTGCGGAGATGGGGCCGCACCCGGTGTACTTCGATCTGATCGGCTGAGCTCGCCTCTCCCGGGCGTGTCGCGGTGTTCATCGCGCGTTCAACGGACGGGGGTGGACCGATTCGTCCACGACGGTCGACCCTCCCCAGCTTCTCCACCTGTGGATAACTCTGGGGAAAAGTCGTGGATGAGTGCGGATAACGTGTGGAGGACACGCGCGGCTTGTGTGGAATCTCAGAATTCACAGTGAGTTGTAATCGGCTCTGACCAGCACTTTCGTGCGATTCACCGGCGAATCGAATCTTTGTTCTAAACCACAACGGTGTAATTCACACCGGGAAATCGGCTGTGGATAGGTCTGTGATTTCAGTGTCTGAAAGGCGAGTCATCCACAACCCGCGGTGAACCTCCGTCGCCAGCGCGAACCCTGCCGTTCACCCGGCGGAATGACCCACGAACTGGGCACGGGCACCCTTGCTAACGCATCCTCCCCCGCGGTCGATAGAGGCCTACGAGCACGGATCGCTCGACGATTGGCCACGGACAGGCCACCCCTTCGACCACCGATGGAGTGCACGTGCTCGAATCCGTGACCAGTGCCGCCCTGTCGAGCGCCCTCGACGGCCTCTCGGCGCGCCAGCGCGCGATCGCCAACAACATCGCCAACGTGAACACCCCCGGCTACACGGCGGAGCGCGTGTCGTTCGAAGACGCCCTCGCCGCATCCGTCGCACGTGGGGACGGCCACGCCTCCTCGACCACGGCGCGCTCGCTCGAGCCGACGCGCACCGACGGCAACAACGTCAACCTCGACACCGAGACGCTCTCCAACGTCGACACGGTGCTCCGCTTCCAGTTCGCGTCCCAGGCGGCAGGCAACGAGTTCTCGCTCGTCCGCGCCGCCCTGAAGACCAGCTGACCGGCGCCCGCCTTCCTCGACGACCGAAAGGACTCACGATGACATTCGACGCCATCGGCATCGCCGGCACAGGGCTGACCCTGCACCGCAAGTGGCTCGACGCGATCTCGGACAACATGGCCAACATCAACACGGCGAAGCCCACGAACGGCGCGGCGTTCCAGGCGCGCTACATCGTGGCCCAGGAAGGGCAGGGCGTCTCCGGCGCGTACGTCGCCGGCGCCGCGTACGGCAGCGCGGAGGGCCGGATGGTCTACGAGCCCGACAACCCCGTAGCCGACGCGAAGGGCTACGTGCGCTACCCCGACATCGACCTGTCGTCGCAGATGGGAGCGCTCATCATGGCCGAACGCGGCTACCAGGCCAACGCAGCGGTCGTCGACCGCGCCAAGGAGACCTACCAGGCCGCCCTCCAGATCGGGAGGAACTGATGCCCATCGACGCCATCGGCGCGATCAGCTCGATCGGCGCGGCCACCGGCACCAGCGGCGCGACCGCCGCGAACTCCACCACCGGCACAGGCGGCGGCTCGTTCAGCACCGCCCTGAGCGGCGCCGTCGACAACCTCCAGCAGCTGCAGAGCACGAGCGACACGCTCGCCATCCAGGCGGTCACCGGCAACCTCGACGACATCCACCAGGCGACCCTCGCCTCCACGCGCGCTCAGGTCACCCTCGAGCTCGTCGCCGGGGTGCGCAACAAGGCCGTCGACGCCTTCAACGAGATCATGAGGATGCAGGCCTGATGCCCCAGCAGGTGACGAGCTTCTTCCGCCGGCTCGGCGACACGATCCGCGGGTTCAGCGTGGCCCAGCGGGTCATCGCCGTGATCGGCGTGGCCGTGATCGGCCTGGGAGCGGCCGGCCTCGCCATGTGGGCGTCGCAGCCGTCGTACACGCCGCTGTTCTCCGGCCTCCAGGCCGCCGACGCGTCGGCGATCGTCGACCAGCTGCGCACCGACGGCGTCCCGTACCAGCTCACCGACGGGGGAGGCACCATCATGGTGCCCCAGCAGAAGGTCTACGACGAACGGCTCAAGGCGGCCTCGGCCGGCCTGCCGACCTCCACGACGAACGGCTACTCGCTGCTCGACAAGATGGGCGTCACGTCCTCCGAGTTCCAGCAGTCGGTCACCTACAAGCGGGCGATGGAGGGCGAGCTCGCCAACACGATCTCCGCCATGAAGGGCGTCAAGACGGCGTCGGTGCGGCTCGCGATCCCCGAGGACACCGTGTTCGTCTCAGAGAAGAAGGATCCGACCGCCTCCGTCTTCGTCGAGACACAGGCCGGGGTCACGCTCACCGCCGACCAGGTGCAGGCCATCGTGCACCTGACCAGCGCCGCCGTCACCGGCATGCAGCCCACCGACGTCGCGGTCGTCGACGCGAACGGCAATGTGCTGAGCACGGTGGGCGCCGGCGCGACCGGGGGAGCGGACAAGCAGGCCAACGACTACGAAGCCCGCGTCAAGTCGGCCGTGCAGGACATGCTCGACAAGGTCGTCGGCCCCGGGAACGCCACCGTGGCGGTCGCGGCCGACGTGAGCAACGAGTCCGCCCAGCGCACCGAGGAGTCGTTCACGTCGCCGACCAACGCCCCGTCGCTGAGCGAGACCACCCAGAAGGAGACCTACACCGGCACCGGAGGCAACTCGGCCGCCGGAGTGCTGGGACCCGACAACATCGCCGTGCCGAACGGCACCAACGGCAACGGCACCTTCAACTCGGAGTCGAGCACCAAGGACAACGCGGTCGACAAGGTCACCGAGCAGCGCACCATCCCGGCCGGCGCGATCAACCGCCAGACGGTCTCGGTCGCCGTGAACTCCGACGCCGTCACCAACGTCAGCGCCAACGAGCTGCGGAACATGGTCAACGCCGCCGCCGGCATCGACACCAAGCGCGGCGACTCGGTCAGCGTGCAGCTGGTGCCGTTCAGCAAGGCGGGTGCGACAGAGGCGGCCAAGGCGATCCAGGAGGCGAAGGACGCCGCTGCGGCCGACCAGCTCACGGGGATCATCCGCACCTCCATCATCGGCGCCGCGATCGTGGCTGCGGCGATCATCGCGTTCGCGCTGTTCCGTCGCGGCCGCAAGCGCGCGGCCGAGAATGCCGAGCTGGAGGCCGAGCGCGCGGACACCGCCGCGCTCGAGGCCGCGGCGTTCCCGATCGCGCTCGAGCCGGCGCCGCCGACGGTCCCCATGCAGCTCGACCCGGTGCCCGACCCGACCGGCCCCGAGCTCGAGGCCGAGCGCCGCCGGCAGGAGATCGAGTCGCTCGCCGAGCGCGACCCGCAGAAGACCGCCGAGTTCCTGCGTAGTCTCATGGAGGACCGGGCCGGCGTATGAACGACACCAAGACCCCGCTGACCGGCCCCCAGAAGGTCGCCGTGGTGCTGATGAACATGGATCAGCAGCGCGCCGCCCAGGTGATGAAGCAGTTCTCCGACGAGGAGGCCGACGAGATCACCGCGGAGATCCTCCGCCTGCGCCGTGTCGACCCCTCCGTCGCCGAGAAGGCACTGAGCGAGTTCCACGACCTCACCGCGCGCGGCGGCGTCAGCACCCGCGGCGGACGCGACATCGCAGTGGGGCTGCTGGAGGCGTCGTTCGGCGCCGAGCGCGCGACAGGCGTGCTCAACCGTGTCGCCTCGTCGATGGCGGGCAAGCAGTTCGAGTTCCTCGACACGGTGGAGCCCGGGCAGGTGCAGATGCTGCTGGCGGGGGAGTTGCCGCAGACCAGCGCGCTGGTGCTCGCCCACCTGCGCGCCGACCACGCCTCCCGCGTGCTGGCCGGCCTCGACGACGACGCGCGCACCGAGGTCGCCCACGCGATCGCGACCATGGGCTCACCGAGCCCGGACGCCGTGCGGGTCGTCGCCGACACGTTGAAGCAGCGCGCGAGCGCCGTGGTCTCCGCCCGCACCTCCTCCGACTCGGTCGGGGGAGTGCAGCCGCTCGTCGACATCATCAACCGGGCTGACGCCGCGACCGAGAAGGCCCTCCTGGAGGCGCTGGAGCAGCGCGACCCCGCGCTCGCCGAGGAGGTCCGCTCGCGTATGCTCACGTTCGACGACATCGTGCGCCTCGACCCGCGCGATGTGCAGCAGGTGCTGCGCGGAGTGGACGCGGCCGTGCTCGCCGTCGCCACCAAGGGCGCCACCGAGGCGGTCACCGAAGTCATCACCTCGAACCTGTCCGAGCGCAACCGCGAGATCCTCGAGGACGAGATCCGCATCCTCGGGCCGGTGCGGCTGTCGCAGGTGGAGGATGCGCGCGCGTCGATCGTCCGCGCCATCCGCGACCTGGAGGCCGCAGGCACGATCACGGTGCAGCGCGGCGACGAGGACGCGTATGTCGAATGACGTCGCCTTCGCGCCGCTGACCGTCCCCGTGCTCGCGGAGACGGAGGACCAGCACGCCGCGGCGGATGCCGCCCGGGCTCGCGGCTTCGCCGCGGGTTACGCGGACGGACGACGCGAGGCGGCCGCCGAGCAGGCCGCATGGCTGGCGGAGGCCGAGCTGGCGCGCGCGGCCGAGGCGGACGAAGCCGCCCGCCGGATCGCCGTGCTCGATCAGACCCTGCGCACCGCGGCCGTCGAGCTCCGCGAGGCCACCGTCCCGGTGCTCGCCGAGGTCGAGGACACGCTGGTCGCGGCCGCGTTCGAGCTGGCGGAGGCCATCGTCGGCACGGTGCTCAGCGACCGGCTCGCCGCCGCGCGTGCAGCCGTCGCCCGGGTGTTCGCCGAGGCGCCGGCCGGGGAGCTGACGGTGATCCGGATCAACCCGGCGGACCTGGCGCTGCTGCGCGAAGCCGAACGCGGCGGCGGCGCCGGCGACGGCACGTTGGTCCTGGACGGTGTCAGCACAGTGGCCGACCCCTCGCTCGCGCCGGGCGACGCGATCGGCGGCCTCCCGACCGGATGGCTGGACGCGCGCATCCGCGCCGCGCTCGAACGGGCAGCGGAGGCCCTGTCGTGACCGCCGCGCTGGCGAACTGGGGCGCCGCGGTGGAGGCCGCCGCGGTCGAACGCGTCGGTCGCGTGACTGCGGTGGTCGGTCTCGGCGCCGAGATCGAGGGTGTCCGGGCGGCGATCGGCGATCTCGTGGTGATCGGTGACGGGGAGGGCGTGCACGCCGAAGTCGTGGCCACGACCTCCACCGGGGCGAAGGTGATGCCCTACGGACGCCTCACCGGCATCGCCGCGGGAGCGCCGGTGCGTGCCGTGCGCAGCCCGCTGCTGGTCCCCACGGGGGACGGCATGCTCGGCCGGGTGATCGACGCGCTCGGGCGACCGCTCGACGGTCGCGGCCCGATCGCTCCCGACGGCTTCGTCGCTCTGGACAACCGGGCGCCGGACGCGATGCGCCGCGCACGCATCCAGTCGTCGCTCGGACTCGGCGTCCGCGTGCTCGACACACTCGTGACGGTGGGACGCGGCCAGCGCCTCGGCCTGTTCGCCGGCTCCGGCGTCGGCAAATCCTCGCTGCTCTCGATGATCGCGCGCGGCACGGATGCGGCCGTATCGGTGATCGCGCTGGTGGGGGAGCGCGGCCGCGAGGTGCGCGAGTTCCTCGAGGACGACCTCGGGCCGGCCGGACTGGCGCGGTCCGTCGTCGTGGTGGCGACCTGCGACGAGCCGGCGGTCATGCGCCTGCGCGCGGCCTTCGCGGCGACCCGCATCGCCGAGTCGTTCCGCGACCAGGGCCGCGATGTCGTGCTGATGATGGACTCGCTGACCCGCGTGGCGATGGCGCAGCGCGAGATCGGGCTCTCGGCAGGCGAGCCTCCCGCCACCCGCGGCTACCCGCCGTCGACCTTCTCGCTGCTCGCGCAACTGCTCGAGCGCGCGGGGACCGGCGAGACCGGCTCGATCACCGGCCTCTACACCGTGCTCGTCGACGGCGACGACCACAACGAGCCCATCGCCGACGCCGCGCGCAGCATCCTCGACGGCCACGTCGTGCTCGACCGGAGGCTGTCCGTCGTCGGGCACTTCCCCTCCGTCGACGTTCTCGGATCGATCTCGCGCCTCGCCACCCGGGTCACGACCCCGGAGCAGCGGGCGGCGGCGACGGCGCTGCGCAGCATCCTCGCCGCCAGGGTCGCGGCGCAGGACCTCCTCGATGTCGGTGCGTACAAGCCGGGGACGAACCCGCGCGTGGACGCCGCCGTCGCCAACGAGGACGCCATCAACCGCTTCCTCCGGCAGGGGATCGGCGAACCCTCCGCGTTCGCGGACGGCTGGGCACGACTGAACGAGCTGGTGGCGGCCATGCCCGCTGCCGGGACAGGGGTGGTGTGATGGCACGGACGTTCCCGCTCGCCGGACTGCTGCGACTGCGGCAGATCGAGAAGGACAACGCCGCGAGCGATCTCGCCGCCGCGAACGCGCTGCGGCGCGACGTTCAGGACCGCCAGGTGCGCGCGATCGCCGCACTGCACGCGGTGCCGGTGGAGGCGACAGACGCGAGCACGATGTTCGCGCTCGCGGCCGCCCGCGCCTCCAGCCGCAGCATGCTGGCCGACCTGGCCGCCTACGCCGAGCAGGCCGAGACGGAGGTCGTGGAGGCGCAGCAGACGTTCACCGAGGCGAAGATCCGCGCCGTCGGCCTGGAGAAGCTCGAGGCGCGGCATCACGCGGACGTCGTCGCGGGCGAGCTCGGAGCCGAGCAGGCGGCCATCGACGAGATCGCGACCGGCGCCTGGCTGCGCGGACGCTCCGACCAGGACGAAGGAAGGCACGAGGCATGACGGTCACCGATGCGATCGGGCGGATCTCCCAGATCCAAGCCACGATCGCCCAGCTCGACCAGGTCGCGACGGCGACCGGCGCCTCCACGACACCGTCGACCTCCGCCACGTCGTCGACGAACTTCGCCGACGCGCTCGCGGGCGCCCTCGGGACCTCCGGGGTCGGTGCCGCGACCGGCTCGTCGGGGGGCGTCACGGGTGCCGACGTCGTCGCCGACGCCAAGAAGTACCTCGGGGTGCCGTACGTCTTCGGCGGCACCAGCTCGTCGGGCATCGACTGCTCCGGCCTGGTGCAGAGGGTCTACAAGGACCTCGGGATCGACCTCCCGCGGCTCGTCTCCGGCCAGGCGAAGATGGGCACCGAGGTGCCTTCGCTCGCGCAGGCGCAGCCCGGCGACCTCATCGTCACCAACGGCGGAGAGCACATCGTGATCTACGCGGGCGACGGCAAGGTGATCCACGCGCCGAGCGAGGGCCGCAATGTCAGCCTCGTGAACAACTGGATGGACGACTCGGACATCGTGACCATCCGGCGGATCGTTCCGCAGGCGACGGCCGCTCCGGCGTCGAGCGGTGCGTCGGCGTCGGCTCTCGCGTCCGCGCTGGCGAGCCTGTCGGGGACGACGGGCGCGTCGGGGCTCTCCGGGCTGTCCGGCCTGTCGGGTCTGGCCGGGCTGTCGGGGGCAGGCTCGTCTGCCTCCACGACGCAGGCCGATCTGCTGCGCTCGCTCCTCGCCTCCGTGATGCAGGGAGGCTCGCTGTGACGCCCGGAGCGGTGGTCGCACCGGGCTCAGCGCCGTCGAACGCCGGTACAGCGGGAGGCCCGCGCGCGTCCCGCCCGGGCGGAGCCGACGCGTTCGGCGCGTTCCTGGCCGGCGCGACGGACGCGCACGCGGACGCAGGCCGGCGGGACACATCGGCGTCGGCGCGCCCCGCGCCCGCGCATGCGGCGCCCGCGCCTGCCGATCGGCACAGCCCTGTGCCCGGTCGCAAGCCGGCCTCGACGGCCGCGCGGACATCGGACGAGCACGCCGGACCGGCGAGCGACGCACAGGCCGCGACACCGGCTGTCGATACGCCGTCGGCCGCGCCGGATGCTGGTGGGGCGGCCCCTCTCGCGAGCTCCGGCGCAGCGGCGCCCGCGCTGGCCGCTGGCCCCGTCTCGCCGAGCGCCGCGGACGCGTCGACGGTGCCGGTGGTGGGTGCGCCCGTCGTCGGAGTCCCTGTCGCCGCCGTCGTGTCCGCACCCACGGCCGGAAGCCCGCAGGGCACGGAGGCTCCAGGGTCCGTGTCGGTCGCACCGACGTCGGCGTCTGCCGGTCCGAGCGTTGCCATCGACGCGATCGGCTCCGCGCTCCCGTCGGTGCCGGCTGACCAGGCGGCGGTCACGCAGGCACCGACCGCGCAGAAGCCGAACACGCAGGCGCCGACCCTTCAGACGCCCACGCGACCGTCAGTGGAGGCTCAGGCGCCGCAGCCGCTCACGCCGGCGACCCCCGCGACACCTGCGTCGGCTCCATCCGGAACGTCCGGCAGCACACCGACGGCCGCGGCCTCCACG
>Ga0157369_10008009_pt1 | contig 12135 bp, 15 predicted proteins | sample C25metaG_FD_113461 | JGI IMG/M metagenome (GOLD analysis project Ga0157369, IMG submission 113461) | Corn rhizosphere microbial communities from Kellogg Biological Station, Michigan, USA - C2-5 metaG | ecosystem: Host-associated > Plants > Roots > Rhizosphere > Soil | place: USA: Michigan...
ACGTCGGGTACGGCCAGCGGCCCTCCGCGAGCATCTGCGCGAGGTCGTTGGCGCTGCGCAGGTAGGCGATCTCCAGGCGGCTGGGCGTGCGCGCGGCGGCGAGGTTGGTGTGCCGGGCGACGACCGCGGCGACGCGGCCGCCGTGGCAGACCGGGATGGCCTCCTCGCGCACCGGGTCGCCCGCGACCCACACCGGGTCGCCCTCGCGCACGATGCGCGCGTCGCGGGCCGCGAGCGCGAGCTGCGGCCGCTGCGCGCCGGTCGAGCGGGTGCCCACGAGGTCGTCGACATACGCGGTCGGGCCGGTGGTCGGGCGCATCTGCGCGACCGCGACGAACTGATCGCCGCCAGGAGACTCGGGGACGAACAGCAGCAGGTCGGCGAACGAGAGGTCGGCGAGCAGCTGCCAGTCGGCCACCAGCCGGTGCAAGTGCGCCGCGTCGTCGCCGACGATGCCGCTGGCGCGCAGCACCTCGTCCATCGTCGGCATCCGTTCATTGTGGCGGCTGGCTAGAGTCCGCGGCATGGGCGAGGAGCTCACCGGGCACAGCGGCGTCCACGCGGTCGCGGCCGCCCGCGCGCACGGCATCGACGTCATGTTCACCTTGTCGGGGGCGCACGTCTTCCCGCTGTACGACGCGGCGGTCAAGCCGGTCGAGGGCGAGCCGATGCGGCTGGTCGACGTACGGCACGAGGCGACCGCGGTGTTCGCGGCCGAAGGCCTCGCCCGCCTCACCCGCCGTCCCGGCCTCGCCGTACTCACCGCCGGCCCGGGCGTGACCAATGGCGTGTCCGCGGTCACGTCGGCGTACTTCACCGGCTCGCCGCTGCTCGTCCTCGGCGGTCGCGCCCCGGCGAACCGGTGGGGCCAGGGCAGCCTGCAGGAGCTCGACCATCCGCAGCTGCTCGCGGCGGTGACGAAGCGGGCCGCGACGATCGAGAGCGCCGAGGCGGTCGGCCGCGAGGTCGACGCGGCGCTGCGGCTCGCGTCGAGCGCGCACCGCGGGCCGGTGTTCCTCGACGTCGCGTTCGACGTCGTCTACGCGCACGCGACCGCGCCCCGCCCCGCTCCGCCCGCGCCGGAGCCGTTGGAGCCGGACCCGGACGACCTGCGTGCGGTGGCCGCTGCCCTCTCGCAAGCCGTACGTCCGGTTTGCGTGTTCAGCTCGGACGTCTGGATGGACGGTGCCGAGGACGCGGCGCTCGCCTTCGCCGAGGAGCTCGGCGTACCGGTCATCACCACCGGTCAGGGCCGCGGCGTCATCCCCCGCGGCCACCCGCTGCTCGTCACCCGGGCGAGAAGCGCGGCGTTCAACGCCGCCGACCTCGTCGTCGTCGCGGGTGCGCCGCTGGACTTCCGGCTCGGCTACGGCGTGTTCGGCGGTCGCGACGGCGCGGCCCCGGCGCCCGTCGTCCACCTCGCCGACTCCCCCGGCCAGCTCGCCGGTCACGTCCCGCTCGCGGCGAGTGCCGCCGGCGACCTCACCCGGGTCTTCACCGGCATCGTCGCCGCGCTGCCGCGACGGCCCGACTGGTCGGCGTGGACCGCGTCGATGCGCGCCGCCGCCGACGAGGCCGCGGCCGGCGACACCGACATGCTCGGTGCGACCAGCGACCCGATCCACCCCGGCCGCATCTACGGCGAGCTGCGCCGGGCCCTCGATGACGACGCGGTGGTCATCGGCGACGGCGGCGACTTCGTCTCGTTCGCGGGCCGCTTCGTGGAGCCGGCCCGGCCCGGCCGCTGGCTGGATCCCGGCCCGTTCGGCTGCCTCGGCACCGGCCTCGGGTACGCCGCTGCGGCCCGGATCGCGCACCCGTCGGCGCAGGTCGTGCTGCTGCTCGGCGACGGCGCTGCCGGGTTTTCCCTCATGGACGTCGACACCCTGGTTCGCCACGGCCTGCCGGTCGTCATCGTGGTCGGCAACAACGGCATCTGGGGGCTGGAGAAGGGCCCGATGCAGATGCTCTACGGCTACGACGTCGCCGCCGATCTGCAACCGCAGACGCGGTACGACGACGTCGTACGGGCGCTCGGCGGTGGCGGCGAGCTGGTCACCGATCCCGAGGAGATCGGGGCGGCGTTACGTCGCGGCTTCGACGCCGGGACGCCGTACCTCGTCAACGTCGTCACGGACCCGGCCGCCGGGTACCCGCGGTCGACGTTCGGCGTCTGAGCGCGGCGCGGCGAACCAGAACCGCGCGATCGCCGTCAGCGACGCGACGAGCCCGCAGACGGCGAGCAGCGCGAGCGGCCAGCTCCATGCGAGCGCCCAACCGACGTACACGCCGACGGCGAGCAGCCCGAGACCGAGAGCGAGGCCGGGCGTGAGCCGCAGCTCGGGGCGCGGACGGTCGACCCAGACGTGGCGCTCGTCGAGCGCACGCAACCGCTCCGCAAGGGCCACGCAGGAAGTATCAGCCGGATCGCCCGGGGCGACCGACCGCGACACGCGCGTCCGTCGTTAGGCGACGAGGCCGAGGCGGCGCAGCTCGACGGTGAGGTCGTGCGGGTTCGTCGAGGCGAGCATCGCGGCGTCGAGGGTGATGACGCCGTCGCGAATGAGCGCGACGAGGTGCTGGTCGAACGACTGCATCCCGTAGAACGAACCCTAGGCGATCAGCGACGTGATGGTCGACGTCTTCTCCGGATCCACGATCGCGTCCGCGACGCGGCCGGTGTTGACGCAGACCTCCATCGCGACGCAACGGCCTTCGCCGTCGGCGCGCGGAACGAGCCGCTGACAGATGATGCCGCGCAGCGCGCCGGCGAGCGACAGGCGCACCTGCTTCTGCTCGTGCGGCGGGAAGAAGTCGATGATGCGGTTGATGGTCTCCTGCGCGTCGGTCGTGTGCAGGGTCGACATGACGAAGTGACCGGTCTCGGACGCGGCGAGCGCGGCCTTCACCGTCTCCATGTCACGCATCTCGCCGACGAGGATGACGTCGGGGTCCTGCCGCATCGCGGCGCGCAACGCAGTGGTGAAGTCCTCGGTGTCGACGCGCACCTCGCGCTGGTTGATCATCGCCAGCTTGTCGAAGTGCAGCACCTCGATCGGGTCCTCGATCGTGACGACGTGGACCTCGCGGTTGGAGTTGATGTGGTCGATCATGCCGGCGAGCGTGGTCGTCTTGCCGGAGCCCGTCGGACCGGTGACGAGGACGAGACCGCGGGGTTCGAGCGCGAGCGACGCGAGCACCGGCGAGAGGCCGAGCTCGTCCAGCGGGATGGCGCCGACGGACACTCGCCGGAAGACCAGGCCGGCCGAGCCGCGGGACCGGAACGCGTTGACACGGAACCGCCCGACGCCGGGCAGCGAGTAGGCGAAGTCGGCCTCGTTGGTGCGCTCGAACTCCTCGACCAGGTCGGCGCGCAGGACCTCGCGGACCATCTGCTCGGTGTCAGCCGCCGCGAGGTCGCGGGTCTGCAGCTTGCGCAGCGTGCCGTCGATGCGCACCCGGGGCGGCGAACCGACCTTGCAGTGCAGGTCGGACCCGCCGCACTCCACGAGTGCGCGGAGGAACGGCTCGATCGTCAAAGTCGAGGTCACAGGAGGATGTTCGGCCTCTCGCAGGCCCGTCTTGACCCATCCGCATGGACTAATGCTCCGAATAGCCCATTCCGTGAGCGGGCCTAGCCGATCACGGCGATGACGTCGCCCTCCTGGACTACGTCGCCCTCGTTGACGCGCAGCTCGGTGACCGTGCCGGCGGACTCGGCGACGACCGGGATCTCCATCTTCATCGACTCGAGGATGACCAGGGTGTCGCCGTCCTCGACCGCGTCGCCTTGCTGGACGACGACCTTCCAGACGTTCGCCACCATCTCGGCGCGTACTTCCTCAGCCACGGAGCACTCCTCGTGTTCGGTGCCCGCTATCCAATCACCCGACCCGACCCAACCAAACCGGGCCGAAGCGGCGTAGACGTGATGTGCTTGCAACGCTCACCCGAGGGGGGTACGTGACCGCTGACGCGGGCGACGCGCATGCGGTCGGCGACTTTCGTGAATGGGTGCAACCTCATCTGCTCGCGATGGCCCGGCTCGCCACGCGCCTGACCTCCGCCGACGACAGCGACGACGTCGTACAGGAAGCGCTCGTCCGCGCATGGCGGCGGCGCGAGTCGTACGACGCGAGCCGCGGGTCGGCCCAGTCGTGGCTGCTCGCCATCGTCGCGGACCGCTGCCGGCGGCACCGCACCCGCGCGCGGCACCCCGAGCCCGCCGAGCTCCTCGACATCGCGAGCGCTCCGGCGTCGGACGTCGACCGCTCGCTCGACATCGAACGCGCGATGAGCCGGCTCAGCCGCCGCCAGCGCCTCGCCGTCGAGCTCCACTACTACGTCGGCCTGTCGGTGGCCGAGGCCGCGGCGGTCATGCGGTGCAGCGAAGGCACGGTCAAGTCGACCCTGAGCGATGCGCGCAAGCGGTTGCTCCCCGCTCTGCAAGAGGTGTCCTGATGAACGACATGGACGAGCTGCTGCGCCGTGACGGCGCGCAATGGCGGGCAACCGCGACGTCGGTCCCGCGGGTCGACTGGGCCGCGCTCCCCGGACGACGGGATGCGCGGCGGTTCGCGTCGTCGTGGTTGATGGTCACGGTCGCCGGCGCGACCGCCGCGGTCGTCGTCGTACTCGCCGTCCTCGCGCCGTCGTGGATCGGACGCGGCGCGACCGGGCACAAGCCGCTGCCGGCGCCCGCGCACCAGCCGACCCCCGGTGGCGTGCAGACCGGGCCGGCGTCGTTCGTGGCGCTTACCGATGCGGGCATCACGCTTGTGAACGCCCGGACCGGAGACTCGTACGGCGGGTCGGTCACCGAGTCGGGGCGGCACGCGACCACGCTCGCCGGATCGAACGACGGCAACCTCGCCTACGCGACGTTCACGCACCCGAAGTGCGAGGTCGCCGTGGATCGTCAGCGGTGGATGACGCCCTACAACGCCGAGGGCACCCAAGCCGCGACCATCAGCGGCGCGAAGGCCGACGGGATCGCGGTCAGCCCGGACGGCCACCTGCTCGCGATCTCCGTTGTGCCGTGCGGCAAGAACACCAGCGTCGACGACCTCGTCGTCGTGAATCTCGACACCCACCAGCAGCGGCGGTGGACCGGCTACCCCGACGTGTCGTTCCTCAGCGCGCTCCAGTGGGCGCCGGACAACGAGACACTGAGCTACGTCGTGAACCCGTGCTGCGGCGGCGGTACCGACAACCCACGGCTGCTCGACACGTCCGCGCCGGGTACGTCGTACGTCAAGCCGAAGCCGTTGGCCGTCGACGTCTCGCGGATCGGCAGCGGCCTCGTCCTCTGGTACGGCGGGCAGTTCGCGGTCGTGCAGGGCACCGAGATCCACGCGCTGTCGAAGGCCGGGGTCGTCGGCGCCGTACTCGCGAAGGGCCTGCCCGCCGACGTCGTCTCCGTCGACACCGACTCGACCGGCCTGCACCTGCTGCTGGTGACGTCGCAGAACCGGCTGTTCCGCTACGACGCCGGCACGCTCACCCCGCTGCCCCGCAACTGGATCGACGCCAGCTGGTAGCGGTCAGCGCTGGTCGAGCTCGCGCTGCAAACGCTCGGCCGCCGCCTTCCAGTGCGCGGTCTCGGCCTGCCACTTGCGCAGCTCGGCGAGCAGGCCGGTCACGACCTCGTCGGTGACATCGTCCGGCCGGCCCAGCTCCTGGCGACCGGAGGCGTGCAGCCGCGTCATCAGCACGACGACGGTCACGCCGAGAACCATCACGGCGAGCATGAGCAGCGGGACGGCGACGGCCTACCTGCCCGTCCAGCGCGGCTCGCGCTTCTCGAAGAATGCCGTCACGCCCTCGGTGACGTCAGCGGTCGTCGTGAGCAGCGACAGCTGCGCCTGCATGGCTTCCAGCGCGGCCGGCAGGCCGGCGGTCTCCTCGGCCGCGACCCACGCCGCCTTGCCGAGACGTACGGCGACCGGCGCGGCGCGCGCGACCTTCTCGACGTACGCGGTCACGTCGTCGTCGAACGTGTCGTCGGGGAAGACGCGCGAGACCAAGCCGATGCGTTGCGCGGTCTGCGCGTCGAAGCGCTCGCCGGTGAGCATGTAGTCCATCGCGTGCTTCGGCGACACATGCCTTGTCAGCAACGCGCTCACCATGAACGGCCACAAGCCGCGTTCGACTTCGGGCAGGCCGAAGCTCGCGCTCTCCTTCGCGAGTACGACGTCGCAGCCCGCGGCGAGGCCGATGCCGCCGGCGAGGCACAGACCTTGCACCCGCGCGACGACCGGCTTCGGGCACGTGCGCATCGCAACGACGAGGTCCTTCAGCCGGCCGCGCGCCTCGTGCTTCTCCAAGCCATTCGCGTCGTCCGCCATGACCGCGAGATCCGCGCCCGCGCTGAACACGCGCTCCCCCGCGGACGACACGAGCACGGCGGTGATCGATGCGTCCGTCGCCGCCGTACGCACGCCGTCGAGCAGGCCGCCCAGCACCGCGGACGACAGCGCGTTCCGCTTGTCCTCCCTGTTGATCCGCAGCTCGAGCACGCCGCCGCTGCGGTTGGTCAGCAGTTCGGTCATGACCGCATCCGATCGACCAGACCGGTGTCGTAGTCGCCGGAGACGAACCGCGGATCGTCAAGCAGTTCGAGGAAGAACGGCAGGTTGGTCTTGAGACCTTCGATGGTGAACTCGCGCACCGCGGCGCGCGCCCGCTCGATCGCCTCGCCGCGGTCCGCGCCGTAGGCGCAGAGCTTCGCGAGCAGCGGGTCGTAGAAGGGCGTGACGACGTTGCCATTCGTGTAGCCCGCGTCGACCCGCACACCGTCGCCGCTCGGCTCGACCCACGTCGCGATCGTGCCCGGCGACGGCAGGAAACGCTTCGGGTCTTCGGCGTACACGCGCAGCTCGATCGCGTGCCCGCGCGGCGTCACGGCAGTCAGGTCGGCGTGCGGCGCGTCGCCCGCAGCGACGCGCAGTTGCTCCTCGACCAGGTCGACGCCGGTGACCAGCTCGGTGACCGGGTGCTCGACCTGCAGCCGCGTGTTCATCTCCAGAAAGACATAGTCCTGCGCGGCCGGATCGACAAGGCATTCGACCGTGCCGGCGTTGCGGTAGTCGACGGCCTGCGCGGCGCGCACCGCACCGTCAAGCATGCGCTTGCGCAACTCGTCGGAGACACCGGGCGATGGTGTCTCCTCCGCGACCTTCTGGTGCCGCCGCTGGACGCTGCAGTCGCGCTCGCCGAGCGCGACGACGGTGCCGTCGGCGAGGCCGAGGATCTGCACCTCGACGTGGCGCGCGTTCTCGATGTAGCGCTCGAGCAGGATCGACGGCGAGGAGAAGAAGCGTTCCGCGCGGGTGCGTGCGGTCTCGTACGCCGCCCGCAGCTCGTCCTCGTCGCGCGCGACGCCCATGCCGATGCCGCCGCCGCCCGCGGCTGCCTTGACCATGACCGGGTAGCCGATCTCCTTCGCGGCGTTGACGGCTGCATCGACGTCGGGAACCGGGTCTGGCGTGCCCGCGGCGACCGGCACGCCGGCCGCCGACATCCGGTTGCGCGCGTTGATCTTGTCGCCCATCGCCTCGATCGCGTCCGGGCTGGGGCCGACCCAGGCGAGCCCCGCGTCGATGACGGCCTGGGCGAACCGCGCGCTCTCGGCGAGGAAGCCATAGCCCGGGTGGATCGCGTTGGCGCCGGTGCGCTGCGCTGCCTCCAGCACCCGCGAGATGTCGAGGTAGGACTCGGCCGGCGGTGGCGGGCCGATCAGCACGGCCTCGTCGGCCTCGTGCACGAACGGAAGGGCCGCATCGGCCTCGGAGTAGACGGCGATGGTGCGGACGCCGAGGCGCGCGGCGGTGCGCAGGACGCGGCGCGCGATCTCGCCACGGTTGGCAACGAGCAAGGATTCGAACACGAGCAGGGACACTAGCGAGCGTGAGCCTGGCCGTGGTCGTGCTGGTCGGCGCGATCGCCATCGGGCTCGCCGCCGGCGGGTCGTGGCGGCGGCTCACCGACCTCCCGCTGCGCCGGCTCGGTCTAGTCGTCGCGGCGGTTCTCGCCCAGGTCGGCGGGGCGGTGGTCGGGCTGCTCGGCGCAGCCGACGAGTCGACGTCGTACGTCGTCGGGCTGGCGCTGTCGGCGGCGTTCGCACTCGCCTTCTGCGCGTGGAACGCACAGGTCTCCGGCGTGCCGCTGGTGACCGCGGGGCTCATCCTCAACGCGGCCGTCGTGGCGGCGAACGGCGCGATGCCGGTGTCGATCATCGCCGCCTACCACGCGCGCGTGCCGATCGCCGCGATCGCGGCGGGAACCGACGCGCGGCACGAGATCGCCGGCGACGGTACGGCGCTGTCGTGGCTGGGTGACGTCGTACCGCTGCCGCTGCCGGTGCGGCCGGAGGTGGTCAGCGCGGGCGACGTGCTCGTGGTCGCCGGGCTGGCCGAGCTGGTGGTCGTCGGGATGCTGCCGACGGGGGCTGTGATGAGATGGCGGCGACGAGAGGAGCACTCCCATGGCGAAGAAGGCACGCAAGCGTCGCGCCCGCAAGAAGAGCAAGGCCAACCACGGCCGTCGCCCTAACGCTTAGGAAACCCCCGGCGTCGCGGCGCGGTCAGAAGGTCGAGAACGCGTAGGCGTCGAGGCCGAGCGTCGCGACGACGAGGACGAGGACCAGCAGGTTGAGAACGGTCTGGGCCTCGGTCCGGTGCGCGATGTCGATGATCGCCATGCTGGTCGGCCTCCCCGTCCTTGCCCCGTCATACGAATGTGTAGCGAAGGCTAGCCACATGGGCCCACCGGTTCACCCATTCGGCGCACCCAAGTGACACAGGTAGCACCGCAACGCCAGCCACAAACCGGGCGCAATCCGGCGAAGCTCCGGTCTGCCGTCCCGGGAGCGTTGAGAGCCGCTCAACACTGTGTCGGCGCAAGATCAACACGACGAAGTTGCAGCCGGAACCGGACATTCGCGGCGCCGAAAGTGCAACTACTTCGTGTTGATCTTGCGGTCGCGATCACGCGCCGTGCCGCGCCACCCATGCCGCCCACGCGGTCGCGACCATGTCGTCGAGGTCGTGGCGCGCGGTGAATCCGAGCGTGTCCCGGATGCGGTCCACCCGCGCGACGATTCTCGCCGGGTCGCCGGGTCGCCGCTCCACGACCGCCGGCTCGAACGCGATGCCGGTCACGGACGCCACCGTCGCGAGCACGTCACGGACACTCGCTCCCTCGCCGCGGCCGATGTTCAGGACCTGGTACGACGGCGAGCTTTCGGTGAGCCAGCGCAGCGCCGCGACGTGCGCCGCGGCGATGTCGGCGACGTGCACGTAGTCGCGGATGCAGGTGCCGTCGGGAGTCGGGTAGTCGGCGCCGAAGATCTGCGGCGCGCGGCCGGCGGACAGCGCCTCGAACACCATGGGGATCAGGTTGAACACACCCGGGTCGCCGAGCTCCGGCGACGCCGCGCCGGCGACGTTGAAGTAGCGCAACGACACGGCGCGCAGGCCGGTCGCGGCGGCGACGTCGCGCACCGCCCACTCGCCGATGAGCTTCGTCCGGCCGTAGACGCTGATCGGCTCCAGCGGTGTGTCCTCGTCGACCATGTCGACGTCGGGCATGCCGTACGTCGCGGCGCTCGAGGAGAACACGAACGACTCGACCCCGGCGTCGACCGCCGCGTCGAGCAGCGCCGCCGTACCGACGACGTTCTCGCGGTAGTACTTCGCCGGATCGGCCATCGACTCGCCGACCTGCTTCTTCGCCGCGATGTGCACGATTCCGCGCACGTCGTGGTCGCGCAGCGTCCGGCGTACGAGATCCGCATCGAGGATCGAGCCGTGGACGAAGGCCGCAGTGCCTACCCGCGACCGCTCGCCGGTGGACAGATCATCAAGAACGACAACGGGTTCGTTGGCGTCGGCAAGCGCCGACACGACATGGGCGCCGACGTAGCCGGCGCCGCCGGTGACCAGCCAGCTCACTCGGCCAGCTCACTCGGCCCTGTACTCGATCGTGCCCAACTCGACGCGGACCTGCTGAAGCCGTACGACGAGGCGATCCTTGAGCCCGTCGGGCGCGATGTCGTTGCCGCAGCAGCGCGCGACGAGCGCCTTGACGTCCTGCTCGAGACCGAACTTCCGCAGGCACGGCGCGCACTCGTCCAGGTGCTCGCGCACCTTGTGCCGCATCGTGTCGTCGATCTCGCCGTCGAGATACAAGTAGACCTGCTCGATGACCTCGACGCAGTCGGTCTCGTGTGGCGATCCGCAGCTCATCGCTCGGCCTCGCGATCTGCAAGTTGGTCGGGTCGGACGTAGCCACGGTCAAGGGCGTACTGCGTCAAAGCATCCCGCAATCCGCGCCGGCCGCGGTGCAATCGCGACATGACGGTGCCGATCGGGGTGCCCATGATCTCGGCGATCTCCTTGTAGGAGAAGCCCTCGACGTCGGCGAGGTAGACCGCCATCCGGAAGTCCTCGGGCAGCGACTGCAGCGCTTCCTTGACGTCGGAGTCGGGGAGGTGTTCGAGCGCCTCGACCTCGGCGGACTTCAGCCCGGACGAGGTGTGCGACTCGGCCTGCGCGAGCTGCCAGTCCTCGATGTCCTCGCCGACACCCGCCTGCCGCGGCTCGCGCTGCTTCTTGCGGTAGGTGTTGATGAACGTGTTGGTGAGGATCCGGTAGAGCCACGCCTTGAGGTTGGTGCCTTCCTCGAACTGGTGGAAGGCCGCGAACGCCTTGACGAACGTCTCCTGCACGAGGTCTTCGGCGTCGGACGGATTGCGGGTCATCCGCAGCGCCGCGGAGTAGAGCTGGTCGAGGAACGGCAGCGCGGTCGCCTCGAAGCGGGCGCTGCGCTGTTCGAGCGTTTCCTCGGCCACGAGGCCGGATGCTATTGCAGGGCGATCCAGCACCCCTGCTGCACTCGTCACAATCGGGGGAACACCCCTGCCGCGCATAGGATTCCCTGATGGCCGCCGCCCAGCACTCCCCCGCGGTGGAGGACTACCTCGAGACCATCTTCGAGCTGGAAGAGTCGGGCATCCCGGTCATGCGGGCCCGGCTGGTCGAACGGCTCGGCGTCTCCGCCCCGACCGTCTCGGAGACGGTGGCCCGGCTCGAACGCGAGGGCTTTCTCGCCCTCGACGACCGCCGGGTCGTCCGGCTCACCGAGCGCGGCCGGCAGTCGGCGACTGGCGTGATGCGCCGGCACCGGCTGGCCGAGCGGCTGCTGGTCGACGTCCTGCAGGTGCCGTGGCATCAGGTGCACGAGGAGGCGCACCGGCTGGAGCACGCGATCAGCGAGACCCTCGAGCCCTATCTCGTGCGCGTCCTCGGCGACCCCGGGACCTGCCCGCACGGCAATCCCATCCCGGGCTCCGCGAACGCGGTCGACCTCGCCGGCCAGCTACCGCTCGCCGACGTCGCAGCCGGCGGGCGGGCCGTCGTACGCCGGATCGACGAGGAGGTCGAGGCGCAGCCGGCGACGATGCTCGCGCTCGAAGAGCACCTGCTCATGCCCGGCTGCGCGGTCGAGATCGTCGGGGGCGGCGCCGGCGACGCGGTCGCCGTACGCAGCGAGAACGGCCCGTGGTCGCTGCCGCACGCGGTCGCCGCGAAGATCTACGTCACCGTCTGACCCTCGCGCCGCCCTCAGCCGCCGCCCTCAATTGCCATATACACCCCATAGAAGTCCGCTATTGCGCAATTGAAGGGAGCCAGCGGGCGACGGCCTCCCCGGCGGCCGCGGCGGACCGCCGCAACGAGTGGTCGCCGGCGACCGCGACGACGGTCGGGCCGGGTGGCAGCTCCGCGGGCGCACCGAACGGGTCCCGCTCCCCCTGGACGACGAGCACCGGCACCGGTACGGCGAGCAGCTCCTCGGCCCGGCTGGGCGCGTCCGGGCGGCCGGGAGGGCGCAGCGGGAAGGCGAGGCAGACGACGCCGGACGCGCCGGTGGCGGCCGCCGTACGGCAGGCCACGCGGGCGCCGCTGCTGCGCCCGCCGACGACGAGCGGCCGGCGAGCCGAGCGGCCGCGGCCACGGTCGCGGTCGCGCAGTGCGGTGACGACCTCGGTCCAGGCCTGGTCGAGCTTCGGCGCGCGGTCGGGCGCTCGGCGGCCGGCGACCCGGTAGGGCTGCTCGACCCGGGCGACGGTCCAGC
>Ga0157369_10008010_pt1 | contig 12135 bp, 12 predicted proteins | sample C25metaG_FD_113461 | JGI IMG/M metagenome (GOLD analysis project Ga0157369, IMG submission 113461) | Corn rhizosphere microbial communities from Kellogg Biological Station, Michigan, USA - C2-5 metaG | ecosystem: Host-associated > Plants > Roots > Rhizosphere > Soil | place: USA: Michigan...
TCGCCAAGCGGCTGTCCAGCGCGTACCGGCCGGGCGTGCGGTCGCCGGACTGGGTCAAGTACAAGGCGGACTACACGGCCGACTTCGTGGTGGGCGGCTGGCGCCCCGGCGCCCGGGCGCTCGGCGCCCTGCTCGTCGGGGTGATGCGGCCGGACGGGCGGCTGGACCTTCGCGGGCGGGTCGGCGGCGGGATCTCGGCGGTCAAGGAGCGCGAACTGCTCGCCGCGCTGCGCCCGCTGGTCACCGACGTCTCGCCGTTCGCCGGCGAGCTGGCCCGCGAGGACAGCAAGGACGCCACCTGGGTACGGCCCGAGGTGGTGGTCGAGGTCCGGTACGGCGAGCAGACCCCGGACGGCCGGCTGCGCTTCCCCCGGCTGGAGCGGCTGCGTACCGACAAGCCCGCAGCGGAGTGCGTCGATGAATGACCGGCTGTCCGTCAAGGTCGAGGGCGTCACGCTGGAACTGTCCAATCTGGACAAGGTGCTGTACCCGGCGGCCGGCTTCACCAAGGGCGAGGTCATCGACTACTACACCCGGATCGCGCCGGTGCTCCTGCCGCACCTCGTCGACCGGCCGCTGACCCGCATCCGGTACCCGAACGGGGTCACCGGCAACGGCTTCTTCGAGAAGAACGCGCCGGCCGGCGTGCCGGACTGGGTGCGCGTGGAGACGTTGCCCGCGCCGGGCTCGACGAAGGGCCGGGCGACCCTGGACTACGTCGTCGCCGACGACCTGCCGACGCTGGTCTGGCTGGCGAACCTGGCCGCGCTGGAGCTGCATGTTCCACAGTGGACAGTCGGCTCCGCCGGCCCGGACCGGCTCGTGGTCGACCTGGATCCGGGACCGCCGGCCGGGCTGAAGGAGTGCGCCGAGGTGGCGCTGCTGCTGCGCGAGCGGCTGGCCGCCGACGGGCTCGTCGGGTACCCGAAGACGTCCGGCAAGAAGGGGATGCAGCTGATGTGCGCCCTGGCCGGTACGCAGTCGGCCGACGAGGTGTCGGCCTACGCCAAGCGGGTCGCCGAGGAGCTGGAGAAGGGGCACCCGAGGCTGGTGACCGCGCGGATGGCCAAGAACCTGCGACCGCGCAAGGTGTTCATCGACTGGAGCCAGAACAACGCGGCCAAGACAACCGTCGCGCCGTACTCGCTGCGCGCCGAGCCGACGCCGACCGTGTCCACGCCACTGACCTGGGCGGAGGTCGAGTCGGGCAAGCCCCGCCCGTACCGGTCGGAGGAGGTGCTCGAGCGGATCGCCCGGTACGGCGACCTGCTCGCCGAGCTGCCCGACGGCGGTCCCGAGGTACCGGCGCGGTGACCGGCCGCGCTCTGCAGGCGGCCGGCATCGCCTGGCTGAGCCTGGGCGTCGCCGTGCTCGGTTCGGTGTTCGCCAGCTACGGCGGCTACGCCAGCGGACGGCAGTTCGTCAACGGGATGGTGGCCGCGCAGCACGTCGGCGCGGTGGTGCTGGCGGTCGTCGCGCTGCTCGCGCTGGCCATTCCGGCCATGGGCACGGAGCTGGCCGGTGAGCCGACCGGTACCGTCGGTGAGCCTGTGGGGAAGTCCACAGGCGCTGTGCCAGTCTCCACCCTGGGGTAGCCTCGCGCACCGCAATGGCGCAGGATGGTCGAATGCGCGTACCTCGGACAGACGCCGGCCGGCGCCGTTCCGGGTGGCTGGCGGTCGCGCTCGGTGTCGCCGGGGCCCTGGTCGGGGCTCTGGCAGGCGCCGGGCCGGCCGCCGCGGCCGGCACCGCGTCGCTGAGTCTCCGGCCCGACCGTGGCCGGCCCACCACGCCGTTCTCCGTGCAGTACTCCTTCAGCCCGGAGGCCAACACCTGCCCCGCGACGGTCTCCTTCACCTGGGACAACCAGCCGCTGGGCACGGCCCGGGTGACCCGGGCCGGCCAGCGCTTCACCAGCCTCTGCGTCGCGTCGCTGAACGGCACGCCGCCCGCCGACGACCTCGCCGTGGGCCGGCACACGGTCGGGGTGGCCGCGGTCGCCGGCCACCCGGCGAAGACCGCGAGCTACACGGTCCTGCCCGGCCCCACGCCCACGCGTACGCCGACCCCCGGCTTCTCGGACGACCCGAACCAGGGCGTGGGCGACCCGTCCGGGGTGGCCACGTCGCAGGCGTCGGTGGCGCCGCTGGCCGCCGCCCCCGCGGCCCCATCCGTCGCGGACGCCTCGACGTCGTCCGGCGGCGGCGGGGTGATGTCCCTGATCCTGCTCTTCGGCGGCCTGCTGGTGGTCGGCGGGATCATCATCTTCGGCCTGCTCGTCTACTGGACCCGGCGGGGTGCCGGCGGCGGTGTCGAACCCGAGCCCGTGACGCCCGGCCCATCGCCGCTCTACGGCGCCGGCGGCACCACGGTGTACGGCACCGCCCGTCCGGCGGCGCCCGGGTTCGACGACGCGCCCGCCTCCCAGACCCGGACCGCCGTGTACGGCACGCCGGCACCGGACACCGCGACGAGGGCGTATCCCCCGCAGGATCCGTACTCCTCCAGGGATCCGTACTCCCCGCGGGATCCGTACGGCTCACAGGATCCGTACCCGGCCCGCGATCCCTACTCGGCTCCCGATCCGTTCTCCGAACGGGATCCGTACCCCGCGCGGGATCCGAGCTCCGCTCAGGATCCTTACGGCGCAAAGGATCCGCGCCCCACCGCGTACGACCCGTACTCTTTCGAGAATGGCGACCGCCCGGGACCGGGTTCACACCACCGTTGACACCCTGAGCGAGCTGAGGCTGCGCTCCACCACGAACGTGGTCGACCGGCTGCGCCGGCTGCGCGGAAGTGCCCTGCTCGCGGCCCAGGCAGGGGTCGCCGCCGGCCTGGCCTGGGTGGTCGCGCACGATCTGGTCGGACACCCGCGGCCGTTCTTCGCGCCGATCGCGGCGGTGATCGTGCTCAACGTCTCCGTGGGCCAGCGGCTGCGCCGGGCCGTTGAGCTCGTACTCGGGGTGGCCGTCGGCATCCTCGTCGGCGACCTGTTGATCTACTTCATCGGCAGCGGAGCCTGGCAGATCGGCCTGGCTGTGGCGTTCGCGATCCTGGCCGCGGTGTTCCTGGGCGGCGGCCCGACCGTCATCGGCCAGGCCGCGTCCTCGGCGGTACTGGTCGCCACGCTCGCCCCACCACAGGGCGGCGTGTACTACTCGCGCTTCGTGGACGCGCTGATCGGCGGCGTGGTCGGGGTACTGGTCTTGGCCCTGCTGCTGCAGGTCAACCCGTTGACCAGGATCCGCCGGGCGGCGCGGCCCGCCATCGAGTGCCTCAGCGAGGGACTGCGGGCCTGCGCCGCCGCCCTGGAGGCGGGCAGCATCGAGGACGCACAGGCCGCGCTGGACGCGCTGCGCCGCAGCGAGGCGTCGGTCGGGGGGTTCCGGGACGCGCTGTCCGACGCCAGGGAGACGGCCACGCTGGCCCCGGTGCGCTGGCGGGCGCGGGTTCCGCTGGCGCAGTACGTGGACGCCGAACCGCACCTCGACCACGCCCTGCGCAACGCCCGGGTGCTGGCCAGGCGCACGGTCGCCGCCGTACGGGACGAGGAACTGCCGCCCGCCGAACTGCTCGACGCGCTGCGGGGCACCGCCGAGGCGGTCGCCGCGCTCGGTCGGGAACTGGCGGCCGGTACCGAACCGGTGCGGACCCGGGAGCTGACGCTGGCCGCCGTGGCGTCGGCCGGCGGCGCGTACCGGCGCGGACTGGGCTTCTCCGGCGACGTCGTGGTGGCGCAGGTCCGCACCATCGGCACGGACCTCCTGCTGGCCACCGGGCTGCCGAGCCGGACCGTGACGACGTTGGTCCGCCGGGCGGTCGGCCGGGTACCCGCGCGGTCCCGCGCGGGCGGCTAGGCTCAGTCGCATGACCGACGTCGGGCCTGCCAGGCCGTTCGATGGCCAGCCCAGCGGCCCGCCGGCGGAGGGCATGGGCCGGTCCGGACGGCTGCCCTGGCGCCGGTTCTGGCTGCTCGGCCTGCTGGTACTGGTGATCGCCGGGTCGGGCGTGACGATGCTCGTGCTGCTCGGGTTCATGACCGGGTCGCCGACCGCGCTCGCCGTCGGGATCGCCGCGGCGATCATCCCGGTACCGGTGCTCGTCGCCTGCTTCTTCTGGCTCGACCGGTACGAGCCGGAGCCGATCCGGTACCTCGCCTTCTGCCTGGCCTGGGGCGCCTGCGTGGCGACCCTGGTGGCGCTGGGCGTCAACACCGGCATGGCCGCTCTGTTCAAGCACTGGGGCGTGCCGGTTTCGCTGGTCGCCGTGCTGACCGCGCCGGTCATCGAGGAGTCGATGAAGGCGGCCGGACCGATCCTGCTGTTCTGGCGGCGCCGGCGGGCGTTCTCCGGCGTGGTCGACGGGATCGTCTACTGTGGACTGTCCGCGACCGGCTTCGCGATGGTGGAGAACATCCTCTACCTCGGCGGCCTCGGGTACGCCAGCGGAGCGGACAAGGGCGGGGTCGCCGGCGGCATCGCCAGGGTGATCGCGGTCTTCTTCGGTCGCATCGCGCTGTCCGGCTTCGCCCACCCGCTGTTCACGTCGATGACCGGCATCGGGCTGGGTGTCGCGGCCCGCGCCCGGTCCCGGGCGGTCCGCTGGCTGGCGCCGATCGCCGGGCTGCTCGCCGCGATGATCCTGCACGGCTCATGGAACCTGATGTCCACCATCGCCCAGGAGACCAACCAGGGCCTGGTCCTGCTGTACGGGTACTTCTCGGTGATGATGCCGATCTTCCTCGGCATGGTCTGCCTCGCGCTGTACCTGCGCTCCTGGGAGGGCGGGCTGACCCAGCGGATCCTGCCGGAGTACGTCCACGCCGGCTGGTTCACCCCGGCCGAGGTGGCCAGCCTGGCCACGGTGGGCCGCCGGCTGTCGGCCCGGGTGTGGGCCCGGCGGGTCGCCGGCGAGTCCGGCGAGCGGGCCATGCGGGCGTACCAGTTCGCCGCGACCCAGCTCGCCCTGCTGCGCGACGGGCTGCGGCGCGGCCTCGCGATGAAGCCCGAGGAACTGAACAGCGCGCTGGCCGACGAGCGCCGGTTGCTGGAATCGATCGCGGCGTACCGTTCGATGTTCGCCCGCGACCCGACCGCGCCGCCGGTGAGCTGGGACGGGACCCGGTACCAGGTAGCCTTCCCGGACGGCTCGGTGCGCGCCATCGACCCGCCCGAGCAGCCGGTGGTACCGCTGCCCGTCGTGCTGCCCCGGTACCGCTAGAGGTACAGCCCGGTGGCGTCGGGCTCGACCCGGCTCGCCGCGACCGCGTGCACGTCCCGTTCGCGTAGCAGGATGTAGTCGCGACCGTGCAGTTCGACCTCGGACCGGTCGTCCGGGTCGAAGAGAACCCGGTCGCCGGTGACGATCGACCGCACGTGCGGGCCGACACCGACCGCCGTGGCCCAGGACAACCGCCGCCCGACCGAGGCGGTCGCCGGGATCACGATGCCCGCCGCCGATCGTCGTTCACCCTCGTTACCTTCCAGACGAACCAGAACGCGGTCGTGCAGTAGCCGGATCGGCAGGCCATGGTCGAGATCGGTCGTGCTCACGATCGGTACGGTAGCGCGGCCGAAGCGCGGGCGCGTCGGTACGGTAGGGGTCTGACACGGGGAACGGGAGGGGCGTTGGACCGGTTCAGGCAGGTACGGGTGGGTCTCCGGCGGGCACTGGCCACCAGCCGGGAGGGCGGCGGCTCCGTCGACGGCCAGGAACGCGAAGCGAACCACGCCGAGGCGCCGATCCGGGTGGACGCCGTCCCGCAGCAGGGTGGGGTACAGGTACACCCGGTGGGCAGGGACAACCAGGACGTCCCGTACCCGCTGCGGATCGCCGCGGCCTGGTCCTGGCGGCTGATAATGGTCGCGGTGGCCGGCGCGATCGTGCTGTACGTCGTCGGCAAGCTACACCAGGTATTCGTACCGGTCTCCATCGCGCTGCTGCTGTCCGCGCTGCTGGCCCCGCTGGTCAACTGGCTGCGGGAGACGGTACGGCTGCACCGCTCGCTGTCCACGGCGATCGCGATGATCGCGGGGCTGGCCGTGGTGGCCGGCGTGTTGACGCTGGTCATCGAGGAGTTCATGAGCAGCTGGGACCAGCTCAGTCAGCAGGCCCAGGGTGGGCTCCAGCAGATCCAGGACTGGCTCAAGGGCCCTCCACTGCACCTGTCGGACAAGCAACTCGACTCGGCGCTCGGGGCCGCGCAGCAGTGGCTGAAGGATCACCAGTCGTCACTGACCACCGGGGCGCTGTCGACCGCGACCACCGCGTTCGAGGTGATCGCGTCGATCTTCCTGGTCCTGTTCACCACGTTCTTCTTCCTGCGCGACGGTCGGCGGATCTGGCAGTTCCTGGTCGGCCTGCTGCCCGACGGCGCCCGCGAGCCGCTCGGTAGCGCGGGTTTTCAGTCCTGGCAGACGCTGGTCGCCTACGTGCGCGCCACTGTCCTGGTGGCCTTCATCGACGCGGCCGGCATCGGGATCGGGCTGGTGATCCTGCGCGTGGACGTCGCGTTCGCGCTCGCGGCCCTGGTGTTCCTCGGTGCCTTCATTCCGATCGTGGGTGCGACCCTGTCCGGTACCGTCGCGGTGCTCGTGGCGCTGGTGACCCGCGGCCCGGTCGTCGCCCTGCTGGTGATCGCGGTCGTGATCGGCGTGCAGCAGCTCGAGGGGCATGTCCTGCAGCCGCTGATCATGGGCCGGGCGGTGTCCGTGCACCCGCTCGCGGTGATCATCGCGATCGCGACCGGTGTGGTCCTGGCCGGCATCGTCGGCGCGCTGGTCGCGGTGCCGATCCTCGCCGTGCTCAACACCGGCATCCGGCACCTCGCCGCCCGGCAGCGACATCGACCCGAACCGGCGGCGCCCGAGGACGTGGTGGTCAAGAGCTAGCCCGCCCGGGCGGTTCAGGTGTCGGCCAGCCTGCGCAGCGCGCCGTGCACCACCGCGGGCTTCGTCGTGTACCAGAACGGTGGCAGCGACTTGCGCAGGTAGCCGCCGTACCCCCGGGCGGTCTCCAGTCGCGAGTCGAGCACGGCGACCACGCCCCGGTCGGTGCCGCTGCGGATCAGCCGGCCCACGCCCTGGGCCAGTCGCACTGCGGCGATCGGCACGCTGACCGCCGCGAACCCCGAACCACCGGCGGCGTCCACGGCCGCGGCGCGGGCCGCGGCCAGCGGCTCGTCGGGCCGGGGGAAGGGCAGCCGGTCGATGACGACAAGCTGGCAGGCGTCGCCCGGTACGTCGACGCCCTGCCACAGCGACATCACGCCCATCAGGCAGCTCGCCCGGTCCTCGCGGAACCGCCGTACCAGCAGGGGCAACGCCTCCTCGCCCTGCAGCAGCACGTGCAGATCGGTCTTGGCGCGCAGCACCTCGGCCGCGCGCTCGGCCGCCCGGCGCGACGAGAACAGCCCGAGGGTCCGGCCGCCCAGCGCCTGTACCAGCGCCACCAACTCGTCCGCTGCCGCGTCGGACAGCCCGGAGGCGGTCGGCCGGGGCAGGTGCGCGGCGACGTAGAGGATGCCCTGCTTCGCATACTCGAAGGGTGAGCCGACGTCCAGCGGCCGCCAGGAGGGCGCGACGTCCTTGTCCACAGTGGACGGTTGCTCGGGCAGCCCGAGGGTACGGGCGACGGTGTCGAACCGGCCGCCGAGCGCGAGGGTCGCGGAGGTGGCCACCACGGTGCGTTCGTTGTAGAGGTGGGTCGCCAGCGTACCGGCGACGGACAGCGGAGCGACCACGATCGCCCGACGCCGGTCGTCCCGCTCGATCCAGGCGACATCCGATTCTGCACCGGCCAGCATGCGCTGCGCGGTCTCGGCGAGTTCGGCCAGCCCGACCCGTGCCTGCTGCTTGCGTACCGGATCGGGGTCGTCGGCCTTGACGTCGCCGATCCGGTCGACGCCCTGACCGCACGCGGCATTGATAGCTGTCAACGCCTCGCGCAGTGGCGCGGGCAGGCCGTCGGTCAGCCGGCCGGGCGGCGCCTCGGCGAGCCCGATGGTGAGGCCGTCGCCGCCCTCCACCAGCCGGTCGTAGACGTCACCGTCCACAAAGGACCGAGCGCGGCGGGCGGCGCGGTCCAGCAGGTCGGGGGTCAGCTCGGCCTGCGCCGCGCTGGACACGCGGTCGGCCAGCTCGTGCGCCTCGTCCACCACGAGCAGCCGGTGCGGCGGGACGATGTGCCGCCCGGAAAGCATGTCGACGGCGAGCAGGCTGTGGTTGGTGACGACCACGTCGGCCTCGCGGGCCCGCGCCCGCGACGCCTCGGCGAAGCACTCCGCGCCGTACGGGCAGCGGGCCGCGCCGACACACTCGCGCGCGGGCATGGACACCAGCCGCCAGGCGGAGTCGTCCACGCCCGGGTCGAGCTCGTCGCGGTCGCCGGTCTCGGACTCCAGCGCCCAGTCGCGCAACCGCTGGATCTGCTTGCCCAGCCGGCCGGCCTCGCCGAGCCACTTGGTCGGGGCCGGGCCGGCGTCGTCGAACAGGGTGTCGGCGGGCTCGTCCTCGCTGAGATTCTCGATCCGGGCCAGGCACGCGTAGTGGTGCCGCCCCTTGAGCACGGCGAAGGTGGGCCGGCGGCGCAGCACCGGCTCGACGGCGTCGGCGAGCCGGGGCAGGTCGTGGTCGACCAGTTGGGACTGCAGGGCGAGGGTTGCGGTGGAGACCACCACGGGCCCGTCGACCAGCAGGGCGGGCACGAGATAGGCCAGGGACTTGCCGGTACCGGTGCCGGCCTGCACGAGCAGGTGCTCGCCGCCCGCGGCGGCCTCGGCGACGGCGGCCGCCATCCGGCGCTGACCGGGGCGGTCGGCTCCGCCCGGGACGGCGCCGACGGCGGTGGCCAGGAGCTGTTCAACGGTCGGCCGGCTCACGAGACCAGACGGTACCCGCTCGGCCGGACACGACGGCACGCCGTTCACAGCGCCACGAGTTATCCACAGGTTGTCGATCATCGGTTCCGCGTGGGGTGGGTGTGGGCATCAAATGAAGGCCGTGCGATCTGGGGAGGGCATGTGAACACACCGCTCCCGCCGAGGCGCGGGGCATTCGTGCGAGACGACCTCGAAGCGATGCCGGACGACGGTCGACGATACGAGATCGTCGACGGGATGCTACTGGTGAGCGCCCCGCCCGGCCGTCTGCATCAACGTGCGGTGGGGCAGCTACTGGTGCCTCTTCACGACGCCTGCCCGCCGGAGCTTGAGGTGCTCGTCGCGCCGTTCGATGTCGTACTGGCGAACGACACGGTCTTCGAGCCGGACGTGCCGGTCGCCGGCCGGAGCAAGCTGACCGACAGGGACCTGCCCGGCGCGCCCGAGCTGGCGGTCGAGGTGCTGTCGCCGAGCACGCGGCAGATCGACCTGCACGTCAAGCGGGAGCGGTTGGCGCAGTCCGGCTGCCCGTCGTACTGGGTGATCGATCCCTGCGCGCGGCCCGACGAGGCCAGCCTGGTGGCCTGGCAGTTGACTGAGGGCAACAGGTACGAGCAGATCGCCGAAGTGGCGGGCGACAAGGAGTTTCACGCCACCCTGCCGTACCCGGTCACGGTGGTTCCCGCCGCGCTCGTGCGTTAGCCCGGTAACCTCCAGGGCATGTCCGAACAGGTCGTGCGCGTCGAGTACACCAAGTACGACGGGACCCCACACCGGGGGTACCCGGCGTTGCACCTCGGTGAGGACGAGCACGGCGTGTGGCTGGGTGTGCCGTTGAATCGCTTCGACGAGGCCGAATTCAAGTACGACGACCCGTACGTGCTGCTGGTACCGCAGGATTCCTGGTGGACCGCGCTGTTCAACGCGCCCAGCCGGCGCACCGAGATCTACTGCGACGTGGCCACCCCGGCCGACTGGTCCGGTACCGGACGGGTCCGCTTCGCCGACCTCGACCTCGACGTGCGCCGCCGACGGGGCACCGGTGCCGTCGAGCTCGTCGACGAGGACGAGTTCGAGGTCAACCGGGCCCGGTTCGGGTACCCGCAGGACGTCGTCGAGCAGGCCCGGTCGGCCGCGAACTGGCTCGTCAAGGCGCTGTCGACGGCGACCGAGCCGTTCGGCCGCCGGTACCACGACTGGCTGGACAGGGTGGTCTAGGCCGGCCTCGCCGTTTAGGTGGGCAGGCGGGGTGGCCAGGTCGCCGTAGCCGGGTCGGGGCGCGGGGCGCGGGTGAGCTTGTCGGGGTTGAGCTGGTTGTACATCGCGGTGATCCGGCCATCGTCGACCGCGAACGCCATGACGACCAGGAAGCCGTGCGTGCCGTCCGGCCCGACCGGGTCGATCACCAGTCCGATCTCGCCGTTGACCAGCATGAGCTCGGCGTACACCGCCTCCTGCCGGTGCGCCTGGCGGAACAGTCCGAGCAGGAAGCGGGCCACCTGCTCGGCACCCGCGACCGGTTGGCGCGTCGCCGGTGCCAGGCCCGCGCCGTCGCCGGTCATCACGATGTCGGGGGCGAGGACTCTGGTCAACGCCGCGAGGTCGCCCTGGCTCGCCGCGGCGATGAACGCCTCGAGTACCCGTTGCTGCTCGGCCATGTCGGCGGTGTGACGGGGTACGTCGGGGGCGTTGACCGCGCGCCGGGCCCTGGTGGCCAACTGGCGCGCGGCGGCCGGGGAAATGTCCATTGTGGACGCGATGGCGTCGAACGGCACACCGAACACGTCGTGCAGCACGAAGGCGACGCGCTGCTCGGGGGTCAGCCGCTCCAGCACGACGAGCAGCGCCATGCTGACCTGTTCGTGCTGCGCCGCCCGCTCGGCCGGGTCGTCCGTCAACGGCGCCGGCCCGGACAGCGAGGAGCCGGCCGGCAGGCGGCTGATGATCGGCTCGGGCAGCCAGGGGCCGATGTACGCCTCGCGGCGCACCCGGGCGGAGCGCAGCACGTCCAGGCAGATCCGGCCGACCACCGTGGTCAGCCAGGCCCGCAGGTCGTCCGGCTCGGGTCCGGCCGCCGCGTAACGCAGCCAGGTCTCCTGCACGGCATCCTCGGCCTCGGCCCGGTTGCCCAGCATCCGGTACGCGACGCCGAACAGGTGACCGCGGTGCTGCTCGAAATCTTCGCCCCCCACGCCTCGACACTACGACCAGACGGCGGATGATCGTGCGATGGATATGCGCGACACCCTCCGGGTACCGCCGGGGAAGCGGTTTGGCCTCGGGGCTGTCGACCCGTCCGGTACCCCCGGAATGCCCCACATTTCGGCGGGCAAGGCGAAGGGCTGGGCCCGCAGCCACCTCGACGCGCTCGGGGTGGAGCTCGCCTCCCACCAGGAGCGGCTGTACGCGGGTGCCAAGGCCGGCGGGTCGCGCCGGCGGGTGCTGCTGATCCTGCAGGCGATGGATTGTGGCGGCAAGGACGGCACGGTACGGCGGGTGGCCGGGATGATGAACCCGCAGGGCCTGCACATCGCGTCCTTCGGCCCGCCGACGGCGGAGGAGCGCCGGCACGACTTCCTGTGGCGGATCCGCGCGGCGCTACCCGAGCCGGGATACCTCGGCGTGTTCAACCGGTCGCAGTACGAGGATGTGCTGATCGCCCGCGTGCACAACCTGGTGCCGCCGGACGTGTGGCAGGAGCGGTACGAGACGATCAACGCCTTCGAGCGGGAGCTGGTCGACGAGGAGGTGACCCTGGTGAAGGTCATGCTGCACATCTCCTTCGACGAGCAGCGTCGCCGGTTGGTCGCCCGGCTGGGCGACCCGACGAAGCACTGGAAGTACAACCCGGGCGACATCGACGAGCGCGGCTTCTGGGCGGAGTACCAGCAGGCGTACCGGGACGCGCTGTCGAATTGCTCCACGCCGGAGGCGCCTTGGTACGTGGTACCGGCGAACCGGAAGTGGTACCGCGACTGGGCGGTCGCGAGCCTGCTGCGCGAGACCCTGGTCGACCTGAAGCTGACCTATCCGGAGGGGGATTTCGACGTCGTGACCGAGTTGCGACGCCTGAAGGAGAGCAATGACCCGGCCGGCAGCGGGGTTACCAGCAGGTGAACTAGAGTCTTCTCAACTACGCGACCGACCGGCGAGGTACCTGTGCGCTTCCGTTTACGCCCCGTCGACAACGTCTTCTACGACTACTTCAGCCAGGCCGCTCAGAACCTGGTCACCGGCGTCCAGCTGCTGTCCGA
>Ga0157369_10008011_pt1 | contig 12134 bp, 13 predicted proteins | sample C25metaG_FD_113461 | JGI IMG/M metagenome (GOLD analysis project Ga0157369, IMG submission 113461) | Corn rhizosphere microbial communities from Kellogg Biological Station, Michigan, USA - C2-5 metaG | ecosystem: Host-associated > Plants > Roots > Rhizosphere > Soil | place: USA: Michigan...
CTCCACCGGATCCAACGCCGGCCTGGTCGCATCCCCAAACGGATCCCGCGCCGGCCACCCCACCGTCCACAACCCGAACGAAAACCGATCCTCAACCGAAGGAACAAGCGAATCCGACGACACCGGGGCCTCCTGGTGGTTTTGTTTGGCAGTCGAACTTATTCGCGGCGCAAAGATGCCGTCAAACAGCCGCCCGGACCGTTGTTCGAACGTTATTCGCGACGGGAAGCCGGGTGATCGGCGACCCACTTCTAGTGGCTGACGTCTGCCGGGGTCTTCCGCGGTCAGCCGACACCGGGCCTGCCCGGCACCCGAGGCGGCGCGGCAACCGGCGCGAGCACTCCCAGGAGTTCCTCAGCAGCCGCAACCTTCTGCCGATGACGTTGGGAGGAAGGAGTGGTCCATGCCGAGACCCGGTCGGCTGGTCGCGCGCGCCCGCCTCCTTGGTCCGTGGCGTGCGCTTTGCCTCGTCCTCGTCTTGGCCTACGCGCTCTCTGTGCTGTCAGGTCAGCAGGCCCAGTACTCGCTGCCGATCGACGGGGTGCTCTACACCGCCGCTTACGCCGCATGCGCGGCATGCTGTGCGGCGCGTGCTCGCCGCGCCGGAGACTCGGCCTCGGTGTGGCGGCTGCTGGCGATTGGCATCGGGCTCTATGCGCTGGGCTGGGCGGCGGCCGCGTACTGGCTCGTCCACGACGCCGTGCAGCCGATCCCCTCGATCGCCGACGTCGGCTGGCTCGCGTTCTATCCGCTGACGTTCGCCGCCTTCATCCAGGTGATGCGCAGGCTTCGGATCGACCGTTCCTCCGTTCTGACATTGCTGGACGCCGTCGTCGCCGGGCTCGGCGCGGCAGCGGTCTGCGCGTCGATCGTGCTGCCAGCCCTGGCGACGAGCGGCAACACCTCCTGGCCGGTCACCGTCACAGATGCTGCGTACCCCTGCGGCGACCTGCTGCTGCTCGGCGTGGTGGTCGCGACCCTCCTCGCCGCCCGGTTCAATGTGCCGCCGACCGTGTGGGTCATCAACGCCGCAATCGTCGTACTGATCGGCGGCGACTCCGCGTATCTCACAGATGTCGCGTCGGGGGCCATCACGTGGGGCACCTGGGTCAACGTCGCAGGGGTTATTGCACTTGGCGCAGTGTCGATGTGCGCGGGCGCGCGGTTCGTCGCCCGGCCGGCTTCGGATCGGCCGTCCTGGCTCGTGCACGCTGTGCCACCGCTCGCCAGCCTCAGCAGCCTGGTGATTCTGCTGCTACGCGCGCACGGGCCGTTCGAGCCGATCGTTGCCGGACTCGCGGCTCTCACTGTCGCCGTCGCGGTCGTACGGCTGATGCTGTCCTACCACGAAGCTCGTGCGCTCGCCGACAGCAGGCAGCTCGCCCAAAGCGATGAGCTGACCGGCCTGCTCAACCGGCGCGGGTTTCAGGCGCTTGCGGCAGCAGCGCTCTCAAAAGCTTCGACACCGCTCGCCGTCCTGCTCGTCGACCTCGACGGGTTCAAGGACATCAACGACAGTCTCGGCCATCCGGCCGGTGATGACTTGCTGCGGGCACTCGGTGGGCGGCTGCGAACGGAAGGCGGCAGTTTTGGCGGGCCGTCAGGTGCGAGCCTGGTTGCGCGCATTGGCGGCGACGAGTTCGCCGTCCTCACTGACGACAGCGACGACGCGGCGGCCAAGGTCGCGGCTCGCATTCTCGCAACGGTGAAGCGACCGTTCTACCTGCACAACATGGAGCTACGGGTAGACGCGAGCATCGGAATCGCGTCATCACCGCAACATGGCACCAACCTCGACGACCTCCTGCGGCACGCCGACATTGCGATGTACAAGGCGAAAGCCGGCCACGACGGCGTGCTTCGCTATTCGCCCGAGGCGGAGCGCAACAGTGGCAGCCTTCGCGCGATCGCACAGCTCCGGTTCGCCATCGAACACGAACCAGCTCAGCTGGTGTTGCACTACCAGCCGAAGGTGAATCTGCTGAGCGGCCAGCTTGCCGGCGTCGAGGCCCTCGTGCGCTGGAATCATCCGGAGCGCGGCTTCCTCATGCCCGGACAATTCCTATCCCTGGCTGAAAAAGGCCGGATGATGAGCGCGCTCTCCGACCGGGTGCTGCAACGCGCGCTCGCCGAATTGCCCACGTGGCACGGCGAATTGCGCGGCCAAACCGTTGCCGTCAACCTGCCGGCAGATGCGGTAAGCGACCCGACACTTGTCGAGCGCGTCTCCGAGATGCTCGAGTCGACCGGCACGCCCGCGCATCGGCTCCAGCTGGAAATCACCGAAGACTTCTTGATGGCCGACCTGGCCGGCGCCCGCGTCGTCCTGGAAAAACTGCGACTGCTCGGCGTCGGCATCAGCATCGACGACTACGGCACCGGCTATTCCTCACTGGCGTACTTGCGCGACCTGCCGGTTGACGAACTGAAGCTCGATCGCGCCTTCGTGCAGCCGATCCTTGCCGACCGGCGGGCGGCCGCGATCGTGCGGTCGACCATAGAACTCGCGCACTCACTCGGGTTGCGCATGGTGGCCGAAGGTATCGAGGACGCCGACACCTGGCACCTGCTGCTCGCGATGGGATGCGACGTCGGGCAGGGCTACCTATTCGGCCGGCCGCAAGCAGGCGCCGACCTCGAGCTCGCACTGGCCGAGCCGACGCACCTGTTGAGCCAGTCGGCAGCCGCGCCGATGGTGTGGCCGGTGGCGCTTCGCTCACCGGCCTGAGAGCGCCTCCCTACCAACATCGCGTCAGGGCGTCACGATTTGACCGCCGTCGATCTGTACGGCGATCGCCCGCAGCGGATCAGGAGCCGGGCCCTGCAAGACTGCGCCGGTGAAGGCGTTGTACTGCGAGCCGTGGCATGGGCATTTCAGCGTGCCGCCCGCGGCGCCGACCGTGCATCCCATGTGCGTGCAGATCGCGGTGTGCGCGACAACCTGATTGGCGCTCGGCCGCGCCAGCGCCACTGGTCCGTTCGGCCCGTTCACAACCAGAGAGCCGCCCGTCGGCACCGAGTTCAGCGCCGCTAGCACCGTCCCCGCCGGCTTGGCGGACGTCGTCGGAGCCGGCTTCGGGGCCGTCGTTGGCGTCGGCGTCGAGGTGTGGCCTGGGCTGGAAGTGGGGTCAGGCTTGGGTCGCGGCGACGGCGTGGGGGTGGGCGTGGCCGTGCCGGTCGGGTTCGCCAAACTTCTAGAGGCGGACGACGGGGTCGCGGCGGCACTGGCCGGTAGTACGGGCGAACTCAAGACGCCCGACGGCGCGGGCGTGGTTGGACCGGCGGCGCTCGTGGTGGGCACCGTCGAACCGAGGGTGCTCGTCTTCGCAGCGGACGTGCACGCGGATACGAGAGCCGTGCCGACGATCCCGGCGGCGCCGAACATGACTGCGCGCCGCGAGCAGATTGCCGGTAGTGCGTTGGGTTGGACGTCGGGTGACTGCTCGTCGTCGGCGGTCGCGGGCATGCAGCGTCTCCTTGGGGGCGGGGCATTGGGCCGTCGTCATCACCACGTGCGGGCGATCGGTCCGGTTCGACTGGCCGCCGGCGAGGCTGCCCGATCGCGGGTCTTTGAGGTGTGGCGAACTCCCCTCGGGGCACGATGAAAACGAGGTATTAGTACGGACGAAAGCTGCGTGAAGTCGATGTCGATCACAAGGATGTGCTGGATCGCAGCGTGTACGGTCGTGGCCCTCGTCATGATCGGCCTGTCCGACATCCGCATGCTGCCCTGGGTCGGGGTGCCAGCCGTCATTTTGGTGGCCTACTCGTTCGGCCCGCTGATCGCCAAGCAGCGGGAGGAGCGCCGGATCAAGACGGAGGCCGCAGAAGGCCTTGCCCGGTTGGAAGTGTGGCTGCGCAGCGCACCCGGTGTAACGGCTGCCAGCTTCGGCGCTGCGGCCGAATGCTGCCCGATCTGCGGCGCCCCGGTCGACCCACGTAACGCACGGTGCCGCCGCCACGGTGCGGCCGCCTGACGACGCCCCCGGGAGCGAGCTCCAACCGCCCGCGGCTTGTTTGCATGGCGTAAAGTAACTATCGTGCTACGATATTCTCTCAAGGGTTGCTGACGAAGGACGGGAGCACACCATGCCTGCAGAAATCGCTGCTTGCGTACTTGGCGGGCTTGCCCTGGTGCTCGTCTTCGTCATGGATGCGGTTGGCGTCATGGGCATCACCGGTGCGCTCAAGTTCGCTGCCTGTGAGCAATGCCAGAAGTGGACCGTGCACTCGCCCAGGGCCGAGAGGTTGATCTGCCGCCACTGCCGGCACCTCGAGCGGGCACAGCCCGAGGTCGCGACCGGGCACCGCCTTCATCTGTTGCACCACTGAGCTTGGGGCGCGCCGTCTCACCAGCTGGTGAGGTGTCGTCGCGCAATGTCGGGGCACGAGCCAGGTATGACCTTGACTTCGTCGTCCGCCATGGTGTCGTAAGCACGCCTGCGATCTGGCAGTACACGGGTTTGCTCGCACTGCTCGTGCTCGCCATGGGCTTGCAAACCGCAACACTTCGACGAATCGGACGCCGAACGGTGCGCACGACCTACGTCACCGGCATGTTTACCCATCTTGCCGAGGAGACGGTCGGGTACTTCGCCGACCGCCATGACGCGCGCCACGATCCGAGCCGGCCGGAGTCCATGCAGGCACGGGCCGGCCGGGTGCGCGTGCTGCTCGGAGTCTGGTCGACGTACGCGGCAGGCGGCGTCTGTGGCGGGTTCTGCGAAATCAGCTGGGCAGCCTATGCCCTCGCGGTGCCTGCGGCGCTGTTGACCGCCATCGTCGCGATCGACCGGCGGTGGCCGTGGCATGCGCCGAGTCAAGACCCGCTGCACGGGGCGCATGCGGGGCGAGCTGACCGGCTGCGTTTGCTGCTGCAGACGACCGGGGACCGGCACTGCGAGAACCGGACATCGGGCGGTCGTCACGCATGCACAGTGGTGTCGCGCATCCCTTGGTGGGCGTGCGCCGAACCCTGGAAAGAGGCTGGGCTGCGGCAGCCGACCGCACCGGCGGACGTCGTCGGCTGCGTGCCGTCGCAACGCTCGCAGCCGTGATAGCTCTGGACGGCGCCGACAAGGGCACCGTGTCGGCCACCGCGACCGATCTCAAGCAGGCCTTCGGGATCGGCAACACCGAGATCGGCCTGCTGCTCACAGTCGTTTCGATCGTCGGCGCGGTCCTCAGCGTCCCGATGGGCGTGCTGACCGACCGCATGTCACGCACCAGGTTGCTGACCATCTCCATCGTCGGCTGGGCCATCGCGGTCGCCGTCAGCGGCGCAGCCCAGTCGTACCTCTGGCTGGTGCTGACCCGCGTCGGGCTGGCCGCGGTCGCTGCAGCGGCAGGCCCCGCGGTCGCGTCGCTCGTCGGTGACTTCTTCCCCACCGAGGAGCGCGGCAAGATCTACGGCCACATCCTGGCCGGCGAACTCATCGGTACCGGGCTCGGCCTGGTGGGCTCCACATTCATCGCCGGCATGGTGGGCTGGCGGTTCGCGTTCTGGTGGCTGGTTCCGCCTACCCTGCTGCTCGCCTGGATCATGTACCGCACCCGCGAACCGGCGCGCGACCAGCGCGACGTCTTGCGCGCGGACCCGCGCTCGTCGTGGAGTGCAGACGACGATGCGGACGCCGACGCGAACCGTGATGCAATGCGCCGGGCGCTCGACCGGGCCGGCGCACAACCGCGCCCGGAGCTGGTGCTGACCAAACCGCCGGTGCAGATGAACCTGCCGCAGGCGGTGCGCTACGTGCTTCGGGTGCCGACGAACCGGGTGCTTATTGTCGCGTCGGCGCTGGGATATTTCTTCTTCGCCGGCCTGCGCGGTTTCGCCGTCGAGTATTCGCAAGACCACTACCACGTCAGCAAATCGCAGGCCAGCGGGCTGACGCTGGTCATCGGCGTCGGCGCGGTCATCGGGGTCTTCTTCGGTGGCCGGCTGGCCGACCGCCTCATCGGCAAGGGCGTGGTGTCCGGCCGCATCTGGGTGCCCGCAATCGTGCTGCTCGCGGTGCCGGCCGTCGTTGGGCCTGCGCTGTGGGCCTCTCAGGTGGTGCTGGCGCTGCCGCTGCTCGTCATCGGAGCGGGCATGCTGTCAGCGGCGAACCCGCCGCAGGATGCCGCGCGCCTCGACATCATGCCGCCCGGCCTTTGGGGGCGGTCCGAATCGATCCGCTCGCTCGCCCGCACCGCCCTCGAGGCGGCCGCGCCGTCGCTGTTCGGCTACACCTCAGAGCACTTGGGCGGCGGTGGCGGAGCAGGCCTCCAGGCGGCGTTCCTCATCTTCCTGATCGCGCTTCCCGCCGCCGGTGCACTCGGACTCCTGGCGCTACGCACCTATCCGCGCGACGTCGCGACCGCGCAAGCCTCGATCGAGCGGATCGACGACGAGCCGCAGCACGCACCCGACCGTTAAGGCCTCAGCCCGTACGATGCTCGCCGAGCGGGCCAACCCGTAAGCCACGTCCGGCGCACAACGCCAAGACTTCGGGCAATGCGCCGAGGGCGGACGTCCACGTCATCGGCGCTTGCACCGAACCGGAGTCGTGCAGCAGCAGCGTCGCGCCACCGACGATGCCCGGGTCGAGCAATGCCCGCACCGACGCGGGTGTCGCATCAGCACGCCAGTCCTTCGCCCACGCCGTCCACAGCACCGGCGTAAGCCCGCACCGCCTCGCTTCGAGCCAGGCGGACGCCGACAGCACGCCGTACGGCGGCCGGAACCAGCGCGGCCGCACTCCGCAGACGTCACCAACCGCCTCGATGCAGCGCCCGAGCTGAGGCGACGCAACGAGCGTGTACCGGTGTTGCCAGCCATGCACGCCGATCTCATGACCCTCGTCGACCATGCGCCGGACGACGTCGGGTGCGCGCGAAATCCGTTCGCCGACGAGAAAGAATGTCGCCCGGACGTCGTGGGCGCGGAGCACGTCGAGGAATTCCGGAGTTGCGCGCGGGTCTGGCCCGTCGTCGAAGGTGAGCGCAACATGGTCGGCCGCACCGATACCCGAAAGCGAAGGGAAGAACGCGCGCACTCGCGGCAGCCAGGTCGCGGCCGGCCCGATCTGCGCGCCCGCAGCGGCAGCCAGCAGCACGCCCGCGCTACGCGCCAGTCTCATCGGGCGTCCGGCTCCGATCACGACCAGGTGCTTTCGGGGTGCTGCTGGGTATCTTGCTCGGCGTGCGGCACCTGATCCTCGCGGCGAGCATGGGCGACGGGCACCTGCGCGTCGGTGCGCAGCTGCAGCGTCGCCTCATCGCGCGTGGTGACAGCGCGGACGTCGTCGACATTCTCGATGTGCTGCCCTTCCGTCTCGGCCCGCTGTTGCGCGGCGGCTATGCGGCAATGCTGCGCCACGCGCCGTCCGTGTATGAAGCGATCTACCGCAGCTTTTTCGTGCCGCGTAAGGGTTCTGGGATGCGGCCCGACCCGCTCGTGGCGGCGAGCTGTCCGGCCGTGTTGCGCGCGATAGCGGCGCATCAGCCCGACTCCGTGGTGTCGACGTTCCACCTGTGCGGGCAGATCACCGGGCGGTTGCGCGCGTCGGGGCGTCTCTCGGTGCCCAGCACGGTTGTCGTGACCGATCTCGTGGCGCACCGGATGTGGCTGCATCCGGGCAACGACGCCTACGTATGCGTGCATCCGACCGTCGCGGCGGAGGTAGCAGCGGCAACCGGCCGTCCCGCGTGCAGTATTGCGCCTGCCGTCAGCGACAAATTTTTGACTGCGGACGACGACGAGCTGCCGCGCACCGAAACCCGGGCCGAACTCGGCGTCCCGGCCTCGATGCCCGCCGTGCTCGTGTCGGCAGGCGCGTGGGGCAGCGGAGAGGTCGCCAAAACCGTCGCCGCGGTCGCGTCGTCCGGCCACGCGACCGTCGTCTTGTGCGGCCGCAATGAGGAGCTGCGACGAGCCGTGGCCGACGGCGAGAACGTCGGCCGGAACGTCGTCGCGCTCGGCTGGCGTGACGACCTGCCGCAGGTGATGCGGGCGTGCGACGTCCTCGTCGAGAACGCGGCCGGCCAGACCGCGATGGAGGCACTCGCCGCCGGGCTGCCGGTGGTCACGTACCGGCCCATTCCGGGTCACGGCCGCGACGGCGCGCGCCGGATGGCCGAGCTCGGGCTGAGCAGTTTCGCCGACGGCGACCGCGAGCTGCGGTCGTTCGTCGCCGACTTGGTGACGCCGGATTCGGCTCGGCGCGAGGCGCAGGTGGCGGCCGGGTTGGCGCTTTTCACAGCAGATCCGGTTGGGTTTCTTGATCTTGTTGAGGCGCAGACGTCGGAAGCCCTTCGCCGCTGATCAACGGCGAGCGGGCGAGCTCGACGCTCGCCACCGCCACCACCAAAGCGCCGACGACTTCGAGCGCGAGCCAACCACCGAGCCGGATCCGTTCCCCGAAGACGAGCACGCCGATGACGGTCGCGAGCACCGGGTCGCTCAACGTGATCGCGGGTTGCGCGGCGATCAAGGTGCCGGCCTGCAGCGCGTTCTGCCAGATGAACAGGCTGGCCGCGCCAACCACGACCATCACCCAGAACGACCAGGTGGAGAGCAACGCGCCGACGCCGCTCGAGCTGAGCGTGCCCATCGCCTGCTTCATCAGGGCTGCCGTCAGCGCGAACCCGGCTCCTGCGGCGGTGCCGAAAACTGCCGCTCGGGGGCTGCCTTCCAGCCGCAGTGCTAGCACGACGAGGACGGCGGTGAGGCCGCCGGTCGAGGCCAGGGTGAGCAGAATGGCGACCAGGCCGGCTGAGGCGTGGCCGCCGCCCGGGCTCGCGGCGGCGAGGACGGCCGCGAGGCCCATCGACATGCCGACCACGCCGATCCACGCTCGACGCCCGGCCGCGACGTCGAAGAACAGCGGCGCGAGCAGCAACGTGACCGGAAGTTCGGCGAGCAGCACCGGCTGGACGAGCGCGAGATCACCGTTCGAGAGCGCGGCCGCCTGGAACACGAAGGCGCCGCACATCGCGAGCAGACCCAGCAACCAGATCGGCCGGTGCAGGACCGCGACGATCAGCGCCCAGTGCATCGACTTGCTTTCGGGTACATCGCCGGCGCCGCGGCGTTGCAGTATCGAGGCCAGCGCGTTGCAGATCGCCGCTGCCACCGCGAAGATCACGGTCAGCACGGCGCGCCCCGCAGGCAACGGGCGGGCTCAGCCGAACTTGTTCGCGAAGCCCCGGTATATCGCAGGCAGGCCGTCGTGCAGCAACGCCGGCAACCGCAGCCAGTGCGGGATGAACACCTGCTTGTCGCTTCGCTCGATGGCGTGCACGACCGCTGCCGCGACGGCTTGGGCTGGCACGGCAGGTGGCCACGAGCGCTGGTACGCGGCGCCTCGATGCTGGAAGAAGTCGGTGGCAACGGCTCCCGGTGATACCACCGAGACCCCGACCCCCTGCCGTCTGACCTCCGCACGCAGCGCCTCCGCATAGGTCCGCACAGCCGCCTTGGTTGCCGAATACACCGCTTCATTCTCAACACCGAGATGCCCGGCAACCGACCCGACAAAGACGATGTGGCCCTGCCCGCGTTCGACCATGCCGGGCAGGAGCAATCGGGTTAGCAACAGCGGCGCGAGCATGTTGATCTCGACCAGCCGGCGGACGTCGACGCACGGCATCTGTGCGGTAAAGCCGTACCAGCCGACGCCGGCGTTGTTGACGAGCACGTCGATCTCGCCGGCCTCTTCGGCCAGCCGCCGGACGTCTGCTTCGTCCGTCAAGTCGGCCGCGACCGAGCGAGTGCCGGGCGGCAGCTTGGCGGCGTCCATCTCGATCGGGTGGCGGCTCGACACGATGAGGCGCGCGCCGCGGCGCACCAGCAACGCAGCGACGGCGCAGCCGATCCCGCCGGACGCACCGGTCAGCAGCACGCGGGCGCCAGAGACGATCATGAGCGTAGCGAGAGTGCGGCCATAGCCCCTGCTTGCACCACGCAGTCGCTTGTCAAACGCGATTGGCGATCACCAACTGGCCACAAACGAGCCGGCGGATTCACCCGAATGGCCGCGAACCAGCGCGGGTTTTGGTGCGAAGCAATTGTTGGCAGGTTCTACCGTCACCACCCGGGAGTTCGATCCATGAGCAAATTCTCCGGCAGCCACCGCTGCGCCCACGTGCCATTGCACCTTCCGACGACCTCACCGGCTGACGCCTGTGCGACCTGCCACACGACGGAGAACCGCCGCTTCTGCCTGACCTGCGGACAGGTCGGCTGCTGCGACTCCCTCGGCGCGCACGCCAAGGCGCACGCCGAGCAGACCGGCCACGCGGTGATCTCGGCGCTGCCGCTGTCGCGGTTGTCGTTCGTGTGGTGCTACAAGTGCGACGACTACGTGATCGGGCCAGCCGACCACCCCGCCGTCCTGGCTGCCGAAGCCAGCTGAGTTCTCCGACGGCGGAACAGGTTCCGCCGTCCCGGTGTTGTCGGCGTTGTAACCGGACGTCGACAGGAGCAGTTGATGGCAGCGGCAAGCGAAGCAGTGGTGAACGACTGGAACAGCGGCATCATCGAGGAATTTCGCGCGAACGAAGGCCGCGTCGGGGGCCCGTTCGAAGGGCGTCCGTTGCTGTTGCTGCATCACACCGGTCGGCGTAGCGGTAAGGACTTCGTCGCGCCGGTCATGTATCTCCCGGGCTACGACAGCGACACGATGTACGTCTTCGCGTCGAAGGGCGGCGCGCCCGGCCACCCCGAGTGGTACTACAACCTGACTACGGCCGGGAAGGGCGCGGTCGAGGTTGGCACCGAAGAGTTTTCTGTGCTCGTGCGTGAGCTTCCGGCCGACGAGCGGGATCGCGTCTACGCCGAGCAGGCGCGGCGCTACCCGCAGTTCGGCGAGTACGAGCAGAAGACTGCTGGCGTCCGTACGATCCCGGTGCTGGAGCTGCGCCGCAGCTGACGCGTCTTGCCGCGCCGCCCGTCGACGCGCGCTCCTCGTGGGCAACACTTAGCGAATGGTGTTGCCGATCCACGACCGCAACCCGGTGCGCCGCACCCCGGTGGTCACCTACACGCTGATCGCCGTCAACCTGGTCGTGTTCCTCATCGAGCCGGTGCATCATCTGGCGTTCATGCGGCATGGCCTGTCGACGCCGACGTTGTGTGACCAGTACCGGTTCTTCGACCAGTACGCTGCGATCCCGCACGAGATGCTCACGGGCCAGGTGCAGCCGCACACGTACGTCGACCAGTTCGGGCGCGTGGTCTGCCGCGACCACTTCACGGGCAAAGAGCCGGCGCTCTCGGTGCTGTTCGCGATGTTTCTGCACGCGAGCTGGCTCCACGTGCTCGGCAACATGCTTTTCTTGTACGTGTTCGGCAACAACGTCGAAGACCGCTTGGGCCGCATTCGCTTCACGCTCTTCTACCTGATCGCCGGCTACGTCGCGGCGTACGGATTTGCCTTGGCATTCAGGAATTCGCAGACGACGCTGGTCGGGGCATCGGGCGCAATCGCAGGAGTGCTCGGGGCCTACCTCGTGCTGTGGCCACGTGCGCGCATCCTGTCGCTCGTGACGTTTTTCTTGTTCTTCCCGTTGCGGTTACCCGCGTGGTTCGTGCTCGGCAGCTGGTTTCTCTTGCAGTGGTGGTACTCGGCGGGCGGACTTTCGTCGCAAGGCAGCGGGGTCGCCTACGTGGCGCACGTCGTCGGCTTCGTGTTCGGCATGCTCGTGGCGCTACCGCTGCGCAACCGCAACCGGCCGAGTGGCTACCCGCCACCGAGGTGGGGCCGGCCGAGAACACGCGCCGGCTGGTAACGCTTCCGCAGCCCCTTCGTGCCGCACCGGGTCGCCTGCCGCACCGGGTCGCCTCTCGCACCGGGCGGCCTCTCGCACCGTGCGGCCTCTCGCACCTTCTCGCCGCACCGAGTGAAGGGTTATGGCCGCTTTCGATGTCCGATTTCCGGCCACAACCCTTCACTCGACGTCGATGGGGCTGGCCGCCGCCCGCGCAACCAACCGGGTCCGACGTGTAACGCTCATGGCGCCGGGCAGGTCGATTCGGTGCCGTATTCACACGCTGAGAGGGAAGCGGAGCGCCAGGCGGCGAAACAGGCGCACCAAGCGGCGACCCAAGCCGCAGCCGGAGGGTCTGGTCGCGAGGGACGCGCCGCGCTCAG
>Ga0157369_10008012_pt1 | contig 12132 bp, 11 predicted proteins | sample C25metaG_FD_113461 | JGI IMG/M metagenome (GOLD analysis project Ga0157369, IMG submission 113461) | Corn rhizosphere microbial communities from Kellogg Biological Station, Michigan, USA - C2-5 metaG | ecosystem: Host-associated > Plants > Roots > Rhizosphere > Soil | place: USA: Michigan...
CTCCGCAGCGGCGAGCTGGTCGGGGTCTTCCCCGAGGCCGGCGTCAGCGCCTCGTTCACCGTCCGCGAGCTCAAGTCGGGCGCGGTCCGCCTCGCACAGGAGGCCGGCGTGCCGATCATCCCCGTCGCGGTCTGGGGTGGTCATCGCCTCCTGACGAAGAACCACCGGGTCGGCTTCCGCGAACGGTTCGGGGTCCCCGTGCACTTCTCGTTCGGCGAGCCGATCACCGTCGCGCCCGGCGCCGATGTGGGCGCGAGCACCGAGCAGCTCCGCGACCGCCTCCAGGGCATGATCGACGAGCTGCAACGCGACTATCCCGTCGACGGCACCGGGGCGTGGTGGCAACCTCGCGCTCTGGGTGGGACGGCTCCGACGCCTGCCGAGGCTGCAGCCGCCGACCTCGAACGCGAGCGCCGACGCGAGGCGCGTCGGCAGACGACGAGCTGAGCGGACGTCCGCCGCGGTCTATCCTGTGGAGGTGCCACCTCTGACCTCGTCGACCCACCCCGCAGGGCGTCGTCGCTCTGCCAGCCCGCGCCCCGAGCGGAGCGTGGCACCGTGAGTCGTGGGTGGAACGGCTTCGTCGCGAAGTCGACGTGGCTCCCGAAGTCCTGGCGCGAACGCGCTGAACGCGCGCTGGCGGAGACCCCCGCGGCGCCGGTCGCACCGGACACGAACGACGCCGAGTCCGCAGCCGACCACTCGCCACGGCGCACGCCGGATCCCACGCCTCGGCCGACGCCGACGCCCGAGGCGCTGCAGCCCGACGACTCGGCGCCACTGGACGGCGGTGACGCGCACGCACCCCGGACGCCCGTCGCCGGCACGCACGTCGACGAGGCGACCTCAGGAGACGCGCGGTCCACGACCCGCCTGGTGGACCCGGTCGCCCTCCCCGTCACCGCGTCAGCCCCGGTCGTCCCGCTGAGCGTCGCCATCACCGATTTCGAGCTCGCCGACGACTCCGTCATCGGCCCGGCATCCGTCCTCGACAACCTCGAACTCACGAAGGCCGCCGTGACCCGGGTCGCATCGGCGATCCTCACGACCGAGGGCCCGATCGCCGTCCCTCGCCTCGTGACCATCGTGGCTCGGCGCTTCGGCGTCGACCGACCGTCCGAGAAGTCCCGCACCGAGCTGTCAGCGCTGGTGACGGACGCGTTCGTCGTCCAGAACGGCTTCGCCTGGCCCACCGGACTCGACGTCGTCACGTGGCGAGGCGTCCGCCGGGTCGTGCATCGCGACCACCGCGCGGTCACCGACATCAGTCCCGCGGAGATCTGCAACGCCATGGAGCTCGTGATCACCGCGAGCCCCGATCACGAGGTCGACCGCGAGCAGCTGCCGATGCAGGCGGCGTCCGTGCTCGGCTACGGTCGCCTCGGTGAGACCGCTCGACGCTGGCTCGACCTGACACTCGCCCAGGCGGTGCTCCACGGTCGTCTCATCGAGGACGGCGAACGCATCCGCCTCCCCTGACACAGGTCGTTCAGCGGACGGGCGGACCCTGCTGGCCGAACGGCAGGCTCGTGTCGGTGACGCCGTCGATGAAGGCGTCCATGCGCTGGAGGTTGAACCGACCCTGGTCGTTGAGCAGGAACTGGTACTCGTGCTCGAGCCCTGGCCGGAAGTCCGGGTTGAAGATCATCGATTGCACATCCACACCGAGGCCCTGGAGCCTCGCCTTGAACTCGACCGACTGCGGGTAGAGCGGATCCCAGTTGCCGACCGTGATGTACGTCGGCGGATACTTCGCGGTCAGGTAGTCGACGACGGACGCGGACGCCACCTCCGGTCGGGTCTTGTAGTCGCGCGCACCGAAATACGACCAGAGCACCGTGTCGAGGAACCACCCGAAGCTGCCCTCGGCGTTGACCAGGCTGAGGTCGTACGCCCCGCACGCGAGGACCACCCCGGCGAGCTGCTCCGGCTCGATCGGCGATTCGACCTTGATGGAGCTGGCGTACTCGGAGCTCGTGACCACGTTCGCGACCTGAGCGGCGATCTGGGCACCGGCGGAGTCGCCGGCGAGGATGAGCTTGGACGAATCCACGTTGAGCGCGCGTGCGTTGGCGTCGAGGTAGCCGAGCGAGTCGGCGACCTGCTCGATGGGCAACGGGTACTGGCCCTCCGGCGCGATCGTGTACTCGACCGCGACCGCCGTGTACCCCTCTCCGGCCAGCACGCGCATGTAGTTGGAGATGAGTTCCTTGCTGCCGGAGATCCAGGCTCCGCCGTGCACCCACACGATCGTCGGGAGGGCCGCGCCACTCCCGCGGACGCCATCGGGCGTGTAGACGTCGAGCAGCGCGTCCGCGTCGCCGGAGCGGTACGGGATGTCCTGTCGGACGTCGACACCGTCTGGGACGTACTTCACGAGGTCCGATTGCACGACCTTCGCCCGCTCGTCGAAGGCCATGCGGATGACCATCGAGCCGGGCCACGGGGTCAGCTGCAACCAGACGAAGATCACCAGCGCGATGGCGAGGATCACGCCGATGATCCAGAACATCGTGTTGCGGACGACACGGAGGAAGCGCGCGAAGCCCGAGCGAGGGGGTGCTGTCCTCAAGCGATTCACCTCCTGGCGGGTCTGGACGGCGGCGCTGCCTGGCGGAACACGAACGTCCAGTCTCGCATTCGATCGGACACCCACTGCGCCCCGGAAGTTTTTCGACGGGTTTCGTGACGAATGCCCACTGAGCTGCGTCTTACCCGATGACCGGACATCATCACCGGTTTCCAACGCAGACGAAGGAGAACGCCATGAGTGCATCGGACAAGATCCAGAACGCCGCTGAGGACCTCGCGGGCAAGGCGAAGGAAGCCCTGGGCAAGGTCACCGGCGACGACAGCAAGGTCGCAGAGGGCAAGGCCGACCAGACGAAGGCCGACGCCAAGAAGGCCGGCGAGAATGTCAAGGACGCGTTCAAGCACTAGTCCTCGCGGTACAGTGGCTGCCCCCGCCCACCGGCGGGGGCGGTAACACGGTCGACCGGCACCCCGTTCGATCCAGCGATCACATTTGGAGACATCATGAGTTTTCTCGGCTTCCTGCTGCTCGGCCTCATCGCCGGCGCCATCGCCAAAGCAATCCTTCCGGGCCGTCAGGGTGGCGGTTGGTTGATCACGCTGCTGCTCGGCGTCGTCGGCGCACTGCTCGGCGGATGGCTCGGCGGCATCCTCTTCGGCGCGAACCTGCAGGAGTTCTTCTCGCTGCAGACGTGGCTCCTCGCCATCGGCGGGTCCATCGTCGTGCTCCTCATCTACGGTGCACTGACCCGCAACAAGAAGGCGTAAGCGCCTCCACACAGCACTCGGACGCCCGGCCCCTCCAGGGGGCCGGGCGTCCGTGCGTGCGGAGGTCGTCGCCGGCAGCTCGGTGTCCGCCGTTTCGGGGACTGTGTGGCGTCCCGAGTCCTGACAGAATGTCTGATGTCCGATATCAGCATCTGATATGAGAGGAGGGGGTCTCATGGACTTCTACCGGAAGCTGCTCGAGCTGCTGCGCGCGATCTGCGGCTGGGTCTGACCCGCACGCACGAACGCCCGGTCCACCAGGACCGGGCGTTCGTGCGTCACGCTGCGACCGGAGTCAGGCGTGCTGGCCCTCGTGCTCGCCTTCGCCAATCTCCTCGACGAGCTTCGCATTGAAGGCCGGGAGGTCATCGGGCGTGCGGCTCGACACGAGTCCCTGGTCGACGACGACCTCCTCGTCCACCCAGGATGCACCCGCGTTGCGCAGATCCGTCTTGAGGCTCGGGTAGCTCGTGAGTTCGCGACCGCGGACGACGTCCGCCTCGATGAGGATCCAGGCGCCGTGGCAGATCACCCCGACCGGCTTGCCCTGCTCGAAGAAGGCCTTCGCGAAGGCGACCGAGATCTCGTCCACGCGGAGGTCGTCCGCATTGACGACACCGCCGGGCAGCACCAGTGCGTGGTAGTCGTCGGAGGAGGCCTCGGCGACCGCGACGTCGACGGGCTGGACGTGTCCGTTCTTCCCGGTCACATCCTGGGTGGCGGGCGACACCAGTCGGGCGGTCGCTCCGGCTCCGGTGACCGCCTCCCAGGGGCTCGTCAGTTCACTGTCCTCGTAGCCGTCCGTGAGCAGGAAGGCCACCTGCTTGCCGTTGAGTTCTGCGCTCATCGTCGCTCCAATCCGTCAGCGTCGAGACACCGTCCGGCGCCTCGCCAGCGACGATACGCTCGGCCCCACCGCTCGGACCCGGGCTTCCGCCGAGCGCGAACGGGGTTGCTCAGGCGTCGCAGGCGATGCCGTCACCGTCCCGATCGAGGTCGTAGACGTCGCTCCCGACGACATACACCGGGCCGGGCGTGTACGCCGGGCCGTTGCCGCTCCCGCCGGCGCAGTCGACGTCGCTGGCGATCGGAACGCACTGCCCCTCGTAGTTCGGGTCGCACCCTCCACCGGCCGGCTCGGCGACCGGCGCAGGAGGCGGCGGAGCGGGTTGCCGCGTCCCGACGGACGTCACCTGCGCGATCGGTTGGACCGACACGAGCTGCGCGACGAGCTCTCGAGCGATCTCGACCCCGGCTCGCGTGGTGACGCGGTAGGTGTTCGTCTGCTGCCCGGGGACGCCCGCCGTCGTCACGACGACCTGACCGACGTCGCTGTCCGGGTCCTGGACCTCGGTCACCGCGAACGGGATCTCCACCACCTCGGTCACCTCGGTGACGACGTCGGTCGGGGTGGGGGTCGGCGTGGCACTCGGTTCGGCGACGGACGTCCCCTCCGGAGCCGACAACAGCGCCGCCGGCCGGGGCGCGACCGGGTGGATGGCCGCGTTGGCGCCACCACCCACGACGACCAGGCACAGGGCGGCACCGATCACCGCGGCCGCCATTCCGCGGTTGCGGATCCCGAGGGAGGAGACGCGACCACGGACGAGCGCGACCGCACCGATCACCATGGCCACCAGGGCGACGAGTGCGAGCATCGCCCAGAACGCGCCACCGACGGCGCTGACGAGCAACAGTGCTCCGACCAGGCTGAGCAGGACGATGTGGAGCGGACCGAGGTGGCGCGTCCGGGTCGCCCCAGCAGCAGGAGGGACGGTGGCCGGGGGAGCGGGCACGGCCGCCGGCACGCGTTGCCCACCCCAGCCGACTCCGGTCCACCATCGTTGCTGGCCGGGCTGCTCGGGATCGGGATACCAGCCTGCGGGAGAAGTCATGCCCTGATGCTGGGGCCTGGAGCAGGACGGCACAAGGTCCCCGAGTGGGGCGGGAGGGGATTCCTCCCCCGCCGTGTCGGGCCGCTCGTCAGAGTCCGACGAAGCGGATGGTCTGCTGCAGGCGCGTGCGGATGTCGAACAGCTGGTTGCCACCCATGCGGTCGACGCCCGGGAGACCGGTGCGGAGGAGGTCGGCCAGGCGGGAGCGCTCGACGAGCACCGTCACCGGATGCTTGCGACCGATGAACTCCACCGACTCCGGGGTCGCGCCGTCCGGCACGACGATGACGGAAGCCGTGAACTTCACCCGAGCCGCCTTCGCGACGGTCCGGGCCGAGCGCACGATCGACCGGACGGGCTCCTCGCGAGGATCGAGCGTCTCCCCGACGACCTCTCCACGGTGCACCCGGACCGGCCCACCCCAGTCCTCCGACTTGACCGCGAACAGGCCGGTCGGACCGAGGACGACATGGTCGAGCTTCGCTTCGCCCGGCGCCAGGACGTCGTGCCAGACCGTGTATCCGATGCCGAGCGTCGCCACGGTGCGCGCCGTCTGCTCCTCGGCGAGCGCGTTGGCCAACTGGTGCCGGATCTCGCGCGGAGCCGAACGGACGAGCTTCGGGTCGTAGGGGTCGTCGAGCGGGACACCACGGCCGACCCACTCGCGGATGAGCCCGAGATAGGCCTCGCGCGAGTCTCCGCCGGGGTGCCCGTAGGCGCGAGCGCGGGGTCGCGAGTCGGCGCGCTGCGTACCCGACCGACCCGTGCTCGACGCCGACCAGGTCGGAGCGTCGTCATCGCCCGCGTCGGAGGACGGCACGTTGCACCCGCGGTCGTAGGCGGCCCGGTCCTGCTCGGTTCCGACGCGCTCCCAGGCGAGCTGGACGGCGTTGAACTGCCGCGCGCTTCCGCCGAGGTCGGGGTGGGTCTCGCGCATGAGCCGTCGGTAGGCCCTCCGGAGCTCGTCCTGCGTCGCCGTCGTGCTCACGCCGAGCACCTCGTACGGGCTGGCTGAGAGTGGGCTCTCCGGCATGGAGGGTGGTCGCTTTCGTCGGCGGCGTCGGTCGGTCCGACACGGCAGACTATCGCCATCACCTGGAAGACCGCCCGAACCGGCACCCGGTCGGCGCTGTGGACAACTCCAGCGAGCCAACGTACAGTTTGTTGTACTTGGAGGATGTTGATGCGTACCCTCACTTATTCGGAATCCCGCGCGAACTACGCGGCCACCCTCGATTCGGTCCTCGACGACCGCGAGGAGGTGATCATCACCAGAGCGGGGCGCGACCCGGTCGTGATCGTCGCGCTCGACGACTACGAGTCCTTGAAGGAATCGGCGTATCTGCTGCGGACGCCGTCGAACGCACGTCGGCTCCTCCAGGCCATCGACGACCTCGAGGCCGGCACGGGCACCGAGCACGACCTGGTCGAGTAGTCGGCGTGCGGCTCATCTGGTCCGACGCCGCCTGGGAGGACTACTGCCACTGGCAGCAACAGGATCGGCGCATCGTCAAACGGATCAATCTCCTCCTGAAGGACATCATCCGGAACGGCAACGAGGGCATCGGCAAACCTGAGGCGCTCAAGCACGGCTTCCAGGGATTCTGGTCACGACGGATCACCGACGAGCATCGGCTGGTCTACCGCCTCACGGACGACGGCGTCCTCATCGCCCAGGCGCGCTTCCACTACGAGTAGGGCCGGGGACCCGGAACGGCTCAGGAGCTCGGTAGGAGGATGCCGTCGTCCAGCAGTGCGCGGACCCGGGGGAGGAGTTCGGCGCGGAGTTCCGCCGCATCGACCTCGACGAGCTGGGCGATCGCGTCGATGATGGCTCCCAGGGTCAACTCGCCGTCGCAGGCGCCGACGAGCCCCGCCAGGCCCGTGTCGATTCCCACCGAGCGGGCCAGGCCGCCACCCTGCCGCAGGGTCATCGCCGTCGGATCCTCGTCACCGGGCCAGTAGTGGCGCTCCTCGGTGACGTCGCCCGCGAGGATGACGCGTTCGCCGAGCAGCTGCTCGTCGTCGAGCGCGACCTGCCAGTCGTGTGCGAGGAGACACACGGCGAGGTGCGCACCGAGCCCGGCGGCGTTCGAACCCGCCTGCCCGTGCAGCCGCTCGAAACGGCGCAGCGGCGTGGACGGGTCCGATCGACGGAGCAGGACATAACCGAAGCCGACGCCGATCACAGCCCGAGCCGCGAAGTCGTCGAGCCAGGCTCCCGCGAGGCGCTCGAACTCCGGCGTCCCGAGGCGGGTGCCACCGTCCCTGATCCAGGTCTCCGCGTATTCGGCCGGATCCTGCACCTCGCGCTCGATGACCCAGGCGTCGACCGGTTCCGGACTGCGCTCCACCCATCCGGCCACGCGGTCGAGCCCGTCGGCACCGTCTCGGTACTCCCAGTTCCCGAGGAACTGCGCGACTCCGCCGGGCGTCAGATGCCGGGCGGCCTCGAGGAACACCGACTCCACGAGCGCATCGCCGACCAGACCGCCGTCGCGGTATTCGTAGCTCGGCACGCCCTCGGCGCGCGGGGTGATGACGAACGGCGGGTTGGAGACGATGCGGTCGAACCGTTCACCGGCGACGGGTTCGAACATGCTGCCGTGGCGGAATTCGATCGAGTCGATGCCGTTCAGGCGCGCGTTGAGTGCGGCGAGCTCGAGTGCTCGTTCGGAGATGTCCGTCGCGACCACGTGATCCGCGATCCGCGACAGATGGAGCGCCTGGATGCCGCACCCGGTCCCGAGGTCGAGTGCCGTTCCGATCCGCTCGGGGAGGATGATGCCGCTCAGGGTCATCGACGCGCCGCCGACGCCGAGGACGTGCTCTTCGCCGAGCTCGTGACCCAGCGCGAGCTCTCCGAGGTCGGAGGCGATCCACCAAGCACCGCTCCCGTTGGCGTCGACCCAGGCGTACGGACGCAGATCGATGGCCGGGGCGACCGACCCGTCGTCACTCAGGCCGACGAGACCGAGCGTCACCGCGCCATCGAGGCCGAGCGACGGCAGTGCACGCGCCGCGTCATCGGCCCCCACGGCGACGCCGAGCACGAACAGCGTCGCCAGCGTCGCGATCGGTTCAGTGCCGGCCGTCCGGCGGCGTTCGCCGAGCGAACGGATCGCCACGACCCGGTTGGAGCGGTGCAAGGCCGCCTCGGCCGTCTCGCCCCAGAGACCGCGCACCCGTTCCACCGTGTAGCCGGCCGCGTCGAGGTCGGAACGGAGGAGGTCGATCAGTCGCTGGTCCACGCCCACCAGTGTGCCAGCTGCGGGGTGGGCCGGATCGCCCACCCCGCAGCCGCCGTCAGCGATCCGTGGTGAGGATCGCGTCGAGGTCCTCATCGGTCTGCTCGTCGTGCTCCTCGAGCCCGCGCTGCGCGGCCTTCGCCGTGCGCTTCCGCTCACGCTTCTCCAGACGGCGCTCGGTCCGGCGCTCCAGGAGCAGGTACAGCACGGGCACGAGGATGAGCGTCAGGAGCGTCGACGACACCAGACCACCGATCACGACGATCGCGAGCGACTGCGAGATGAACACCCCACCGCCGGTGAGGCCGAGCGACATGGGCACGAGCGCGAAGATGGTCGCGCAGGCGGTCATGATGATCGGCCGCAGACGGAGTCGGGCTCCGTGCAGGACCGCGTCGTCGATGCCGTCGCCCCGAGCCCGGTACGAGTTGACCAGGTCGATGAGGACGATCGCGTTCGTGACGACGATGCCGATGAGCATGAGGAGGCCGATCATCGACGGGATGCCGAGCGGGGTCCCCGTGATGAGCAGGGCCGCGATCGCGCCGGTCGCCGCGAAGGGCACGGAGACCAGCAGGATGAGCGGCTGCAGGAGGCTCCGGAACGTCGCCACCATGACGATGAAGACGAGCACGATCGCGATGAGCATCGCGAGGCCGAGCTGGGCGAACGACTCCTCCTGATCCTGGGCGACACCACCGACCGAGGCGGTGACCCCGCTCGGCAGGTCCAGGCCGTCGAGGCCCTCCCGGACGGCGAGCGTCGTCGCGCTGAGGTCGTCACCCGTCGGCGTCGCCGACACGGTCACGGTCCGGACGCCGTCGATACGCGTGATCGCCGCTGCGGCACGTTCCTCGCCCACCTGCGCGACGGCGCTGACCGGGATCGGGACGGCGCTGACGTTGGCGAGGTCCTTCTGCGCCTGGGTGAGGCGGTCGGCCTCCGCCTGCTGTTCGGCGGCCTCGCTCTCGGCGTCCCGCATCGCTTCCAGCTGCTCGTCGATGGTCGTGATCGAGCCTTGGAGCTGTGAGATGGCGTCGCTCAATCCGGCGAGTTGGGCGGCGCGTGCCTCGTAGGCCTGTCGTGCCGCCTCCTCCTCCGGTGTCGTGGGCGTGACCGGCGGCACCTCGACGGGAGCCGCTTGCAACGCACTCAGCTGAGCCCGCAGGGCGTCGAGCTGCGAGGCCGCGGTCGAGCGGGCGTCCTGGAGTTCCGAGCGCTGGGTCGCGGCCTGGGATGCCGCCTCGTCCTTCGCGCGCTGGGTGGCCTCGTCCTGCTCGGCCGTGAGGGCGTCGGTCGCGGCCTTCTGAGCCGCGGCCTGCTGCAAGGCACTGACGGGAAGGGGGAGTGCGGCGATCTCGGCCGGCGTCGTGCCGACCCGCTGCGAGCGGACGATGATGTCGCGAGACGCTCCCTCGAGGATGACCGAACCCATCGGCGTGCCGCGGAGCGCGCCGGCGATGGCCTGGCCGATCTGTTCCTGCGTGAAGCCGTACCGGGCGGCGGCGGCGCGGTCGACGTTCACCTTGAGCAGGCCCTGCTCGTCGGCGAGGTCGCTCGTCGCATCGCGGAGGCCGTCCGTGCCGCCGAGCATGTCCTGTACCGCGGCCGCCGCCGTGGCGAGCGCCGCGGGGTCCTCACCCTGCAGTGTGACCTCCATGCCGCCTCCGCCACCGGTGAATCCGCCCCCGGCGTCGCCGACGGTGACCTCGCCGACGTCGTCGAGCTTCGCCACGGCGTCCCGGATGGTGTCGGCGACGCCCTCGCGCGAGCTCTCCTCCCCGACGGTCACGCTGATCTGTGCCGTGTTGCTCGAGCCGTTCCCACCGACGGTGGTCAGATACCCGGAGACGCCGGCGGTCTTCGCGAGGACCGCTTCGACGGCCGCGGCCGCGTCGCTGGTCACGTCGAGGCTCGTCCCCTCCGGGAGTTCCTGCGTGACCGTGACGGTGTTCTCGCCCCCGATGTCGCCGAGGTAGTCGGTCTTCAGGAACCCGGCCGAGACGATCGTCCCGGCGAACACGACCGCCGCCACGAGCAGGGTCACGACCGGACGCTTCAAGGCGGTGCGCAGGACCGGCAGGTAGGCGCGCTGGAGCTTCGAGTACGCCTCGGACTCGTCCTCGACGACGGACGCCGCTTCGGTGGCCGCGTCGTCGCTGGCCTTGCCCACAGCCGGGGCGGAGGAGCCTCGCATGAACCAGTACGCGAGCACCGGCACGATCGTGAGCGAGACCACGAGGGATGCGATGAGCGCGACCGACACGGTGACGGCGAACGGTCGGAACAGCTCGCCGACCGTCCCGCCGACGAAGGCGACCGGGAGGAACACGGCCACGGTCGTGATCGTCGACGCGGTCACGGCCCCGGCGACCTCGCGGACCGCCTCGACGACGCTCGTGGTCGTCATCGCCCGCCCGGTGTGCCGACGTTTGATGTTCTCGATCACCACGATCGAGTCGTCGACCACTCGCCCCACGGCGACGGTCAGCGCCGCGAGCGTGAAGATGTTGAGCGAGTAGTCGCCGATCCACAGACCGATCATCGCGATGAGGAGCGAGAGCGGGATCGACACGGCCGTGATGATCGTGGACCGGATCGACAGCAGGAACACCAGGATCACGATGATCGCGAACAACAGCCCGAGCCCGCCCTCGACGGAGAGGTCGTGGATGGACTGCTCGACCATCGGCGACTGGTCGAAGACGACGGTGAACGCCGCACCCGAGCCGAGCTCCTGCTCCAACCCGGGGAGGGCGTCACGGATGGTGTGGGCGAGTTGGACGGCGTTGGCCGACGGGTCCTTGAGGATCGTGAGCGACAGCGACGGGAGACCGTCCGCCCGGGCGATGGAGGTCTCCGCTGCGGGCACGAGCTCCACGTCCGCGACGGCGGAGAGCGCGAAGGGCCCGTCCTCGTGCTGGATGGGGAGCGCCTGCACTTCGGCCAGCGAGCCGACGGCCGAGCCGACCTCGATCGAGAGCTCCTTGCCGGCGTCGACACTCGTGCCGGCAGCCGTGATGACGCCGCTCGCCTGGACGGCCGCCATGACCTCCTCCGCGGTCACCTTCTTGGCCGCGAGGTCGGCCGGACGCATCGTGATGACGAGCTGCGTGGCGTTCTCGCCCGCCAGATCGACCTGGCGCACGCCGGCGATGCCGCGGAGCGCGGGGAGCACGGTGGTCTCGACCCTGCCTGCGAACTCACCGGACTCGTCCTCGGACGCGACCGCGAGCTGCAGCACGGGGATGTCGTCGCTGCCGCCCGCGTAGACCTCGGTGGTCGTGTCGCTCGGAAGCGTGCTCTTCAAGCCGGCGAGGGCGCTGCGGATGTCACCAACGATCTTCTCGTCGTCCTGCCCGAAGTCCCAGCTCACCTGCACGGACGTGGAACCGCTGACCGACGTCGAGGTGACGCCGGTGACGCCTTTGACCCCCTGCACCGCCTGCTCGACGGGCTTCGTGACCTCGCGCTCCACCGACGACGGCGAGGCGCCGGGGTACGTCGCGGCCACGACGGCACCCGGCTGCTGCACGGACGGCAGCAGCTCCTGCTTCAGGGAACCGACCGCGAAGAGTCCGAAGGCCACGATCGCCGCGGTGATGAGGCCGACGATCAGTCGATTGGCGAGGCTGAGCCTCGTGAGGAATGACATGGAAGGACGGGCCTCTCGGTCGCGGAGTGGGCGC
>Ga0157369_10008013_pt1 | contig 12130 bp, 12 predicted proteins | sample C25metaG_FD_113461 | JGI IMG/M metagenome (GOLD analysis project Ga0157369, IMG submission 113461) | Corn rhizosphere microbial communities from Kellogg Biological Station, Michigan, USA - C2-5 metaG | ecosystem: Host-associated > Plants > Roots > Rhizosphere > Soil | place: USA: Michigan...
GTCCATGATGATCGCGACGTGCAGGCCGCTGTTCGTGTGTCTGACAGATCTGGAGGAATTGTTCTGGCCCATGCTGCGTTCTCCTGAATGACGACTCGGTGTGCTGTCGCGGGCGCCGCCTGGCTGGCGCGCGCACCGTCCTGCTATGCGGGATCGCCCGAAGCCGCGGTCCCCTGCCCTGCGCTGCCTGCGTTCGATCCGGGGAGAGCGCCGTACCAATCGATGTGGCGGGTGAAGTACATGACCGCTGCGACAGCGGCGAAGCTGGCGATTGCGCCCACCAGCAGCGCATCATCTTCGAGTCGCAACAGCATGTAGATGAGCGCATAGAGCAGGCTGAATACCCCAAGCGCGCGGAAGCCCTGCAGACGGCTCGCGAAGATCCAGCCCGCGTTGCCTGAGAGCAGAGATACAGTCGCGGCACCCCCGAGCAAAAACGCAAAATCGAACCCTATGCGCTCGGCGAGAGAAAGCAGCAGTAGATAGAAGATGACCTGCGCCACTCCAACAAGCACGTATTGCGCCGGATGGATGCGCTTGCCCGTCGTCACTTCAAACACGAAATAGGAGAGGAAGACGAGGCCGAGAACAAGCGGCAGGTATTTGAGCGAGCGATTGACCGACTGATACGGATCGGCCAGCTCGACGAACGAGACGCCGAGCCCGGTCGCATCGAGCGCGTGAATGGCAGCGGCCGTTCCCTCAGCGGCGACTCCGCGCGCGATGTAGGGCACCGACCACTCTGCGCTGAATCCGTGATCGGTGATGGTGTGGCTGGTGGGGAGAAATCCGCCGTCGAAAGACGGATTGGGCCAGTCGCCCTGCATCGTAAGATGGGTTGTCTTACCGTAAGACAGCACCGCAATGCGCTGCGCGCCAGAAAAATGAAGAGCGGCGGACGCTTTGAACTGCGCGCCGGAATGCGCAAACGCAGAAGCTGGAATCCCGAACAGCGTAAGCGGCGTCTGCGGCCCCGACGGCCCGTTGAGAATCATGTCGGGCGTGACCGCGGCAGGCGCCATGGTGAATGGCGTGCCGGCGACCGTAAGCACCGCATCGGAGCGCGCTCCCCGCGCATCGCTGACGCCGACAACGAGTTCGGCCCGGTCCCAGTCCAGCGTCGCGCCCTCGGGAGCGGCAACCGGGACGCCCGTGAGATCAAACGATGCGTCCAGGTTTAGATCGGCGGTAAACACGGGGACCTTGAACAGCGAGCGGCGCCGCTCCTCCGTTGCCGACTTCACCGACGCCGCCGCCTGCGTCGGAAACACGAGATAGACTCCGTGCTTGTTGTCCGCCGCTACATTGTAGGGAATAGCGAGCGTGGGACCGAGGAAGGTCTGCTGCCCGCCGACGTGAGCGCTCACGTCCTTCACCACGTCACCGGCGCGGCTGGTCCGATCGCTGACCAGCGAATTGACGAAAGCCGCGGGGATGCACATCACGAGCGCGAGCCCACACACCAGTAGCAGCTTGATGCCGATCGAGCGGCGCATGCGGCCGCCGCCCGGCGTTTGCAGAATTCCGAACTGGTTCACCGTGGTTCCTCCAAAGCTGGGTTGCGATCTACTTTGCATTGCAAAGCATCGGCACAAAAAAAGGCTCATGCCCGGGATGGCGCGAAGCCGCGACCGAGGTTGGTATCCGATTCCTTGTTGGCAACCTGGGCAGCGTCGCGAACCACCTGCTCGAGCGTCTCGAGATAGAGCAGGTAGCGCTTGCGGCCGAGCGGCGTGATGCGGCAGAGCGTGAGTGAGCGATTCCGATCGACGCTCTTGACGATTTCGACGAGGCGGGCGCCCTCAAGCACGCGCAGGTGGCGGCTGAGGTTGCCGTCAGTCAGGGCGCACAATTCCTTGAGATCGTTAAACGCGAGGCCCTTCGCATTTGTGATGAGCGATGTAAGCACGCTGAGGCGTGCGCGTTCATGGATGGTGCGGTCAAGGCCTTCGTAAGCAAAGCGGCCTTCGCCGGAATTCTTCGCGTTCGCAGCGGATCCGTTGTGCTTAGCTTTCATACCGGCTCTCCTTGGCGCTGATGGCGAGAATTGCTGCAACCAGCAGTTGCCCCGCCCCGAACGCCAGACCCATTGTCCACGGCGCGAGCGCGCGGTTGTCGCCGAGCGAGAGGATTGCGAGACCCATGGCAAGATACCAGCCGCCGGCGAGGAGCATCAGGCGCGGAAGGAATCGACAAGACGAGAACACGCCGATCGAGAAGATGACCTGCCACAGGCCGGGCAGGATCCAGGCCAGCTCGGGCGCGCGGTAAATAAGAACCGCAGTTGCCAGTGCTCCGGCTCCGGCCGCTGGCAGAAACTGCTCGACGGCCATGCGGATCATTTCATCAGCCATGCCGGACTGGACGCGCTGCTCCCGCGTGATCATCTGCGTGCAGATGAGCCCGGCGGATAGACCCGCCGTCGTCGCCCAGAGTCCGAAGTAGAGAAGAACGTGCACCGCTGGATTGTGCAGCCAGAGTTCCTGGGCGAGCGCGGCAGCCAGCGCGATGCCTCCCGTAGCGGCAAGCGTCGCGGGGCCGTATCCGCGGAATTCGGTGGTGCGCGCCATCTGGCGGCGAATGCTGCTGATATCCCCGAGCGCCCTGTCAAGATCGTCCATTTGGCCCCTCACTTCGCTTTACATTGCAAAGTACCCGAGAAGGCCAACGATGTCAAGCGCCAGTTCCTCCTTCACAGATCGCAGTTCCCACACCTCGGTGACCGGCGGCAGAGTGCAGCCGCGTCATACGCGGTCTTACATCGGGTCGGGCGCACAACACCCGTGTCAGACAGAGATTGGCGGGCGTAAGACGGATGTGGAACTCCGACGCAGTGCCGCGGCTGCTCCCGCCCAGCCTGCGCCCCACAGCAGTTCGCCACTCACCGGGTGGTGACGTGGAGAATGCGGATTTCCGGGTAAGCGCCGTCCCAACTTGGCGTGACCTGGTCGAAGCTCAGGCGGAAGTCGCGCTCGTCGCCCGGCGCAAGAGGAGCGGCGGAAACTGGCTCGGTATCGATATACGGCTCGCGGGTCCTGATCAACATCATCGCCTGGGTTTCGTTCTGCGCCACCTCATGTGCGGGATTGCGGAACAGCACCTGCACCGTGATGCCGGTGACGGTCTTGTTCCCGGCGTTGGCAATGTGGCCATCGAGATAAGTCACTTTGCCGCCCGCAAGATTGGAGGACTCGCTCATGGCGACGTGGGAAATGGGCAGGCTGCCGGCGTAGGGGTCGGCGGCCGCATCCAGTGGCGCGATGCTGGCCCCGTTGTGCCCGCGGGTAAAAAAGAAGACGAGTGCGACAACGACGACAACGACCCCGGCCGCAAGCGCGACAGGCATCCAGTTGCGTTCGTGGGAGTCAGTCGGGCGGATGAGTTCAGGACCAGTGTTCACGGCGAAATTCTACACCTGTTGCGCGAGCGGCTGCGCTTCACAAGATCTCGGCATCCAGCAGATCGGCGATGGTTTCGCGCCGGCGAATGAGCCGGTGGCTCTTCCCTTCCACGAGTACTTCCGCGGGGCGGACGCGCGTGTTGTAGTTGGAGGCTTGCACCATGCCGTACGCACCAGCATCAAGAATGGCTAGCAGGTCGCCCGACTCCAGCGGCGCAACCTTGCGATCGCGGGCGAAAAAGTCGCCGGATTCGCAGACCGGCCCGACAATATCCACCGTGCGGGCTCGTCCAGCTCGCGGCGAGACGGCCACGATCTCATGGTGCGCCTGGTAGAGCGCGGGGCGGATAAGATCGTTCATCGCGGCATCGGTAATCACAAACGTCTTGCGGCCGTTCTGCTTTACGTTGAGCACGCGGGTGACAAGCGCGCCGGCTTGGGCAACGAGAAATCGGCCGGGCTCAATCAGCAGACGGCCCTCGAACCCGTCGAGCGCCGCGTGAATGGCGGCGGCGTAATCGCGCACGCGGGCGCCAGGGTCGGAGTGACCGCCGTGATAGTCGATACCCAGCCCTCCGCCGGCGTCGATGGAGCGAAGAAGAATGCCCTCGCGCTGTAGCTGGCGAAAGAGCTTGTGGACGCGTTCGAGAGCGGCGCCAAACGGCTGGGCCGAGCGAATCTGCGATCCGATGTGGACGCTGATGCCGTGCGGCTCGAGCCACTTGTTGGTCGCGGCTTTGCGATAAAGCGCGGCTGCGCGCCGGATGTCAATGCCGAACTTGTGCTCGCGCAGGCCGGTGGAAATATAGGGGTGAGTCTCCGCGAAAACATCCGGATTAACCCGCAGAGCGAAGCGCGTCTTGCGCTTGAGCTTTGCCGCGCGCGCGGCCAGCAGGTCGAGCTCGCCTTCGCTTTCCACGTTGAATTCGAGAATGCCCGCGGCCAGCGCGCGGTCGATCTCGGCAGTAGTCTTCCCTACTCCACTGAAGACGACGCGCTCGGCGGCTTCCGGCGTCGCGGCGAGCACGCGATCCAGCTCACCGCCCGAGACGATGTCGAACCCCGCGCCGTGCCGGGCCAGCAGCTTCAGGATGGCGAGCGATGAGTTGGCCTTGACCGCGTAGCAGACCAGGTGGTCGCGCTCCGCGAGCGCCGTGTTGAACATGCGCAGACGCTCGACAATCTGATCGGCGGAATAAACGTAGAGCGGGGTGCCGTATGTTCTGGCAAGAGCTTCGAGCGAGACGGAGCCGCAATGCATGGGAGCCTGCGGACGAGGCCGCAGGAACGGACGAGGCAGAATGAGAGTTTTTGAACGCAAACGAATTCCCAATGAAGTGGATTGTTTTGAGCCTACAGCATGGCACGCACGGTCCGCGCCACTCGCCGGCTTCGCAGAGTCTCCTCTGAAGATCCTGAAACCAAAGCAAGGCGAACTTCTAAAGACTCCTGTAGAATACCGGTTCTCCGGCGAGTAGGGTCCCCACCTGTCGGCCAGGCCGCCTCTCTTCAGGCAAGCACATTTCTCGACCATCGTTCTCGACCACCGTGTTTCTGGAAAGGACCTCCTCGATGAATACTCACAAACGTCTTCAGCAGATCGGCATTGTGGTGCTCGTCGCCTGGCTTCTCAACTCTGGCCTGGTCCATTCGCAACAGGCAGCGAGCGACAACGGGAATAAGTTTCTCGTGAAAGTGGCAGACATCCCCATGCCTGGTCCCGCCGTTCGATTCGATTATCAAAGCCTCGACACCGCGAACGGCAGACTCTATATCTCCCACATGAATGCGGACCAACTGGTCGTCTTTGACACACAGAAGCGACAAGTGATTGCCAACCTCGATGGATTCAAGCGAGTCCACGGAGTGATCGCAGTCCCTGAGATTCAGCGCATCTTTGCGTCTGCCACCGGGCAGCATCAGATGGTGGCTGTTGATATGACGACCCTGAAGATTGTTGGCGCCGCCGGGCCGATCGACTATCCGGACGGGCTGGCATACTCCCCCGAAACAAAGAGAGTCTTCGTCTCCGATGAGCACGGCGGAGTGGACGCCGTGATCGACGCTCAAACCAACAAGCTTCTTAGCTCGATACCGCTCGGCGGAGGTGCGGGCAATACCGTTTACGATTCGGGTTCACGCCACATCCTCGTAGCAGTGCACGGTGTCAACGAACTGGTCTCGATTGACCCTTCGGCGATGAAGATCATCGGACGATACAAACTTCCCGGCATAGAAAACCCGCATGGAATCGCACTCGATTCCCTGCATCGTCTCGCTTTCATTGCCGGCGAAGAGAATCACTCCCTCGCGGTATTCGACCTGAACGCGATGAAGCTGCTCTCCGTTCACCAGGTGGGAGACGATCCGGATGTGCTGGCATTCGACTCCGGCCTCGGGCGCCTCTACGTATCAGCGGAATCGGGCACCGTCACCGTTCTCGAAGTGAGCAATCATGACACTCGTCAACTCGCCCAGTTCCACATGCCGCGCGCTCACTCGGTTTCCGTCGATCCGAAAACTCATCTCGTCTATTTCCCACTCGAAAACGTGAATGGGCGCCCACTCCTCAGAATCATGAAACCTGCCGACAGATGAGAGGACCGGCCCTTTCACCACTCCCTTGACGCAACCGCCCGCACCGCCACACGGAACGCAGGAAAACCGCAGTGGAGCGAGGTTCTATCCACACCCGCACCAGCCCGCGAAGATGAATCTTTCCTGATAGGTTCCGAATCCAATAAGTACAACAACCTTACAAACGCTACAGACCAGAAAAAAAGCTGCGGTAAGACACGCCTGATCGCAAACTGCTTAAAGTAAAGCGATTTTACTGCGTAAAACTTACCTGCTCCCAGGGTAGAAATTGCACGATGCAGGTAATGTTTGCCGGGATGCCTATTCACGTGTGATTTTCAACACTTTTCTTTCACACAAAGGTTGCCTCGAGGTTCAGCTCATGTAACTATGGCTTTGTTGCCTGAGAGAGAAGACCGGAAGCGTCTACCAAAAAAGGTGAATCGGATCGCAAAACTTGATAGAAGATCCGCACCATTCCTTCAGACGTTCTGGTCACCGGCGAATCGGCAGATTAGATAACCGGGGCCTTTAAAGAAGAGGTTGTGAGCCGTACGAGTAAGCCGCTCAAGAACAGCCCAAAAAAATGAAAGCGATCGCGTACTGAAGTTCCTGGATTTTCAGTGGGAACAGTGCGCCGAGGACACGTGTGCCTCACGGGAAACCAGAAGACACAGCTCTACTCCGGCACCGGGAACGCGACAATTTGAATAGATGCGGGTCACCAGAGAATCGTTGCCGCAGAGGCTGCGATTTTCAAAAAGGCGGAGAGGAAGTTCCCGCCGGTACGAACAATTTTGATTCCCCCCAGAGGGCTGCAAAGTGGACATTCTCCGTAAGGTTTTAATTCTCTCTGCCGTAAGCGCCGGTCTCGCAATTCCCGCATTTGCCGGCGTGACGATTGCCAGCCCAACTGCGGGCGAGTCGGTGAGCACCTCCTTCAAGCTCTCAGCCAACGCGACCTACTGCAGCTCGCAGCCTGTGAGCACAATGGGCTATTCGTATGACAGCAGCTCGACCACGACCACGGTGAAGGGCTCCTCGATCGACCAGATGATTTCCGGCACCACGGGCAAACACACTCTCCACGTAAAGGCTTGGGGCAATGCCGGCGCGTCGTGCCTGACGGACGTTGCAATCAGCATCAGCAGCACCTCGACGACCACAGGCACCGGTTCAACCGGCGGCCCCAGCATCCCCTCGACTGCAACAGTGGTGAGCGATCTTGAAGCGCTGGCCAACTGGAAGGGTGAGCACGACGCGGGTACGCCGGGAACGACGACCGGCACGATGTCGATGACCAGCTCCCCTGCGAAGAGCGGTAACGCGCGCAAGTTCTATACGACATTCACCAAGTACGGCGGCCACCGATACATTACTTCGATCACAGACGATTACTCGGCAAAGAATTTTGTCTATGACGGCTGGGTCTTCCTGCAGAACACCGCAAACACCGTCGCCAACCTTGAAATGGACGTGAACCAGGTGATGTCGAATGGTCTCACGGTGATCTTTGGAGTCCAATGCGACGGTTGGTCGGGCACGTGGGATTACACGGCGAACCTGGGCACTCCGACCGCGCCCAAGGACAAGTGGATCCACTCGAATGCGGCCTGCAATCCGCGCAAGTGGACGCAGAACAAATGGCATCACATTCAGCTCAGCTATGCGCGTGACAGCTACGGGACCGTGTCATACAACGCGGTGTGGCTGGATGGCGTAAAGCAGGTGATCGGCGCGAAAGTAAAGTCCGCATTCGCGCTGGGCTGGGAGCCGACCCTGCTCACCAACTTCCAGGTGGATGGCGCGCTGAGCACCAGCGGGTCTTCGACTGTCTATGTCGACAAGCTGGCTCTTTACCGCTGGTAAGGCCTCGGGGAGCGCCGTATCATTGGCCCTGTCCACTCGTGTGGGCAGGGCCAACCTCTTTCTTGAAGAGGACAATTGCGCCCGGCACGTTACCGCCCGGGCAAATTGAAATCGCTAGATTCCGAGACCCGTGCACCCGGCCGCTCACCCCCTCCACCCCTTCCCTCTTCCCTATCCCTATCCCTCTCCAATTACACTTGCGCCCATGACGCGCAAACACTCTCCCTCGCTCATTGCATCCGCGGCCCTCGTCCTCCTCAGCCTCGCTTCCTATGCCCAGCAGGATTCCAATCAGAAGATGAAGCCCGAGGAAACCGAAATCTGGAAGCCCGTTCCCCCCGTCGTCACCCCCGGCAACACCGACCAGGATCCCCCCTCCGATGCCCTCGTTCTCTTCGATGGCAAAAGCCTCGACCAGTGGGTCAACGTCAAAGATCACGCCTCCTGCTCATGGGACCTGGCAGACGGCGTCATGCGCGTCAACAAGGCCGGCGGCTCCATCGAGACGAAAGAGAAATTCAAGAACTACCAGCTCCACATTGAATTCCGCATTCCCACCAGCATCACCGGCTCCGGTCAGGCCCGCGGCAACAGCGGCGTCTTCCTCGCCTCCACCGGTCCCGGCGATAGCGGATACGAACTCCAGGTCCTCGACTCCTACCAGAACTCGACTTACGTGAATGGCATGGCCGCCAGCCTCTACAAGCAATCCATTCCCTTGGCCAACGCCGCCCGCAAACCCGGCGAGTGGAACATCTACGACGTCGTCTGGACCGCCCCCACATTCAACTCCGACGGCTCGCTCAAAACACCCGCCTACGCCACCGTCTTCTGGAACGGAGTCCTCGTCGACAATCACTTCGAGCTCAAAGGTCAGACACTCTACATCGGCAAGCCCTTCTACAAGGCCTACGACACAGCCCCCATCAAGCTCCAGGCCCACGGCGATAAATCCGAACCCATCTCCTTCCGCAACATCTGGGTCCGCAACCTCCCGTAAAACCGGCAACAGGTTACGGAAAGCACCGGGTGTCCGTGCCCCATCCAAACCACGCACTTTGCGGTTCGGGTGGGAGCCCACAAACCCCAACGCCGCCCATCAAACCCACCAATCCCCCGCGCCCGAGCCACGCAGCTGGGTGCCCCATCCAAACCGCGCACTTTGCGGTTTGGGTGGGAAACCACAAATCTTGCGCGCCCGAGCGCGCAGCGTCTTTGCTTTTGCCCTCGGGAGGGCAGACGATTCCATCCGGTTCAATCGAAGAGGACCCCACCCATGTTCACCATCGACGGCATTCGCAAATTCCACACCTGGACCCACGCCTGCATCGGGGTCGTTCTCGACCACCTCTCCACAATCCCCGAACCCGACCTCGACAAGGAGATACCCAACTTCGGCTTCAACACCGTCCGCAAACAAACCACCCACATCCTCAACTGTGAAGAATTCTGGATTCACACCCTCCAGGGCCTCCCGTTCACCGATCGCGATCCCGCCGAATCGCCCACTGTCGCCGACGTCAGGCGTCTCCAGGCAGAAACAATGCAACGCACGACGACCTACCTTTCCACCCTGACCGACGAACAGCTCAACTCAAATACCGAGCTCCACTTCCCTGATGGAGACGTCGCGGTCCGCACCCCCGCACTCGTCCTGCATCATCTGCTCACGCACGCCTTCCACCACAAAGGCCAGATCGTCGCCATGTGCCGCGCCCTCGGCCACCCCGCGCCCGACACCGACCTGAACCACTTCGAATGAAACCGCGGCCGTTCCGCGCCTACCTCCTAAGCCGGATGCCCATGTCTCGCGGCGTTGGAGTTCCGGCTTGCAACTGCACTTTTTCAAGAGCCTGTTCAGTCACGCCAGTTCTGCCATACAGTGGCAGAATGAAATGCTTACCAGCAGCTCTATCCCTGCTGCTCGCCCTGGCGCGCGTGTCTCCGTGCCAGAAGATCCCTGGCAAAGCCTTTCACTGGAATTGGCGAGACAATCAGTCAGCTGAGAACCCCCTCGCATCGGAGAAGCACCTCACATCAACCGAGCGAAATTCGCTCCTTGATGCCCTGACACACCAGTACAAAGGCGAGATTCACCCGGAAAAATTGGCAGCGGAGACCCCTGTCGAACTTATCGACCTGAACGGGGATGGAGTTGCAGAAGTTGTCGCTCAGGCTGTTTCGGGTGATTTTTGCAGTCCCACCGGGAATTGCGCTTTTTGGGTATTTGAGAAATCCGCGTCTGGTTACAAGCTCATTCTGCAGAAGGGTGCCGTTCAATTTTTCACGATCCAGCCAACTCGCACCAATGGCTTCATCGACCTCGTGTTGGGTATGCATGGCTCCGCAACTGAGCAAGGCTTGTATCTGTATCGGTTCAGCAAGGGGCGGTATCGGCGGGCGGCTTGTTACCTCGCCAACTGGACGTTTCTCGATAAAAACGAAGAGGTCCATGAACTGAAAGAGCCACGAATAACTCCCTGTCGCCCGTAACAATGCTCTCCCCGTACCAACTCCGTCATCAAACCTTCAACAACTTTCCCCTTGCATTTCGCTTTTTGTTCGCTATAATTCGCCCATGGCCGTCACCCGTCGCCAAAAAGAAATCCTCGACTTCCTCGATTCGTTCGTGAACCGCAACGGATACTCCCCCTCCTTCGAGGAAATCGCCCGCGGCATGGGCCTTAAAAGCCTGGCCACCGTCCACAAGCACGTCACCAACCTCGAAAAAAAGGGCATGCTCGATCGCACGCACAACCGCAGCCGCTCCATTGAGGTGTTGCCCCCCGGTAGCCGCACCCGCTCCTCCGACCGCCTCCCCCTCGCCGGACGCATCGCTGCCGGCTTCCCCGTCGAAGCCAACGAAACCTCCGAAACCATCTCCCTCCACGACGTAGTCGGCAACCGCGACGTCTTCGCACTCGAAGTCCGCGGCGACTCCATGCGCGACGAGCACATCATCTCCGGAGACTACGTCCTCGTCGAACGCACCCGCACCGCGCGCCAGGGCGAAATCGTTGTCGCCCTCGTCAACGGCTCTGAAACCACCCTCAAGCGCTACTACACCGAAGGCAGCACCATCCGCCTCCAGCCTTCCAACCTCGAAATGGACCCCATTTACGTCCCCGCAAGCCAGGTCGCCATCCAGGGCCGCGTCCTCGGCATCCTCCGCAAGTACCATTGAGCCGCTCCCGTCCCGCAATCCGCCTGAACGCAAGAAGGCCCGGCGCACTGCGCCGGGCCTTCTGATCTCTGATCGCTGAGTACTACCCAATCATCCGCTGGACCTTCTCTTCAATTGCTTCCTGCGGCACGTATCCCACGATCTGGTCCGCCACCTTGCCGCCCTTGAAGAACAGCAGCGCCGGAATCCCGCGGATCCCGTAGCGCGACGGTGTGGCCCCGTTCTGGTCCACGTTCACTTTTGCGACCTTCAGCTTGCCCGCATACGTCTCCGCGATCTTCTCCACTGCCGGCGCAATCATCTTGCACGGACCGCACCACGCGGCCCAGAAATCAACCAGAACCGGCTGCTCGCTCTTCAAAACTTCCTGGTCGAAGCTCGCATCCGTTACTTCCAAAACCCCAACACCTGTTCCAGCCATGCTTCTCCTCGCTTATCGACTGCACCGGTCTAGTGTAACCCGCAGCCTCCCACACAATGGATGCACCGGCCGATTGGAAAGTCGCACCGCATTCCCGTTTCGCCGCCCCTCACCCGCGGGGAAACTGCCCTTCAGAGCCGCACAAAACAGAAGCGCCCGGATCCCAGCAAGGAATCACGGGCGCTAGAGCAGCCCTCCCCCAGAACTGCCCACCTCGTGAATGTAGGGGCTACTCCACGCGGAATCAAGCAATCTTAGGTAATAGCCAAAGTAATCACCGACGGGGTATTGCCGACTTCGATACCGTTGATGGCGAGAACGTTTATCGCTTTACCAACAAAACAGTCCACTTCCCCTGGGGAAAACTTGGGCCTCTCCGGTTTCGCTCAGGGTGCGCTCAGGGTACGCTCAGGGTGCGCTCAGGTACCAGGTTCAGTAACGCGCAATGCCGGCCGCGCCTCCGAGCAACCCTACGTTCGCGCCATCTCGACCGCGCATGTCCCCTCGCCCTGGAACCGGCACACCAGGAGCTCTGGCCGCTGGATCTCTTCAAGCTCCGCATAAATGGCGCGGGACGCTTCGCTCGCCGCGGCCTCACTCTCCAGAATCGCCAGCACTGCGGGACCCGCTCCGCTCAGCGCCACGCCCAGAATTCCGCTCTGCCCGGCCAGCGGCAGCA
>Ga0157369_10008015_pt1 | contig 12129 bp, 9 predicted proteins | sample C25metaG_FD_113461 | JGI IMG/M metagenome (GOLD analysis project Ga0157369, IMG submission 113461) | Corn rhizosphere microbial communities from Kellogg Biological Station, Michigan, USA - C2-5 metaG | ecosystem: Host-associated > Plants > Roots > Rhizosphere > Soil | place: USA: Michigan...
AAACTGATCTTTTCCATTTACCGAGAATGGCAAAAAATCAGACTGTAAATCCATTATGAGGTCAGGATTAATTCTAACTCCATATTTAAAAAGGAGATCTTCAAGGTTGAGATTGCGATCATAAGCTATTACCTGGTTTTTTATTTGCAGGCTATCCATTTCAGCCTCCAGCCGGTCGATAAACCAAATTACTTTTCCGCCACGCATTATATATTGATCAATCTTGAATTTTTCATCTTCAGTAAATGGAGCGGTTGGTTTCACAATCATCAGCAATTTGAAAGTATCAGGAATTACCGGCTCTTTGGCAATATTTAAAGTGAATAGACTATAATTTTTTCTTAATACATTTTCAACTAAATCAACAACGTTATCGCCCGTTGGCTCGCCATTACCAACTGAATAAGCGATCATTGGCTTTCTATTTTCTGTCAGCTTATAAATAGCATCTGCAAACTTATATTCCAATAAAGCTTCGGAGCTGTTTAGTTCAGGAGGCGTAATAACGGTTTGTGTTCCGGAATATAAATTAACCGGCAATATTTTATTTTTATACTGAACTAACGCAGCCGGGTAAACGTACTGTGATTGTTCGCCGGCTTTTAATTGAACTTTTAAATTAATGGGAACAATGCCGAGAGAATTTAACGTATCTGCATAAGTTGTTGTTGTTCCCGGCATTTGCTCATCAGGCGAAACAAGTTTGTAACTGATTTTACCATTTGAATATTCTTTAAACTCCTGCAACAATTCTTCTGCAGAAGTAGATAGATTTTTGAACCCCGCCGGCAGATCGCCTTTTAAGAAAATATTTACTTCAGCAACATCATCCATATTGCCTAATATTTTCTTAACCGGGGATGAAATCGTGAACCTTTTTTCATTGGTAAGATCAATACGTTTATGAACTATGGAAGCAAAAAAATTAACTGTAATAATTGCAGCAATCACAACTATCCACCACCATTTTCCATTCTTATTTTTATTTGATAGAGACTTCATTATTGCCGAACGCTATTTTTTTGAAAGATTTTTTTGTGTTGCAAACAGGAAAAGAAAAATAATACTCAAAAAATAAATAACATCACGTGTATCCACAACGCCGCGGCTAATACTTCGGTAATGAAAATCTATTCCAAGCATTTCAATATAATAATCTGCATTGCCCGTGAAAACTGGTAATTTACTAACCGAATTAAACCCAAAGTATAAAATAAGGCAGGCAAAAGCACCTAATAAAAAGGCAATAACCGCGTTGGAAGTAAGCCCGGAACACCACATGCTTATTGCCGCAAATACAGCAGCAAGAAAAACTAAGCCAATATACGAGCCGGTAATACCGCCAGAGTCGATACCGCCGGCAGCAGATAACGAATGAATGGTAAAAACATACAGCAATGTGGGAAGCAGGGAAATTAAGATGACAGAAAGAACAGCGAAATATTTACCCAAAACGATTTGCCATTTGGTAAGAGGTCTTGTTTGTAGAATTTCGAATGTGCCGGTTTTGTATTCTTCGGAAAAGCTACGCATCGCTAAAGCAGGTATAAGAAAAATAAATATCCATGGAGCCAGGGCGAAAAATTTATCAAGCGTTGCATAACCAAAATCAAAAATATTACTGTCTTTTAATACAAACAGGTAAAGTCCATTTACGAGGAGAAACAAAATGATGGTAATATAGCCAGTAAGCCCATTAAAAAACTGGTGCAACTCCTTTTTTGCAATTGATATCATAATATTAAAAAAACTGCAATTTAGGTCTTGAAAAATAATTTTGGGATTTTGATTTTTTTAAAGCAGCGTTTTAATATAAGCCAGTGTCTCTTTTAAATACATTGCTGGCCGATGCAGGCTAACACCTGATTTACTATTTTATTTTAGAGTCTCTGACAGGAATTTACCAAACGTTCCTAGGATTGAAAAGTAACCTTTCAGGGAATCCGTTATGAAAAGTTTACCTAAACCAACTGGACAAACCCTGTTACCAACAGGGTTTTTTTTATGGAATAAATAATTAATTGAATCATAATAAAAAAAATTATTATGAAAAAATTCAAAGTAAATCTGCTTATTGCTGGCGTTTTGTTTTCTTTTGCGGCTTTTTCACAATCGAAAAATAAACCTGCACCTCCGCCGCCCGCAATAAAAAGTATTCCTTTACCACCATTACCTCCTCCGCCACCGCCAGTTCCTCCGGTACCTCCTAAAGCTAAAACCAACGATGCTGCACCTCCACCGCCGCCCGTTCCACCTGTACCTGCAAAGCCTGCATTGCCCGTTATCGAATTGTAGAACGAACACTGTATTTATTAACGGGCACCTCAAATGAGTAGCAGACAATCGTAAAATCTTTTTAAACAAAAACAGGCTTTCATTTGAAGGCCTGTGTTTATTTAAATTAATATTATATCCGGAGAAACATTATACCCCAAAACTTTCGCCGCAGCCACAACTTCTGCTCGCATTCGGATTATTAAAATAAAATCCTTTTCCGTTTAGCCCTTCGCTGAATTCCAAAGTTGTATTTACGAGGTATAGAAAACTTTTAAGGTCGGTAACTAATTTGATTCCTTTATCTTCAAACTCCTGGTCGTTAGGTTTTTTTTCATTGTCAAAATCCATTTTATAGCTGAGTCCTGAACAACCGCCGCTAACGACGCTTACTCTTAAAAAATATTCTTTCTCTGAAAGATGCGCATCTTTCAACAAGCTGCTCACCTTATCTTTTGCCGTATCACTTATATAAATCATAAAAAGTTTTTATGTTTTCTATTATCGTCATTGCCACGTTATAATCTTTTACAAATTTAGACCACATTTATAACACTTCACAGTCAATACTAAAATCATCAGGATAATGCTTTCATTTCTATTTTTTCCAAATTATTACCATTTTTCTGAGTTGTATAGACCGGGTTCATATCTCTCAATTTCACGACTGTTGCAGTTACTTGCTGAATAGTATAATCGATTTCTTCTTCTGTTGTAAATCGGCTCAACCCAAAACGGACAGACGCTTTTGCCAAAGCATCTTCTACCCCAAGTGCTTTCAAAACATAAGAGGGCTCGAGGGTTGCCGAAGTGCACGCTGAACCTGAGCTTACTGCAATATTTTTATTGAACCCAAGCATCAATGCTTCGCTTTCTACATACTTAAAGCTGAGATTGGAAATATTGTGCAAGCGGCTATTTACACTTCCATTTATATAAACGTCCCCAAGTTTCAATAATTCAGATTCAAGACGATCTCTTAGTTGTTTAATCTGTTCCGTCTCTTTATTCATTTCAATTCTGCATAGTTCACATGCTTTTCCAAAACCAACAATTCCCGGTACATTTAGGGTGCCGCTGCGCATTCCTCTTTCGTGACCTCCGCCGTCAATTTGAGCTATTAATCTAACTCTTGGATTTTTGCGTCGAACATATAATGCGCCAACGCCTTTGGGGCCATACATTTTATGCGCTGAAAGAGCCATCAGGTCTATCCCATCGGTATTTACATCGATAGGGACCTTGCCAGCCGCCTGGGTAGCGTCTGTAAAAAGTAATATGCCACTTCGTTTGGCAATTGCGTTTATTTCTTTAATTGGTTGTATTACCCCTATTTCATTGTTAGCATACATCACAGCAATTAAAATTGTACCCGGTCGTATTGCGTTTCGCAATTCATCCAAATCAATCAACCCTTCATGGTCAACATTCAGATAGGTAATTTCGCCGCCAAGTTTTTCAATATGCTTACAACTATCCAGGACAGCTTTATGCTCTGTAGCTAAAGTAATTATGTGATTACCCTTTGAGCCATAGTTTTCAAATACTCCTTTGAGCGCCAGGTTATCCGACTCTGTGGCTCCTGACGTAAAAATGATTTCTTTCGGTTCTGCGTTTATTAATTTTGCGACTTGTTCACGGGCATAATCCACAGCTTCTTCCGCTTCCCAACCAAAAGAATGGCTTCTGCTTGCTGCATTACCATAATGTTCTGTAAAATATGGCAACATGGTTTCTAACACCCGGGGGTCGACCTTTGTGGTAGCATTATTATCGAGATATACAGGCAGTTTTAACATGAAATGAAACCTAATTTTGTCACCTGCAAACTTACGCCAAATGAATCTAAAATAAAGTTATAGTTGGGTTTGCCACTATAACCCGAATTCCCAGGGTTAAGAGGGCATTCATTACGGAGGTTGGTGGTTTTGTGGAAAATTAAATGCCGCGTGAGGCCCTTTAAACGGCCTTCGTGTCTAAACGGGTAATCATTACCCAACCATTCATCTCGTATATATCTCTTTATCCATGAAGTTCTAATTTCTTTATTACTGCAAGTAAAATATAAAATGAAAAAGCGCCGAATGGATATTGTGAATTATTTTTACGAATTGAGTATTTAATACCTGCCCGTCTATAAAAAAATATTTACCATATAAAATTATGTGCCTGCTGTTTTTTGCGATGTATGGCCATAGCTATGCACAACAGCGTGTAATAACCGGCAAGGTTACTGATGCAACTACAGGACTTCCATTATTTTCGTGCAGCGTATACGCCCTTAATTCGGGCAATGGTGTAATTACCGATGATAAGGGGAAATATTCGCTCACAATTAGTAACAAAACTGATTCCATAGCTATATCAATGATTGGCTATAAATCTACCTCCAGGGCAGTAACTAAACAAGAGGAGCAGGTTATCAATTTTGCTGCGGAACCTGCTGAAAACGAAATGGCAGAAGTGGTTATATCCGTAAAACAGAAATACACAAAGGCACAGAGGCTTATACTTAAGGTAATTAAAAACAAACCGGTTAATGACGCCTTCAATAATAGTTCATTTCAATCCCACGTGTATGATAAAATGGAAGTAGACCTTAAAAACATTCCCGAGAAGATACAGAACAACAAACTAATGAGGCCACTTTCGTTTGCATTTAATAACCAGGATACCACTGCCGATCATGATAAACTTTTACCCGTTTTTTTATCAGAAACTAACTCCAATTTTTACTTCCGCAAATCGCCTGAAAAGGACAGAACAGATTATACTGCCATTAAGAGTTCAGGTTTTGATAATAAATCGATATTAACTTTTGTAGACGGCCTTTACAAAAAAATAAACGTTTACGATAATAACATCAGGCTTGTTGATGTAAATTTTGTAAGTCCTATTGCAGATAATGCATTAACTTTTTATGATTACCATATCCTGGATACTATTTACTTCGGTAATCATCGTTGTATTCAGGTCCAGTTTTCTCCGGCACATTTTGGAAGCAATACATTCAATGGGTATCTGTGGATCGCAGATACATCATATGCTGTGAAATCGCTGGTAATGCACATGGATAAAAATGCCAATGTCAACTTTGTAAAAAAGTTTGAGATCTCGCAATTTTTTGAAGCTGAAAACCAGGAAAAATTCTTGCCCGAAAAAACTGTTCTTTTCATGGACCTGGTAGTACCGTTAAAAAAACAAACTGGTGTTGTTGCCAGGAAAACTACAATATATAAGGATATTATTTTGAATAACGATAAGATTGATACAGCCTTTGAAAAGAAGTATATACCAATTTCTGCCTATGCTTCTGATTCTGCTAAAGTGAAGCCAATTGAAAGATTCGAACCATTAAGTAAGACAGAAAAATCGGTGTATGTCTTAATGGATACACTTACAAAAATTCCGGCAGTAATTACGTATGCTAAAATAATTTCGGCATTAAGTACGGGTTATTATAGTGCCGGCCATGTAGACCTGGGCGATATTTATTACATATATACTAATAATATTATAGAAGGCAATCGTTTTACATTTGGGTTAAAAACAAATTATAAATTTAACAACCGCATCCAGTTAAAAGGTTACGCAGGTTATGCCATGAGGGATAAGCAATTCCGCTATTTGCTTGGATCTGTTTTTGTATTAAATCCTCATAAGTGGTCTACACTTACTCTGGAATACAGTAGTGATATTACGGGAACATATGATCACAGTGATGAACTAGATCAAAATTCAATTTTTGCCGCATTTTTAAGAAGAGTTAAATCAAGCCAGGCCAGGTTAATCAATAGTAAATATGTAGATATTAATTACCTGAAATATTTAAGCAGTGATTGGGCGATACGGGCAGACATTAATCATAATGTACTCACGCCTTTTTTTAGTGTGTTCTACACTAACGGTGATTTTAAACCATATACCGATAGTCTTTCGGAAGCCAATCACTATACGGTAAATGACGGAACTATTTCTTTGCGATGGTCGCACAAGGAAAGGTACATTACTCAACATTACAGGAGAGGAAGCCTCGGAAGTTATTACCCGATTATCACCTTGAGTTATACAAAAGGAGTGAAAGTAAATAATGGGTTTCTGAAAAGTGATTTTAATTTCAGTAAATGGAATTTATATTTAGAACATAATTTTCCCGATGGAAGAATCGGCAATCTTTCTTATATAATTGATGCGGGGCTTACTAACGGTGTGCTCCCCATCGTATTTTTAAATGTATTGAAAGGAAACGATACTTACTATTACAATAAATATGCGTTCAACAACATGAACCGTTTTGAGTTTGTAACCGACAAATATGTAAGCCTTTCTGTTCAACAATCATTTGGAAGTTTTCCATTTAAGTATATACCGTTAATGAAAAAACTAAAATGGCGTTCTTTGGTAACTTTCAAAGGAGTTATCGGCGGGATGTCGCAGGCCAATAAAATTGCCAATGGTTATTATGATTCAGCCATAAGTTATCATTTTACGATTCCGGACCGGGAGCCTTACATGGAAACTGGAGTAGGAATAGATAATATCCTCCATGCATTTAGAATTGATGGCGTATGGCGATTGAATTACTTAAATAATCCGGGCGTTCCAAAATTTGGGATTAAAGTAAGCGCTGCGTTTAAGTTTTAAAATCAAAATTTGTCTTTCCTTCTTATTTAAATTTATACACATAATTTGAATGCTTTTTTATTAGTTTATTAGCATTGAATTTTGTGTAAATAGCTAACTATCTTTCATTTCTTATCTTGTAGCAAATGGGCTTTTATTTTTTTAAAGATGTAGGACATCTTTTTTATAATAATAGTGTTATAAATTATTATAAAATTATTATATGTCAACTGAATTTTTTACGTAAAGAAAAGTGATGAATATTAAGAATGAAAAATCATCAAATAATTTATTGAAGCTAACGGTAGGTGCGTTAGGCATCGTTTTCGGGGATATCGGCACCAGCCCATTGTATGCAGTAAGAGTTTGCTTCACAGGTAAAGAAGCCATTGGAGTAACTGATAGCAATATCTTCGGAATTCTTTCACTTATCTTCTGGTCGCTCATTCTTGTGATAAGCATAAAATATTTAGTAATTATTTTACGCGCAGATAACGATGGCGAAGGCGGCATACTTGCGCTGATGGCGTTCGTGCTGCCAAAAAAGAAATCGCGAAATTATTTTATTATCTTGTCTATGGGGTTGTTTGGCGCTGCATTGTTGTATGGAGATGGAATGATAACACCTGCCATTTCCGTATTAAGTGCTGTTGAAGGTTTAAAGGTGGCTACGCCTTTTTTTGAACCTTATGTTATTCCTATTACAGTTATTATTTTGTTTATGCTGTTTCTTTTTCAGCGAAAAGGAACCGGCCATGTCGGGCTTATTTTCGGCCCCATCATCATACTATGGTTTACAGCCTTAGCATTGTTGGGTATAATCGCAATTGCAAAACACCCCTCGGTATTGCAGGCCTTAAACCCTTATTATGCATTTTATTTTTTTAAGACCAACGGATTGGGCAGCATCACTGTACTTGGCGCTGTTTTTTTAGTGGTTACCGGTGGCGAAGCATTATATGCTGATATAGGCCATTTTGGCAAAAAACCTATACGACTCGGCTGGTTTTACGTGGTATTACCCTGTCTCGTAATTAATTATTTTGGCCAGGGAGCATTGATATTGCACGACCATAGTGCTATCATTAACCCTTTTTATTACATGGTACCTAAATGGGCGTTGTATCCGCTGGTAATACTGGCTGCATTAGCTACGGTTATTGCTTCGCAGGCAATTATTTCCGGGGCCTTTAGCCTAACGCAGCAGGCTATTCAACTTGGTTTTCTTCCGCGGTTCAAAGTGGTACACACTTCGCCCAATGAACGAGGCCAAATTTATATTCCCGGTTTAAACTGGATGTTGTTTATTGCCACAACGGGGTTGGTTGCTTTTTTTAAGACGTCCGACAACCTTGCATCTGCGTATGGGGTGGCCGTTAGTACCACTATGGTTATAACATCATTGCTTGCTTTTGTGGCCATGAGAGAATTGTGGGAATGGAAGTTGAGTTCTGCTCTTGCATTGGTGATATTTTTTCTAATTATCGATCTTTCATTTTTTTCAGCAAATATTGTGAAGGTGCCGGATGGCGGCTGGTTCCCATTACTGGTGGCAGCGGTAATATATTTTCTCATGACTACCTGGTACCGCGGCAAGCGTATGATGAGTATTCAGCTAAACCGTGTTACAGATTCGCTGCAAAATTTTTTGAAGTATTACCAATCCAGGGCGGAGCATGTAGTGGGGGGTACAGCCGTATATTTAACCAGGAATCCTTACACTACACCACCTGCATTTTATTTCAATTTAACCCATAATAAAATTATTCATGAGCAAATTATTGTAGTATCGATTCAGCTAAACCCCGTTCCCCACCTGCCTTTACGGGATAATATCAACTTTGAAAAACTCGATAATCATATTTACAGGATTATACTCAATTATGGATTTATGGATATCATAGACGTGCCATTAGCTTTACAATTATTAAAAGAAAAAGGCATCAAAATTGATGAAAAAGACATCACCTTTTTTCTTGGCAGAGAATCTATAGTAATTACCAAACATACCGGCATGAGCCCGTTACGCGAAAGCCTGTTTGATTACATGGGCAGAAACTCTTCACGTCCGGCGCAGTTTTTTAATCTGCCTTCAGAAAAGGTTGTTGAAATAGGTTCGCGTATTCGCTTATGATCTTCATAATTTTATATTGCCCGATTCTTGCTGCAGTGGTGTGCACGGCTATGGTATTTTGGGCATTCATTAAAATAGTGCTATTGAACATCCATGCCCTTCCAGACCGTAACTCCTGCAACTCAGTCAACTCTATATAAAAAAATTAAAAAAACTTAAACGGCAGCGCATAAATTGAGGCTACATTTGAGTAATTAAGGCGATGGGGAATAAAATTATAAAATTTGTTTTTTTCGGTAACTACTTTGTAGGGCTTCTTAGCATAATGCTTTCAATAGAAACAGACTTTCAATTGCGGTTGCCATTTAATTCAATTTTGTACTATCTGTTACTTTTTAGCGCTACAGTTATGTATTACACTTACGCTTATACGAATCCATTGCAAGCTTATTCTTTGGATAATCCGCGGTCTGCCTGGTATATTCAACACAGGTTTTTTGTAAAATACAGCCAAATGTTTTTCCTGGTGCTATGCGTAATAAGTGGTGGAATATTGTTCTTCCGCTATTATGAAAACCTTTTGCAAATGTCGCTGGAATACTGGCTGATAATTGCGGTTATGTTACTGTCTGCAATTTTGTATTACGGTTTACTACCCAGGTCTTTTCTTAAATTAAATCTCAGAAATACCGGTTGGATAAAAGCGTTTGTGATTGGATTTGTATGGTCCTGCAGCGTTAGCCTGTTGCCCATTATTGTATTGCAACTGGAACATGGCTATTATTATACTGAACCGATTTTAGTAACCGGGCTTTTTGTAAAAAACTGGATGTTCTGCACCGTAAACGCGATAATGTTCGACATGAAGGATTATGAAGATGATTCCAACTACCAGTTAAAAACATTTGTAGTAAGATTTGGCGTTGAAAAAACAATATTCTTTGTTTTATTCCCGCTTTGTTTGGTAGGCATATTTTTTATGTTTGTATTTTCAGAATACAGGCATTTTACTTTTCCATCTGTTTTTTTTAACCTGCTGCCCTTTTTGTTACTGTTAGTTATTACCTATTCTATGCTGCGGCATAAACAAATACTCTACTATCTTGTAGTAATTGACGGCGTTATAATGGTTAAAGCCATTTGTGGAATCATAGCTATGAGGTTTGTTCATTAACGGGTTGCCCGTGTATAGTAAAATGGTAAAAACATATGCCGCCATGCTTTTGACGGAATGTTTAATTGTCGGTTTTAAAAAAAAGTAAAACATAATTTATTGGCAACTAATCATGATAAAATAGCAGGATACTACGACTTGGTAAGCCGGATTTTTTTTGGTAAAAACCTGGTGGAGGCACAAGTTTGTCTGCTGCCACATATACCTGCCAACAGCCGCGTATTAATTGTTGGCGGTGGTACCGGATGGATTCTGGAGGAGATTGCAAAAGTTCATCAACAAGGACTAAGTATTGAATATATCGATTCGTCCGCTAAGATGATTGCGCTATCAAAAAAAAGAAACCACGGCGCTAATGAAATTAACTTCATACATCTTTCGGCTGAAAATTATAACACAGATAAAAAATTCGATGTAATATTGACGCCATTTTTTTTTGACATTTTTCTGCCTGCTACAATTCAAAATCTGTTTACTAAATTAGACAGCCTTCTAAAAAAAGAAGGCCTATGGCTCTACGTTGATTTTGTATATGATAAAAAAACCAGTCATTTATGGCAGAAAACTCTTCTAAGACTTATGTATTTTTTCTTCCGGGTAACCAGCCACATCGAAACGCAGGAACTGATAGATATGTCTCCTTTTTTCAATGACTCCTATGATCAAATAAGTGGGATTTCACATTATCATAATTTCATTAAATCTATTGTGTATGGAAAAATAGAAAATCAAACCGGTGCGAATCAGATTCATTTGTGAAACAAAATATTCACAGCTTTAATTGGTACAAATTATCTTTTTGAACAAAAATAATTTCCATCGTAAAACACCTGGATTTCATATTTTTCGTTGAAAACCAAATCCTGTTTTCAGGAACAATTATAAACAGTCCCTCATCATTTCCGATGGCCTTAAACTGAGGCAGTGGTGGCTGTTTGTCAAAATAGGGAAGTGGATATTGTAGTAATAATTGCTCTACATCCTTTTGGAAAGTTTCTGCAGACAATACTAACCCTATTTCACTTATATTACGGATATGCGCAGACGAAAATGGTTCTTCAATAATGTCATTCAAATCAAATCTGGAAATTAGCTCAAGAATATTACCGGCAGGATCCAGGAAGTAAAATGATTTTGCATGCCAGTTAACAAAATCTGCAATATAGCTTTTATAGTCGTCGAGCCAAAGCAGCTCAACTTTTTGTTTCATCCATTCAAATGCTTCCTCAAATTTGTTGGACGGAATATTGAAAGCAAAATGATAAAACGGATTTGTGTGACCCTTAGCTTTTTCAAAAATTAATTTTGATTTTCCTGCTGTTATAGCAATACTTTTTTTATTTGAATAGACAGTATTTAATTCTAAAACATCTTTATAGAAATGATGTAATGCTGAAAGATGATTTGTTTGTAATTGTATTTCCTTTAAAAGCATGCGTTATACAACAATATCTTTTTTCTTTTGTTCATCTTCATTGATTTTCATAAATGGTTTTAAAATATCAATTGGCACAGGGAAGATGGTGGTTGAATTATTTTCTGTTGCAATTTCACGCAAGGTTTGTAAGTAACGCAAGGTTAATGCACTGGGTTGTTCGCTCAATATTTTTGCGGCATCGCTCAATCTTTGAGAAGCCTGAAATTCACCCTCGGCAGAAATGACTTTGGCTCTGCGTTCTCTTTCGGCTTCGGCCTGTTTAGCCATAGCACGCTGCATTTCCTGTGGCAGATCAATTTGTTTTACTTCCACATGGGTAACTTTTACGCCCCACGGCTCCGTTTGGTTGTCTATAATTTCCTGCAGGCGGATATTGATTTTTTCACGTTGCGAAAGAAGCTCATCTAACTCCGATTGTCCTAACACACTTCTTAAAGTTGTTTGCGAAAGTTGCGATGTACCAGCCAGGTAGTTCTCTATTTCAACAATTGCTTTTTGCGGATCGATCACCCGAAAATATATCACCGCATTTACTTTTATGGAAAC
>Ga0157369_10008018_pt1 | contig 12125 bp, 8 predicted proteins | sample C25metaG_FD_113461 | JGI IMG/M metagenome (GOLD analysis project Ga0157369, IMG submission 113461) | Corn rhizosphere microbial communities from Kellogg Biological Station, Michigan, USA - C2-5 metaG | ecosystem: Host-associated > Plants > Roots > Rhizosphere > Soil | place: USA: Michigan...
CACGAGCGTGGACTTGCCGGCGCCGGTCTGCCCCACGATCGCGACTGTCTCGCCGGGCACGATGGTCAGGTCCACCCCGCGCAGCGCCTCGGGCGTATCCGGCGCGTACCGGAAACGCACGGCGTCGAAGGTGACCTCGCCCGCCAGCCGGCCGGTGACCGGTTCCGGGTGCGTCGCCTCCGGCGTGCTGGTCGGGGTGCGCAGCAGGTCGCGGATGCGCCGCAGGCCGACCGCCGCCTGCTGGTAGCCGTCGAACACCTGGGACAGCTGCTGTACCGGCGAGAAGAACATGTCGATATACAGCAGGTACGCGATGAGCGCGCCGGCGGTCAGTGACCCGGCGCGCACCAGGTCTCCGCCGACCAGCAGTGCCAGCGCACCGGCCACATTGGACAGTAGCGCGATGAACGGGAAGTAGGTGGCGATGTAGCGCTGGGCCCGGGTACGGGTGACCCGGTAGTCGTCGCTGCGCCGGGAGAAGCGGTCCTGGTTGTGCCGTTCCCGGCGGTACGCCTGGGTGACCCGCATGCCGGCGACGTTCTCCTGCAGGTCGGCGTTGACGACGCTGACCTTCTCGCGCGCCTCGGTGTACGCGCGCGACGACTTGGCCCGGAACACCAGGGTGGCGACCAGCATCACCGGCAGCGTGGCGAGCACCACCAGGCCCAGCTCCCAGTTGATGACCAGCAGGGCAACGAGGATGCCGACGAAGGAGAGCACGCTGACGACGGCGGTGGTCAACCCGGTCTGCAGGAACGTCGAGAACGCGTCGATGTCCGTCGTCATCCGCGTCATGATGCGGCCGGACAGCTCGCGTTCGTAGTAGTCCAGCCCCAACCGCTGCAGATGCGCGAAGGTCTTCACCCGCAGCGTGTAGAGCAACCGCTCGCCGGTGCGCCCGGCGATCCTGATCTGGGCCACGTTGACGAACAGGTCGACGAGTACCACGACCAGACCGATGAGGGACACCACGACGATCACCCCGGCGTCGCCGTGCAGCACGCCGCGGTCGACCCCGTCCCGGGTCAGCGCGGGCAGCGTCAGGCTGGCGGCGGTGTCGAGCACCACGAGCAACAGCGCGAACAGCAGCGGTCGGGCGAGCGGGCGCAGCAGCGTGGCGAGGGTGAAGCGCGGCTCGGCCGAGCGCACCGCCGCCTCGTTCATGTCGGGTTGGTCGGTCGCCGGCGGCAGCGCGGCCACCCGGGCCAGCAGTTGCGGGGTGGCCGGCACGGCGCCCATGAAGCCCGCGACGGCGCCGCCCGCCGCACCCGCTCCGCCGCGCATGACCCGGCCCATCCCCGCGCCGGGCCGGCCGGTGGTCGCGGGCATCGGGGTGTGCCGGCGTACCGGATCGTCTGCCGCCGCGTAGCTTGCCGGAGCGGCGCCCGGCCAGCGTTCGTCAGCCTCCTCGCGGCGCCACAGCGCGGTGGTGACCCCGTCGACGACCCGACTATCCACAATGGACTCGACCGGCATCTCGCCCGCGTCCGTGCCCTCCGCGTCGTCGCCCGGTCCGGAGATCAGCAGCCGGTACAGGGGACAGCGGGCGGTCAGCTCCTCGTGCGTACCGGCGTCCACGACCCGGCCCTCGTCCAACACCGCGATCCGGTCGGCCAGCGCCAGGGTGGAGCGGCGGTGCGCGATCAGCAGCGTGGTGCGGCCCGCCATCACGCGGTGCAGGGTGGCGTGGATCTCCGCTTCCACGCGGGCGTCGACGGCCGAGGTGGCGTCGTCGAGCACCAGGATGCGCGGATCGGTCAGCAGCGCCCGGGCCAGTGCGACGCGCTGCCGCTGGCCGCCGGAGAGCGTGAGGCCCTGCTCGCCGACGACGGTGTCGTACCCGTGCCGCAGGTCCGTGATGAACTCGTGCGCCTCGGCGGCCCGCGATGCCGCCTCGATCTGGGCGTCGGTCGCGTCCGGCCGGCCGTACCCGATGTTGGCGCGTACGGACTCGGAGAACAGGAAGCTGTCCTCCATCACCAGACCGATCGCACCGCGCAGCGAGGCCAGGGTGAGCTCCCGGACGTCGTGCCCGCCGACCCGTACCGCCCCGCCCCGCACGTCGTAGAAGCGTTGCAGGAGCATGGAGACGGTCGACTTGCCCGAGCCGGCGGTACCGATGAGGGCCAGCGTCTCGCCGGGCTGTACGCGCAGGGACAGCCCGCGCAGCACCGGCTCGGACGGCACGTACCCGAACTGAACGTCGTCGAACTCGACGACCGGCGGCTCGGTGGGTGACAGCGTGACCGCGTCGGGCGCCTCGGTGACCGTGGGCCCCGCGTCGATCACCTCGAACACCCGGATCACGCTGGCCCGCGCCTGCTGCCCGAGGGTGAGCAGGCCGGAGAGCATGCGTACCGGACCGATGAGCTGCGCCAGGTAGGTGGAGAACGCGAGGAAGGTGCCGAGCGTGATGTCCCCGCGTACCGCGAGCCAGCCGCCGAGCGCGAGCACGCCGACCTGACCCAGCGCCGGAATCGCCTGCAGCACCGGGGTGTAGTGGCTGTTGAAGCGGTTGGCGCGCAGCCGCAGCGCGAACATCAGCCGGGCGGCCGCGCCGAGCTTGGCCAGCTCCTGCTCCTCCTGCCCGAAGCCCTTGACCACGCGTACCCCGGTGATCGCGTCGTCCGCCACCCCGGCGACGGTGCCGGCCTGTTGCTGCGCCTCCCACGTCGCGGGGAACAGCCGCCGGCCGGACAGCCGGGCGACCCACCACAGGCCCGGGCCGACCGCGAGCGCGATGACGGTCAGCAGCGGGGAGAGGAACAGCATGGCGACCAGGGACAGTACGAACAGCAGCAGGTTGCCCAGCAGGATCGGGGTCATCCCGAGCAGCCCCTGCACCATCGTGATGTCGGACGTGGCCCGGCTGATGATCTGGCCGGTCTGCAGCTCGTCCTGGCCGGCACCGTCCAATCGCGACAGTGCGGTGAAGATGGCGTTGCGCAGGTCGTGCTGCACGTCGAGGGAGAGCCGGCCGCCGAGGTACCGGCGCGCGAAGGTGGTGCCGTAGTTGGCCACGGCGATGGCGAGCAGCGCGACCACGAGCGGTACCAACGCGGTGCGCCGGGTCAGGATCGCGTCGTCGACGATGGTCCGCTGGACCAGCGGGGCGACGGCGGTCAGCACCATGCCGGCCAGGGCGGAGCCGAACGCGATCACCATGGTGCGCGGGTAACGCCAGCAGTACCCGAGCAGCCTTCGCAGCCAGCCGCGCGGCTGGCGAGCGCTGACGGGGCGCCGCTGCGACAAGCTGCGCGGCACGTCCACCTCCGTCATCGACGCGACTCCGCCGCGGACTCGGCGGCGACCCGGGCCCGTACCCGCGCCGCCAGCACCTCGCCCACCTCGATCAGGTCGCCGACCAGCCGGTCGGGTTCGCGGAGTTCGGCGAGCACCGGCGCGAGCCGGGCCAGGTAGGCCTCGTCGGCCCGGGCCAGCGCCGCGCGGCCGGCGTCGGTCAGGGTGAGCCGGACGATCCGCCGGTCGCCGGGCTCGCTCTCCCGCTCCGCGTACCCGGCCGCGATCAGCCCGTCGGCCAGCGCGGTGAGCGTCGGCTTGCGTACCGCCAGCTTCTGCGCCACCCGGGCGGACCGCTCGCCGCCCTCGCTGAGCACGGCGAGCATCCGGTACTGCGGGATGGTCAGCCCCGCCTCGGCGGACTCCAGCATCCGGTGGAGATGGGCCAGCACGCGTACGGCGGCCAGCCTGCGGTCTCTCGCGCTCATAGTTCGCTAGTCTAATGGTTAGCTGATCTAACCATCTGTCTGATCGGTCACTCCGACGGAGCGTCCCCCGGCCGAGTGACCCCGGCGGAGTGTGCCAACTTTGCCGGGAATTTAACTTTAGGTTTGAACAAAGCCCTGGTCGGGACGGTTCCGGAATGGAACGGCCCAACCCAACGTGAACAACGTGCCGGCGTGCCAGAACCCGGCACTGCTCAACTCCGGCCTGTACCAGCAGGCGGGCTTCCAGGGCATCGTGATGTCGGACTGGGGCGGCGCGCACTCCACAGTGGACTCGGCGAACGCCGGGATGACCGTGGAGATGCCGTTCGGCTACTTCTACGCCGACTTTCTCGTGCAGGCCGTCCAGAATGGACAGGTCAGCCAGTCCACAGTGGACACCATGGTCTCCCGGGTGCTGACCCAGATGTTCAGGTTCGGCATGTTCGACAAGGCGCCGAGCGGATCGAAGACCGCGATCGTCACCACCCCGGCGCACGCGGCGGTCGCCCTGCAGGGCGCACAGGAGGGTACCGTCCTGTTGAAGAACAGCGGCATCCTTCCCCTGTCCACGTCGAGCCTGTCGTCGGTCGCGGTGATCGGTGTCGACGGCGGCGCCGGCACCCAGACCATCGGTGGCGGCAGTGCGACGGTCACCAGCCCGGGCACGGTCTGGCCGCTGAGCGGCATCCAGAGCCGGGTGGCCGGAACCGGCGTGACGGTGAACTACAACGACGGTACCGACCAGAACGCGGCCGCCACGCTGGCCCGGTCCTCGTCGGTGGCGGTCGTCTTCGCCAGCGACAACTACGGGCACGAGGAGGCGGACAACGCCTCGCTCAACCTGCCCAACAACCAGGACGCGCTGATCTCGGCGGTGGCCGCCGCCAACCCGAACACGATCGTCGTGCTCAACGACAACGCCGCGATCCTGATGCCGTGGTTGGGTTCGGTGAAGGCCGTGTTCGAGGGGTTCTACGACGGCCAGCAGTGGGGAACCGCGATCGCCGCGCTGCTGTTCGGCGACGTGAACCCGTCGGGCAAGCTGCCGGTCACGTTCCCGGCGTCGCTGTCGCAGGTACCGGCGAACACCACTGCGCAGTGGCCGGGTACCAACGGCCAGGTGCAGTACTCCGAGGGCCTGGACGTCGGGTACCGGTGGTACGACGCGCACAACCTGACGCCGCTGTTCCCGTTCGGCTTCGGTCTGTCGTACACCTCGTTCGGGTTCACCAACCTTCAGGTTGGTGCGCTGAACAACGGGCAGGCCACCGTCACGGCGACGGTGACGAACACCGGTACACGCGCCGGCACCGAGGTACCGCAGTTGTATGTGGCTGCTCCGGCCGCCGTCGGCGAGCCACCGCACCAACTGCAGGGCTTCCAGCGGGTGACCCTCAACCCCGGTGCGTCCACCACCGTCACGTTCACTGTGCCGGTGCACGCCCTGGCGCACTGGGACACCGGATCCAACGCGTGGGTCGCGTCGGCGGGCACGTACCAGATCCTGGTCGGTGACTCGTCGCGCAACCTGCCGCTGACCGGGAACCCTCACGGTACCCACCACGGTCACGGCGAACTGACCGACATCGCGTCCCTCGTGGCGACGGCTCGGGTCGTCGCCACGAGGGGGTCGGTCACCATGCGCTCCTGCGGTGGCTCCAGCTTTTCGCACACGCCTCGAGCCAGCGCAGGTCCGCCTGCAGCCGCAGCACGATGCCCTCCAACAGCAGCGCCGCGTCCGAGCGTTCCGGCTCGGCCATGGCGACGCGCTGGGCGTCACGCAGCCGGCGCAGCAGTTCGTGGCGCTGCCGGTCGACGATGGTGAGGGGGTCGGCCAGCCCGGCCCCCGCGGCCGCGATCAGCTTGAGGTGGAACTCCGCGAGGTCGGGGCTCGGCCAGGCCACCTCGGCGATCCAATCGGCGACCCGCTGTTGGCCGCCCGCGGTCAGCGCGTACACCTTGCGATCCCGGTCCGCGCCTTCGGCGGACTTCTCGATCGTCAACAGGCCGGCCTTTTCCAACCGGGCCAACGTGACGTAGACCTGTCCGGCGTTCATCGCCTCGCCGAGCGGGCCGAGCGCGTGACGCAGCCGCGCGCGCAGCTGGTAGCCGTGCGACGGCTCCTTGGCCAGCATCGCCAGTACGACTTCCTGCTGCATCCGCCCCCCTGGGGATAACCGTTAGCCACTATAGATAACGGTTATCTCCCGCCGCTGTCAAGCGCCGGTACCCGCGAATTCACCGTCCACAGTGGATAGTAGTGGTATCGATCGATCGTGATACCCTTCGCGGCCCGGAAGGCGGGCGCCCGGTACCTGGCCGCTTTCATGACGGCAACCCAGTGACAGCACCGAAAGGAACCGATCGCACATGTACGTTAGTCGATGTCAGCGCCGCCGGCTCGGTGTGCTCGCCGCCGCCCTGGCCGCCGGAAGCGCGGTCGTGGTCGCGGTGGTCGCGCCGTCCCTCAACGCCTCCGCGGCCACCGGGTGCCAGGTAACTTACAAGGTCAACGAGTGGTCCGGCGGCTTCGTCGGTACCGTCGACGTGACCGCCGGCACCAGCCCGGTGCACGGCTGGACGGTCACCTGGAACTACGGCGGCCAGCAGATCACCTCGTCGTGGAACGCCCAGGTGACCCAGTCCGGCACCGCGGTCACCGCGACCAACATGAGCTACAACGCGGACATCGCGGCCAACGCCACCACCGAGTTCGGCGTCCAGGGCACGTGGACCGGCAGCGACCCCGCGCCGACCAACCTCACGGTCACCGGGTCGGGCTGCGCGGGTACGACCACGCCGACTCCCACGACCCAGACCCCGAGCCCCACGCGCAGCCCGTCGGCCAGCCCGACCATGAGCCCCACCACGCGGCCGAGCATGAGCCCGACCCCGAGCACCAGCCCGACCGGTGCGCCGCCCGGCGGCTGCGGCTCCGCGGTGATCTGTGACGGCTTCGAGAACCAGGCCGCCGGTACGCCGTCCGGGGACTGGACGCTCAACTTCCCGAACTGTTCGGGCGCCGGTACCGCGGCCATCGACACCACCACCGCCCACTCCGGCGGCAAGTCGCTGAAGGTGACGGGCGTGGCGACCTACTGCAACCACGTGTTCGTGCAGTCGACGAAGAACCTCAGCGGCCTCGGACCGGTCTGGTTCGCGCGCTTCTACGTGCGGCACACCACGGCCCTGCCGACCCAGCACATCACGTTCGTGGCCATGCGGGACGCCAACGACAACAACAACGATCTGCGGATGGGCGGCCAGAACGGCGCGCTGCAATGGAACCGGCAGTCCGATGACGCGACGCTGCCGGCGCAGAGCCCGACCGGGGTCGCGCTGTCGGTACCGCTGCCCACCGACACGTGGTCCTGCGTGGAGTTCATGGTGAACGGTTCGGCCGGCACCATGGACACCTGGGTCAACGGCGCACAGGTGGCCGGCCTGCACGAGGACGGCACGCCGACCGCGGACGTGGACCAGCAGTGGCTGTCCCGTACCAACTGGCGCCCGTCCCTGGCGGACTTCCGGCTGGGTTGGGAAGCCTACGGCGACGGCGCGGACACCCTGTGGTACGACGACGTCGCGCTCGGCTCGAGCCGTATCGGCTGCTGATCCGGACCGCGGCGCGGCCGGTCGCCATGGGAGGCTCCCGGCGGCCGGCCGCGCCGCCTGACGTGACCGTCCGACATCCTCGCGGCGATCTGGCAAGGTTGCGGCATGGTGTGGGACGTCCTGATCGGCGTCGGTATCGGCCTGGCGGCCAGCTGGCTGGTCCTCGTGATCGGGCTGCTCCTGGTGCGCCCGCGGGGGAGGCTGCTGGCCGAGGCGGTGCGGATCCTGCCCGACGTGCTGCGGTTGCTGCGGCGACTGGCGGCCGACTCCGCCATGCCCAGGGGCGTACGGATCCGGCTGGGGCTGCTGCTGGTCTACCTCGCGTCGCCGGTCGACCTGATTCCGGACTTCGTTCCCGTGCTCGGGTACGCCGACGACGCCATCATCGCGACCGCCGTGCTGCGGTCGGTGGTGCGTCGCGCCGGCCTTGACGCGGTACGGGCCCACTGGCCGGGCAGCGACGACGGGTTCGCCGCGCTGCGCCGGCTCACCGGCATCTGACCAGTGGTTCGGATGACCGAGCACGGGCGGCGGGGAGTCGCCCGGGTGCGCCCAGCCCTCGTCCTCGCTCGCGGCCCACGCGGTCTCCCCGTCGTGCAACGGCCGGCTGATGACACCGGGCGCCACCGCCGATCCGGGTGCGGTGCCGCCCATTCCCATGACCGGCGGTGGCAGCGAGGTCGACGGGCCCGCGACCGGGCCGGGCGCGCTGTTCTTGTCCGCCCCGAATCCCGTCTGGGCCGGCGGCGCGCCAACGGTTCCCGCAAGTTGGGTCGCCGTCCCGGGGGCGGCCGCGGCGCCGGCCGCGACCTGCTCCGGCCGGAGTAGATTCCCCGTGGTTGGCGCAACTTGAAACACGGAGGTACCACGTGCAGACGGCCCGGCTGACACTCGATCCCGCCTTCCGCATCGGCGCCGTTGATCCCCGTCTTTTCGGTTCCTTCGTCGAGCACCTGGGTCGCTGCGTCTACACCGGCATCTACGAGCCGGGCCACCCCATGGCGGACGGGTCGGGTCTGCGGCAGGACGTCGGGGAACTGGCCCGCGAGATGGGCGTGACCGTGGTGCGCTACCCGGGCGGCAACTTCGTGTCCAACTACCGCTGGGAGGACGGCGTCGGCCCGCGCGAGGACCGCCCCGTCCGTCGCGACCTCGCCTGGCGATCCATCGAAACCAATGAATGCGGACTCGGCGAGTTCATGGCCTGGACGCGGCAGGTGGGCGTGGAGCCGATGATGGCGGTGAACCTCGGCACGCGGGGGCTGGCCGAGGCTCTGGACCTGCTGGAGTACTGCAACCACCCGGGCGGTACGCGGCTGTCGGACCTTCGCGTCGCGAACGGCGACGCGCAGCCGTACGGGATCCGCCTGTGGTGTCTCGGCAACGAGATGGACGGCCCCTGGCAGATCGGCCACCTGACCGCGACCGAGTACGGGCGGCGCGCGGCCGAGACCGCCCGCGCCATGCGCAGCGCCGAACCGGCGCTCGAACTCGTCGCCTGCGGCAGCTCGGGCCGGCAGATGCCCACCTTCGGCGCGTGGGAGGCGACCGTTCTGGAGCACTGCTACGACGCGGTCGACTACGTCTCGATGCACGCGTACTACGAGGAGCTCGACGGGGACCTCGACAGCTTCCTGGCCTCGGCGGTGGACATGGACGCGTTCATCGAGGAGGTCGTCGCGACCATGGACCACGTCAAGGCGAAGCTGCGCAGCGGCAAGAAGCTGCGCATCTCCTTCGACGAGTGGAACGTCTGGTACATGCGGCGCCCGAAGGAGAAGTCGACGGAGGACTGGCCGCGGGCACCACGGCTATTGGAGGACGAGTACAACGTCGCCGACGCGGTGGCGGTCGGTTCGTACCTGATCTCGTTGCTCTCACACGCCGACCGGGTCGCGGTGGCCTGCCAGGCCCAGTTGGTCAACGCGATCGCGCCGATCCGCGCCGAACCCGGCGGTCCGGCCTGGCGCCAGACCACCTTCCACCCGTTCGCCCAGACGGCCCGGTTCGCGCGGGGCGACGCGCTGCGCGTCGAGCCGGTCGCGCCGACGCTGGAGACCAAGGCGTACGGCGCCGTGCCGGCCCTGCACGCGACCGCGACCTACCAGGAGGAGGACGGTCAGCTCAGCCTCTTCGCGGTGAACCGGGACCGGAGGGAGCCGCTGCGGTTGTCCGCCGACCTTCGGGCGTTCGGGCCACTGCGTGTCGCGCACCATCTGGAGATCTCGGGCGAGGACCACACGGCCACCAACACGCAGGCCGATCCGGACCGGGTGGTACCGCGTACCGTCACCGGTACCGCCGTCGCCGACGGGCGGCTGGACGTCACCCTGCCGCCGCTGTCCTGGAGCGTCATCAACCTCACTGCCGTCACCCCCTGACCCAGGAGCGCCCGTTTGCGTCGCCGGTCGGCGGGTAGGCGAGTGCGGTGTCCCGAACCAGGATCGGCGTGGTGCTCGCGGCGGCCGCCGCGGGCGCGGCGCTGCTGTCGACGGGGTGCGCGGACAGCACCCCGCTGGCCGTGCAGAGCGCCGCCGCGGCGAGGCCGGGTTCGGCCGTACCGGGCGGTGCCACGCTGACGGTGACCGAGAAGGAGTACCACATCGCTGTCGAGGCGGTCACCATCGCACCGGGCACCTACACCGTCGAGGTGCACAACACCGGAAAGATGACGCACAACCTGAACATCAAGGGGCCGGGGGTCGACAACTGGCGCTCGCCGAACGTTGCCCCGGGCACGACGAGCCGGGTCGCCATGGTGGCCCTGCGCCGCGGCACGTACGAGCTGTGGTGCTCAATCGACCACCACAGGCTCCTGGGCATGTACAACAGAATTCTGGTCACCTGACGGCGCCGGTCGCGTTGGGCCACCGCGCAGGAACGAGGCGAGCGCGGCCACGAGCGACATGGTCGCGGCCGCGCCGAAGACCACGACGAGGCCCTCGTGGAACGGCGTGGCGACAAGGTTCGGGAAGAACGTCGGCCCGGTGAGGCTCGCCAGGTTGTCCGGCGAGAGGTGGGCCAGCGCGCCGGTCGGGCCGAGCAGGGTACCGACCGGGTTGGCGCCGAGGAACGCCGCGAACAGGGTGCTCACGGGTGGCAGGTGGGCGATGTTCGTCGCGACGGACGCCGGTACCCCGTGTGAGGTAAGGCCGGCGGTGAGCGTACCCGGCAGGCTGCGGGACAGGCCGGCCACCATGAGCGAGAAGAACACGCCGATCGACAGTGAGGTACCGGCGTTCTGGAAGGTCGAGCGCATGCCCGAGGCCACCCCGCGTTGGTCGGCCGGGACGCTGCCCATGATGGACGACGTGTTCGGGGCGGAGAACATGCCCTGGCCCAGCCCGGACAGCAGCAGGATGGCGGCGAAGGCCGGGTAGGAGAAGTTCACCGGCAGGCTGAGGAACCCGACGAACGACGCGGCCACCAGCACCAGACCCAGGGTGGCGAAGGTCCGCGAGCCGTACCGGTCGGACAGGTACCCGGACAGCGGGCCGGCGATCAGGAAGCCCGCCGTCAGCGGCAGCAGGTAGATCCCGGCCCACAGTGGAGTGTCCTCGAACCGGTACCCGTGCAGCGGCAGCCAGATGCCCTGTAGCCAGATGATGAGCATGAACTGCAGGCCGCCGCGGGCGATCGAGATGAGCAGCGAGGCCAGGTTGCCGGCGGCGAAGGCGCGGATGCGGAACAGGCCGAGGCGGAACATCGGCTCGGCGACGTGGGTCTCCACGACGATGAAGACGGCCAGCAGCGCGACTCCCAGGCCGAGCCCGCCGAGCACCATCGGGTTGGTCCAGCCGGTCGAGTGGCCGCCGTAGGGCTGGATGCCGTACGTCATCGCGGCGAGGACCAGGGCGGTACCGAGCGCGAACGTGAGGTTGCCCGGCCAGTCGACGCGGCTGGACCGCCCGTGGGTACCGACCTCGCGCAGGCTCGCGTACGACCAGATCGTTCCGACGATCCCGATCGGTACGCTCACCCAGAACACGGCGCGCCAGTCCACGGCGGCCAGGAGTCCTCCGGCGAGCAGCCCGAGGAACTGACCGGCCAGGGCGGTGATCTGGTTGATGCCCAGCGCCATGCCGCGCTGGCGGGCCGGGAACGCGTCGGTGAGGATGGCCGCCGAGTTGGCCATCAGCATGGAGCCGCCCACCGCCTGCACGATGCGCCAGGCGATCAGCCACAGCGCGCCGGCTCCCGCGTGGAACGGGTCGACGGACAGCGCCAGCGACGCGGCGCTGAACACCACGAAACCGAGGTTGTACATGCGGACCCGGCCGAACATGTCGCCGAGCCGGCCCAGCGCGACCACGAGTACGGCGGTCACCAGCAGGTAGCCGAGGATCATCCACAGCAGGTAGCCGATGTTGCCCGGTGCCAGGGGGTCCAGTCCGATGCCGCGGAAGATCGCCGGCAGGGAGATGATGACGATTGAGCCGTCGATCGCGTAGATCAGCACCCCGAGCGTGGTATTCGACAGCGCGACCCACTTGTACCGTTCGCCGCTCACGACCGAACCCTTAGCATAGCTAAAGACATTACCACGGGGATCTTCGGCGGCCCGGCGGTGTCGGCCGGTGGTGCCGGCCGCGCGACGTCGGCCCGGTGTCGGCCGCGCGACAGCACAAGCGCCGGCTCGCGACACTCCACGGCGTATCTCAGCGCGGGCTCGCGCGTCTTCTCGGGACGGCAAATGAACGCCGGGGAGCAACGCATAGTCCACAGTGGAGGATGAGCCGTACCATGACCACGAAGTGGGTGATCACCAGCGCCGCCGACAAG
>Ga0157369_10008019_pt1 | contig 12124 bp, 6 predicted proteins | sample C25metaG_FD_113461 | JGI IMG/M metagenome (GOLD analysis project Ga0157369, IMG submission 113461) | Corn rhizosphere microbial communities from Kellogg Biological Station, Michigan, USA - C2-5 metaG | ecosystem: Host-associated > Plants > Roots > Rhizosphere > Soil | place: USA: Michigan...
ACTGGTTGAGGTCGAGCGTGCCGGTGAGCTCGCCGCCGTGGCGGTCGCCGTGGCCTTGCACGTCAAGCGCCAGCGATTGCACCGAGGTGTCGCCAAGCCATGGCTTGGGGTCGAAGCGCGGCGTGCTCAGCGTGGCCTTCCAGTCGTAGCTGCCGCTCTGGCTCAGTTCGAGATGCAGGCGTGCGGTCATCGGCTGCTGCAGGCCGAGGTCGAGTTGCGCCTGCTTGCCGTTGCCGCTGGCGACCAGTTGGCCGGCATAAAGGGTGTCGCCCAGCTTCCACGCGAAGTCGGCCTTGCCGTCGCCGCGCTCGCGGCGCGCGAGCACGAGCCGGCCTTCGAGATTCGCATGGCCGTCCGGCGCGCGCAGCTTCAGCGCGTCGATGGCGATACCCGCCTGCGTCCATTGCCCGGCGAGGTCGAGGCTGTCGGAGGCGAACACGGGCTGGCCGCCTCGGCTCACCTGCACCGTGCCCACGTGCACGCGGTCGAGCAGCAGGTCCACCGGCGGCTTGAGCGAAAAACTGCCCGGGCTTCCCTCGCTGCTGGACGCGCTTTTCGGCAGCGCGACGGTGACGCCTTCCACGTCGAGATCGCGTACGTGCACGCGACCGGCGAGCAGCGGCCAGAAGCGCAGTTCGAGTCGTGCCTGCACCGCGGCGATCGCGGTGCCCTGGCCGTCGTCGTAGCGCAGGCCATCGAGGTGCAGCGGGCCGAGCAGCGATCCTTGCGCCTGCTTCCATTGCAGCGCGCCGTGCGTGGCCGATTGCGCACGCGCGAGCGCGAAGCGCAACCCCGTGCCGGTGTCGAGCAGCCACCACAGGGCGGCTGCCAGCACCAGCAGCAGGGCAGCGAACGCGACGCCGACGCGCTTCAGCCACTTCATGTTGCGGGTCGCCTCCTTCCGCTGTTGGTCGCAGGGTTTCCGCGGTTTGCGCGTATCAAAGCCGAGCTTTTGCCTATGCCAAAAATGGGCTGTCCTGCCCGTTTTTGGCTCGCCGCAGCCGCAGAGCGGCTCCGGCTCCGCCGCCGCGGCCACGATGTGGCCGCGGCGCGTGCGACCCGTTCATGGATCGCGCACCCGCTCACAGATCCGGCCCGATGACGAGATGCAGCACGACGCCGTGTCGCTGCGAATCGTGGATCGGCGTGCCCAGGTCCACCCGGATCATGCCCACCGGCGAGCGCCAGCGCACGCCGATGCCGGTGCCGAGCTTCGGGCGGTAGTCGGTGCCGTCGAACGCGTTGCCGGCGTCGAGGAAGGTGGCGATGCCCCAGTTGCGCGTGAAGTAGTGCTCCACCTCGGCGCTGGCGACCAGCAGGTTCACGCCGCCGAGCACGCGGCCGTAGCTGTTCTCGGGGCCGATGGACTGGTAGCCATAGCCGCGCACCGAGCGGTCGCCCCCGGCGAAGAAGCGCAGCTGCGGCGGCAGCGCGGCGAAGTCGTCGGTCCAGGTCTTGCCGGCACTGCCGCGCAGGATCAGCCGGTTGCGCCGTTTCGCGCCGAACGCGTGGATCCATTTCGCGTCGGCGGTGAGCTGGCTGAAGCTGGCCGAGGAGAGCAGGCCGCCCGCGGTGCTGCGCGCCGCGAAGCTCAGCGACCAGCCGTCGTGCACGAAATCGAAATTGTCCGCCTGCTTGCGCGCCAGCGAGGCTTCCGCGAACAGCAGGGTGCTGCTGCCGCGCTCGATGCCGGGCGTGCTGTCCGGCTCGTCGCCGCGCTTGCCCACGGTGAAGGTGCCGGACAGCGCATGCAGGCCCACGGTGCGCGTCCAGCCGTGCCACAGCCGGGTCTCGTTGCCCACCAGTTCCAGCGTGCGCGACTGCGAGGTGCTGGTGTTCGCGTCGCGGAAATTCGCGCCATAGTTGAAGCTGCGCTGGTCGTCGCCGGGCATCGGGATCGAGTACAGCGTGGACAGCGTCTTCAGCCGCTGCGCCACCACCAGCTCGTTCTTCCACTTGTGGCCGCGCCGGTTCACCCAGCGCCGCTCCATGCCGGCGCGCGCGCCGAAGCCGGTGTCGGTGCCGATGAACGGGCCGCCGGTGTAGATAGTGCGCTTCGCCGGCGCCAGCTCGACGTTGATGTCGACCCGGCCGCCGGCCTTCTCGTCGAACTGCGGCAGCACGTTGACCACGGCGAAGTAGTCCGCCCCGTTCAGTGCCTGCTGCAGCTGCAGCAGCTGGCCCTGGTCGAACCAGTCGCCGGGCTTGAACGGCACGTAGCGGTCGAGGAAACCTTCGTTGAACTGCGAACCCTCGAAATGCACCGCGCCGTAGCGATAGCGCTGGCCCACCTGCCAGGCCAGCCGGATCGCCGCGCTGCGCTGCGCGGTGTTCACCTCCACGCGATGCGTCACCAGCTTCGCGTCGAGGAAGCCGCTCGCGGTGAGCGCGGCCGACAGCGCGTCGCGCGCGGCGTCGTAGCTGGCATCGTCCAGTTGCTTGCCGCGCATGCGCTCGATCGCATTGCGCGCGCGGCGGATGGCCGGCAGCGCGAGCGCGGTGGCGTCGAGCTGCACTTCCACCGTAGTGATCTTGACCGGCTCGCCCGTGCGCACGTCCAGCGTCACCTTCCAGTCCTTGCCGACCTGCTGCAATTGGGTCGAGACATCCGCTTCGTAATAGCCGTAGGGTTCCAGCGCCGCCTTCGCCTGCGCCGGCGCCTGCGCGTACAGGCGGCGGATCTGCGCCTCGCTGACCTCGCGATGCGCGTACTGCGACAGCCCCACCGACGCGGCGATCGCCTGCTGCAGCGGTTCGTCCACCCCCCGCACCACCAGCTGCACGCCGGCCTGCGCCAACGACGCGAACATCAGCATCGGCAGCAGGACGAGCAAGGCCAGGCGTCGGCGGGGGCGGCGCATGCGGAAGGGATCCATCCTCGTGGGGAGCGTTGGTTAGCTGGCGACAGCTTACCGAAGGGGGATGGTGGGCGGATGAATCCGCGCCGTGGTGACGGCTCGCGATCGGCGCATGAGTGCACACGTTTCTCCCCTCGCCCGCTTGCGGGATTCCACACTTCCTCCTCTCCCCCAACATCGTTGGTACGGCTACTGGGGGGCAGGTCAGGGCTTCTGCTCGCACGCAAGAAACAAAGCGGTTTCGAGCGCCTGTCGGCGCCCGAGTTACTTTTCTCTGCGTGGCCAGAGAAAAGTAACCAAAAGAGAGGCCACCCCGATGGCGCGCCCTCCGCCCATCCATGGGCTCCGGGTGCGCGGGCGGGTTGCGGGGTTTTTCGACGGCACGTCCCTGTACCGGCGAAAAACTGGCCCGCATCCATGCGGGCCATCCTGCGGACTTTCCTCCACCCGACCGCCGCGCCATAGGGGCCCCGGGTAGAGCAGCGCGCTCCTAGCGCGCAATCGGACGTGGCTGCTGCGCGGCTGCAGGAGCGTGGTGTGCCGGGTAATTGATTCGAATTATTGGCGGACGCGCGAAGAATGCGCTGTAGCGGAATTAACGTCGGAATTAAGCGGCCGCGCAGTCGTCTGCTTGGATGAGTTGTTAGTGCTGATCTGTGGGAGCCATTACGTACGCAGAAACCTACTCAACTGATAGTTTCTAGAAGAAATAGGCCAAACTCCAGCTGCTCATTTCGATTGAACTCACTGACGTCGCCAGATTTCGTAATAATGCGATCCTCGATCTGGCTTGGATAGACAGCAAGGTGCCAACGGCAAAATATCTTCATCTCCGGTGTTGGCTCAAGTCCGAGCGCGCGATATATTCCGCAAGCTTCCAGAAGCAGATGATCCGTGCTCAGTGAAGATGGATCGAGCGCCTTGGCTGAGTCCTTGTCAGCGTGCTTTAGGAAATTAGCACCCAATCTATTTTTACGTTGCAACCATGCTTTGAACTCCGCTGGCTTTTGAGGCAAGGGTATTCCGGGATACGTTTTTTGTAGGTTCGACAAAGTATCAGCATAAAGGGCTAGCTCAGTTTTTCCGCTCTTATTGTCTAGATCAGTGAGGACGTTATGTGCTGCTGCGACAATAGTATGAACGGCGAGCGCATCCTCGCCAGCGAAAAGGATCCGGACGGCGGCGTCGAGCTGGCGCTGAGCGGCCGCTTGCTTGGTAAGGTGGAGTTCTGCCATTTGCATCCCTATGTCTCGTAAGCGCTAACGCCAAGTAGACCCCGATGCGGGGCATATGCACGCCATGCTCTGTTGCCGAAGCGTCGCCGTCAAGCGAGAAGACTTTATCTTTGAGCAAAGAGTTGGCTCGTGCCGACGACATGCAAAGGTGGGCGGGCTGCCGTGCATATCTCATGAAACGATGCGATATCGCTTATCACCGTGAAACGGGGGATATGCACGGCGACTCGGTGGAGATGGCGCGCCACCTGGGCGTTGTTTCCTCTTGGCTACTTCTCGTTGACTCCGGGTATCCTGCCCTTCGCCCTTCGGGTCGCTTCGCTGTTCGCCGCCGCTCCTGCGGCGGCGTGGGCAAGCAAGGGAGAAGTAGCTCGGGTGCCGGCAGACGCACGAAACTGCTTTGAAACTGGCGAGCGAGGCCAAGCTCACAACGGATGCTCGCATTCGCGGGCATGACGCCGGGTCTGGCGAGGGTTGTACCCTCATCCGCCCCTTCGGGGCACCTTCATTCGGCACATCCATGTGCCTCACCCTGCGCGCGGCGTTCGCCGTGCAAATCGGCAATCCTGCCGATTTGTCTCCCGGAGGGAGAAGGGAGTCAATGCTGAGTCAATCCTTCACCGGAAACCACATCTCCGCCTCCGGCCGAAACGTCCGCGGTGTCACGCCCAGCAGGCGCTCCAGCTCGCCGTTGTCGGCCACCAGATCCGCATCGAGCCGCGCCAGCGGCCCGCGCAGTTTCGTGGGGGCGATGCGCTGGCCGGCATGCAGCAGCCAGGCGGGCAAGGGCAGTGGCAGGTTGGCGTGGGGCAGGGTTTGCCTGACCCGGACGAACATGTCGTGGGCGCTGAGGCGTTCGCCGCCGCCGATGGGGAGGATGCGGCCGGCGCTGGCGGGACAGTCGAGGGCGGCGAGCACGGCGAGTGCGATGTCGTCGGCGTGCACCGGCTGGCGCAGGCCGCGGCCGGCGGGGAGCGGGAAGACGCGCGTGCGCCAGGCGCGGCGGGCGATCGGGCTGAGGCTCTTGTCGAGGCCCGCGCCGTAGATGAGGGTGGGGCGCAGCACGGTCCATGGCGCGCCGTGGCGGGCGCAGGCGGCGGCGAGCGCCTGTTCGCCGTCGCGCAGCTGCTGCGCGAGCGCGCGTTCGACGGGCATGGCGGAGTCGCGCTTGGTTTCCGCGCTCATCGAGCTGGTGGCGATCACGCGCGGCGGCTCGCTGCCGAAGCCGGTGCGCGCGAGCCACTGCGCGAACGGACCGAGCGGGCCGAAGCTGACGATCGCTGCGGGATGTGGCAGTTCGGCGGGCAGGGCGTCGGGCAGGCTGCCTTGCAGCCAGCGCAGGCCGGCTTGCGAGGTGCGGGCGCGGCGGCTGAGTGCCGTCACCGTGGCGCCGCGGGCGAGCAGGCGCGGCAGGAGGAAATGGCCGATCTGGCTGCTGCCGCCGAATACAAGCACCGTCATCAGGACCCCGACTGCAGGCGGGCGGCGAGGTCGAGCACGCGCGGGTGGTTCGGCGCGAGCTTGCGCGCCTGCTCCAGCGCCTGCATGGCGCCGGCGCGGTTGCCGCTGGCGAGCTGGCGGTCGGCCTGGTCCAGCCACGCGCCGGCGAGGCGCTGGCGCAGGACGTTCTGCGCGGCGTCGCCGGGGGCGAGGTCGGCGAGGTTGTCCAGCATCTGGCCGGCACGGGCGAGATCGCCGGCAGCCAGTGCGCGGTTGAACAACTGCAGCACCACGTTGGGCAGGCCCTGCAGGCCATGCTGCGCGACGGCGCTGTCGCCGTCGATGGCCAGCGCGTTGCGGTAGAGGTCGTAGGCGCTCTTGCCGGGCGGCAGCATGATGTCGCCGCGTTGCGTGGCGGCCTGGGCCTGCTGCAGCAGGCTGGCGACCTGCTCGCTCTGTTGCGGCGTCAGCGCGGGCGGTGCGGAGGCGGTCGCCTGCTGGTCGTCGTTCGCGGGCGTCGGCGTGGGAGCGGCCTTGTGCGCCTGCATGCCCTGCAGGCGCGCGCGGGCGGCGGCGAGGTCGGCGGATTTCGGCGCCAGCGCCGCGGCATGGTCGAGCAGGGTGCCGGCCTGCGCGGCGTCGCCGGCGTCCATCGCCGCGTTGGCCTGCACGGTCAGCGCCTGCGCCACCTTGCCCAGTCCGGCCTCGGCCTGCGGGTTGTCGGGGGCGAGCGCGAGCGCGGCCTTGTAGTGCGCCAGCGCGGTGTCGTCGCCGGGTCCGTCGATGCGGCCGGCGCGCAGCGCCTCGTCGCCCTGCTGCAGGGCGGTGTCCAGCGCGGCGTTGTCCTGTTGGCGCACCTGCGCGCGGGCGGCGCGCAGGCCCGGCAGGGCGGCGTTGTTCGGCTGCAGCGCGGCGAGTTGTTCGATGTCGGCGTCGGCGGTGGTGCCGTCGTTCGCGTCCAGCGCCTTCTGCGCCTGCGCGGCCAGCGCGTCGCCGACCTGGTCCAGGCCGTGGCGCGCCACCGCGTTGCCGGGATCGGCCGCGAGCACCTGCCGGTACAGCGCGCCGGCGCCGTGCTCGCCGCCGTACTGGCCGGCGGCAAACGCCTGCTGCGCCTGATCCACCAGGGTCGAGACCTGCACCTGCGAGCCGCGTTTCGCGGCGATCATCTTGTCGAGCCGGTCGACGTCGCTGCCGCCGCCCAGCAGTTCGCGCGCCACCGCGGCCTTTTGCGCGGCCACGTCGAGCTGGCCGGCCTGCAGCGCGGCGTCGGCCTGCGAGATTTCGGCCATGCCGACCTGGTGCAGGCCGTTGCGTGCGGCGTCGTTGTCCGGCTCCAGCGCGACCGCGGCCTGGAACAATTCGCGCGCGCTGCTGCCGTCGTCGCCGTCGAGGTGGCCGGCGGCCAGCGCTTGCTGCGCGCGGCTGAGTACGTCGTTGAGTTCGGTGCGCGGCAGCAGGCTGCGCAGGCGGTTCTGCTCGATCCACATGCCGCCCACCACGCCGACCAGCGCGAGCACCAGCACGGGCACCAGCCAGCCGCGGCGCCGGGTGCGGCGCGACAGCACCGAGGCGCGCCGCCAGCGGCGCGGCTCGGCGTCAGGCCAGTTGCGCGGCTCGATATCCAGCGGGGGCTGGTCGTCGCGCTGCGCGGAGCCGCCCGGCGGCTCGTCGAGCCCGCCGAGGTCGCCCAGCGTGGGCTCGGTGCGTCCACGGCGGTCGGATTCGTGCTGGTCGCGGCGTCTGCTCATGAAGGTTGGCAATTGGGGAGAAAGGTTGAACGGCCTGCTTTTAGCCCGTCCTTCCCGCGAAGGAAGGAAGCGCTTCACACCAGCGAAGCTGGTCATCCAGTGACGTTGCGTTCAATGGACTGAAGGCGCCGGACCCGGGCGTTCGCCGTGATGACAAGCAAAATCAGGGGTTTCGGCGACCTGCTGCAGCTTAGCATTGCGCCGCCGCGTCGCCGCGCCGCGCACGAACGCGCGTTCAGGCAGTTGTGCGCGAACTGCCGATGCGCCGCGCCTCCAGCACGTTCGGCAGCGCCAGCAGGCGGCCGAGCAGGGTGGACAGCTGCTCGAAGTCGCGCACGCGCAGGGCGAAGCGCATCTCCACCTCGCCACTCTTGGCAAGGGCGCGGCTGGAGGAGGCGAGGATCGGCGTGCCGGCGTTGCTGATCACGCCGGTGACGTCCTTCTGCAGGCCCTTGCGGTCGTAGCCGCGCAGCTCGATGTCCACCTCGTAGGCCTGCGCGCTGGCCTTGCCCCAGCTCACCTCGATCACCCGGTCCGGATCGCGCCGCGCGAGCCGCGCGAGGCTGGCGCAGTCGGCGCGGTGCACCGATACGCCACGGCCGCGAGTGATGAAGCCGCGCACCGGGTCGCCCGGCAGCGGCTGGCAGCAGCGCGCCAGCGTGGTGAGCAGGTTGCCGATGCCCTCGATGCTGAGCGCGCCGGGGTCGCGCGCCGGTGCCGGCCGCGCGGGCGCCAGCGGCACGGCGTCGTCGTCGTCCAACGGCTGCGCGGCCTCCTGCAGCGCGCGTGCGACCTGGCCCGTGCTGATCTCGTTGAGCGCCAGCGCCACCAGCAGCTCGTCCTGCGTCTTCAGGTGGAAGTGCGCGGGCAGCTTGGCGAGATCCACCTCGGGCAGGGCGAGGCGCTTCAGTTCGCGCTCGAACATCGCGCGGCCCACCGCGAGGTTGGCGTCGTGCGCCAGCCGGCGGAACCACGCGCGCACCTTGTCGCGCGCACGGGAACTGTTGAGGTAGCCGTGGTGCGGCGACAGCCAGTCGCGGCTGGGCTCGGCCTGCTTCGCGGTGAGGATCTCCACGCGGTCGCCGCTCTGCGGCTGGAAGGTGAGCGGCACGATGCGGCCGTTGACCTTGGCGCCGCGGCAGCGATGGCCCACCTCGGTGTGCACGTGGTAGGCGAAGTCCAGCACGGTGCCGCCGTGCGGCAGGTCCACCACCTCGCCCTTGGGAGTGAGCAGATAGACGCGGTCCTCCATCAGCTCGGTCTTGAGGTTGGCGGCCAGCGCGCCCTCGTCTTCGCCGCGCGTCTCCAGCAGCTTGCGCATCCAGGCCACCTTGGCCTCGAACTCGGCGTCGGCGCCGCCGCCTTCCTTGTAGCGCCAGTGCGCAGCCACGCCCAGCTCGTTGTCGCGGTGCATCTGGTGGGTGCGGATCTGCACTTCCAGCGTGCGCTCGCGCGGGCCGATCACCGCGGTGTGCAGCGAGCGGTAGCCGTTGCCCTTGGGGCGTGCGAGGTAGTCGTCGAACTCGCGCGGCAGGTGCGGCCACAGCGTGTGCACCACGCCCAGCGCGGCGTAGCAGTCGGCCACCGAATCGACCAGCACGCGCACCGCGCGGATGTCGTACAGCTCGGCGAACTCCACGCCTTTTTTCTGCATCTTCTTCCAGATGGAATAGATGTGCTTGGGCCGCCCGGCCAGTTCGGCGCGGACGCCGGCGGCCTGCAACGCGTCGCCCAGCAGTTGCAGCGATTCGCGGATGAAGGCCTCGCGGTCGGCGCGGCGCTCGTCGAGCAGCCTGGCGATGCGCCGGTAGACATCCGGCTGCAGGTGGCGGAAGGCGAGGTCTTCCAGCTCCCACTTCAGCTGCCAGATGCCGAGACGATTCGCGAGCGGGGCGTGGATGTCGCGGGTGAGCCGCGCCAGTTCCTGCCGCTCGGCCTCGGGCAGCACCGCCGCCGCGCGCATGCGGGCGAGCTGGCGGGCCAGCAGCACGAACACCACGCGCAGGTCGCGGATGATCGCCAGCAGCAGCCGGCGCAGGCCTTCGGAGCCGCCGTCCTGCGTGCGCTGCGCGTGCAGGGCCCACACCTGTTCCGCCGCCTGCTGGCCTTCCACCAGCCGGCGGATTTCCTCCGGCAGCCGTGGCGCCTGTGCTTGCCACAGCGCCGCATCGACACGCGACAGCGCGAACCACAGCGCCGCCGCCTGGGTGGGCACGTCGCAGCCCAGCATCGCCAGCAGGTCGAGCACGTCGGCGCATTCGGCCTGGTCCACCGGTTTCGCCATGCAGGCCTCCAGCGCCGCGGCCAGCGCGGGCGGCAGCGTGCCGGCGCGGTCGCGCCAGGCTTGCAGGCGGGCGGATGGCGAGGGCGTGGTCATGGCCGGCAACGCATGGAGGGATGCCCCATTCTAGGGGATCGGCGGTGCCTGGCTTTGCCGCCGCCCGGCATGCAGAATCGTCGCCTTCCCATCCCGTCGGCCGGACTGGTTCCATGCGTTGGTTGCGATCCCTGCCGGCAGTGGCGCTGGCCGCTGGCGTCACCCTGCTCGGTGCGTGGCTGCTGATGGAATGGGGCGACGCCGGCGCGCCGTCGCTGCTCGATGTGGTGCATCGGCACCCTGCGTTGGGCACTACCTTCGGTGTGCTGTCCACTTTGTTCATGGTGACGTCGGCGTGGTGGCGGCGCCGCCGCAAGTCACGTTGAGAACGCGGTGGGTTCCGCGCTTTCGTAGGAGCGCCGCTGGCACTCAGGTGATGGCTTCCAGAGCCTTCGCGAGACGCTTCGCCGACACCGGCTCGGCGGTCTTCAGTTCCTGCGCGAACAGCGACACGCGCCATTCCTCGATCAGCCAGCGCAGTTCGGCGAGGTGTTCGTCGCCGGCGGCGCGGTGCTTCAGGTATTCGCGCCAGTACGGCAGCACCTGCAGCATGCGCTGCTGGTCCTTGGCCGGGTCCTGGCGCAGGCGTTCGCCGCGCAGGCGCATGGCCTTGAGGTAGCGCGGGTAGTGCGCGAGACGATCCGGCGGCAGTTCGCGCAGGAAGCCGGGCGCGAGCAGGGCGTCGAGCTGCTCGCGCAGGTCGTCGTAGCTGGCGCGGGCGAAGCCCAGCAACGGCGGCTGCAGCCACGGACGCAGTTCCGCCTGCGCCTCGATGATCGGTTCGGCGAGCTTCAGCCGCTCGATGGCGCAGGCGAACAGCTCGCGCGCGGCCTGCGTGTGCAGCGCGGTGAACGCGCCGGCGCTGCGCACGTCGAGATCGAGGCGTGCGAGGAGATCGGCGAGGCCGCCTTCGATCAGGTCTTCGCGCAAGCCATCGACGCCGCCCAGTGCGGCGTATTTCAGCGCCAGCGGGCTGGCGATGGGCAGCCGGCGGCGCGCCTGTTTCAGTTCGCTGGCCAGCGCGTTGCGCAGCAGGCGCTGCACGCCGGCTACATGGGCGGCGGCGGCCTCGTCGCGACGCTCGAACACGCGCAGCGCCACTGCGTCGCCCAGGTCCACCAGCGCAGGGAAGGCGAGCAGGTTGCCCTTGGAGCGCACCTCGCGCGGGATCTCCTCGAAGTCCCACGCGGTGATGTCCTCGCGGGTGAGTTCCACCTCGGTCTTCTTCGAGAACGCTTCGCGCGCGCGGACTTCCCATTCGGCGCGCAGCGCGACGAGGTCGCGGCCGGCGGCGAGCGTGCGGCCGCTGTCGTCGTGCACGCGGTAGCGCATCAGGAAGTGTGGCGCGAGTTCCACCGCGGCGAATTCGCCGGCGTCGATGGCCACGCCGGTGGTGCGCTTCAGGAACGCGGCCAGCGCCATGGCCAGCGGCTCGTCGCGTGGCGCCTCGGCCTCGGCGAAGGCGCGCGCGAAATCCGGCGCGGGCACGAAGTTGCGGCGCAGCGCCTTGGGCAGGCCGCGGATCAGTTCGGCCGCCTTGTCGGCCAGCAGGCCCGGCACCAGCCATTCGCAGCGCGCGGCGGGCAGGGCGTTGAGCATCGCCAGCGGCAGGTGCAGGGTGACGCCGTCGGCTTCGTCGCCGGGCACGAAGCGGTATTCGAGGCGGTAACGTCCCGCCGGCGCTCCGCCAGCCGGCACAGGTACGGGCTCCAATGCTGCAGGAAACGCCTTGGGGTCGAGTCCCGCGCCGCCCACCATCACGTCGTCCAGCGACCAACGCAGCGCGGCCTGCTCGGCGGGGCGCGCATGGCGGTACCACGCATCCAGCGCACGGCTGGACGAGATGTCTTCCGGCAGCTTGCCGCGGAAGAAATCCACCAGCTCGTCCTCGTGGCGGATCAGCCCTTCGCGGCGCTGCTTCGCCTCGATGCCTTGCGCATCCTCCAGCACGCGCTGGTTCGCGCGCACGAAATCGGCTTTTGCCTCGATGTCGCCGCGCGCCAGCGCCTCGCGCAGGAAGATCTCGTGGGCGAGGGTGGGGTCCTGTTTCTCGAACGTCACCGCGCGGCGTTCGACCAGGTTGAGGCCGAACAGGCTCACCTGCTCGTAGGCCACCACGCAGCCGCGCTTCTTCGACCAGTGCGCGTCACGGCAGGAGGACTTCAGCAGATGCGCGGCCTGCTGCTCGATCCATGCCGGTTCGATGCGCGCGCACATCATCGCCCACACCTTGCCGCCCACGTCGAGGATCTGCGCGGCGAACACCCAGTTCGGCGGCACTTTCGCCAGCGCGGAACCGGGGAAGACCTGGAACTTGCGCTCGCGCGTGCCCTGGAAGATGCCGCGCTCGTCCTTGCGGCCTACTTGCGTGGGCAGGCCAGCCAAGAGGCTGCGGTGGATCGTCTCGAACAGACGCGCGGCGTCTGTTTCATCAATGCCGCGCTCTTCGCGTTCGCCTCCTCT
>Ga0157369_10008020_pt1 | contig 12123 bp, 8 predicted proteins | sample C25metaG_FD_113461 | JGI IMG/M metagenome (GOLD analysis project Ga0157369, IMG submission 113461) | Corn rhizosphere microbial communities from Kellogg Biological Station, Michigan, USA - C2-5 metaG | ecosystem: Host-associated > Plants > Roots > Rhizosphere > Soil | place: USA: Michigan...
CAAATCCTCTCCGATTTTCAAGGGCAGGGAAATGGCGGATATTTCGGCTACGGTTATCTTCGCATTCTCACCGTCAGCCCGTCGCGAAAGAGCGTGAACGTGTTCACTTATTCGCCGTCGATCGCGAATAGCCCGGCGAAATTCCCTTCTGGAATTCCCGCATACAAACCCGATTCCCACAACCAGTTCACGGCCAAGTTTCCTAATACCTTCGGCGGTCCCGATCGGGAGATCACGCAAATTACATCTCCTCATGATGGCAGCCACGTGACCTCAAACTTCCCGATTTCCGCCACCGCTATCGGCCCCCATAAAGCTAGCGATATGCAGATTTATGTTGATGGCGCCAAGTACGCTGAGTACCTCAATCTCAACAGCTTACCGGCCGGAGCTCGAGTGAATCTTGCGCATGCCGGTGTGCATAGGATTACAGTCCAGACTCACGATTTGACCACTGGAACCTGGGTGAAATCCGTGGTCTATGTAACCAGTCCGTAGAGGGAAAACCCAGGACTTAGGCGGTGGCGGTATTGAGCCGCGATTCAACTTCCTGCAGCAGTCTGGCGGCTGCTTCGCCAGCATTCAAAGTGGAGAAATCCTGGCTCAGTTCCATTACCGGCAATCCGGCGCACGCCGATTGAAAGGCCTGACGAGATCCGGCCGAACTGTCCGACCCTAGCAATATAAGATCGAACTGCGTGACTCTCAAAAGCATCAGCGCATCCCCGAGATGGCTGGTGCTCTGAACCTCGTATCCTGCGCGATGTAGCATCGCACGCAAATACGACAGCACGTTGGCATTGCGTTCCAGGCAGAGAATGCTACGTCCGGTGCGCGCCGGACTCACTACCTTGACGCGTGGACCGTAAAATGCCGCGATCGCCTTCTCCTCTGATTGGTGGGTATCAAAAACTGCCGCCAGATGGGACATTTCCAGAATCTTTCGTACATTGTCGGAAATATTGCAAAGTTTGAGATCCCCGTGTGCCTGGCGGGTACTGGTTAAGCTACGAACAATTGTGCCCAGGCCGCAGCTGTCGATGAATCCAACTTCCCCCAGGTGCAACACAATCGAGCGACGGTCGCGCAATAGCCAGGTCACATGGGAGCGCAGGGAATCGCATTCATCGCCAGCTGTTATTCTGCCGTTACAGCGAACAATGGTTACGTGCCCGACTTCACGGGTATCGAGCGATAGACGCAAAACGGCCTCCTACGCGAATCGGAACCGAACTGCAAAAACGTTACATAATATAGCTGCCGGCGATGTGGAAGGGAAGTGGTTGTTTGCTGCTTGGTGAAGGGAAAGACCTCGGCCAAGTTCTTTGCGAACTCCGCGCAATTTAGCGGTGACAGCTTGTGGATAGTGCAGGGGAAGAACCTAGACTTTCAGTTCCAACTCAGACTTGCTCGCATAGTGCGAATCGACATATTCATCGAGAATCGTAATGAACTCCTCTACGATTTTGTCTCCGCGCAACGTCGTCATCAATCGGCCATCAACGTACACTGGTGCCTTTGGCTCTTCGAATGTTCCCGGCAATGAAATCCCCAGATTGGCATGCTTCGATTCACCCGGTCCGTTCACCACACATCCCATGACGGCAACCTTCATCTCTTCAACGCCAGATCGTTGTTCTTTCCAGACCGGCATCTGTTCGCGAAGATAGGTTTGAATCTGCTCGGCCATCTCCTGGAAGAAGGTGCTGGTGGTGCGTCCGCATCCTGGGCACGCCGTCACCTGCGGCGTGAAACTGCGGATTCCCAGCGATTGCAGAATCTGCTGCGCAACCCGCACTTCTTCCGCGCGATCTCCGCCGGGAGCAGGCGTAAGCGAAACTCGAATCGTGTCGCCGATTCCTTCCTGCAACAGAATGGACAGGCCCGCGCTCGATGCAACAATGCCTTTTGCGCCCATGCCGGCTTCGGTCAGTCCAAGGTGTAGCGGATAGTTGCACCGCGAAGCCAGCGACCTGTAAACATCCACCAGGTCCTGCACGCCGCTGACTTTGGCGCTAAGGATAATCTGATCTGGGCGCAGCCCATATTTCTCCGCAATGGCTGCAGAGTTCAGCGCGCTCACCACCATCGCTTCCATGGTCACATCGCGAGCGTCCTTCGGCTCGGAAGCACGCGAATTCTCGTCCATCATGCGAGTCAATAGAGACTGGTCGAGCGATCCCCAATTTACGCCGATCCGCACCGGCTTCTGGTTTTCTACCGCAACTTCAATCATCGTTCGGAAGTTCGAATCATCCTTCCGGCCGATCCCCACGTTCCCTGGATTAATCCGATACTTCGCCAGTGCCCGCGCACAAGCTGGATACTTCTTCAGCAAAAGATGCCCGTTGTAATGAAAATCGCCGATGATCGGGACGTGAACGCGGCGCTTATCCAGTTGTTCGAAGATGTGCGGCACGGCTGCGGCCGCGTCTTCATTGTTCACGGTAACGCGCACCAGTTCTGACCCTGCCCGCACCAACGCCGCGACCTGCTCGACCGTGGAAGATACATCGGCGGTGTCGGTATTGGTCATGGATTGCACCACAACCGGTGCGTCTGACCCCACCCGAACGTTGCCAATCGTACAAGTTACGCTTTTACGACGTCGAATTGATGCCATGGAAAGATTAGTTTAGCAGAGAGGGTGATCGGAGACGGAGGCATCCGCAGGGCAATCATTGCAGCCTGGTTGGAATCCAGAATTTACCAATAGTTCCGTTCGCACCAGCGGCATAGGTGGTCCCATCCTTCGAGTCCGCTGTATTAAATCCCCCGTCCGTTACATCCCTCCAATTACGGAGGCTATCAGACAGGAATGCTGTTACGCCAGAGCCGACTATCACTAGCGAAGTTCCGTTGACGTATGAAATGCCAGAGAAAAACCTGGTTTGTGGAAACATCGCCAGCTTCCATGTTTTGCCGCCGTCGTCGGTAGCCGCCAGATTGTTTCCCCCTTGCTCGGGATGAGAATAATCGCCGCCGGCAATCACGCCGTGTTGGGCATCCCTGAACGCTACTGAAAAAATTCCTTGCGAAGCCGCACCATGAACCATCGGTGTCGCGGTGACGTTCCAGTTTTCGCCGCCGTCCGTCGAACGAAACACGCGCGCTGCGCTTCCGCCGGTTACGAACCAGACGCTTTCTTGCCCATTCACCGCAATGCAGGAGTTGCTGGCAGCAAACGCACCCTCGCCCTCGATCGCCGCTGGCAAACCTTTGGGATCGGCGTAGCGCCAATTCTTGCCGCCATCCTCAGTCCGCAGTATCTGAAACCTTCCATTCACGGGATCTCCGACAACAATGCCGTGTTTCTCATCCGTGAACGCCATGCAGTCCAGAAATCCGTTCGGCTCCGAATTTGTAAACTGCAACTCCCAATGCCTTCCGAAATCAGCCGTGTGATAGATGCGTGATTTGTTTCCCGGCCCGGCCGCTAGAAGAAACGCTTCTGCTCCAAATGCCTTCACTCCACGGAAGTCGAGGTCCTCAGCGCCAGAAACCAGATGGGGCGTCCATGTGTTGCCTCCATCGAACGTAACCAGGTAAGTCCCGTGAGCTCCACTGACCCAGACAGTTTTCTCGTCAACGACGCTCACGCCTCGCAGAGATTCCTTCGTATGGCTTTGTTGTATTTGCCACTGCGCAGAGGCATTTAACGACAAGAGGAGTATGATTGCGAGCCGCACGTGGTCAAGAATACAGGATTGCTGCGGAGATGAAGGAAGGCGTGGAAGCAAGCGCCTGGACTGTACGGATCACTGAAACGAATGATCCATTTCGCTGGGATGAGAACCTCAAAGGTAGAAGCTGACAGCTATAAGCTTTTTACGGCACCCTCTGCGCGATCGTCTTCGCAATGTCGTTGTAGATCACCATCGCGGCGAACAGCACCAGAAACACGAACGCCGCCTGGTATATCCGCTCTTTGATGGCCATGCTGATGTCGCGCCGCATAATGCCTTCGATGAACAACAGCAGAATCACGCCGCCATCCATGATCGGAATCGGCAGCAGATTGAAGATGCCCAAGTTCAGGCTGATCATTGACGTGATCGCCGCCAGCGGCGCCCAGCCTTTTTCCTGTGCCGCATCGCCAGTCACTTGCGCAATGCCGATTGGCCCCGAAATCATTTTCGGAGAAGCCTTGCCCTGGAGCAACTTGCCCACCAGGTCAAGCAACATTACTGAGTTGCTGCGGTTCTCCTGCAACGACCGCTTAAATGCCTCGCCGATTGGCAGCTTGCCAACCTTTACGTCGGCGCCACCGGTAAATCCAATGCGATAAACCGGCTCGGCCGTGCGCCGTAGTCCCAGTCGCCGGAGCAGGGAATCGAACCATCCCTTCTGATGTTCCTGATTCGGCTTTCCTGCCAGCACCGCCTGAATCGCAACGTCAAATCTATTGCTGCCACGCTCCACGGTGAACTGGACGGGTTTTTCCTTTGTCTCCTGCAGCTTCTGAATCATGGTTTGGATCGAAGGCAATGGCTGGCCGTCCATTGCAACGATCTTGTCGCCGGTCCTGATGCCCGCTTTTGCAGCAGGCATATTTGGTTCAACGCTGGCAACAACGATCGGCTCATCGGGATACCATCCCGCCGATCCCACTTCATTTGCGGTCACCGCGTCAGGTACCACTTGCTTCGTCAGCCGCTGATCTCCATGCTGAATCACCACTGCCAACGGCTGGTTCGGGCTCAACGATTCCTTCGCCTTGACCTGCTCCCAGGTCGGGTTTTCTATGTTGTCAATCTTCACGATGCGGTCGCCGCGCTCGACTCCGATCTTCGCTGCCGGAGAGTTCGGTTCCACTCCCCCAATTACTGCTGGATCATCCATAAACGACGCGTACTCTGAATGGAACATGTACACGCCAGTCAGCAGCACAATCGCCAGCGCAATGTTCATGATTGGCCCGGCAATCGCGATCAGAAACCGGTGGTAACGCGGATGATTCACGAATTCCCGCGGATCATCGGTGTGATGGTCCATTGGATTCTCGCCGCTCATCTTGACGTAGCCGCCAAGGGGCAGGGCATTAAGGCGGTAATCCGTTTCACCCTTGCGGAAGCCGATTAGTCGTTTACCAAAACCAATCGCGAACTGTTCGACGCGGACGCCGAGCAATTTGGCCACCGCGTAGTGGCCAAACTCGTGGATCAAAATCATGAATCCAAGGATGATGGCGACGGGAACAATATAAAAGAAAAGTTGACTCATATACTCCGGTTAACTCGTTTGCATTCCAACCGCGGCGGGGTTCTTGCCGCCCAACGCAGCTACCTTTTCGCGGGTGCTTTGCCGGGCATTCTGGTCCACGGAAAGCACCTTCTTAATAGATTCCATTTTGCCCACTGGCGTTTCAGAAACCACGTCTTCTATTAATACGGGTATTTCCTCAAATCGGATGCTGCCGTCCAGGAACGCCGAAACTGCCACTTCATCAGCGGCGTTCAAAGCGACTGTTTTTCCGCCTCCGGCCCTTACCGCCTCGAAAGCCAGCCTTAGACAAGGGAATTTTTCCACGTCTGGCGGGCTGAAATCGAGGTGCCTTAAGTCATTCAGACTAAAGTTCAGGTCGGAAGCAATTCTGTCCGGGTAAGTCAGCGCGTACAGGATGGGCAGCCGCATATCAGTCACCGAAAGTTGGGCAAGAATGCTGCCATCCACGAACTCGACCAGCGAGTGAATCGTCGATTGCGGGTGCACAATTACCGAAATCTGCTCCGGCGGCATATTGAACAAACGGCAGGCCTCAATGACCTCGAATCCTTTGTTCATGAGCGTGGCCGAATCAATCGTGATCCGGTTACCCATTTTCCACGTGGGATGGTTGAGCGCCTGCTCAACGGTAATTTCCGCGAACTTCGATTTCGGAGTGTTCAGGAACGGGCCGCCAGAAGCCGTCAGCCAGATGCGCCGAACTTCCTCCATCCGGCCCCCGCGCAGGCACTGATGAACCGCGTTGTGCTCGCTATCAATAGGCAGTAGCGGCTTTCCTTTTCGCTGGGCTTCGGCGGTAATCAACTCGCCCGCGGCCACCAGACATTCCTTATTAGCAAGTCCAACGGATTTTCCCGCCTTCACCGCCTCATAGGTGGCTTCCAGTCCCGCCACGCCGACGATGGCGCTGACCACAAAATCCACTTCGGGATCTGTGGCCACCTTCACTGTCCCAGCGGCGCCATGAACAATCTCAATTCCGGAGACGCCTGCCGACTTGAGCCGTGTTTTCAAATTTTCCGCGTGGGACTCCAAGGCCACCGAAATCAACTTCGGCCGCCAGCGCACCACCTGTTCATAGGCGATGTCCAGATTGCGACCAGCCGCCAGCGTGACCACCTGAAATTTGTCGGGAAACGAGTCAACCACACTGATCGTGCTGCGGCCGATACTTCCGGTCGATCCCAAAATCGCGATGCGCTTCATGGATAGGAATATGGTACTAGAAGAGCGGCTTTGGGCTTTGGGAATTGGGTTAAGCTTCGAGCATCAGCGCACCAGCTCTCTTGAGTAAGGACTTAAGCCGCGCGCCTTAAATTCTGATTTCCCTAAGATATCTCGCGATTTGCCTGACCGCCGCCGCGGAGGCACGAAAAATAGCACGGCACGTAAATTGCCGGGAAGCGGCGCTCTCTAAAAATTCCATACCCGCGGAACCAGGGCTCCCGTCGCCCGGCTGTACTCCTCGTATTCTGTGCCGAAGGTCTTGCGCATGAATCCCTCTTCCATTCGACTCTTAATGACGAACGCCAGCCAGAGCAGGGCGAACGCCACAAATCCGCGAGGCTCGCGCCGGGCGATTGCTGTTCCGATCATGGCCAACAACAAACCGGAGTAAATCGGATGCCGTACCCACGCATAGGGCCCCGTCCGGATCAGCTGATGTCCAACCTTGATGCTGACTGCGCTACTCCAGTTCTGTCCGATATAGAACCTTGCCCAGATCGCAAAGGCCACTCCGAGCGCCGTTAAGGCAACTGCTGACCCATCGACAAGAAGACTGCGTGGAATGATGCGTGTCTGCAGCCAGCCAAAATACCGGCTGTCGCCGAACAGCAGATAAAAAGCTAGGAGCCCAGGAATTCCGTAGAGTAAACGTAAACCCAAACCAGCCCGCTCCTGCGTAGGTTTGGTTCTGAGCCAGGCAGTAAGCCAGACCAGCCAAAGGCCCTCCCACAAAATGGCGCAAATCCGCATTGCATCCATAAGGTCAATCTTTAATACGGAATTTTGCGGGTTTCGGTTCCAATCAACGCGAGCTTACCGCTCCACCGCCATAGCAACGGCGTTGCCGCCGCCGAGGCACAATGCCGCGATTCCCCGATGTACATCGCGACGAATCATCTCGTAGATGAGTGTCACTAGCACGCGCGCACCGCTCGCGCCAATAGGATGTCCGATCGCCACCGCGCCACCGTTCACATTGACTTTCTCGGGGGTGAGGCCGAGTTCTCTCATCACACCGAGAGCCTGGACCGAGAAGGCCTCGTTCAATTCGTAGAGATCGACGTCCTCATTCTTCCAGCCGGTTTTCTCCCAGATTTTCCTGACTGCTCCAACCGGAGCCATCATCACCCACTTGGGATCGATACCGCTGCTCGCCTGAGCGACAATCCTTACCATCGGCTTCGCGTCCAACCTGCCTGCTGTCGCAGCGCTTGTAACCACAACCGCCGCCGCTCCGTCATTCACTCCCGGAGCATTTCCCGCAGTCACCGTCCCGTCTTTCTTGAATGCGGGCTTCAGCGATCGCAGGGTTTCAATGGTTGTGTCTTCGCGCGGAGACTCGTCTTTGTCAAAGATCACCGGGGCTGCGCCTTTTTTCTTCGCCGGCAACTCGACCGGAACCACTTGCGACTTGAAGCGGCACTCTTTGATTGCTGAGAGCGCTTTGCGATGCGAGTTCACCGCAAACTCATCCTGCTCCTCGCGCGTGATGCTGTATTTTTCCGCGACGTTCTCTCCCGTGATGCCCATATGGTAGTCGTTGTAAACATCCCACAGTCCGTCGCGCACCATGGAGTCGATGATTTGCGCATCGCCGAGACGGTATCCTTTGCGCGCCTGTGGCAAAAGATAAGGAGCGTTGGTCATCGATTCCATGCCGCCGGCTACAACTATGGTGCTATTGCCGGTCTGGATTGCCTGCGCCGCGAGAGCCACAGCCTTTAGTCCGGACCCGCAAACCTTGTTTACCGTCATGGCACTCACCTCGGGAGTGAGTCCACCATAGATTGCGGCCTGGCGCGCGGGATTCTGCCCGAGCCCGGCGGAGATCACATTACCCATAATGCATTCGTCCACCTGCGCGGGTTCGATGCCGGCGCGCTTCACTGCTTCACGAACAACGACTGCGCCCAGTTGAGTTGCACTGAGATCGGAAAGGCTTCCCTGAAACTTTCCTACCGGTGTGCGGCACCCAGAAATGATTACGACTTGATTTTCAGCGGACATTCGTGTGCTCCTGAGTATTTTCGTCTGTCAAAATTATAGTCTTTGCGCCTGAACAGGACGAAGGAGCGATCTTTGAGAATTACGCGTTTGCAAGACTTCGAGCCGGTCATCAGACGGCAGTGAAACTTCGAGTTTCAAAACTTCGCATCCGATCTTCGAGCGCAAAATAGAATTCATTTCCGAAATCTCATCCGTTACTCCGCTGAATGACTTTCGTACTCCGCTTGGCTCGCCATCAATCATCATTTTTTGCTTGACTTCGGTTTTTATTGACTCTATACATTCAGACAGTCGCAACAAAAGACCGTTGCATCATCCATGAACAATGGAAGGGAGAATAGTTAACATGGCAACCAAGAAAAAGGCGAAAAAGGCCACCAAGAAAAAGCACTAACTTCGGCCAATCGCAACGTAAACCTCGGGGACGCGAAAGCGTCCCCTAAGTTTTTTGATCAGCGGTATCAGTTGAGGGGACCAGTCGCGAGTTTGGCCAGCGCTTGCGGAATATGTTTCTCGGTCTTGGGGCACAGCATGCGGTAAGCGCAAGAGGCGCAATGTAACCCGCTTTTCGGCACAAATTTTCCGGCAGCAATCTGTTCGGCAATGGATTCAACTTCAAGTTTTGCCTCGTCCAACTGCGCGCTATTGCGGCAGGTGGCTATCGCGGTGTTTCCGTCCAGATTATGTAGCACCAGGCGGTCAACTACGTACCCCCATTTGTCCCGCGCAGCCAGTGCATAGATTGAAAGCTGCAGGCTCTCGTCAGCTTCTTCCTGGGACTTGGGTTTACCTGTCTTGTAATCGACGACCGTGACCCGACCGTCTCCCGCGCGATCCATGCGGTCAATTCTTCCCACCAGGCTGGTAACGCCGATCTTGATACTGAATCGCTCCTCGGTGTGCAGGATTTCCGGAGCAATCGCCGCGGCAAGGAATTCTTTTAACTGCGCGACTCCCTGCTGCTCATACAGGTCGTGTTGATAACCGTCGGCGATGCCGGTACCCGCAAGATCATTCCGGAACTGCTCCAGCACCTCGGCCTCAGAGAGCTTTCGGCCCATGCGGACTGATTCAAAATAGGTGTGCAGCACGCGATGCATGGAGGCTCCGTACTGCAAGGCAGCAGAAGGATCGGACGGAATACGCCATTCGCGTTCAAGCTTGAAACGGAGCGGGCAGATTTTGTAACTCTGGAGCGCGCTCGCACTCAATGTACTTGCCAGGTCAGACGCTGGGGATTCAGCGACCCACTCCCCAATACGCGACAGCGGTTCCGGCGCGGCCTCACCGAAAATGTCGGTCTGAAATTCGCGGCACTTCTTTTCAGTCAGCCAGTTTTTCAGTTCGCGGTGCTTCATTAGCTCGCGTAGAAACCCGGGAGGCGTTCTTTCGGATTTGCCGCGGCCGAATTGTCCGTAAATGGTCAGTGTGTCGCGAGCGCGCGTCATCGCCACGTAGAAGAGGCGGCGCTCCTCCTGCTTGTGGATCTCTTTCTGATCGTTCTCAGCAGCCAGACCTGAATTACGAAGCTCTTCTGGAACTTCAATCAGTGCCTCGCGGTAAGTGGACGGGAAACTCCCACTGACGGCGCGCAAGACAAACACATGGTCGAACTCGAGCCCCTTTGCGGTGTGGGCGGACATCAACCGGACGGCGTTTTCGTCTTCGCTCGAAGGCAAAGTGATTGCTCCCCGAGCCTCGCGGAAATATTCCAAATACTCGAGAAACTCGAACGGGCTGCCGTTTTCCGTGGTGGGATACTGTTCCCACTGACTTGCAAACTGCAGAAGCGCCATAGTGGCCGCTCTCTTTGAAATCTGGAAAAGCCGCATCAGCGCAAGCAGACTGGCATGAACTTTTCGGCCTTCGATCTCTGCGCGCGCCACATTGACAGCTCCAAGGACGGCACTTCCACCTGGCACTTTAGGCAGCACCGTGCTGATGCTGGCAACGGAATCGCGAGGCAGTGCTTTTAGCGCGCTGCGAAGCTCATGAGTTTCCACCTGGAATTGCCGCAATGCGGCGACCCGCAACCATGCTGCGCTGTCGCCCGTCGAGACCACAGCGCCGACGCAGGACAGCAGGTCCCGGACTTCGGGCGAATCCATCACGTCCAGACCTTCAATGGTGAAGGGAATGCCATTGCGCGCCAGTTCGGCGGCGACCTCGTCGCGGTGCGAGTGAATGCGGTACAAGATTCCGATATCCCTCCAGTTACAACGGGACGTGCGCTGTCGTTCGAGCAGCGTAGAAACCAGGTCGGTCGCTTCCATAAACGAATTGGTCACAAGCACGGCCTGCACGGGAGCGCGTGACGTAGATTTCAGCGGATCCTCTTCGTCTCGCGCCGATACCAGAGGAACACGGCGATACTGCTCCGGGCCGTATTGCAACGAAAACTGCGGGTTTTCGGCAATGATCGCATGCGCGCATCTTAGAACTGCCGTCGTCGAGCGCCGGTTCTTTGACAGAGCCACCAGCTTCGAATCGGGAAATGTACTCTGAAAAAGCTCGAAAGCGCCGCTGGATGCTCCGCGAAAACGATAGATACCCTGGTCAGGATCGCCGACGGCCACGATGTTGCGATCGGTCCCGGCGATCTTTTCCAGAACCTTGATCTGGGCAAAATTGGCGTCCTGGAATTCGTCAACCAGAATGAAACGCGCACGGGCACGAGTGCGCTCCAGCAAAGCAGCGTCCTGAGCCAGCAGGTCGTTCGCACGCAGAATCTGGTGGCTGAAAGTGCCGAAGTTCCGTTCGCGCAACATGCGCTCGACAGCCTCAAATACGAAGGCGATTTCACGGCAGCGGCCGAGCGATTCTTCATTGCTGAGTTCTTCAGCATCTTTTGATCTGCTGACGCGAGGGAGGGGTAACTCGCCGCGTTCCAAGCGTTGAACATACTCCCCATATTGAGCTGGCCCGACCAGTTCGTCGTGACAGCGACGGATGAATTCGAGGAGATGATCAAGAAACTGAGCGGTATTTGCGGCGCGAACGTAATGATTCAGCCGCAGGTCGCGAATGTTGCGTCGCAGAAAAACCCAGAGCTGTTTGTCATCGAGGACATCAAATCCGCGATTTGCGGCAATCAGCAAGTTGTTGCAATAGGCGTGGAAGGTTTCCACCTGCAAGCCTTTAGACTTCGCGGCGCCCAGAGCTGACTGAACACGCTGCCGCATCTGGTTGGCGGCATTGATGGTATAGGTGACGGCGAGGACCTCGTCGGCCCTTGCATGGCCTTCTTCGATCAGGCGCGCGATGCGGCGCGTAAGAACTGTGGTTTTGCCGGTGCCGGCCCCTGCGACCACCAGCATGGGACCGTTGACGTGCTCGATGGCCTGCTGCTGGCTGAGATCAGGGTGAAATGCGGAAGCCCTGCGCGAGACAGCCATTCAGGTGGAGAATAGCAGAGTTTGGCGGAGGAAAACTGATCCTAAATGCCTGAGGAGCGAGAATCCGCGACACGTCACTTCTGAAGTACCGAAGAAGCAATGGCGACAGCGGCGATAACGGCGGTTTCCACTCGCAGAATAGTTGAGCCGAGCGAAGCGGCCGTCCACCCCCCAGCTCCAAACGCGTCCAGTTCTTCCTGCTTCCAACCTCCCTCAGGACCGAAAGCGAGAGTGACCGTTGAGCCATCGCTGGGAATTGCATGCTTGA
>Ga0157369_10008021_pt1 | contig 12122 bp, 9 predicted proteins | sample C25metaG_FD_113461 | JGI IMG/M metagenome (GOLD analysis project Ga0157369, IMG submission 113461) | Corn rhizosphere microbial communities from Kellogg Biological Station, Michigan, USA - C2-5 metaG | ecosystem: Host-associated > Plants > Roots > Rhizosphere > Soil | place: USA: Michigan...
CCGGGCTTGCCGGCGCCGGAGCGGAACTCGTTGCCTGGCGGCAGGTCGAGCGGGGCGAAGAGCGACGTGTCACCGACCCCGGTGCGGTCGTACCGGATGTTCTGGTCGAGCGCGAGGGGGGCAGGGGTCGGCGCGCCACGTTGCGCCTGGAGCGGCGCAAAGGCGAGCACGATCGGGAAGAGGAGCCAGGAGCTTCTGGTCATGGTGGCGGTCTCGCCAGTAGTATGGATGGGCAATATAAAAGACGGGGCTGCCGTGACAGCAGCCCCGTCATTCTTCACGCGCCGTGCCGCCGGGTCGGCGGCGCGAGGTATGGCGTCTACCGTCGGCTGATGTTCACCGAGCCGTTCGTCGTCATGGCGCGAATGGTCCTGCCGCCGCCGTTGAGGGGCACGCTGAGCTGGCGCGAGATGCGGCCCTGCACCGTGATCGGGATGTCGGTGTTGATGCGGCCATTCACCGTTCCGGTCTCCAGCGTTGCGGCATACGACTCCGGCACCGCCAGTCGCACCGAGCCGTTCTGCGTCACGGCGTCGAGGCCCGTGCCGTCCCATGACCGGCCGGCGAGCTGCACGTTGAGCGACCCGTTCTGCGTCCTTGCACGCACGTCGCCGCCGACGCCGTTCAGCGTCACCGATCCGTTGTGGGTGCTCAGCTCGAGCCGCCCCGTCACGCCGTCCACGCCGAGCGAACCGTTGTACGCGTCGAGCGACACATCGAAGCGGCGCGGCACCATCACCATGTAGCTCGCCGACCAGCCCGAACGAGAGCCGCGGCTCTCGTTCGGTCCGTCGGCGCTCACTCGGCGCCCGTCGCTCGTGACGCGGATGTCCTTCAGCAGCGCCTGCGCCTCGGCGTCACTCTCCGCGTTGGCCTGGAGACGCGCCGTCACCTTCACCTGATCGCCGTCCCACCCCTGCACGCGAATGCTGCCATTCTGCCGCCCATCGATCTCGATCGCGCGGCTGGAGAGCCGGACGGGCACGTCACGCACCTCGCACGCGTGACCGCGGTCGTCGCCCCAATTGTTGCGGCAGTTGTCCAACCACTCGGCGTCGGAGGTCGCGGCGCGCTGGGCAGTGAGAGGGAACGGCAGCGCCGCGCCAAGTGCGGCGGCGACGAGCAAGCGACGGGCAGAGGCATGCATGGAAATCTCCGGTCGGTGAGTAGGGCAGCGACCGTGAGACACCGTACCCGCCCGGGTGGTTGGAACCGTCCTTTGCAGGGCGGCCACGTACCTACGGAAAAACCAGTTGACAGCGGCCGGCAAGTCTCGTAGAATACTGAAAAGGCAGTAGAAGCCGTCCCCTCCGGATGAGGTGCCCCACGTGAAGGACGTCTACTTTCCCCCGCGCGAGCTCGAAGTCATGAGCGTGCTCTGGCGCCTTGGCTCGGCCACCGTGAGCGAAGTGCGCGAAGGGCTCGACGAGGAGCTCGCGTACACGTCGGTCCTCTCGGCGCTCCAGACACTCGAGGAAAAGGGATACGTGCGCCACGAACCCGAGGGGCGCGCCTACCGCTATTTCCCCACCGTGGCCGCCGAACGCGCCGGCGGCAGCGCCATCGCGCGGATCCGCGACGCGATCTTCGCCGGTTCGGCCGAGCGGATGTTCGCGCAGCTCGTCAGCGACCGGAAGCTCAGCCGCGACGAACTCGAGCGCATGCGCCGGCTGCTCGCCGATCGGCTGAAGGAGGAGACATGAGCGCCGGCCTCCTCTTCTACGTCGCGCTGGTGATCACGCTCGCTGCCGTGGTGGGCGTGGCGCTGGACTCGCTCTGCCGCTGTCTCGGCCGACCGGCGCGGTGGGCCTGGCTCGGTGCGTCGGTGATGGCGTTCATGCTCGTCGTGAAGGCGCTCCTCACGAAGACTGGCGCTCCGGTGGCCGCGACGTACTCGCGCATCGCGCTTCCGGAGGCGAGCACCGTTGCGCCAGCCGGCTGGTCGCCATGGCAGGCTGTTCGCGATGCCGTCGGGCTGTCGACGGCGGCCATCGGGTCGTTCGCCGATTCAGTCATTCGCGCGGTGCCCCACGCCTTCATCACGGTCGCCACCGCCTTCTGTATCGCGACGTCGCTCGTTGCGCTTGTCGTGCTGACGCTGGTCCACCTTCGGATCCGGCGCGCGCGGCGCGCCTGGGCGGAGACGGAACTGTTCGGCACTCGCGTGCGCATCGCGCCCGACGTCGGACCTGCGGTAGTCGGCATGATGCGACCGCAGATCGTCGTGCCGAGCTGGCTGCTCGGCCGCTCGGTGGACGAGCAACTCCTCGTCCTCGCGCACGAGCGGGAGCACCTCACAGCGCGCGATCACCTGCTGCTCGGCGCTGGCTCGCTCGTCGTGGCGCTCGTGCCGTGGCATCCCGCCGCGTGGTGGATGCTCGCCCGCCTGCGACTGGCAATCGAGCTCGATTGCGACGCGCGCGTGCTGCGTCGCGGAGTGCCGGCGCGCACGTACGGCACGCTGCTCATCGACCTCGCTGATCGCTGCACCGGATTCCGGGTGGGCGCCACCGCGCTCGCCGACGAAGGTTCACATCTCGAACGGAGGTTGCTCGCCATGAAGACGACAGGGACGAAACGCTCACCGACGCGTGCCGGCGTGCTCGGCGCGGCCGCCGCACTCGCGCTGCTCGCGGCCTGCGAAGCCAAGGTGCCGACGGGGCCGGAGATCAATGCCATGGACGTGGCGTCGGCCCAGCGCACCGCCGCGCATTCGCAGATGTTCAAGTCGCTGCAGGCAGATTCGGTCACGTACGTCGTTGACGGGAAGCAGGTGGATGCGAAGACGGCGAACTCTCTCACGCCGAACCAGATCGCCTCCGTGGACGTCAACAAGATCTCCGCAACTCGTGCGCTGATCCGGATCGCGACGAACGGCCAGGCGGCCGACACGTCACACGTCGGCGGACTGGCGCGCATGCATGCGTCGATGCATGGGACTGGCACGCTCTCCTCCAAGTCCGAGATGCGGACCGCGTCGGATCCGGCGCATCAGCCGCTGATCCTGATCGACGGCGTGAAGGCGAGCGACGCGCAGATGAAGGCGCTCGACCCGAGGAGCATCGAGAGCATAGAGGTGCTGAAGGGCATCGCTGCCGAGAAGCTCTCCGCGGATCCGGCGGCGAAGAACGGCATCATCCAGGTGACGACGAAGAAGTAACGGAGGGCCCGAACGTGGAGTGAGGCCTTCGCCAATTCTCCGGAAGTCTGCCGGTGACTGAGCCAGCGCATGCGATTCCTTCCTGCATGCGCTGGCTCTTCCTGCCACTGCTTCCGACGTGATTCGCCGCGACCTCCGCATCCGCGCACCCGGCGTCGTGAGGAGCGCTGGCGAAGACTGATGGCCCGTCAGGACGAGGCAGGGAGTGTCACGCTGGTGGCACGCCGACGGGCAGGAGTTGCGATCCGTCGGCTACCTGCAGCACTGGGCCGATGACTCCGAGCAGGTGCGACAGCGGTCCGAGGCCAGGATCGCGCCTGCACGCTGGCTCCGGACAGGGCTGCGCCCTGCCGGATGACACTCGGGCTTTCTACTTCAGCATCCCCTTCGCGATCGTGCCGAGCTGCATGTTGCTCGTGCCCTCGTAGATCGCGCCGATCTTCGCGTCGCGGTAGAACTTTTCCGCCGGATAGTCGGTGGTGTACCCGTACCCGCCGAACAGCTCGAGCGAGATGGACGTCACCCGTTCGGCGACCTGGCTGGAGAAGAGCTTCGACATCGCGCCCTGCATGCTGATGTCGTGGCCGGCGTCCTTGAGCCGCGCTGCGTTGTACACCATGAGCCGCGCGGCTTCCGTCTCCGTACGCGCCTGCGCGAGCTGGAACTGGATCGCCTGGAAGTCGGCGAGCGGCTTTCCGAACTGCTGGCGCTCCTGCACGTACGCCGTCGCCGCGGCGAGCGCACCCTGGCTCACGCCGATCATCTGCGCGCCGATGCCGATTCGCCCCTCGTTCAACGTCTCGATCGCCACCTTGTAGCCCTGGCCCACGGGGCCGAGCACGTTCTCGGCGGGCACTTCCACGCCGTCGAGGATGAGCTCCGTGGTGCTGCTGGCGCGGATGCCGAGCTTGTCCTCCTTCTTGCCCACTGAGAAGCCCTTGAACTCGCGCTCGACGACGAACGCCGTGATCCCCTTGTAGCCTTTCGACGGATCCGCGTTGGCGAAGATGACGTAGATCCCCGCTTCGGCGCCGTTGGTGATCCACATCTTGCGGCCGCTCAGGTACCACTTGTCGGCGCGCTGCTCGGCGCGCGTCGTCATGCCGAACGCATCGCTGCCCGACGACGGTTCGCTCAGTGCGTAGGCGCCCATCGTGTCGCTCGTGAGGCGCGGCAGGTACTTCGCCTTGAGCGCATCGCTGCCGTAGCGATTGATCGGGTAGTTGACGAGCGTGTTCTGCACGTCGACGACGATGGCAGCGGCCGCGTCGATCTTGCTGATTTCCTCCACGGCGAGAGCGACCATCATCAACGAGCCGTCGGAGCCGCCGTACTGCTCGGGCACCTCGATCCCCATGAGCCCCATCTCGAAATACTGCTTCACGAGAGTGGGGTCGATCTTGCCGGCTCGCTCCATCGCCTGGACGCGCGGCTTCACCTCTTCGGCGGCAAAGCTGGCAACGGCATCGCGAAATGCCGTCTCGTCGTCGGAGAGGATGGTGAGCGGCGGACGTGAGACTTCGGTGTCGGAAGACATCGGCGTCGTGGTGGAGTTCAGTGGCTCAGCGCGCGATCGACGTCGCGTCCACGGCGCCGCTCACGGGATGGCAGCGGCAGGCATCGCCGCAGGCGGTGCCGTTGTGCGTGGAGTGCCAGCAGTGGGCGGCCTCGTCGGCGGTGAGCGGGTTGGCGACCGGCAGGCCGGCGCGCTCGAGAATCAGCTCGGCGAGCTTCTCGTGTACGCCGAACGCATTGGTGACTCGGACGTCGAGGTCGGGGAAATCCTCTGCAGCGGCCGCCACCAGGCGGGGGATGTCGCCCGTGGAGTGCTTGCCCGGCGAGAGCATGTAGGGGAAGACGATGAGCTCGGTCGCGCCGGCGCTCACGCAGTTGCGCACTCCGGCCTCGATGGAGGGTTCGCACAGCTCCATGTGCGCGTAGCGGACCACGACTTCCGGTCCCGCAACGGCCTGCACGAGGTTCGCCATGCAGTCCATCATCTCGTTGGCTTCGCTTCGACGCGAGCCGTGGTCGATCAGCAGAATGGCCTTCATCGGTCCCGACAGTGAGGTAACTCCTGCAAGTTAGCGCGGGAGGCGGGGCAGGGGCGAGGCGGAATCACACGTTCGAGTCGCATCCAGACGCTCTTGACCAGCCGGAAGATTCGGTGTTTATTCGGCACCGCTCGCGTCGTTTCGGGCGCCCAGCTCCGGAGTGTCATCCCGCTCCCGCCGAGCAAGCATCATCCCGAATTCGCCAAGCGAGTGTCGGGACCTCCTCTCACTTCATCGAACGGACGGTGACCCATGACAGCAGCCGTGAATTCCGCCGGTCCGACCCTCGGTCATCTCACGCCGGTGCTGATCGTGGATGACGTCGAGCCGTGCCTCGCCTTCTGGACCGGTCGACTCGGCTTCACGGCCGAGAACCAGGTGCCGGGTGACGACGGCAAGCTGGTGTTCGCCAGCGTGAAGAAGGGCGACATCGAGGTGATGTATCAGACAAAGGCGAGCGTGATCGCCGAGCGCCCGGAGGCGGGCAGCGACCTCACCGGTCATTCGACCGCGCTGTTCATCACGACGGAGGACCTCGACGCCGTCGAGAAGGCGATCGCCGGCGTCCCGGTCGTGTCGCCGCGCCACACGACCTTCTACGGCAGTACGGAGATCTATGTACGCGAGCCAGGCGGCAACACCGTCGGCTTCGCACAGTTCGGCTGACGCCTCGCGCGGGTCAGGGAGCGCGAACGCTCCCGACCCGCCGTCCGAGGATCAGCTTGATCATTCGCTTCTCGGTGGGCGCGGTGAGCCCGACGCCGTAGCCGGCGTTGAACTCCCAGTCCGGGCCCATGTCCAGGTTCACCACGCCGAACAGTTGGTGCTCCTGCTCGGCGCGCGGCGCGATGTCGCGGATCGGACCCATGCCACCGTAGTACTCGATGCCGACGTTCACTTTGCGCGTAACGTCGCGGTTGACGACGGCGTTCGGGGCAAACTCGAAGCCTGCGGCCTATGTCTCGCCGCGCAGGCCGTGCTCGAGGGTCGGATTCAATGACACGTAGTACGCGCCGAACTGCTTGTCGATGATCGGACGGAGCTCGACGCTCCACGTGTCGGTGGAATATTGCCGGTCCTGGTAGCCGACTTCCATCGACAGGCTGGCGCCGACGGGCCAGTGCCACGACTCGGGGGCGCGAACGCGTGGTCGAATGTGGCTGCCGATCACCTTCCACGACTGGCCAGGCGCGGCGCTCGTGAAGAGGTAGGTGCCAACCTCGAACCACGGCGTGAAGCCGTGCGTGATCTCGACCGTCTCGTGCAGCGCGTGATTGGTCGGGAGGGTGCCGGCGTCCACGGTGCGCCGACCTTCGAGCGCATAGTTGCTGTGCAGCTCGAACATCGTGGTGCCGACGGGCATCGTCTCCGAGCCGTAGACCTGGATCTCGTAGTTGTCCTGCGCGCGCGCGTTGAACGCGAGCGCGCAGGTGGCGACGCACGCTAGCAGGACCGGCGCGAGCTGTCTGGTTCTCAAGGCTGGATTGGCGTCAGGATGACGGTGTGTGCCTTGCGCCCGTCCGAGTTGTCGGCCGTCGCGAGGATCTGTCCGCTGTTGTTGATTTCGTCGGCGCGGGTGATGGTCCAGCTCGGGTCGGTGGCGGCGTTGGTGAGGAGCGACATGCTCTGCCCGCGCCAGATGAACGGGCCGACGTCGAGCGTGCCGACGATGACGTTGGAGTTGTTGATTCCCGTGGCGCCTCCGCTGCCGAGTGACACGAGCGCGTCCGGCGTCATCACGAGCGCGGTGGAGCGAAAGGGATTCGCGGAGCCGTGTGCAATCCAGGGTGAGGCTATCGCGCCCCAGCCATTGTCGTTGAGCACCACGCCGTATGGAAGGTTCCGAGTCTTCCCAGTCGGAATGTCGTAGATCGTGCTGTTCGGGTCGTTCTCCGACCACATCGCGTATTCCACCACGACCTGCTGGCGATTGTTCATCCGCATGATGTCGTTGCCACCGGCATCATAACCAGGAAAGCTCGCCACACCGTTCTTCCAGACTGACAGACAGCGAGCGCCGTTGGCCGGACAGTTCACATTGCCGAACGAAGGCATGTAGAACAGGCCGGGCACCTCGTCGGAATCGCTCAGGGCGAAGGCTCGAAAGTGCTGCGCCTTGAAACTGTCTGCGGCTGCCAGCGGGGTCAGGATTCCGTCATGCCAGGTGGCATAACTGGAAACCGAGTCATATGAATTGACCTTGCACAGCACATGTCCCAGGCCGTTGACGGACAGCGCCGAGCCGCAGCCCGTTAGAGACGTTGCAACGGTCCCATGGCGGTACAGAACGGTATTCGCGAGAACATCGCCGCTGTCACTGAGGCGTCTGCCGAGGACGCGCGACAATCCCGCCCCCAGGTCAAGCACTGAATACGCCTTCGTGATCGGCGCAGCAGTAATCACCACTGCTGCATTCGCCGAGTGGGTGCCAACGACCGCCGTGATGGTGGCAGTGCCGTATCCCACGCCGGTAACGACGCCACTATTCGATACGGCAGCAACGGCCGGCGCGCTCGTGCGCCAGACAGCCTTCGCCTGCACCCGAGCCCCCACCGAGTCTGCGGCGGTCAACGTCAGCGACTGTGCGGATCCCTTCACGACGTAGATCGCGGTCGGCGCGAGCGAGATGCTGGCAATGCTCGCCGGATTCACTGGCTTCGTGGAGTCGCTGCACGCCACCAGAATCACCAACGATGCCGCAATACCGGTGTGGGATCTCATCGTTTGCTACCTCCTCGCTTGAATCTGCCCCAGCAGCTCCTTCACCGCGGCATCGAGTTGGCTGTCCCTGCCACTGTAACTCTCTCCGATCGGCCGCACCACCAGCACATCCACCGGCCGCGGGTGCATCTCCATGTCCTTCCCCTCCGCGTCCGTGATCCGCGTGCTCGGCAACCGCACGGTCGTGCCATCCAGCAGCGTACGGTTCGACGTGAAGATGATCCACCCGGCCGTCGGCTCACCCACCACCTTGCCGAGGTGCATTGCACGATAGCCTTCAGTGAAATCCTCGGCATCGCTCAGCGAGTGCTGGTTGGTGACGAGGATCGTCGGCCGCTCCAGTGCACGCTGGCCGAGCGCCGACCGCGCACCGACGGCCGGCTGCTCGCGGAACTGCATCGTGAGGTACGGGCGGCGCGACAGCACGTCGAGAGCATACGGGTTGACGAAGCCACCATTGTTGTTGCGGACGTCGACGACCACACCCTCGCGACCCACCTGCTCGGCATCGAGGTCCTCGTAGAGCTGGCGCAGTGAGCCTTCGCCCATGTCGTACATGTGCACGTAGCCGAGGCGGCCGCCGCTGATGCGGTTCACGTAGTCGCGGCGGGATTCCACCCAGGCGCGATAGAGGAGGCCCTTCGCCGTGCCCGTGTTCACGGGGCGCACCGTAACCTCGTGCGCGGCGCCGGCGCGCGGCGTGACGGAGAGCACGGTCTGCTTGCCGGTGCGGTACGCGAGCATCTCGTCGAGATTGGTCCTCGCGTCGATCGCCTTGCCATCCACGGCGCTGAGTACATCGCCAACGTGGATCTGGCTGCCCAGAGCCGCCGGTCCGAGTGGAAGGATCTCGGTGATCCGCAGCCTGCCGTCGCGCTCGTACTCGCCGCGGTCGAAGCGAAGACCGAGGCGGCCGGTGTAGGGCTGCTGCGCCGGCGGGCCGCCGATGCCCATGTGCGATGCATTCAGTTCGCCGATCATGAGGTTCATCAGACGGCGCATCTCGTCCGGCGTGTGCGATGCCTCCACCCGCGCCGCGTATTCGTCGTGGAGCGCGCTCCAGTCGGTGCCGCGCATCCTCGCGTCGAAGAAATTGTCGCGCAAAAAGGACCACGCCTGGTTGAACACCGCCATCTTTTGCGCGTCGAAGTCGACCTCCATTTCGGCGGTGACGCCGAGTGGCTTCACGGCGCGTGCGTCCACGTTGACGGCGCTGATGCGGCCGTTCTCGATGAACCAGATCTCCTTTCCGTCAGGCGACCACTGCGCGGCGCTCTTGAAGCCGGGCGTGCTGGTGAGCTGGCGCGCGGTGGGCTGCTCGCGCGGGAGGTCGTCGATCGAGTAGGTGTAGAGGTTCGTCTGTCCGGCAGCGGAGGCGACGAGCAGGAGTGCCTTGCCGTCCGGACTGATGGAGACGTCGCCGACATCCACGCCAGTGGACAGGGCGTCGGCGCGCTTGCGGATGTCGTCGAACACGATGGTGACGTTCGTCTTCGCGCGCACAGTGCTGTCGCGGCGGGCGGAGCTGTCGGTGCGGGAAGGCTGCGCGGGTATCGGTGCGCCGGGACCGGGCTGCTGCGTGCGCGGCTGCCCGGGAGAGGTCGGGCCGAACAGGTCGCGGAACTGATCCTCGCGGAAGCGCGGCGTCCGCGGCACGAGGTCGATGCGAATCGCCTGCCGGTCTTCGGTGCGCTGTCCCGAGGAGAGGGTGATGAAGGTGCCGTCCGGGCTCCACGAGAGACCGCCGCCGCTGCCGTTGGAGAGCCAGCTCACCTGCCGCGGCTCTCCGCCGCCCACCGGCACGACGAACACATTGGCGAACTGCTTCACCCCCGCGCCGGTCACGTACGCCAGCCACTTCCCGTCCGGCGACCAGGCGACCTCACGCGCGTCCACGAACGGCGGGATGCTCAACCACGCCGTCGCCAACTTGCGCTCGGTGCCGGCAGCGACGTCGAGGACGTACAACGCGCGGCCGCCGCGCTCGAACGCGAGCTGCTTCCCGTCCGGTGACCATCGGGGCACGATGTCATTCTCGCCGCCATGCGTGAGCTGCTTCTCGGTGCGCGTCGCGAAGTCGTAGACGTAGATGTGCCATGGACCGTCGCGGTCGCTCGAGTACGCGAGGCGCCTGCTGTCGGGCGCCCACGCGATCTGCTCTTCCGCGCCCGGCGTATCCGTGACCCGCGTCGCGTCGCCGCCGTCCCTCGCGGAAGCGGCGAACACTTCGCCGTGCACGACGAACGCCACCTTCTTCGCGTCGGGAGAGAGGGCGAGCTGTTGGATGCCACTCGACAGCGTGAGGTGCTCGACGCCCGGGCCGGCGGGTGCGCCCCGAAGCGTGGCGTTCACCTTCTGCGCCTGGCCGCTGCCGACGTCGTACGTCCAGACGCCGAAGTCGCGCTCGAAGGTGATGGCCTTGCCGTCGCCGCTGATGGATGGCCAGAGCAGCCGGCCGTTCGTGAAGCGGGTGAGCTGCCGCGGCTCGCCGCCGCTCGCCGCGCGCGCCCAGAGGTTCTCGCTTCCGGAGCGATCGCTCATGAAGTAGATCGTCGCACCGTCGGGCGACCACATCGGCCAGCCGCTCTTCGCGCCGCCCGTCGTGACGGGCTCGTAGCGCGGTGAGGCCGCCGAACCGGGAGCGACGTCGTGCACGAGCCAGATCTCGCTCTCGTCGAGGTGGCTGTGACCGTTGCGCCACCATTGCGCGAACGGCATTCCGCGCGCGGTGATGGCGATCGTCGCGCCGTCGGGCGCGGGAGCGCTCCAGTACTCGGTAGCGTAACGGTCGCCGGCGACGATCATCGGCGTGCCGCCCGTAATGCGCACGCGGTAGACGTCGCTCATGCCGGCGATGTCGTGGCTCGTCGAGGAGAAGTAGAGCCACTTTCCGTCGCGCGACCAGCCGTCGAGCTGGTCGTTGCCGTCGTCCCAGGTGATTCGCTTGGTGTCGCCCGTCGCCAGCGTCAGGACGTAGATGTCGCCGTTCCCGGTGCGGTTGGAGACGAAGGCAAGCTGCGATCCGTCGGGAGAATAGACCGGCCGGCTCTCCGTCGCCGGATGCGACACGAGCAGTCGTGCCTCACCGCCGCCGTACGGCACCGTCCAGATGTCGCCACCGGAGACGAATGCGATCTCGCGGTGATCCGGCGAGAGGCTCGGCTCGGCGAGGGCGGGAGTGGCAGGCGCCAGCGCCACCTCGTGGAGAACGTGCGGCGGGATGACGAAGAACGCCGCAACGACGGGGAGCGCGGCGCGGAAGGGAAGGGACGAGATGCGCATCGAGACGAGTCGGCAGGTGAGCGACCAAGATGTCACCAGAGTCCGCGGACCGCGAGACTGCGAACACTGGTGTCAGCTCGCGCGGGGTGGCACGCGACTACGCAAAGACTTCCAGCGCCAGCTCCACCTTCCCGAACGGCGCCGACACCTGCACGCCCTGCACCTCGCCCTGCACCCGCTCCAGCATCTCGCGAGCGATGGCGATTCCCTCGGCGACCGCGTGCTCCTTGGACTTCTCGCCGGCGCGGCGCATCCGCGTGATGACCGCCTCCGGCACACTGACCCCCGGCACCTCGTTCGCCAGGAACTCGGCATTGCGCACGCTGACGAGTGGCCAGATGCCAGCGACGATCGGTACGCGCGCGCCGTCGGTGCGACGCAGGAAGTTCTCGAGCTGGGTCGCGTCGAACACGGGCTGGGTGACGGCGAACTCGGCTCCCGCCTCCACCTTCCACGCAAAGCGACGGAGCTCGTGCTCGATGTCGATCGGAGCGGGGTTCACCCCGACGCCGATCACGAACTTCGTCGGCTCGCCGATGGCGTTGTCACCCGGATCGCGGCCGTGATTGAGGTTGCTCACGAGGTTCGTGAGCCCGATGGAGTCGATGTCGAACACCGCCGTGGCGCTCGGATATGGCCCCATCTTCGGCGGATCGCCGGTGATGAGCAGCAGGTTGCGAAGACCGACGGCCGAGGCGCCCAGCAGATCGCTCAGCATGCCGAGCAGGTTGCGATCGCGACAGGCGTAGTGGGTGACCGTCTCGATCCCCACTTGCTGCTCGATGAGCAGCGACGTGAGCAGCGCACCCATGCGGCTCTGTGCGCGCGGGCCGTCGGGGACGTTCACCGCATCCACGCCTGCGTCCCTGAGGCGCGCAACGTCGGCGATCATGCGCGACGCATCC
>Ga0157369_10008022_pt1 | contig 12122 bp, 6 predicted proteins | sample C25metaG_FD_113461 | JGI IMG/M metagenome (GOLD analysis project Ga0157369, IMG submission 113461) | Corn rhizosphere microbial communities from Kellogg Biological Station, Michigan, USA - C2-5 metaG | ecosystem: Host-associated > Plants > Roots > Rhizosphere > Soil | place: USA: Michigan...
ACCGATGGGCGACCCCTGCCGGAAGACCCGAATCCTACCTGGAATGGCTACTCTACCGCCAAGTGGGATGGAGACACCCTGGTAATCCAAACCATCGGTTTCCGTGACGATCTGTGGCTGGACTCTAACGGCAACCCTCTCACCAACGCCGGCAAGACAACGGAAAAGATTCGGCGCCCGAATTTCGGAACGCTGCAAATCGAAATCACCATCGACGATCCCAAGTCCTATACTGAGCCCTGGACCGTGACGTTCAATCAGCCTATCGTGCTGGATAGCGAGCTGCTGGACTATTACTGCTTGGAGAACGAGAAGGACGCCGCCCACATGGTGACGAAGTAAGAATTCGCAAGGTGTTCCAGTTTGAGACTTCCCTAACATGAAAATAAAATTTCTCCTTTCCACCCTGGCTATCGCCTCAGTTGCCATGGCGCAGCCGAAGCTCCAATTGAAGGTGCATCACGGGGCCGGCGTTAACGGATATGACGTGAACTCAACGATGATCTCCGGCGAAAAGGACATGCTGGTTATCGATCCCCAGTTCAGTCTGAGTGAAGCTCATCGTTTGGCCGCGGAGATTCTGGAGTCCAAGAAGAACCTGGTGACCATTTACATCACCCACCCGCATCCCGACCATTTGTTTGGCCTCGCGGTGCTGCATCAGGCGTTTCCGTCCGCTAAGATTGTCGCGCTGCCGGCAACGGTCAACGCCGCCAAGACGGGCTGGCCCGCCCGGCAGAAGTTCTGGTTCCCCACCTACGGCAACAATATCCCGGGGCCCGATCCGGTATTGCCGGAGGAACTGACTACTCCCGTACTAACACTCGAAGGGGAGAACTTCCCCATTACCGGTGGAGTGCAAGGGGCAGACGGACCAGGGAACAGCTTCGTTTATATTCCGTCTCTTAAAGTGGTGGTGACGGGGGATATAATGTTCGACCACGTCTACTTTGGTGTTCCCAAGGACCAAGCTCGCGAAAATTGGCTGAAGACCACCGAGCAGATCGTCGCGTTGAATCCAGCCATCATTGTCCCTGTCACGAGGGACCCGGTGCGACGCGTGATTTGGGGACACTCGCATTCATGAAGAAGTACATCGCGGATTGGGATGCGAACGTGGCCGCTTCGCACGATCCCGCGGAAATGCGCGCCAAGGTTTTAAAGCAGTATCCCGGCTTGGGCATGGAATTCACCCTCAACGACCGGGTCGCGACGTACTTCCCGGCCGCCACCAAAGGCAAGTGAGCGGCGCCGGCCGGTAAACCCGTCCGCTCCATCCCTCGTTATAATCTCTCTCGAATGGGTGCAGATTCATCATTGGGAGCATGGTGACGGGGAAGCCGTTTGGCCAGGCGCCATTTCAGGCAAACGTCGAGCTGCTGCGACTGTTCCTGACGCATCGAGAACATATCGTCGAGAGCATAGAGGCCGTTCTAAACGCCCAGCGAAAGCCGGTCCAGTACCTGCAGGACCAGCGTCTTTTGTCCCGCCATTTTGAGGACTGCTTCTTTGCAGGCGCTGCGGTCACCGCCGGCCAAAAACCTGTCCACACTCATCTGAGAGGCCAACTGGAAGAAGCGCATTGGGCCGCGGGATTCAGGCCTCGCCAGGTTCAGGGTCTGCATAACGACCTGATTCATCCGGCGGAGATGATGATCCGCGGTTTTTATTGCTGGCAGCAGACGCGGTGGCCCGGTCGCAACGGCCGTATGCACTACGCGCATACGCTGTTCAACTTATATGTAATCCGGTGGCTTCAGTTTCTGAGCATGCGGATCTGGGACGAGGACCCAAGCAGCGCGGCCAGGCGGCTCGCGGAACTTCAAGCCGTGCTCGATGATCTCTGGAGAAGCTCACCCGCGGATCAACCCGTGATCGTGCGCGATGCGCGCTGGCTGATTCCCTTGGCGCAGAGCCTTATTACCGATGAGTTGGCGCCATATTTCGAGGTCGCCCGGCTGGTCACAGAGACTCTTCCGGAAGCGGACGTGCTCGAAATCCAGAGGGCCCATATTCGCATGCTTGGCGGGCATCTGACCTCACAGATTCGTTATTACTGCACCCGTCACAACCAGAATGGGGAAGGCGTGCCTGGCTTGTCTTTGAACGAGCCTAGGGTCGTTCTTCGCACGCGCACCTCCAATGCGCTCGATTTCGCACTGCTGGCCCAAGGTCTCGTGGGGCTGCTCAAAGCCTATGATCGTGCATTGCAGAGCGGTGATGAGCGAATGCGGCTCGACATGGCAGGAGCCATCCTTCAGGGCATATCGGCCGATCCCGAGCTGTTTCTGAATCGCCTCGACCTGTTGAGCGCTTACAGCATGATCGAACACGTTTTCATCGCCATGGATCACGCGGGCCATGTCGTTTATTCGATTTCGGGCCAGCGGCATGTGACGCTGCTAGAAGAGTACGGTGCACTCATTCACCGATTGATGGAGCCGTTGCGTGACGATTTCCCGCGTTTCAGGCCGGCTGACGGAGGCTGTTCTCCCTACGGAATTATATTCGGACTGCCCTCCCATCTGATCGAGCACATGGCGCTCAAGGCGATGCAGCACGATGCAGAAACGCGATTCAGCCTGGAGGAAGTCTTTGACGACGATGTGGACACCGGCGCTGCAAAGCTCGCCTGGGTGAACGGCTGGCGGAAATTGCCCCACATCGACCGCCAAGCACAACGGTTCTACGACTACCCGCAACAGTTCGCCCAAGACGTTTACGACCGCATCGAGACCGAGCTGGCCGCAAAACGGCGCGACGGTTCCAGAACCGGGCACCTGTACATCGTTTCCGGGGACGATATTCCGGAATTGCCGGCCCGATACATCGCCTCTTCGGACAAGCAGATTGTGGCGGCGAACAAGGCTGAGCCATATGACCGGGCGCAACTGCTGGCGGGGCGGCGGGAAGGGCATTTTCTCGTCAGTTACGAAACGCCGGGCGGATGGATCGCCCTCAAGAAGGACCTGCTCACTGAGGTTCTTGGCGCGGGTCGCGATGCCAGGATGGTCGGGTTGCCGCTCGATGCGGCTCAGGCGTTGCGGCTCATGTGCATCAATCTGGCGATATCGAAGAACGTGGCCGATCAGCCGAGCGTGCCGCCATCGATCGAGAATGCAGGATAGGACTCGTTGGGCTACTTCCCGTCCACCGAGAATGCCAGGAGTACATTGCCAGGCATTCCGCCGAACTGGTTGTACCCTGAATGGACAAAGACGAGGCCGCCGGCCACGGCTGCTCCCGTGGCATCGATGGATCCGCCGCGTCCCGGTTTGCCATTGACGGTCGGGAACTCACGGGCCGTATTGAAGTCCCAGATCACTCTGCCGTCGGTGGTGGAATAGGCGCGCATGTGGCCGTCGAGGCTACCTGAAAAAATCGCGCCTGGGATAGCGGTAACGGCCGCGGATTGCGCGGGCGAACAGATGGCCTGGGTGGCCGGGCATGTCGCCGGCCTGGCGCTCCAGACGATAGCGCCCGACCTCAAGTCAATTGCATGAAGACCCCCGCCTTTTTTAGGATCGGGCACGATGCGTCTTCCGCCTGGAGCCTTGGGGTCCGTAACCGTATGCAGCACGACATCGGAAATCGCTACATAGATGCGCCGGCTATCGGCGGCCGATCCCCATTGGCTGCCTCCCAGCAGGCCGCCTGCCCCCACGCGGGTTTGCCACAGAATTTTGCCCTCTGCATCAGGATCGATCGCATGCACCATGCCGGATTTCTGCGCGATCACCAGCGCGCGCTTACCGCCGCCTGGCTGGGCGCCGCTCAGTTCAACAAGAATGGGGGGCTGCCCGAAATCGAAGTCGGGACCGTTCTTGTCGGGACAGTTTGCGGGCTGCCGGCTAGAGCAGGCGCCGTTATAGGCATCGCCCTGCATGAGCTGCCGCGACCACAGCAGCTTTCCCGTCTTCAGATCGAAGGCAAGCACAGCATCGCTGGTATCAGTGACCGGGTGCGAGTAATTGTCGCCCGTGGCCACATAGAGCGCCCCCTTTCGTTCATCGATGGTGGGCGTGGACCAGATCGCTACGCCGGAGGGGCCCAGCTGCTTCCCGCTCGCCGTCGCCTTCGCTGCTTCACCAATCGTAAAGCTTTCCCAGATTATGCGGCCAGTCGCGGCGTCAAGCGCGACAACACTGCCGCGAAAGGAACAACACGCCGCGTTGGGATCCACCACGAGCGATTCTTCGATGGAGGAGAAACCCTGGTAGATCACGCCCTTGTAAAACTGGGGCGTAGCGGTGGATTCCGCCAGCTGATGTTCCACGGGCCGCGTTTTCCATAACAACTCGCCCGAAGCCGCATTCAAGGCATACATCACCGCACTGCGATCCCCGAAAAAGACCGCGGGAACGCCATTGGCGTTCCCGACGGCGATGCCGGATCGTACACCCGCCGTCGCCTTGAAGGACCAGTAAATGCACCCGCTGTTTATGTCAATGGCATACACGTCCCCCGCGAGCGTGCCGGTAAACACGCGGTTGCCGGCCACCGCGGGCTGGCCGCGCGCCATGGTCACCGCCCCAAGATTGAACGCCCATTTGAGCTTGAGCCTAGGGACGTCCGCTGCGGGAAGCCCGGCAGCTTTCGCGTTCTGATAGCGCGAATTGGTAACGCTCGGGGACCATCCTCCCCACGCGCCGCGCGACGTAATCGAGTCCGCTGTTAGCGAAGTGTTCCCGGTGCAGCTCTTTTCAAAGGCAGGCTTTGCGCCCTCGTTACCGGTAGGCCCAATGTAGACGACGAGGGATATCATTTCCTGCGTGGACAGCCCTTGCGTCTGCGATTTCATCGCGCCGTTCGTGAGAGCCCCATAAATCGCTTCACCGGTCATCTGTTTGATCGCGCCGAAGGATGGGACCCGCCCCTGAGGCGAATCGTGACACGACGCGCAGCGTTCCTTATACAGCGCCGCTCCGTCCTGTGCTTGCGAAACTCCGGCGATGATGAAAATGAGTAGGTAGGCGCACCGCATAGTAGGCAGGGCACCCTTCCCCCTGACCTTTTTTTAGGATATCCTCTAGCGGATGAAGTCACCTGCTCGGGGCAGGGGATCTGGGGTCAGTCCAAAAAATGCGGCCGCTGGGGACGGCCCGCAAGGGTTCCAGCCGCTTTGGCTTCCTGCTCTCCTCACGCTTGTTTTCGCTGCTTTTACCTTGCTGCCGCGTGTAAACACGAATCCCCATCTGACGAATTCGTTCTTGGGAGCCGCCGGCTTGTTCTTGGCTGGACTCTGCATTCTCTGGTGGAGCGTTGCCCGGAGCGGGCGAACCTTGACCTACGAATTCGTTCCCCGGCGGGTGCATTGGGTTCAGATGATCATGCACTCCTCCGTCTACGCCTATTGGGGCTGGTATTGGCGTGAGGTCTACCACGAAATTCCGCTGATCATCGCCCAGGTGGTCTTTCTATACGTTTTGGACATGTTGGTCTGCTGGTCGCGGCGAGACAAGTGGATTCTTGGCTTTGGTCAGATTCCTATTATCTTCAGCATGAATCTGTTCCTGTGGTTTCGCGACGACTGGTTCTACCTGCAGTTCGTCATGGTCGCGATTATCGTGTTCGGCAAGGAATTCCTGCGATGGAAACGCGACGGCCAGAGTACTCACATCTTCAATCCCTCCGCTTTTGCCCTTTTCCTGACGTCTATTGTCTTGATCGCAACTCACACCACGCCGATCACTTGGGGCACTGAGATTTCGACGACTTTCAACTATCCACAGCATATCTACATGGAAATTTTCCTGCTCGGGCTAATCGTGCAGGGCCTGTTCTCGGTGACTCTGGTCACCTTGTCCGGGGCGGCCATGCTTTATGTGCTCAACGTGGCCTACACCAGCTCCACTGGCATGTACCAGTTCATCGATTTCAACATCCATCCGGCGGTTTTCCTGGGGCTGCATCTCCTAGTGACCGATCCGGCCACCTCTCCGCGCAAGAATTTCGGGAAGGTGATCTTCGGAGCGGCGTACGGCGCCGGCGTATTCGTTTTGGTTGGATGGCTGGGCAGCTTGGCGTTTTACGACAAGCTCCTATGCGTCCCGGCGCTTAATCTGACGGTCCGGGCTTTGGACCGCGTGAGCGTTGCTCTGAGCGCCTGGCTAGCCCGGCAAAAATGGGTTGGCGGGGGGATATTCCGGCCATTGCGGGCGCTTTCGGCGTGGACTCCGCAACATGCGAATTTTGGCTTCATGGCGATCTGGGCGGCTCTATTCGGCTTCATGTTTGCTACCGGCTTTATCGGCGGGAAGCACCCAGGGAGCGATCCCGCCGTCTGGGAAAAAGCTTGCTCGGCGGGAAGCGAGAAAGGCTGCCGGGTCCTGGCCCAAACTCTCGATGTACAGTGCCAGCACAACACCGCTAACGGTTGTTTCGCGCTGGGCGTGCTGCTAAGCGGCGGCAAGGGGCTTCCCCGCGATCCGATCGGTGCGGGGCGGAGTTTCAAGCAAGCCTGCGATCTCGGGCTTGAGAGTGCTTGCAGCAGTCTTTTGAATATGGTGGCAACCGATGGAGACGGCCTATTGCTCGAATCCTGTCGCCGTGGAGACGGGAGGAGTTGTTACATGCTGGGGTCGCTTTATTATGGGGGTCAAGGAGTCAGCCGTAATCTCGAGTATTCGGCAACTCTCTTCGAGCAAAGCTGTACGGCCGGATTTACTCGCGGGTGTGGACAGCTCGGGGAAAGCTATCTTTTCGGAGAGGGCGTCCCCAAGGACATGGACAGGGCCAGGCAGATTCTCGAAAAAGCCTGCGCGTCGGGCTATGGGCCAGGATGCTTCAACGTTGGCGTTATGCACCGGCAGGGAATCGCGACGCCGAAAGATGAACCCCTTGCCCAGGCTCGTTTCCGCCGGGGATGCGATCTCGGCAATGGGCAGGCGTGCGAGGCCTTGAGGCTGAGATCCTCTTCCAAGCAACCCTAAGACGCCTTCAAAGCCGCGCGCCGAAACTCCGCAGCAACTTTAACGCTGGAGTCGTAATTATGGTTGTTACCAAAGCCATGATCACCATCACCGAGAACAGAGCGGGCGATAGGAGTCCAAGGTCTAGGCCCACGTTCAAAACGATCAGTTCCACCAGGCCTCTTGTGTTTAGCAGACAACCGAGAGCCAGGGAGTTTCGTACATTGAACCCCGTGATTCTGGCTCCTATGAACGCCCCGCCGACCTTTCCTGCAATCGCAGTCGCGATCACGAGTGCGGTGAGCCCAAGATTGGCCCCTAGCGCGCCGACGTTAGTGCGCAAGCCGGTGTAACTAAAAAATAGAGGGATCAGCAACGTTGTGGCGAGCGGTTCAATCTTAGCCGTACCATCCTCCATGTTGGCACCACCACGCGGCCAGATGACGCCCGCAAGGAAAGCCCCGAACAACGCGTGGAATCCGGCAAGTTCGGTGATCGCGCTCGATAGAAACGCGAAGATGAGCATGAAGGAAAGTTCCTTGGCAATGGAAAGGCGGCCTGTAAACCATCTCAGGGCAGGGCGAATGATCGCGAACATGCCCAAAATGTAGGCCAGCAGAATCACAAACGGACCCAGCGCCGACACTTCGCCGGACCGGGAGATCGCTACGATCCATGCCAGGATAGACCACGCCAGCGCATCATTCAAGGCTGCGCACGCGATCGCGACGTGACCCAGTTTTGTCGTGCTCAGTTTCTGATCGGCGAGAATTCGCGCGAGCACCGGAAACGCCGTGATGCTCATGGAGATAGCGATGAGCAGCGTGAACGGCAGCATCGGCGATGACGGGGCAAGGATGTGCAGGGGACGCGCCAGCGCCAGCCCCAGGACAAATGGGATGGCGATGCTGAGCACGCCCGCTAAACCCGCCACCCGCCGGAGCGCGTAGACCTCGGTCAGATCCAAATGAAGTCCGACCATGAACATGAACAGAACCAGGCCGATCTGGCTTAGCTCATTAAGCGCCGGCAGGCTCGCCGCGGGAAAAAGCCACGCATACCACGCTGGTGCGATCCATCCAAAGAAAGAAGGCCCCAGCAGCAGGCCCGCCACGATTTCCCCAATCACTGCCGGCTGTCCCAAACGGCTGGCGATCCCATGGAGCAAACGACATACTGCAAGGATGACCGCGGTTTGAAACAGTAGTAGAACGAGAGTCACTCTAATGAATCTAACAGGGCACGTGGATTATTTCGTGTTCGGCCGGTACAAAAAAAAACGCCGGCGACCTGAGTCGCCGGCGTTTTTTGGTCTTAAAGCAGGTTAGGTCAGAAGCTAAAGCGGATAACGGCTTGACCGCTGCGTGGCTGAGCGCCGATTCCTCCGTTGAGAGTGGCAACACTCCCGAAGCCGGTGTTGTTGATATTGGCACCGACATAGGAGGTGGTCGCGATTGCGACGTTGGGATTAGCTACGGACGGCATCGGCAGGAAGGTGCGGTTGAAGATGTTCTGGAATTCCGCCCTCACCTGCAGGTTGTACCTGCCTTCATTGCCGATCCGGAAGTTTCGAGCGAAGCTCATCGATTCAGCCGGCTGCCGCTGCCAGCGGTAGTCGTTGTAGAATGGCGCGCTGGTGGTCCAAGTTCCGGCAGGGGCATCGGTCCAGGCCGCGGGGTTGAGAACCCGGTCGGTCTGCGGGTTGAAGCACTTGCAATTGGGGTCACTGATCAGGAATAGCGGCTGTCCAGTGCGATTCCAGTAGTTTGTACCGCTGTTGCCGAATGCCGTGGTGCCTCTTCCCAGCTGGTTCGTTAGGAAGTTCACTGACGTTGGGTCTCCAATCGGAGCGCCGCTTTGGTAGCGGAGAACCGCGCCGAGCTGCCAGTCACGCGTCAAGTGAGACACTGCGTTTAGTGCGCGGCTCGAAGCTTGGAACTTCGGCGTTGTGTATGAGAAGGTGATTACCAGCGCCAGAGGTCTAACGTACTGGTTCAGCTGCTTGTTGTTGTTGAAATTGTAGATGTCCGTGGTCACGGCCTGCTGGGTGAGGAAGAACGTACTGTCGGAGGCCGATCCGATGACATTGCCTTTGGCCCAAGTGAAGTTGCCGTCTGCCTGGAAGCCGTGTGAATACCGCTTGGTGACCTTCACTTGCATCGAGTCGTACCAAGTCTTACCCATGGGTGGCCCAAGCCAGGGGCTCACGCCGCCCCACTGCGGCGCTTGACGGAGAGCCTGGATCAATTGCTGGCTCGCTGGGAAGCCTTTGTAAACCGACGGGACTGTGAGTTGGCCGTTCACCAGGACAGTCTGGAATTGCGGGAAGCGATTCTGAACCGCGGTGCTGCTGATCTGCTGGGTGAGCAGCCCCCGGTCGGTGGCATTGTTCATGTCGATGCCGAACGCCGACTTCAGGAGATCCGGCGTCAACGCATTCGATGCGATTTGATTCATGTTGGGGGCCGGGAAATACGCTCCGCGGTTTCCTACGTAGCTCACTTCGAAGACCAAGCTCCTGCTCAATTCGCGCTGAATGCCAATGCTCCAGGTGAAGACTCGCCCGGGGCGATTGTGCTGATCGATGAAAATGGCGGGGGTCGTCGGAGCCCCAATGCCGTTGTTATAGATGGGATATTTGTCCTGGTTGAGATTCGGCCAAATCACCGGAGCGTTGCCGAACGGATTACCCACCGCATAGGCGTTTCCGCCCTGCAGGCCGTTCTGAGCCGGGTTCGTGGTGTTCTGAAGCGGGCTGATGCCGTAGCCGTTCGGATTGATCTGGTAGTAGTCAGCCGCGCTGTACAAAACGCCGTTCGGCGCTTCGGCGACATCGTACTGAACACCGCCGCCACCGCGAATTACTGTCTTGGTATTGAGCTGGTATGCTCCACCGAGGCGCGGGCCGAAAGCGAACGGGTAGTTATGCGAGAACTGGCAGTTGCAAGTCGCTCCATAGAGCACCGCGCCGTTCCTGCCCAGGAGCTTGTCCGGCGTGGTGAAGGACGCGTTCTGCATGCGCCCGTACTGTTCGGTCATATACCCCTGGTAATCGTAGCGTAGGCCGTAATCCAGGGTGAATTTCCGGGTCACCTTCCAGCTGTCTTGCACATAAAAGCCCAACGAATGATAGCCGAGCTTGGCATCGGTGGGTTGGTTGAGCGCCAATGTATTGGGTAGGCCGGTCAGGAAGCTAGCGTAGTTGAAACCGGTCGGGTTCGATACGTTGACGGCTACTGTATCTTGCCAGGGGTCGGCGGTCTGGTTGCCGGAAAAAGTGAAGTTTCCGTTCGCGCGCCAGCTGCTCGGGACCGGATAGCCTTCCGCGGTAAACTCGCCGCCCGCCTTGTACGTATGGTTGCCGCGTACCCACGTCAAATTCGCGTTCGCAGTTGGCTTCTCTTCGTAAGCAACCGCGCTAAAGGTGGCGCCGACCGCGCCGCTGGGGCCAAACGGGCCAACTGGGCCGCCCCAACCGCCCTGCGAACCGGACATGCCGCCGATATCGGGGAAGATCTGGTTGGCATAATAACCCTTCAAGCCGATTGTGTTCTGATCGAACGGCACCGCGACGTGCGGCTGCCTGGTCTGAAAATATCCAATTCCTACGTGAAGAAGAAGTGTGGGCCGTAGGGTCTGGTCATAGTTCAACCGGGTGGTGTGGTTCGTGTTGTCGGTGTCCGCGCCTCCAAGAACCCTGGGGAGGCCGTTCTCGAACGGGGAGAAGTTCTTGTTGTGGCCATAATAGCCGGAGATCTTGATCGTCGAGCTGACGTTATGGTCTAACTTGAGCGAAAAGTTCGTAGTGTGGGTGAAGGTGGTGTAGCTAGGAATAACGTAATTGTTAATATCGCCCGGCAAATTCGCCGCGGGCAGCAACTTTTGTACCGCGAGGGAAACCGGATCCATGGAAGTTGCCGGCATCCTATTGTTTGGATAGGGCGAGCGAACCTGCTGGCCATTGACCAGATGGGTGCTGTAGGGGTCGAAGATCTGGCCTTGCACCAGCCTATTGTTGTCCGGGTCGACAGCCGGTGCGCCAGCTATCGTTATGGGATTAAATGGGCTACATGTTCCGCCCGTACCATCCAGCCCCCCGCCGGAGTAGGAGCTGCACAGAGCTGTGCTGAAGTCGCCATTGCGGTAAGCCGTGGTCGGAACCGTGATCAGCCCGCTGGGTCCGCCGGCAACAAAGTTGGTGTTGCGGTATTGCTCAAAGTTGAAGAAGAAGAAGGTCTTGTCCGTGCCGTTATACAATTTAGGGATTCGAATCGGGCCGCCGAACGTGCCCCCAAAGTCGCTGCGGCGTACGCGGTTGCGAATATGCTGCCTTGTATCGGTGCTGGTGCAATATTGTCCGTCCGCGAAGCAGCGGTCCGTAAACGGCAGACCGGCATTCATGGCTTCGTTCACGATGTAATCGTAGGCGCTACCGTGGAAAGTGTTCGTGCCGGACCGCATCGTGTAGTTGAAGTATCCGCCGGCAGCCTGTCCGTACTCCGCCGAGAAGTTGCTGGTTTGAACTGCCATTTCCTGAATGGCTTCCACGCCAGCCTGGCTGTTCTGTTGGGCGATCTTCCAGATGTTGCCGGTCGCGTCTTGCCCTTCGACGCGAATGCTTTGGCTATTGGCGGGCATACCGTTCACGACGACTGCGGTTTCGTTCTGGAACGACGTGCCGGGGAGAAGGACAATCTGCTGCAGGGGATTACGGGTACCCGTTCCTCCAGCGTTGCCAATCGTAAAAAGTGGCAAATTGTTAACGTCCTTGGTATTCAGCTGGTGGGCCATTTCGCCGCTTTCGGTCTTGAGCAGCGGCGTCTGTTCGTTTACCGTGATCGTCTCGGTGTTTGCGCCCAACTCGAGCACCACGTCAAGACGTGTGCCAGTCGCGGTCTGGACAACCAGGTTCGAACGAACGTACTTCTTGAAGCCTGAGGCTTGCGCCGTCAGTTCATAATTGCCGGCCGGGACCGGGACAACGTAATTTCCGGTGCTAGACGCGCCGCTTTCAAACACCGCGCCGGTTTCGATATTCTTGACGCTGATGGCCACATTCGGAACAGCTGCGCCTGACGGATCGTTGACCGTGCCGGTGATGGACCCGCTCTGGCCGTATGCGGCAAGCGCCACGAAAAGAAGGCAAGCAAGCACTGTCAGGCAGCGCATCGCGAGTCCCGGGCGAGATACCTCATTTACTCTTACTTCTCG
>Ga0157369_10008024_pt1 | contig 12121 bp, 13 predicted proteins | sample C25metaG_FD_113461 | JGI IMG/M metagenome (GOLD analysis project Ga0157369, IMG submission 113461) | Corn rhizosphere microbial communities from Kellogg Biological Station, Michigan, USA - C2-5 metaG | ecosystem: Host-associated > Plants > Roots > Rhizosphere > Soil | place: USA: Michigan...
ATTGGGCGCGATCTCGAGACGACCATGACGCGCGTCACAGAATGTTGCGGCGCGATCTTGTTCAGCGAATGGAGTCGAATGGAGAAGCGAGTTGAGTGACGGCCAAGGAAACGACCAGGGAAACGGCCAAGGAAGGTTCGCCTGGTACGAGCTCCTGACCACGAACGCAGCCGCAGCACGCGCGTTTTACGCCCACGTGGTCGGATGGGAGGCGCAGGATGCTTCCACGGCGGCGTTCCCCTATGCTGTGTTCAGCGCCGGGAAGACCGAGGTCGGCGGACTGATGGAGCTTCCACCGGATGCGCGCCGAATGGGCGCGACGCCCCGCTGGGTCGGCTATATCGCCGTCAGCGACATTGATGGAACAGTCGGGCGGCTCAGGGAGCTTGGCGGCGCGATCTTCGTACCGCCGACCGACAGCAATATCGGCCGGGTATCCATCGTCGCTGACCCGCAGACGGCGACCTTCGGCGTGGTTGGCGGGCTGAAACGCGGCACGCCGCGTACGGACCTGGCAAATCAGCCCGGGTGGGTGGGCTGGCAGGAGCTCTTTGCGGCAGACGGAAAAAAGGCATTTGCTTTCTACAGCGAATTGTTCGGCTGGCAGCTTGGGGCACACGAAGACAATCCGCTGGATTCCTATCAACTGCTTTCTACCGGCGGCCATACCTTCGGCGGCATGTTCACCAAGCTGCCGCGGGTTCCTCTCCCGTTCTGGTTATATTATTTCGAGGTCGCCGACATCGCACTTGCCGTGGAACGCGTGAGGGACGGCGGCGGCCGGGTGGTTCAGGGCCCGATGGAGTTAAAGGGTGGAATCTGGATTGCGCGCTGCATCGATCCCCAGGGCGCGATGTTTTCGCTGCAGGGCAAGACCAGCAAGACCGGCATCGAGCCTGCTTCGACCAGAGAACTGGACTGGGCCGCCGAATGGGGCGGCTTTGCCTCGCGCGGCAAGGTGGTCGCCACATCCGACATCAAGACCAACGTCAAATCCAAACGCTGACGAGGGCGCGGGCGGCTACTCCGCGGGCGCAACCGGTGCCGGCGCAGGCGGCTTCGGTGCCTTGGAAGCCGGCTTGTCCTGCCGTTTCGACCAGGAGATATAGTAGGCGACCGTCGTCATGATCATGATTCCGGCGAGGCTGACCAGGATCTGCGCGAGCACTGAGCCGGAGCTCAGCGTCAGCGTGAAATGCGCGACAAAGGACAGGAACACGCCGACGCAGAACACGGCGAGTGATTGCTGGCCGCAGACGATGGCGGGATCAAAGCCCTTCCACTCCAGTGCCGGCCAGTCCTTCGGAATGAAGCGCACCACCAGCATCGCGATCACGATGAAATGGATGAAGCGATAGGGCGCCATGAAGGTCTTGTCGTTCGGATTGAAAGCCGAATACAGCCAGTCCGGCAACATGGCGCCGAAGTCGGCAAACCGTCCGGCAAAGGTCATGACCAGCGCGAAGATCAGGTAGGCGACGCCGAGATAGAGTGCAGCCTTTGAATTGACGATCCAGGCTGCCTTCCTGGCGCCGCCCAGCGCGCACCACGAACCGAACACGAACAGCACCTGCCAGCAATAGGGATCGAAATACCAGGCGCCGGCGGGATAGGCGGAAAAGTTCCAGCCGAAATGGCGCGCCAGCAGCCACAGGATAATCGAGGCCAGCATGGTGAGGTCCGGCTGGCGCAGCATCAGCCAAAGCACCGGCGGAAAGAATCCCATCAGCACGATGTAGAGCGGCAGCACGTCCAGGTTGACGGGTTTGAATTTGAGCAGAAGCCCCTGGCCCAAGGTCTGGGTCGCGTGATCGACGAGGCCTGCGACGTTGAACTCGTTGATGATCTCGGAGTCGCCGAAGCGCTGGGCGAGAAAGCTGATCGAGACGATATAGATCACGAACAGGATGATGTGGGCGACATAGAGCTGCCAGACGCGCTTGAACAGGCGCGTGGCGCCGACGATGAAGCCGCGGTCGATCATCATCCGCGCATAGACGAAGGAGGCCGTGTAGCCCGAAATGAACACGAAGAGGTCGGCGGCGTCGGAAAAACCGTAGTTCCGGGTCGTGACCCAGTTCACGATATTATCAGGGATGTGGTCCAGGAAGATCGCCCAGTTCGCGATCCCGCGAAACAGGTCGAGCCGGAGATCGCGTCCTTTTTCGGGAAGGGTTGCGTTGATTTTCATGAGCGCCGTTTCGGAATGATGCTTTCGTGTGAGATCGCGAGGCCGGGGGCTCCTCCGCCCGGATTGTCACAGCGCAGCAATGAGATTGTCACAGCGCAGCATAGTGACTATACCGGTCGGCAACAGCTACATTCAGGACAGGAATCAATGCGCTTGGGCTACTGAATCCTATCTTGGACGTTTCCGCCAAGGGCATCAATATCGCATTTCTCAGAGGACCCCGCCATCCATGACCGTTCGCATTTTTAAACCTGCCAAAAACGCGATGCAATCGGGCAGGGCACAGACGAGGGAATGGCGTCTCGAATACGAGCCGGAGCAGCCACGCGCGATCGAGCCGCTGATGGGCTGGACCTCTTCGGGCGATATGAAACAACAGATCACGCTTCATTTCGACAGCAAGGAAGAGGCGGTGGCCTATTGCGAGCGCAAGGGCATTCCCTACCAGGTGATCGAGCCGAAACAGTCGGCGCGTCGCCAGGTGGCCTATGCCGACAATTTCGCCTTTCGTCGCGGCGAACCCTGGACCCACTGAAGCGCACTTCCCGTCCTGGCCGAAAGCCGAACGAGAGGGTTGCCTAAGGCGGCGTTGCGGTGACACCATGCCGCCGTCGCGAAAGTTGCGGCGCACCATAAAACGCTGAAAAATCATGCCGCTTCATTCCACCCTCGATCCGAAATCCTCCGATTTCTCGCGTAATGCGGAAGCCATGCGTGGCCTCGTTGCCGAACTGCGCGACAAGTTGAAGGAGGTTGCGGGCGGAGGCGGCAAGGCGTCGCGGGCGCGGCATACGTCTCGGGGCAAGATGCTGGCGCGCCAGCGGGTCGATCTGTTGCTCGATCCCGGCACCGCCTTTCTCGAGATGTCGCCGCTTGCCGCCCATGGCCTCTACGGCGGCGACGTGCATTCGGCGAGCATTGTCACCGGGGTGGGGCGGATTTCGGGGCGCGAATGCGTCGTCGTCGCCAACGACGCCACCATCAAGGGCGGCACCTATTACCCGATGACGGTGAAGAAGCATCTGCGCGCGCAGGACATCGCGCGGCAGAATAATCTGCCCTGCGTCTACATGGTGGATTCCGGCGGCGCGTTCCTGCCGATGCAGGACGAGATCTTTCCGGACGAGCGGCATTTCGGCCGCATCTTTTTCAATCAGGCGCAGATGTCGGCGCAAGCCATCCCCCAGATCGCGATCGTGATGGGCTCCTGCACCGCGGGCGGCGCCTACGTGCCGGCGATGTCGGACGAGAGCATCATCGTGCGCAATCAGGGCACGATCTTTCTGGGCGGCCCACCGCTGGTGAAGGCCGCGACCGGCGAGGTCGTGACGGCGGAAGAGTTGGGCGGCGCCGACGTGCATTCGCGCCAGTCCGGCGTCACCGATCACTATGCGCAGAACGATGCCCATGCAATCGGGATCGCGCGCCGCATTGTCGGAACGCTGAAGCCGCCGGTGCGGCCGATGCTGAACATGCACGAGGTGCGCGAGCCGCTCTATGCGGCCGAAGAAATCTACGGCGTTGTGCCGGCCGACGGCCGCAAGCCCTTTGACGTGCGCGACATCATCGCGCGCCTGGTGGACGGGTCGGAATTCGACGAATTCAAGAAGCTCTACGGCCAGACGCTGGTCTGCGGTTTCGCCCACATCTGGGGTTATCCGGTCGGCATTATCGCCAATAACGGTATCCTGTTCAGCGAAAGTTCGCTGAAGGGCGCGCATTTCATCGAGCTGTGCTGCCAGCGCCAGATTCCCTTGGTGTTCCTGCAGAACATCACGGGCTTCATGGTCGGCAAGAAATATGAGGCGGGCGGCATCGCGCGCGATGGCGCCAAGCTCGTGACCGCGGTTGCCACCGCCAGCGTGCCGAAATTCACGGTCGTGATCGGCGGCTCCTATGGTGCCGGCAATTACGGCATGTGCGGCCGCGCCTATAGCCCGCGTTTCCTTTGGATGTGGCCGAATGCGCGCATCTCCGTGATGGGCGGCGAGCAGGCGTCCATGGTGCTGGGCCAGGTCCGCCGCGACAACATCGAGGCCAAGGGCGAGAGCTGGGCCGTGGAGGAGGAAGAAAAATTCCGTGCGCCCATCCGTGCGCAATATGAAAGCCAGGGCAATCCGTATTATGCGACGGCGCGGCTGTGGGACGACGGCGTGATCGACCCCGCCGATACACGTCTCGTGCTCGGGCTCGGACTGTCGGCGGCGTCGAACGCGCCGATCGAGCCGACGAAATTCGGCCTGTTCAGGATGTGACGATGGACCGTTCGAAGATGTATCGGCGCTTTCGCACGCTCCTGGTCGCCAATCGCGGCGAGATCGCCTGCCGCGTGATCCGTACCGCGCGCGCCATGGGGCTGCGCACTGTCGCCGTCTATTCCGAGGCCGATCGCGGCGCGATGCATGTCAGCATGGCAGACGAAGCGGTGCTACTCGGACCTCCGCGTGCCCGCGACAGCTATCTCAACATCGAGCGGGTCATCGAAGCCGCACGGCGGACCGGCGCCGAGGCTGTCCACCCCGGTTACGGCTTCCTCTCCGAAAATGCCGAGTTCGCGGACGCATGTGCGAAGGCGGGTCTCGTCTTCGTGGGTCCTACCGCCGCGATGATGACCGCGATGGGCTCGAAGTCCGGTTCGAAAGCACTGATGGAAAAGGCCGGCGTGCCGTTGGTGCCCGGCTATCACGGCGAGGACCAGGATGATGCGATCCTTGCGAAAGCGGCTGACAAGATCGGCTTCCCGGTGCTGGTCAAGGCGTCCGCCGGCGGCGGTGGTCGCGGCATGCGCGTGGTCCGCTCGGCTGCGGAGCTGGGCGCGGCGATTACGAGTGCCAAGCGCGAGGCCAAGGCAGCGTTCGGCGACGATCGCATGCTGATCGAGAAATATGTCGACAATCCTCGCCATATCGAGGTGCAGGTGATCGGCGACAGCCACGGCAATCTGTTGTCGTTGTTCGAGCGCGAATGCACGCTGCAGCGACGGCATCAGAAGGTGATCGAGGAGGCGCCGTCGCCGACTCTCGACGCCAAACAGCGTGAGGCGGTCTGCGAGGCCGCGCGCAAGGCCGCCGGTGCGGTGAACTATGTCGGCGCCGGCACGATCGAATTCGTCTCCGACGGCAAGGACGTGTTCTTCATCGAAATGAACACGCGCCTGCAGGTCGAGCATCCCGTGACCGAACTGATCACCGGCATCGATCTCGTCGAATGGCAATTGCGCGTCGCCTTCGGCGAGAGACTGCCGTTGAAGCAGGACCAGATCAGAATGAACGGCCACGCCATCGAGGCGCGCGTGTATGCGGAAAACCCGCACAAGAATTTCATGCCCTCGGTCGGCAAGATCCGCACCTGGCGCCTGCCGGCGCAAACGGACGGCCTGCGCATCGACGCCGGCTATCGCGAGGGCGACGCCGTCTCGCCCTATTACGACGCCATGCTGGCCAAGGTGATCGCCTGGGCGCCGACGCGCGAGGCAGCGATCGACCGGCTCAACCGCGGTCTTGAGGAAACGGACATCCGCGGCGTCGTCACCAACACGCCGTTCCTGGCGGCGCTGATCACGCATCCGAAGGTGCGCGCCAACAAGATCGATACCGGTTTCATCGAGCGCGAATTGAAGGTTCTGACGCCCGCGGCTGCCGCGCCCGGCGACCTCGAATTGGCGGCCGCCGTCGCGGCGATCCTTGGCGACGATGCGAAAGCCGCGCAGCAAGAGGGCCGCTCGCCCTGGCGCACCTCTGGCTGGATGCCGGTCGGCCGGCGCGAGCGGGTGTTTGTCTTGCGGGCAGGGCAGGGCGTCGAAAAGAAGGTGATCCTGCATTACGGCAATGGTCCGTCGACACTGACAATTGACAATCGCGAAATCGTCTTCGCATCGTCGGCTTCGGAGGCGGGCGGCCATGACGTGATGCTGGATGGTACGAAGTCCCATACCGTCGCCGTGGTCGAGGGTCAGGAACTCTATCTGCGCACCCGCAACGGCCGCTTCGAGCTGCATTGGGTCGATCCGTTCGGCGGCGAGACCGAGGAGCAGGCCGGGGAGGACAAGATCGTGGCCCCCTTGCCGGGCACGGTCGTGGCGCTCCTGGCCGAAGAGGGCGCGAAGCTTGAGAAGGGCGCGGCGATCCTCACCCTCGAAGTGATGAAGATGGAGCAGACGCTGCGCGCGCCGTTCGCCGGCGTCCTCAAGAAGATCAAGTGCAAGGTCGGCGACATCGTGCAGGAAGGCGTCGAGCTCGCCGAAGTCGAGCCTGCATTGTGAGGTGAGCCATGGGCGACACCGTACGCATCATCGAAATGGGGGCGCGCGACGGGCTGCAGAACGAGAAGACGCCGGTCAGCGTTGCAAACCGTATCGCCTTCGTCGAGAATCTGCTCGGCGCGGGCTTGTGTACTATCGAGGTCGGCGCCTTCGTCTCGCCGAAGGCGATCCCGCAAATGGTCGGCTCTGACGAGGTGTTGTGCGGCGTCAATCAACTCGCCGGCGAATTCCACGTGCTGGTGCCCAACGAGAAGGGTTACGAGGCGGCGCGTGCCTGTGGGGCCAAGGTCGTGTCGGTGTTTGCGGCGGCGTCCGAAGGCTTCTCACGGGCCAATATCAATTGCTCGATTGCGGAATCGATCGAACGCTTCAAGCCTGTCATGGCGCGTGCCAAGGCGGACGGCGTGAAAGTACGCGGCTATGTCTCCTGCGTGCTCGGTTGCCCCTTTGACGGCGAGATCAAGCCGAAGGCGGTGGCGGATGTCGCGAGAACGCTGTGGGATCTCGGCTGCTACGAAATCTCGCTCGGCGACACCATCGGTGTCGGCACGCCTCTCAAGGCCAGGGAGATGCTGCGCGCGGTCGGCGCGCGTGTGCCGATGGCCAAGCTCGCCATGCATTTCCACGACACCTACGGACAGGCCTTGGCGAACCTTTATGCCGGCATGGAAGAGGGCGTCTACGTGATCGATTCCGCCGCCGGCGGGCTCGGCGGCTGCCCGTTCGCGCCGGGCGCGACCGGCAATGTCGCCACTGAAGACGTCGTCTACATGCTGGAGGGCATGGGGATCAAAACCGGCGTAGACATGCAGAAGCTTCTGGCTGCGACCAACGAGATCACAGCCCTGATCGGCCGCGCGCCTGCCAGCAGGGTGGCATCGGCGCTGAACGCGAAGAAGAGGGGAATGGCGAGCGGCGTATAGCGAATAGAAGTTGCCATTCGCCACTCACTGTTCGCTTATCTGCTCCCGTCCGGTCCCATGATCAGGTCCGGCAGCGAGGTCGAAATCTCCGGCACGAAGCAAAGTATGAGCACGGCCAGCATCATCAGCAGCACGAAGGGCAGCGTGCCCCAGATCACTTCGCTCAAGGAAATATCCGGCGCGACGTTGCGGATGACGAAGATGTTCAGGCCGACCGGCGGGTGAATGAGTCCCATCTCCATGACGATGGTCATGACGATACCGAACCAGATGATGTCGAAATTCGCCGCGCGCAGCGGCGGCAGGATGATCGGTGCGGTCATCAGGATGATCGACACCGGCGGCAGGAAGAAGCCGAGGATGACCACCATGACCAGGATCGCCGCCAGCAATTCCCAGCGCGGCAGATGCATCGCGATGATCGACTCGGCGGCCGATTGCGAGATGTGCAGATAGCTCATTACGTAGGAATAGAGCAGCGACATGCCGATGATCATCATCAGCATGGTGGACTGGCTTATGGTCGCTCTCATGATCGGCGACAGGTCGGAGGGCCGCCATACGCTGTAAATCATGGCAATCAGCACCAGCGCCAGCAGTCCGCCGAGGCCCGCGGTTTCCGACGGCGTTGCAAAGCCGCCGTACAGCGCGATCATCACGCCGGTCAAAAGCAGCACGAACGGGAGGACGCGGGGCAGGACGTTGAAGCGTTCAGCCATGGTGAATTCGTCGCGGTGCAGGATCGCGGATTTCACTCCGGTCTTTTCGTAGAGGGCGCTGGCGGCGGCATACTCTTTCCGGAAGCGGAACACGGCATAGAAGCCGAACAGCGTGACCAGCAGCAATCCGGGCCCGATGCCGGCGAGGAACAGCCGGCCGAGGGATTTTTCCGCGGCAACCGCGAACAGGATCATGGTGATCGAGGGCGGCAGCAAAATGCCGAGCGTGCCGCCGGCGGCGATGATCCCGGCAGCCAGCCCGCCGGAGTAGCCGCGCTTGCGCATTTCGGGGATGCCGGCCGAGCCGATCGCCGCGCAGGTCGCAGGCGAGGAGCCCGCCATGGCCGCAAACAGCGCGCAGGCAAACACATTGGCGACGCCAAGCCCGCCGGGAATCCGGTGCAGCCAGGCATGCAACGCCGAATAGAGATCCTTGCCAGCTCGGGACTGGCCGATCGCCACGCCTTTCAGGATGAAGAGCGGGATCGACAACAGGGTGATCGAGGCCATTTCCTCGTAGACGTTCTGCGTCACCGTATCGAGCGAGGCGTGCGGCATGTAGATGGCCATGAACACGACCGCGACCGCACCCAAGGCAAACGCGATGGGCATGCCCGAGAACATCGCGAGCAAGGTCGCGATGCCGTAACTGATGCCGATACCGAGAACCGTCATCGGCGCGCCGGACCGGTCAGGGGAACCACGATCTGCAAGATGAGCTGCACGCACAGCAGCGTCATGCCGCAGGCCATCAGCACATAGGGGATGGCGAGCGGCGGCGACCACATGGAGTTCGAGACTTGCCCATCGACCCAGGCCTCATGCGCCAGCGTCCACGACTTCCAGGCAAAGAAGGCACAGAAGGCGAAGCTTGCGAAGTCCACCAGCCACAGGCGGATGCGGTTGGCGAGCGGCGACAGCAGCCCGACAAAGGCCTCGATGCCGACATGGCCGCGCTCGCTCTGTACAAAGGCCGACGTCATGAAGGTGGCGCCAACCAGCAGGAACACCGCGGCTTCGTCCTGCCAGTAGTTGGGGCTCTTGAAGAGCGCGCGGCCGAGCACGCTGTAGCTCAGGATCACACAGGCCGCGACCAGCGCGATGCCGGCCAGCATGACCATGACGCGGTTGCAAAGATCAAGCGCGCGTGCGAGCGCCACCACAAGCGGATTGCCCGTGATGGTCGCTTTGAGTTCGCTTTGATCCGTAATCGGACCATGCATCATGCAGAGACGTCGCTCGCGAGCTTCAGCAGGTTGGCTGCGGTCGTGGTCTTAGCACCATAATCCTTCCAGGCGGTATCGCGCGCAATGTCGCGCCACTTGTTGACGGTCGCTATGTCAAGCTTGCTGACCTTGGCGCCGGCCTTCTCATAGACCTTGGCAACCTCGATATCGTCGTCCTGCGCGCCCTTCTTGCCAAAAGCCTCGAGCTCGCTGCCGACGGCAACGAGGATATCCTGGTGGTTCTTCGGCAGCTTGTCGAAGATCGCCTTCGACATCATCAGCGGCTCCAGCATGAACCAGTAGGAGGCGCCGGCGCCCGAGGTCAGCGACTTCGAGACTTCCTCCAGACGGAACGAGATCAGGCTGGTCGAGGAGGTAATGCCGGCATCGCAGGCGCCGGTTTGCATCGCGGCATAAAGCTCGTTCGACGGCACCGAGAGCACCGCAGCGCCGGCGGTCTGCAGCACCATATCCATTTCGCGTGAGCCGCCGCGGACCTTCAGGCCCTTGGCATCCTCAGGCGCGACAATCGGGCGCGAGCGGCTGGCGACGCCGCCGGCCTGCCAGACCCAGGTGAGCAGGATGATGCCCTTGTCGGCGAGGAAGTCGGTCAAGGCCTTGCCGACCGGTTCCTTCTTCCAGCGCAGGCCCTGATCGTAGGTTGCAACCAGGCCGGGCATCAGGCCGATATTCGTCTCCGGCAATTCGCCGCCGGCATAGGGCATCGGATAGAGGCTGATGTCGAGCGCGCCCTTGCGCATCGCCGAGAACTGCGCGTTGGTCTTGATCAGCGAGGAGTTCGGATAAATCTCTGCGGCGATGTCGCCCTTCGACCGCTTGGAGACCTCGGCTGCGAACACGCGGCACAGCCGGTCGCGGAAGTCACCCTTGTCGATGGTGCCGCCAGGAAATTGATGGGAGATTTTCAGGGTGGTTGCGGCTTTTGCCGTCCCGGTCCCAAGACGCAGAATGGCGGGTGCGGCGATCGCGGATGCGATGACGTGACGGCGTGTAAGCATGATACTTCCCCTAAAACGGCCTCTGGTTGGGTCTTCAAGCCGGCGTTGAGCGCATATAGCCGGTGTGCTCCGGATTATTCTCTAGTCCGATAGTTGGGTCCCGACGGAAGCGGCGAGATTGGTGCGGCGCACACCCGGCCCAATCCTGCGGGCGCGCGCGAGCGACTAACACGTTTTTCGCGGGCGAAATTGTGTCGCGCTTGCGGAAGGAAACACCGGCGAAGGTGGCGAAAATCCGGTCGTGCCGAAAATTTCGATTTTTAACCGTAACAAATTCGGTTCCGTGTCCGTTGAACAGGCGAGGCGGCATCAGTCGCTTTCAAACCAGTCTTCGAAGGAAGGGATAACCAATCATGGCCATTTGCACCCGTGTCGCGCTCGGAATTTCGGCTGCCGCCCTCTCGCTCAGCCTCGCGCTCGCGCCCGCCGCGTTCGCCCAGGACAAGATGGGCAAGGACGACGGCATGAAGAAGGACACGATGTCCAAGGACAGCATGAAGAAGAACTCGATGTCGAAAGACTCGATGTCGAAGGATTCCATGTCCAAGGACGGCATGAAGAAAGACGACAACATGATGAAGAAGAACTGACCCAGTTCGAGCGCTGATGCCGGCTTGCCCGAAAAGGCAAGCCTGCGTTGCTTCTGGTCAGTTGCCGGGAGTTGTCGGCTACTTCTTCTTGCCGCGGTCCTTGCGCGCGGCATAACGCGCGTCGCGCTTGGCCTTCTGATCGGCCTCGAGGGCAGCGGCGCGAGCCGCCTCCTCTTCCTTTTCGTGTGCGAGGCGCGCCGCTTCGGCTGCGGCGGCCTCTTCCGCGCGCCGCTTCTGCTCGGCCTTGTCGGCCTCGCGCGCCAACCTTGCCTTCTCGCGGTTGGCCGCAATCGTTTCGCGCTCGGCGCGGCGCGCCGCCACCGCCGGATCGTCCAGACCGGGCTGGGCGCGGAATTTGTTCAGGAGATTCTTCTTCGCCTGTTGTGCCGCTTTTTGCCGGTCGGTGAAGCCTGGTTCCCTAAAGCCACTCATCGCAGTGAGCCTTGTGCCTTTCGTTGGTTGCATTATCTCTCGGGTGTCGCCCGCCGCTGAACGTGCGTTCACGCGTTCGGGAGCGATGTACAGCGTCGCGCCGCCGGAAGCCACTCAAATCCCGGTCTACCTCCCCTGAAATCAGCAAAGTGCTCGTCTTGAAACAGGTTCGAAAGTGGCCGCTGTGCAAATTGGTCGCATGTGAGCCCGATCACAACGGAACAGTGGGGGCCGGGGTTATGGTCCGCGCACCTCAACGAGGAGAGCGGCAATGAACAGCTCATCACGAAATCGTAAGGCGCTCTGGGTCATTGGTGCGGCGTTGGCCTGCGCTGCAGTGGCGCTTTCGATCGGCATTGCCTATCCGACTCCGGTACCGAACACTGCGCTCGGTGCCGAATGGGAATGCCATCGGTCCGCCGCGATCATGACCACCTGCCGCAAGGTTAGCCACGCCCAGCCCACGATCCATCGCTCGCCTTCGTCGGATCTGATGGGAATGCGCCGGGCGTGACGTCTTTCGTGCGGCCGTGCTAGAAGCGGGCGTCCGCTTCCGAAGGCCACAGACGACCGCGCGATGACCAATTCCGAGCAAGAGCCCGGCGACAACCGCCGCGGCGCGATCGCCGGCCTCGCCATCGCTATCGTCCTGCTCGTGGTCGGCGTTTGGCTCGCGCGCGATCTCACGGCTGCCAGCAAGGTGCAGGACTGCGTAATGTCCGGGCGGACCAATTGCAACATCATCGAGCCCGCGAGATAA
>Ga0157369_10008025_pt1 | contig 12118 bp, 11 predicted proteins | sample C25metaG_FD_113461 | JGI IMG/M metagenome (GOLD analysis project Ga0157369, IMG submission 113461) | Corn rhizosphere microbial communities from Kellogg Biological Station, Michigan, USA - C2-5 metaG | ecosystem: Host-associated > Plants > Roots > Rhizosphere > Soil | place: USA: Michigan...
AACACCGGGACGACCCGTATCGCGAGGCGCTGTGGTTCTTCTCGGAGATGGGTGTCGCAACGAGCCTGTCGGGCGGTGCAAGCTCCGCCAACAAGCTGATTGCGGACGCCAAGAATTCAATGACCAGGCGCGAGCGCGATGTGGCGGCACTGCTGATCCAGAACCAGACCGCGAAGGAGATCGGAATCGCGTTGGGAATCAGTCCTCGCACCGTGGAGGTCTTTCGGGGGAAGCTGTTGAAGAAGTTCGACGCGCCCTCGACAAACGCGCTGGTTAAAACACTGCTTGCCTAACGTATCCGCCGATCGCCGCCGGCCGCGAAACCGCAAGTCGCCACACCAGCCGAGCGAGTCGGCTAATGCTGCGCTGCTTCCAGAAGGCGCTTTAGCTGCGAAACCGCCGTGTCGGGTTCCAGTTGAATCCGCGCGCGCAGCACGAGCCAGTTAAGAATCGCGAACCACAACGTAGGCGCGCGATACGTGAATTCACGTTGGAAGCGGGTTCCGCTTCCGCTCGATGTCAGCGAATAGGTGACAGTGCCTGCCGGTCTGCCGTCGATCTTACTTGTCGAACGCAATTCCGTACCTGCGTAGTTCCCGCATACCGCTGTCGAGGTGCGCGCGAGCGCTTTCTTTATCGCCAAGACGCATTTGCTCGTAAGCGCGCTGCGCGACATCATGCGGCACGGGCTTGAGTGCCTGATTGGAGCTCATCGCTTTGAGCTGCACCTCTGCGGCGCGCTCCAGGTAGTACAGGTCGTCCCATGCTTCCGCGATGCTTGCCCCCGCCACCATCACACCGTGATTCTTGAGGAACAGGATGTCGGCCTTGCCCATCGCGGCGGCGATCCGGTCGCCTTCCGAGTCGTCCAGTGCCAGGCCGTTGTACTGCTCATCGACGGCCGTGCGGCCGTAAAACTTCAACGCCGTCTGCCCGAGCCACCGCAGCGGCGGACCCTCCAGCAGACACAGCGCAGTGGCATTCGGCATATGCGTGTGAAACGCAGCCTTCACGCGTGGCATCAATCGGTGTACCCGCGCATGAATATAGAACGCAGTGGCTTCAGGCTTGCCCTCACCGTCGACAACATGCCCGTCGAAATCGCAAACCAGAAGTCGCGACGCGGTGATTTCGGCGAACGCATAGCCATACGGATTCACGAAAAACAGATCGTCGTGGCCCGGCACAACGGCCGAGAAGTGATTGCAAATCCCTTCCTCCAGGCCATGCCGCGCGGCGAGTTGAAAACAGGCGGCCAGTTCGATACGGGCCTGCATCACCGCGTCTGCATCGAGTCGCACGTTGCGTGACGCCGCCGTGGAGCCGGTGGATAAGAGTGTATGCGCCATGATCCTTGCCCCTGAAATTTACCAACCGAGAGTAGTGAACAGTGTCGGCACCTGATCGAGTGTCGCGAGCGTTGCGTCCGGCGTGTAGTCGGGCAGCAATGAACGCCCCGTTCCGCGATCGATCCACACGCAGCGAAAACCGATATCGCGCGCGGCCGCGTGGTCCAGATGCGGGCTCGCACAAATATGCACGACATCGTCTTTCGTTACACCGAGTTGCTCGTGAGCATAGTCGAACAGTCTTCGCGCCGGCTTGTACGCGCCCCCCTGCTGCGCGGTGATTATTCGGTCGATGTAGCCGCCAAGCTGCGCTACGTTGCCCGAGATGATGTCATCGTCAGTATTCGACACGATGCACAGGCGATAGCCTTCTTCCTTCAGCCGCCGTAGTGTGGCAACCACCTCGGGAAACGGCGGCATCGCGGAAATGCTATCGGTCAGCACGCCGGCGTCGTCCGGCTCGCAGTGCAAACCGAGTTCTTCGAGCGCGAGCCGCAAGCCTTCGCCGGCTACCGTGCGGAACGAGCGATGCGGAGGCGTCTGCTCCAGTGCATGTTCGTGCCGGTCGTAGACTGCGATCAGTCTTGCCGGGTCGACTTCGCTGCCGTGCTTGCGCCGGAGAATTTCGCCGACGGCGGCCCGCAGGCCTTCATCCCATTGAATCAATGTACCGTAGCAGTCGAAAGTGAGCCACTGTGGGCGGCTGGTGTTCTGAAGTGACATGATGCGCTCGCAAAAAAACGGGTTCAGGTGTGCATAGGTGCCCAGCTTAGGCATATTGGACGATATTTGAAAATTAAATTAAGCTCTTAGCGTCAGTTGAGTTTCAAATAACAAAGCGAGCCGATCATGCTTGATCTCGATCTGTTGAACACCCTGATTTGCGTCGTGGACGAAGGTAGTTTCACGCGCGCGGGCGAGCGGGTGCACCGAACGCAATCCACGGTCAGCCAGCAGGTGCGCAAACTGGAAGAACTGGTCGGGCGGACTCTGCTGCTGCGCGACCGCACGGGCAATCAGGTGACGGCGACCGAGCACGGCGAGTTGCTCGCGCAATACGCGCGCCGGCTGCTGGCGCTGGCGCAGGAAGCGCAGGACGCGCTAGTCAGCGACGTGGAACTGACGCCGGTTCGCATCGGCGTGCCGGAGGACTTCGACGCACGGCGCATGTCGGCAATGCTGTCGGGCTTCGTCAAGGCGAAGCCCGGCGTGCGGCTGGAGACAGTCGCCGGCATGAGCGTGGACCTGCAACGCAAGCTGGCGAGTGGCGAGATCGAAATCGCGCTGGTCAAGCGCGAGCCGGGCGGTGGCGAGTGCCTCGCGTCCTGGCCGGAAGCGCTGGTTTGGGTTCAAGGCGGGAATGTCGAATTACCGGCGGAGTCGGCGGACGAACCCATCCCGCTGGCGCTATTTCCTCACGGCTGCGTATACCGGCAACGTGCGATTCGCAGCCTCGACCGGGCGCATCGGCGCTGGCGCGTCGCGTTTGGAAGTCAGAGTCTTACCGGCATTCAGGCCGCTGTTTCATCGGGGCTGGGGATTTCAGTGCTGCCGACGTCGGCGGTGCTGCCTGAGCATCGCGTGTGTAACGGGTTGCCGGCGTTGCCTCCGACGGAACTCGCACTCGTGACGTCTGGCTCGGTGCTCAATACGCTTCAATTGGCATTAGTCGAATTTCTCAAGGCGGAAATAAAGGCTTAGGGCCAGTGTGGACGTAGTTGTTCGTAGCAACTCAGGTTGAGCCCTTCGCACGAGCAGTCCTTCGGGGGAGTGGTGCAAACGCCTCCGCTTGCCAATAGTGCGCTCCCCGCGACGCCATGCAGAAGTCGCGCATACAACCGTTCGCTCACCGCTCGGCTCGTTGTTTCGATAATAGGCCGCAGAACGTTCATCCGAACGCCGACGCGCTCTAGTCAGGGATTGATGTACCTCAACTGGAGCAGCGGCTTCGAAAGCTACCCTAAGTTGAGTAGCGCTTCGCGACGAAGCGCCGGAGGGTCCGATGAACTACGCGCTTGAACCTGAACGCCCCCGGCATCGACGGTTGATCCGGTCGTTTCAGTTCGTCGCCTTGAGCGCACTGCTCGCGGTCGCCGTAACGTGGACGGGTTCCGTCTATGACCATCCGCTGGACCCGGCGGTCATGGCCGGCATGGCGGCGCCCGAGTGTGCCGGCGTGCGCAGCGTTGCGGCCGGTTCACTGTTGCCGGCAAGACAGCCGGACGACGATATCTGTCGATCCTTCTTCCTGTATCGAACGACATCGGCCGATGCGACGGATAACACGCGCGCGTACATCACATCGATCGAGCAGGATCGTACCGACGAATTCACGCAGCTGATCGGCTACGTATCCCTTTTGTCGCTGATGGCGGTAGGTGCAGCGCTTGCGGTGACGTTGGGGTTTCGCGCCATGCATGCCCGCTATCGGCATGCTCAACGGCGCTAGAGAAGTGTCATGGTAATGCGCGCGGCTGGATCTCCAGGACGCGGGCCGTATGTCCATTCAAAGCTGGCGTGAGGAGCCTGCTATCCCACCCTTTGAAGGCGACGAACCATGGAAACGACCTATTGCGAGCGGCATCATGAATTGCAAATTGCAAATGGCAAATGGCAAATGGCAAATGGCAAATGGCAAATGGCAAATGGCAAATGGCAAATGGCAGATGAGCACATGGAACTGACAGGAGAGCGCAATGAAAACGGACAGGCAGTTGGAGGCAGAAGTTGCAGACGAGTTGGCGTGGGATCCTGCGGTGTCGCTGGCGGACATCGACGTCGAGGTGAAAGACCGGGTTGTCACGCTGTCCGGCCATCCCACGAGCTATGCGGAAAAGCTGGCTGCCGAGAAGGCGGCAAAACGCGTGGCGGGCGTGAAAGCGGTGACGGTCAGAATGGATATCCGCCTGCCGCACGGCGATGAAAGAACGGACGAGGACATTGCGAACGCTGTCCGGTCGATCCTGAAGTGGACCGTGGGCGTATCGGACGTCCACGTGCAGGTTCAGGTCGACAATGGATGGGTAACATTGCGAGGCAAGCTCGAGCGGGCCTATCAGCGTCATCTCGCCACGCGCATGATCAACCCTATGCGCGGTGTGACAGGGGTTTCGAATCTCATCGATGTGCACGAGAATCCGGCGGGTGACGATATTGCTGACAGCATCCGCAAAGCGCTCGTGCGACATGTCGAGCGCGAGGCGAATCGCATCGGCGTCAGCGTGAGTGACGGCACGGTCACGCTGACCGGAAAGGTCGGCTCCTATGCCGAGCGATCGATCGCGCGCGGAGCGGCGTGGGCGGCACCCGGCGTGCACGCGGTCAACGACGAATTGACGATCGGATAGCCATACCGTTTGCAACGGCGGCGGGTGCATCGCGGAGAAGGAGATCCGGCGATGCGCCCGCAGCGGCAGTTGTCCTGCCAATGCGACAGCATCGCAACGCTCACGCCATATATTTGCCACCGTTGATCGACAGCGTGGCGCCGTTGATGAACGCAGCGTCATCGGCAACAAGGAAGAGGACGCCGCGCGCGATTTCATCCGGCGTTGCCAGTCGCCCCGCTGGCACGCCGCTGACAATCGTTTTGAGAATGTCATCTGGCACACCGTGCACCATGCCCGTATCGGTATAGCCTGGGGCAATCACGTTAGCGGTGATGCCGCGCGATGCGCCTTCGAGCGCGAGCGACTTGGTGAAACCGATAAGCCCTGCTTTGGCGGCGGCATAGTTCGTCTGGCCGAATTGCCCGGAAAGCGCATTAACAGAACTGATATTCACGATCCGTCCAAAGCGGCGCTCACGCATGCTTTCTATGACGGCCCGGCATGTGTTGAAACAACCGCCCAGATCCACGTCGATCACACTACGCCATTGCTCCAGCGTCATTTTGTGCAGCGTGCTGTCACGGGTGATGCCGGCATTGTTCACGAGCACGTCGATCGGCCCCGATTGTGCGACGACCTTGGCAATCGCTTGCTGAGTGTCATCGAAGTCGGCCACGTTCCAGCCGAACACGGGAATACCCGTTTCCTTATAAAACGCATCGGCTTCGGCATCGTTTCCGAAGTAGTTGGCAATCACCGAATAGCCGGCGCTCTTCAACTGTCGTGCGGTTGCCGCGCCGATTCCACTTACTCCGCCGGTAATCAGGGCCGTTCTTGTCATCGCATGCTCCTTTTGGAAAGCTTGTATCTGGTGAGAGGCGTGTGAGGCCCATGATCTGGATGAGCACCGTTTACGGGCTCGATCGGCTCACGCGGTGACATGAAAGCCCGCGTCGGCGTAAATAGTGGATCCGGTCAGCGTCATGCCCGCCTCGCTCGCGAGCACGGCCGCAATCCGGCCGATCTCGTCGATCGTGACGAGATGCTGCGCGGGCGTATGCGTGCGGACGTCGTCGAGCAACGCATCGAAATGGTCGATGCCGGACGCGGCGCGCGTTTTGACCGCGCCGGCTGAAATGGCATGGACGTGGACACGACGCTCCGCCAGTTCGACCGCAAGATAGCGCACGCTCGATTCGAGCGCGGCCTTGACGGGCCCCATCACGTTGTAATGATCGACCGCGCGCTCGGCGCCTAAAAAGCTCACGGTCATCAGGCTGCCGCCATCGGGCATTAATGGGAGCGCGAGCCTCGTCATGCGGATAAACGAATGGCACGACACGTCCATCGCGAGTGCGAAACCCTCCGCCGAACAGTCGACGAGGCTCGCGTGCAGGTCGTCGGCGGGGGCGAAGGCGATTGAATGGAGCACGAAGTCGAGCCGTCCCCACTCTTTCGTGATCCGTTCGAAGACGGCTTCCAATTGGCCCGCAATGCGTACGTCGCATGGCATGACGAGAGAAGAATGAAGCGCCTCGGCAACCGGGCGGACGAACGGTTCGGCCTTGTCGTTCAGATAAGTGACCGCCAGTTCCGCGCCGGCTGCTCGAAACAGCTTCGCGCAGCCGGTGGCGATGCTGTGCTCGTTCGCGATGCCGACAACCAGCCCCCGCTTGCCGGAAAGATCGATGATGGAATTCATGATTTCATTGCCTCGCGATGCAGCACCGCAATAGCCTCGTTGGCGATGATCTGCTCTTCATCGGTCGGCAGCACGAGGACCGTGATCTGGCTGCGGGCGCTGCTGATCACACGCGCATTGCTGTCGTTCGCATCGCGATCGAGTTCGACGCCGAGCCAGGCGAGGCGCTCGCATACGGCAAGCCGAACTGCGGGTTGATGCTCGCCGATCCCGGCTGTGAAGACCAGACTCTCCAGGCCGCCGAGTGTGGTGGCAAGCCGCGCGACCTCGCCCGCAATACGAAAAGCGAACAGATCGAGCGCTTCGCGGGCTTCCGGGCGGTGGCTTGCCTGCAGTTCGCGGCTGTCCGCACTGATGCCGGAAACACCGAGCAGGCCGGACTGCTCATACAGCATATGCTCGACCTCGCTGACGCTGAGACCCTGTTGTTCGAGCAGGTGAAGCACGACGCCGGCGTCGAGCGCACCGCATCGCGTGGCCATGGGAATGCCGTCGAGTGTCGAGAAACCCATGCTCGAATCGCGACTTGCGCCGGCCTCGAATGCGCACAGGCTTGCGCCGCTGCCCAGGTGCGCGGCGATGACCTTGCCGCGTGCGAGTGGCGGGAACTGAAGTTCGAGCTGACCGCGAATGAATTGATATGACAGCCCGTGAAAGCCGTAGCGCTTGATGCCCTTGTCGAAGAGTCCGCGTGGAATCGCGAAACGTTGGACGAGAGCCGTCTGCGTGCGATGAAATGCCGTGTCGAACGACGCGGCCTGCAGCAGATGAGGCCGCAGGTGCCGAATCGCTTTGATCAACCGGACGCTCTGCGGCTGATGCAACGGCGCAAGCGGGACTAGCGCGGTAATGGCCTCCAGCGTTTCGTCTGTAATGGCGACGGGACCGGCGAAGCGATCGCCGCCATGCACGACGCGATGACCGACTGAAACGAGATCGTCGAGCGAAAAGTGCGTGGCGAACCAGCCGAGCGTTTCGTCGAGCACGTCGTGCAGATCGTCGGTGACGGCGGATTGCAGTGCGATGTCCGTCGTCTTGCCGTCGTTCACGAGATGCAACTGCAACGGTTGGTGCCGGAAGTCGATCATGCCCTGGCCGATTCTCACGGCTTCACCGGCGACCACGCGGAACAACCCGATCTTGACCGTCGAAGAGCCGGGATTGAATGTGAGGAGAAGTGGGGCGTTCATGATTCGAGCAGATCGCCAAGGCTGCTTTCGGCGACGAGCCTCGCCAGCGCGACCGATGCGAGGCGCACCCGCAGGCTATCGGCGCGGCTCGTCAGGATGATCGGCAGTCGCGCGCCGACAATGAGCCCTGCGGCGTCGGCACCCGCGAAATAGACTAGCTGTTTCGCCAGCATATTGCCCGCCTCGAGATCCGGAACCAGCAGGATGTCCGACTGACCGGCCACCGGCGAGTGAACCCCTTTCGTCTGCGCCGCGGCAAGGCTGATCGCGTTGTCAAAGGCGAGCGGGCCGTCTACAAGCGCACCGGTTATCTGGCCGCGTGCGGCCATCACGGTGAGCGCTGCCGCGTCGAGCGTGGTCGGCATCGCCGGATTGACCGTTTCAACTGCGGCGAGCACGGCGACCCGCGGCTGCTCGACGCCCAGAACATGCAGCAGGTCGATCGCGTTCTGACAGATATCGCGCTTTTGCGCGAGGGTCGGTGAGATGTTGACCGCCGCGTCGGTAACGATCAGCGGCTTGGAGTAAGCGGGGATGTCCATGGCATAGACATGGCTGATCCGTCGGCCGGTCCGCAGGCCCGATCCGGCGGCGACGACCGCCGAGAGTAGTTCATCGGTATGCAGGCTGCCTTTCATCAATGCGGCAACCTTGCCGGCTGCGCCCAACTCGACGGCGCGAGCGGCGGCTGCGTGACTATGCGCCACCGCTCCGATCGTGATGCCGTCGAGCCTCACGTTGGCGGCCTCGGCGGCGGCGCGGATCTTCGCTTCGGGTCCGATGAGTAGGGGATCGAGCAAGCCTGCGTCACGCGCCTCAAGGACTGCCTGAATGACGTCCGGTGAACACGGGTGCACGACGGCCGTGCGCAGTGCGGTATGGGCGCGCGCTTCGCGAATGAACGCCTCGTAACGGTCGTGCCGGCGCACGGACACTTCAGGCTGCGGGGAGGGGTGCCAGACAATCGGGGCAGACGGCGCAATCACCGTGGCCGTGCCGAGCAGGACAATGTCGCCCTTCTGGTTCGTGCAGCGCGTGTCGAGCAGCACGATCCGCTTGTCGGGGCGCTTTTCCTTTACCGTCACCGTGGCGGTGATCGTGTCGCCCGGCGTGACCGGATGGCGAAACTGCAGGTCCTGATCCAGATAGATGGTGCCAGGCCCCGGCAGCCGCGTGCCGAGCAGCGCGGAGATCAGTGCGCCGGTCCACATGCCGTGCACGACGATATGGCCGAACATGTCGCTCGACGCGAAGGTCGCGTCGGTGTGCGCGGGATTGACGTCGCCCGACACGGCGGCGAACAGATCGATGTCGAGCTGCCCCGCTGTCCGCACGAGCGAGGCGGATTCACCAATCGCCAGTTCGTCGAAGGTCCGGTTATGCAACTGAAGATCGTTCACGAGTGCCCCCTCAGTGCTGGAAGACGTAAGTGCCTGGCGCATCCGCAAGCGCGTGCGCGCCCGGCTCGATGCGGATGGCCGGCGGCGCGACCCGCTCGGGACTCGATCGGGCCTTGAGCCAGTCGGACCAGACGGGCCACCACGAGCCTTCCTGTTGGGTGGCGGCGGCCATCCATTCGTCGGGGCTCACGAGCAGGTCGTCGGCGGCGGTCTCCTTGATCCTGAATTGCCGGTGCGGGTGGCCCGGTTCGCTGACAATCCCGGCGTTATGACCGCCGCTCGTCAGCACGAAGGTGATTGCCGTGTCGGCAAGATCGTGAATCTTGTAGACCGATCGCCACGGCGCGATGTGATCGCGTTCGGTGCCCACCACGAACATCGGCGCCCGGATGTTGCGTATCGAGATCGGGCGCGCGTCGACCTGATACCGGCCGGAGGCGAGGTCGTTGTCGAGGAAAAGTTGACGCAGATATTCCGAGTGCATCCGGTACGGCATGCGGGTGGCGTCCGCATTCCAGGCCATCAGATCGATCATCGGGGCGCGCTCGCCCAGCAGGTAGTCATGCACGATGCGCGACCAGATCAGGTCGTTCGATTGCAGGAGCTGGAACGCACCGGCCATTTGCCTGGCATCGAGATAGCCTTGCGACCACATCATGCTTTCGAGGAAATAGACTTCGCTGTCGTCGATGAAGAGCTGCAACTCGCCAGGCTCGGTGAAATCCGTTTGCGCCGCGAACAGCGTGACCGATGCCAGCCGATGATCGCCCGAGCCTGCCATTGCTGCCGCAGCAATCGACAACAGCGTGCCGCCGAGGCAATAGCCGGTTGCGTGGATCTTGTGATCCGGGACGATCTTCGAGACGGTGTCGAGCGCGGCCATCACACCGAGTTGCCGGTAATCCTCGAGACTGAGGTCACGGTCGTCGGCGTCGACGTTGCGCCACGAGATGCAGAACACGGTGTGTCCCTGTCCGACCAGATAACGAATCAGCGAGTTTTGCGGTGACAGGTCCAGGATGTAGTACTTCATGATCCAGGCGGGGACGATCAGCACAGGCTCGGCGATCACCTCGTCAGTCGTGGGGCTGTATTGAATCAGTTCGATCAGGTGATTGCGAAACACGACCTTGCCCGGCGTGACGGCCAGATTGACGCCCACCTTGAACTGCTCCAGTCCGGCAGGCGGCATGCCGCTCGCCTGGCGTGTGGCGTCTTCGAGTGCGTTGCCCGCACCTTGAACCAGGCTCAGACCCGCTGTCGACATAGCGCGCTGGAATACCTCCGGGTTGGTGAGCGGAAAGTTGGTAGGCGCCAGCATATCGAGCAACTGTCGCGCGACGAACGACACGACGTCTTCATGGTGACGCGTGGTACCGGGCACTTCGTGCGTTGCGGCATTCCACCACTGCTCGGCGAGCAGGAATGTCTGTTGCCACAGCCTGTAGGGTTCGGTCTGCCACACGTCGGCACGAAAGCGGTCGTCTTTCGGCGACGGCTCCGCCGGCAAGGGAGCGTATGCGCCGGAAGAGACATGGGCGCAATAGTCGGCGAGACGCCGTGTGTTCAATACCCAAAGCGACGCGAGTTCCAGTTGCTTGCCGGGTGCCGCCGCGAGATGGATAAGCCAGTCGGAGAATGCCGCGCCCAACGCGGCCGGCGATAGGCCCGCCGTCAATCGCGCGATCATCGCCTCTTTGGCGTGATCCAGTTCCCGGAACGGCGCGGCGGAAGCGGAGGCGGCGGATCTGTCGGGCCGTGTGTGATTGCCTGCGGGAGCCAACCTGGAGCGAGTGTCCATCTGAATTCCTTTTGATTGCCCTGTGCGCACGGCGACATGGCCGAACGCACTGACGACAGCGGGATAGCTATGACGGATGAGCCGCGCCGGGTCGACTTGTGTCGGTGACAGCAGCAATTGCTGGCACGACGAAATCGCGGGCGGACGGAGCGTTTTATGCTCCATGATTGTGCGGCGCAACAAGTGTCGTGAATGTGACTTTAGCGGCGCTCTAAGCGTCGCTCTTGATCTGAGTCAAGAGACACACGGTCGGCGGTTCGCCGCGCAAAGCGCAGCTGAGCGGTCGTTTTTAGATGTGACCTGCTGCCTTGATTTCAGTCACGTTGGCACGATGCCAAACGCGTCGCGCGTGACAATTCAATGTTGTCGGCGAGCTGGGGGCCCGTAAGGAGCGGCCCCCTACAGTTAGCCGATGGGAACCGGCAAGGCCACGTATAGGGGCGGCGTGGCAGAAGGTGCGGAAACGGCCTCAAACAACGTCAAACGGCTTCAATGGGCGGCAAGGGGCGTGGCTTTCGCGCCGAGTCGGTAGCGACAAAGGTCAGCGTGGCCTCCGTCACCTTGACGACGTCCGCGGCCATGCCCATGCGCTGCGCGAACACTTCCACGTTGACGGTGATCGACGTACGTCCCTCGCGGACGATATTCGCGTAGAAGCTCAGCAGGTCGCCGATAAAAACGGGCTGCCTGAACGTGAACGAATTGACGGCGATGGTGACGACGCGTCCGTTCGCGCGCCGGCTCGCGGGAATCGATCCGGCGATATCGACGTGTGACATGATCCAGCCGCCGAACACATCGCCGTGTACATTGGCACTCGACGGTTGGGGCACGACGCGCAGCACGGGCATTGCGTCAGTTGGAAGGCGTTCTGATGACGAAGAGTGGGGCATGATGGTCCGGTGTCGTAAGTAGGCCGGGAGCGGCACACCGGCGCCCGGCCCGTGCAAATATCGAGTTTAGCGGGCCACGTGCGTGAGCCAGTGCGCGTAGCGCTCCGACTTGCCGGCCACCGCGGCGAAGAACGTTGCCTGCAGCGACGCGGTGATTGGTCCGCGCTCGCCGTTGCCGATCACGCGATCGTCGAGTTCACGAATGGGCGTGACCTCCGCTGCCGTGCCCGTGAAGAAGGCTTCGTCGGCGCAGTACATTTCGTCGCGGGTAATGCGTTTTTCAACGACCTGAAGGCCCTGGTCCCGTGCGATTTCCATCACCGACGCACGCGTGATGCCGTCGAGGCACGAGGCAAGGTCCGGCGTATACAACACGCCATTGCGCACAATGAAGACGTTTTCGCCCGCTCCCTCGGACACATAGCCTTCCGTATCGAGCAGCAGCGCTTCGTCG
>Ga0157369_10008026_pt1 | contig 12114 bp, 10 predicted proteins | sample C25metaG_FD_113461 | JGI IMG/M metagenome (GOLD analysis project Ga0157369, IMG submission 113461) | Corn rhizosphere microbial communities from Kellogg Biological Station, Michigan, USA - C2-5 metaG | ecosystem: Host-associated > Plants > Roots > Rhizosphere > Soil | place: USA: Michigan...
AAATTCTTCCCGGCCGCGCCATAGACCCAGCTAGTACGGAAGATAAAGTGGGTTACTCCGGTCGCAGCCAGGGCTTGTTCTCCGGCAAGCTTGGACCGGCCATACACATTGAGCGGACCGGTCCGATCAGTCTCCACCCACGGGCGGTCGCCGGAGCCGTCGAAGACATAGTCGGTGGAGAAGTGGATCACTCCGGCGCCGATCTCACGGGCCTCTTCGCCTAAGAGTCGAGGAGCCTCTGCGTTGAGCGCGAACGCCAGATCGGGCTCGCTCTCAGCTTTGTCGACTGCAGTGTGCGCCCCTGCGTTGACTACCCAGCGCGGGCGCACCTCACGCATGATGCTGCGGATCGAGGTGGGATCCGCCAGGTCTAACCGATCGCGCCCGGGGGCCACCACCTCGCCCAGACCGGCCAAGGAGCGAACTGCGGCGGTGCCGACCTGCCCGCTCGCTCCGGTCACCAGAATGCGTGTCCGGCTCAAAATACGGTCTCGTCCAGAACGCGGTAGAGGTACACGCCATAGCTGCTCTTGGCCACCTTGGCGGCCTGCGCCTTTACCTGCTGGGCGTCAATGTAGCCGAGCCTGTAGGCGATCTCCTCCAGACATGCGACCTTCAATCCTTGCCGCTTTTCGATGGTCTGGATGAAGGTCGAAGCCTCCATCAGAGAGTCGTGCGTCCCCGTATCAAGCCAGGCCATGCCGCGTCCCAGCACTTCGGTCGTCAACTGGCCGCGCTCAAGGTACCAGCGATTCACATCCGTGATCTCCAGTTCCCCACGCGGCGATGGTTTGATGCCCTCGGCAACCCTGACAATCTGGTTGTCGTAGAAGTAGATCCCGGTCACGGCATAGCGGGATCGCGGCTTCTCCGGCTTCTCCTCAAGCGAGATCGCCTTGCGGTTCTGATCGAACTCCACCACCCCGTATCGATGGGGATCGTTCACCGGATAGGCAAAGACGGTGGCGCCTTGCTGACGGGTTGCGGCGCCGCGAAGCAGGTCGGCGAGTTCATGTCCGAAGAAGATGTTGTCGCCGAGCACGAGGCAGCATCCTTCGCCGGCCAGAAAGTCGCGCCCAATGAGAAAAGCCTGCGCGAGTCCATCAGGCGAGGGCTGCACCGCATAGTGCAATGAGACTCCCCAACGCTCTCCGTTGCCCAGCAACTGTTCGAATCGCGGGGTATCGTGCGGCGTGGAGATGATCAGAATGTCGCGAATACCGGCCAGCAGCAGGGCCGAAAGCGGATAGTAGATCATCGGCTTGTCGTAAACCGGAAGCAGTTGCTTTGAGATTGCCTCCGTGACCGGGTGTAGCCTGGTACCCGAGCCACCCGCCAGCACAATACCCTTCATCGTTTGCCCTCACGCACCGCGCATCTCATAGTTGCCCTTCACCCAGTCGCGATACTCTCCGCTCACAACCTTTTCCACCCAGCGGGAGTTTTCGAGGTACCACTCCACGGTCTTGCGAAGACCGGTCGCGAAAGATTCCTTGGGAGCCCAGCCCAATTCCTGCTGGATTTTGCTGCAATCGATGGCATATCGCCGGTCGTGGCCCGGCCTATCCTTCACAAATGTGATGAGACGGTCATGGGGCGCGCCCTCGGGATGCAGCTCGTCAAGCGTGCTGCAGAGCACATGGACGACATCGAGATTCTTCTGCTCGTTCAATCCGCCTACGTTGTAGGTCTCGCCCGGCCTGCCGTTGGCAAGTACGGAGAAGATTGCGTCGCAGTGGTCGGTGACATAGAGCCAATCCCGGACATTCTGGCCATCTCCGTACACGGGCAGCGCCTTGCCATATAGGGCGTTGTGGATCATCAGCGGGATCAGCTTTTCGGGAAATTGATACGGGCCGTAGTTGTTGGAGCAGTTGGTGGTGAGCACCGGCAGGCCGTAGGTGTGGAAGTACGCCCGTACCAGGTGGTCCGACCCGGCCTTCGACGCTGAATAGGGGCTGTTGGGCTGGTATGGCGTCTCCTCGGTGAATGCGGGATCCGTCGCGCTCAAGGAGCCGTAAACCTCGTCCGTGGAGACATGCAGGAACCTGAAGCTATCCCTTCGCTCGTCCGGCAGGCTCCGCCAATATGCGAGAGCTCCCTGCAGCAGAGTCAGCGTACCGGTCACATTGGTCTCGACGAATGCGGCCGGGCCGGAGATCGATCGATCGACGTGGCTCTCCGCCGCAAAATGTAACACCGCATCGGGCTTGTGGGTCTCCAGCAGGCCTGCCACCAGCTCAGAGTTCAGGATCGACCCATGCACAAAGATGTGGGAGGCGTTTCCTTCGAGCGAAGACAGGTTATCCAGGTTCCCCGCATAAGTGAGTGCATCCAGATTCGCTACCTTGAATCCGCGGCCAACCGCCTGCAGCACAAAATTTGACCCAATAAAGCCGGCTCCGCCGGTGACCAGTAGCACCTGCTGTCGCATGAACGCTCCACATCGAGTGTACCTGTTCAGCCGACGGCATCCATCGTCGGCAAGCATGGACCCTGCCTCGGTTCGGACCTGTCGTCACGGATAGGTTTCCGCATCGGCCAATCGCAAGCCCGCGCGGTCTTTGGCGGAGAGGATAGGCTCCCCTTCCAGCGGCCAGCGGATGCCCAGAGCTGGATCGTTCCACAGCAGTGAGCGCTCATACTGGGGTGCATACAACTCCGTCACCTTGTAGGAGACTTCGGCGAAGTCCGTCAGGGTCAGGAAACCGTGGGCGAAACCAGGGGGAACCCAGAGCTGTTGTTTATTCTCGGCACTCAGCTCGACGACGACCCATTGCCCGAACTGCTTCGAACTGCGGCGGAGGTCGACTGCGACGTCGTAAATCGCCCCGCGAAGCGCACGCACCAGCTTCCCCTGCGGATTTTGTATCTGGTAGTGCAGACCTCTCAGCACACCCTTCTGAGAGCCGGAATGATTGTCCTGAACGAACTCCGCAGGAAGACCGAGGCCGCGAAACGTTGCCTGGTTGAAGACCTCCAGAAAAAACCCCCGCTCATCTCCGAAGACCTTCGGCTCTACAATCACCACATCCTGCAAGGTCGTAGGTTGAACCTGCACTGTTTCTCCCTTTGCTCTTTGTGTTCGTTGCATACCTTTGCGAATGGCCTAAGTATAAGGGGTAGTTTCTTCAGGATGGAGCAGCGGCGCACCGAGTTGCAGACGGGCAGCCCAATCCCGGCAGGCTATGCTGTCTCAAAGGGAGCCCCTCACTGTGACCCTGCTCCATAAGATCGTTTTCGTCGCGGCTGCGGCTGCGGCCCTGTCGTCTGCATCCGCGCAGAACAAGTCCCGGGGGCAGAAAATGGCCGCCACGGTCGCGCGGCAATGGGCACCCGGTTCCACCTCTGCCCATGCGGCTGAGGGAAAATGGGCCTACGAAGAGGGAGTTCTGCTCGACGGTATGGCAGCCGAATGGCATACCACTGCAGACGGCGACTTCTTCCGGTACGTGAAAGCGTCCGTGGACAGATATGTCGGTCCCGATGGAATGATCCGCGGCTACAAGCCGGAGGCACATTCGCTCGACGACATTGAGATGGGACGAGCGACACTTCTGCTGTACCGCGTGACTCAGGACCGACGCTACGCGAGAGCTGCCCGCTTTCTGCACGATCAGCTCGCAGAACAGCCTCGCACTGCAAGCGGCGGGTATTGGCATAAGCAGGTCTATCCCAACCAGATGTGGCTGGATGGTGCCTATATGGCGGAGCCGTTCCGTGCGGCCTACGCAGCAACGTTTCAACAGCCACAGGAGTTCGACGACATTGCGAAGCAACTGCTGCTGATGGATGAGCACATGCGCGATGAGCGAACGGGCCTGCTCCGCCACGGGTGGGACGAGTCCAGGCAGATGCCCTGGGCTGATAAACAGACTGGCCTGAGCCCGGAGGTCTGGGGGCGAGGGATGGGCTGGTATGTCATGGCCTTGGTCGACACGCTGGACTGGTTCCCCGCGGAACATCCACAGCGACCGGCGCTGATCGCCGCGCTCAATCGCAACATCGCAGGCATTCTGAAGCTCCAGGACTCCTCGAGCGGTCAGTGGTGGGAGGTGCTGAGCCACGCTCCGCGCCGCGGGCCCACCCTGCAAAAGCAGCCGGACGGCAGCGTCCGCCTGGGGATGGTGAAAGCCGAGGACGGAAACTACCTGGAGGCTTCCGCGAGCTGCATGTTCGCGTACGCCATCGCGAAGGGAACGCGGCTCGGTTACCTGCCGGAGACAGACGCATCCGCTGCAACCAGGGCGTGGGAGGGCATCGAGAAGAGGTTCGTTACGGAGAGCAGTGATGGCGCACTGACGCTGCATGGTGTCGTTTCGGTGGGAGGACTTGGCGGGACTCCCTACCGTGCCGGCGACTTTGCGTATTATCTGCGGGAGCCGGTGGTCGATAATGACCCGAAGGGAATCGGCGCTTACTTGCTGGCAGCCTCCGAGATGGAGCAGATGCCGAGTGGCAGCACTCCATCTGGCAGATCCGGCCTCCTGCCCAGTTCGAAGAACTTCAGTCATCGCGAGCCCGCGTCCTTGCCACGGGTGAAGGTGCTTGTTGACGCCTGGTTCAATTCACAGACCCGCCAGAACGCCTTCGGACAGACTGAGCTCTTTCACTACAAGTGGTCGGGCGATGCCGACTCAGGCTACTCGCTGTTCGGCCGCGCGTTCCAGCGGTATGGGGCTACGCTGCTCACCCTTCCGGAGGCGCCTACGCCGGAGAACCTCGCGCGGGTGCAGGTGTACGTGATCGCTTCGCCTGACAATGCCGCGACGAATCGCACGCCGCACTTCATGGATAAGGCCAGCGGAGATGCAATTGAACGTTGGGTCCGTAGCGGAGGAGTCCTGCTGCTGTTTTCGAACGACCCCGATCACACGGAGTTCGAGCACTTCAATGGGCTGGCGGAACGGTTTGGTATTCACTTCAATGCGGTGCTCTCGCACCATGTGGTTGAGCCGGATCACAAACCGGGCGAAGTGATCATCCCCTCGGGAACCGGCGTCTTCGCGAGCGGATTCACCGCCTATATGAAAGACACATCGACGATCCGCGTCAGCACTCCTGCGAGGGCGCTGGTCACCGACCATGGCGATGTGATGATCGCTGTAGCGCACCTGGGCAAAGGAACCGTGTTCGCGGTCTCCGATCCGTGGATCTATAACGAATACGCCGATGGGCGGAAGATGCGTGAGTACCACGGGTTGGAAGCAGCCCAGGATATTGCCGCCTGGGCGATCCGGCAGACTCGTTAGGCTTTCGGGGTCACCGAGGCCCGAAGCTCGCGGACCAGCTCGCTGAACCTGACCGGGTCCGGAGCTTCTGTATCGAGCAGGCGTTCCAGCTCGCGGGCTACCAGCGTCCCCTCGTCGAAGCCATACATGCCCAGGGCGCCCGCGAGCTTGTGGGCGTTGCTCTGGGCCTCCTTGCGCAGTTCAAGAGAGAGTGAGCCCGCGCTGGCGGCGGATGAGGCTCGATCCAGAATCGCGAGCCGCTCCTCCACAATGGGCTGAATCTTGACCCAGAGGTTCGCTAGCAGCGCGGCAGTCTTGTCGGCGGCCTCGCTCACGGGCTAGTCCTTCCAGCCCAGCGCGTGCGAGATCTCCTGGGCCAGTGTCATGGGGTCGAAGGGCTTGAAGAGTACACCGGCAACTCCCAGATCCGCGAAGCGGCGCTGATCTACACCCTGCACCTTGGCCGTGAGCAGCAGCACGGGAATCCTTGCGATGTCCGGGTTCTGTTGCATCTGCCGGAAGGTCGTCGGACCGTCCATGCCCGGCATCATCACGTCCATCAGGATGGCGTCCGGTCTCTCCTGCGCGGCGGCGCGTATTCCTTCCAGGCCGGAATGTGCGGCGAGGATTTCCCAGCCCGCGGTAGCTTCGAGAGACAGCGCAGCGACTTCGCGAATGTCGTCTTCGTCGTCGATTATCAGAATGCGGCGCATTTACCGTCTACTAGTCTCTCATGCCCGGAAAAGCTGGCCTCTAGGCAACGCTTGCGCCCGCAGCACTGCGAATCCGATTCACCATGGCAAGCACCAGTTCTTCCACTTCCCTGGGCTTTACCTTGGCCTTGTCGAAGAATTGGGTCGGCCCTGAGCGCATCCGGTACCGCTCCGCCTCGGAGATCTCCCGGCTGGAATAGACGACGACCGGCACTGTCTGCAGCCCGGGCTGCCGCCGCACCCAATCCACCAGAGAGAATCCGTCTCCATCGGGCAGAGCCAGATCGAGGACGACGAGGTCGGGAGCGCCGAGGAGGCAACGATCCACCGCCTGCTGCAGCGTCGATGCGTGATCAGTGGGAATGCCCGCTTTCTCAAACCCGGCAGCAATCTCCTGCGCTGTCTGGCGGTTCTGTTCGACCAACAGGACGCGGCCAGGGCCGCCCCGTGCCCGCAGGACGCGCTTCAGCTCGGCCATCAGCAGATTCTCATTGAAGGGCTTCTGCACCCACCCCTGCGCCTCGCCAGCTACTGCCTCACGGTCGCCCGGCGGGATCACGCTGAGGATCACCACAGGAATATCGGCCGTGACTGGGTCCGTCTTCAGCCGGTGCAGAGTCTCCCAGCCGCTCAGCCCCGGCATGTAGAGATCCAGCAGAACGGCGGAAATGGGCTTGAAAGCTGGATCCTTGCGATGCTTCGCCGCACGCTCCGCGGTCAGTTGCAGGACCTCTTCCCCGCCGCCTGCCTGCAGAATCTCATATCCATGCTGCCGGAGCTGCTCCGCAACCACCTCACGGATGCCGGGATCATCGTCGCAGACCAGGATCAGGCCCTCGCCCCGCTCCGCGGGTGACTCGGTGAGGGATGGCGACGCGTTGTCGCTGGCTCGCGCCGAGCGGGAAAGCTGCAGCCATAGTGTGGTTCCCGGGCCGGACTCGTTTGGCTGAGCCCATATCGCTCCGCCGTGCTGCTGGATGATGCTCCTGCAGATGGCCAGCCCCAAGCCCGTGCCGCCCTTCTTACTCGCGTCGGAAGCTTCCACCTGCTGAAACCGGCCAAATACCGCATCCAGCTTGTCGGCCGGAATGCCGCGGCCGCGGTCTACTACCTTCAGCAGAACCGAGTTCAGATCGGAGTCGATCTGCACCGTGATCACTGTTCCCGGAGGCGAGAACTTAATGGAATTCGACAAGAGATTGGTCAGCACCTGCAGAATGCGGTCAGGGTCGGCGTCGAAGTAGATGGTTTCCCGAGGTGCGCGGCACACCAGCTCAATCTGCAACCCGCTGCCCTCGGCCATGGGGGACATGGTGTCCACCGCCTCGCGGGCGAGGTCCTGGATCGAGCACCGGCGCAGCTTCAATGGCGCCCGCCCGGACTCCATTCGCTCAAGATCCAGAATGTCATTGATGAGGCGGATCAGCCGCTCGGTGTTGCTCGAGGCGATCCTGAGCAGGTTCTGCGCCTTGGGATCCACATCGCCGACCAGTGCAGGCAGCAGACCCAGTGCTCCGCGAATGCTGGTCAGCGGGGTGCGCAGCTCGTGGGAGACGGTGGAGATGAACTCATCCTTTACCGAATCGACTTCGGAGCGCTGCTCCAACTTATTTTTCTGCTGCTCGGCGTATTCGTGGCTACGCCGCAGGGCTTCGGTCAGTTGCTCAATCGCGCGCTGCTGCTGTCGCGCCTTGGTCGCCAGACGCAACGTCATTGCCCCCAGCAGAAACACTGTCAGCAGGAGCAGAGCGTAAACCATCACGGGAGTGGGGCCGGTCATCGTCGAATTGCCTTAGCGCGCAGCGATTCTCGACGCGTGGAAGAGGAAATGGTTCAATGGATCAGAACCACTATATCTCAAGACCCGCTAAGCCGATACAGGTTCTGTGAGTTGAGTGAGCACGTGGTTCCAGCGTTTGCCGGTCCGATTGGCCGCGGCGGCCTTCTCCAGTGGGTAACCGGCGATCAGCGGCACCGCCATGGTGGCTTCCGCATACACCATCTGCTCATATGTGGTGTCTACCTTGCCCCAAGAGCTTGCTTCCTTAAGTGTGGAACCGGACAGAGCACCGTCGCGGGAATCCGCTACCGTCACCTGGATTGCGTACTTGTGCATGGGCGCGTCGACGCCCAGAATTTCCGCAGCCACGACGATATCCTGCGCGAAGTTCTTGGGCACGCCGCCCCCGATCATCAGGAGACCGGTGGTCGAATTGGCGATCTTGAGTTGCGTGAGTTCATAAAAATCTTTTGCGGAGTCAATAGAAGCCATCGGCTTGCCGCGCCTTGCATGCTGATGCGCCACGAAGCCAAAGCCCGCGGAGCAGTCCGAGAAAGCCGGGCAGAAGATCGGGATGTCCTTCTCGTAAGCCGCAAAGACGATAGAGTCGTTGTTGCCCTTGGCCGGGGTGCGACCCTCCTGCTCCAGATACGCGCCCATCTGCCGAATGATCTCGCGGGAGCTGTATGGGCGGGGCTCGAGCGAGTCGAAGATCTTCTGCGTGGTCTCGTCGCAGATGCGCAGCTCTTCTTCATCGATGAAGGTGTCGTAGATGCGGTCGATCATCAGCTCGCGCAGCTCACCGTCGTGCTGCCCGTACTTGTATTCATCGCCGGCGACATAATGGCGGAAGCCGAGCGCCTCAAAGAAGTCCTGATCGACGATATTGGCGCCAGTCGAGACGATCGCATCCACCATGTTGTTGCGGATGAGGTCAACGAAGACCTTCTGCAGTCCGGCCGAGACGAGCGACCCGGCAAGGCACAGGATCACTCCGCACTCCTCATCGCGCAGCATCATCTCGTAAATGCTCGCTGCACGAGCTAGGTCCCGCGAACTGTAGGCCATCGAAGCCATCGCGTCCACCAGCGGAACTAGGTTGTATTTCGCGATGTCAATGTGCCGGATTGGCGTGGTCAGAAGTTCTTTTTTCGTTGGCATAATCAAGACCTAGTTTATCTCAGCTACGGAAGCATCCCAGGTTGCTGGCAGGCAAAACTCCAGCCTCAAACCAGGGTGGAATCCCGGTCCGCCGGGTACCACACCCGGCCACCCTCCACGCGCGCAAATTTGGTAAGTAGATGGGGTCGGCAGGAGCTCGAACCGGTCGCGGAGACCGAGATATCCTCCACTCCAAAGCCCCGTGCCAGCACCGCGTCTGCAATCAAGGAACGGTGACACCTCCAAGGCACGGCTTCAGCACACATCACCACCGTGGAGCACTGCTGCATCTGGACTGTCAACCAGTCGATTTCGGCCGAGAACTCCGCGGTCTGCATGTAATCCGCATAGCCGCGAAAGCTGTCGTTGCGCCATGCCGTATTTACGGACTCCGGCTGGGCCTTCCTGCGGCCGCCGAGTCCCTCGCGCCAGATTGCCCGGATCCCGGCTTCGGCCAGCGAGGCAAATAGCCGATCCTGGCCGAACTGCGGATGCCGCCGGGAACCGGGGTGGCGCCTCACGTCAACCAGCAACTCGCAGCCGCTCTGCTTCAACGCGCGAAGAAATAGCTCGACCGGCAGCGTTGAGTGGCCAATGGTTCTCAGCACTCCCTTTGGCATATTCGCTCCCCACCCCAGCAAAAGGAAAAGGCGGCCCGCAGGTTCTCAGGCCGCCTCACCGTCTCTGCGCGGATCTTACGCGGTTGCCGTCAGCACTTCCTCACGGAGAGCCTCGTCTTCGACCGCTTCGCGCGTGGTTTTTGGCAACGCGATCTGCAGCACTTCCTCGATCCGGCTGGCGTAGTGGATGGTCACGCCCTCGGTCTGTTCCGGCTGCAGGTCTTCCTCGACCTGCTGCCTGCAGTCCATGGGCAGGATTACATCCCGCACGCCGACGCGCTTGGCGGCCAGGAACTTCTCTTTAATTCCGCCTACCGGGAGCACATTGCCGCTGAGGGTGATTTCGCCAGTCATCGCGAGCAGCGGACGGACAGGAACGTCGGTCAGTAACGAAACCAGAGCCGTCGCCATCGTGATGCCAGCGCTGGGGCCGTCCTTCGGAATTGCTCCCGCAGGTACGTGGATGTGCAGATCGGTGTCCTTCAGCACGTCGTCGTCGATGCCCAGCATCCTGGCGTTCGAGCGGACCCAAGTGAGCGCCGCCTGCATCGACTCCTTCATCACGTCGCCGATCTGGCCAGTCATGCTGAAGCCGCCTTTGCCGCGCATCTTATTTGCCTCGATGAAGAGCACGTCTCCACCGGCTGGCGTCCAGGCCAGACCGACGGCCACACCGGCCCGCTTGGTGCGTTCCGCCAGCTCCGTATCCACGCGCACCTTGATGCCGCCCAGGAACTCGCGGATGACTTCGCTGGTGATGGTGAGCTTCTCTGTCTTGCCCTCTGCAATACGGCGCGCCACCTTGCGGCAGACTGTCCCGATCTGCTGCTCCAGCTTGCGCACTCCAGCCTCGCGCGTGTAGTGCCGCGCAATCTGCGCTACGGAATCCTGCGGGAAGTCGATCTGACACTCGTCGATCCCGTTCTCCGCCATTTGGCGCGGGATGAGGTACCGCATTGCAATCGCGACCTTCTCCTCCTCGGTGTAGCCGGTGAGCTCGATGATCTCCATCCGGTCCAGCAGCGGCGCTGGAACCGGATCCAGCTGGTTGGCAGTGCAGATGAACAGCACCTTCGAGAGGTCGAACGGCTCATCGAGGTAGTTGTCCCGGAAGGTATTGTTCTGCTCCGGATCGAGTACCTCCAGCAGCGCACTGGCCGGATCGCCGCGAAAATCGCGGCCTAACTTGTCGATCTCGTCCAGCATGAACACCGGATCGTTGGTTTCGACCCGCTTCAGGTTCTGGATGATCTGCCCCGGGAGCGCACCGATATAGGTGCGCCGATGGCCGCGCAGCTCCGCTTCGTCGTGCATACCGCCCAGCGATATGCGTGAGAATTTTCGGCCCAGCGCCTTGGCCACGCTGCGTCCAAGCGATGTCTTGCCGACGCCTGGAGGCCCGACGAAGCACAGGATGGGACCCTTCATGTTCGGCTTCAACCGACGCACGCTCAGGTAGTCGAGAATGCGGTCTTTCACCTTCTGCAGGCCGTAGTGGTCGGTGTCCAGGATCTCCTTGGCCTTCTGGATGTCGACATCGCTGCCGGAAGACTTCGACCAGGGCAACACCGCTAACCACTCGATGTAGTTCCGGGTCAGGGAGTAGTCGGCCGCCATTGCGTTCATGCGGCTCAGCCGGCTCAACTCCTTCAGCGCGTCCTTCTTCACCTCTTCCGGCATCCCGGCAGCTTCAATCTTTTCCTTCAGCTCCTGGATGTCCTTCTGGGTGTCGTCGAGATCGCCAAGCTCCTTCTGGATCGCCTTCAACTGCTCGCGCAGATAGTAATCCCGCTGCGAAGACTGGACCGAATCCTGCACCTCGCTCTGAATCTTGTTCCGGAGCTGCTGAACTTCGATCTCTTTCGCCAAGTGCTTATTGATCCGCTCCAGCCGGGCGGCAATGTCCGGAGTTTCGAGCAGTTCCTGCTTGTCGCTGGTCGTGAGAAACGGCAGCGAGGACGCGATGAAATCGGCAAGCCGTCCCGGCTCCTCAATGTTGATGGCAATCGTTTGGAGATCATCCGACAATGTCGGCGAGGAGGTGACGATCTGCTGGAACTGGCTCACCACATTCCGCTGCAGCGCTTCCAGCTCGGCCGACTTCTGCGGCTCAATTTCCTGAATCAGCTCGCTATCCGCCGTCATGAACGGAGTGATCTGGCCGAATTCGCCCAAGCGGACCCGTTCATTGCCCTCCGTAAACACGAAGAGGCTCTGATTCGGCATCTTGACCACCTTGTGAACCGTGGCCCGCGTGCCAATAGTGTGCAGGTCCGCCGCTAGGGGCGTGTCCTGACGGGCATCGCGCTGCGCCACGACCAGGATGGTCTTCTCCTCGCCAAGTGACTGAATCAATTGGATTGAGCTCTCACGGCCGACGGTCAGGGGCAGAACCGCATGCGGAAACAACACTGTGTCCCGTACCGGCAGAACCGGCAGCACACGTCCAGCAGCTTCCTCGCCCTGATCCTCGCCGGATTTGGCTCCATTTGGTTTGATGATGCTTACAAAATCGCTAGGCATGGTTGTTCCTTGAGTGCGTCACTATCAAATTTCATTCTATTCGATGCGTCAGCCATCTCCGAGGTCGCAAACAGGCATCCCGCCGA
>Ga0157369_10008030_pt1 | contig 12110 bp, 16 predicted proteins | sample C25metaG_FD_113461 | JGI IMG/M metagenome (GOLD analysis project Ga0157369, IMG submission 113461) | Corn rhizosphere microbial communities from Kellogg Biological Station, Michigan, USA - C2-5 metaG | ecosystem: Host-associated > Plants > Roots > Rhizosphere > Soil | place: USA: Michigan...
ACCTCTACGGCCAACAGGTCGGCGGGGCGAACCGCGTGCAGCGCCACGACCGACACGGTGGTGCTCACCCCGTAGACCGCGGCCGACAGCAGCAGCGCCGGCTCGCCAGCGCGGAACCGGATTCCGGTCATCGTTGCCTCCTGATCGAACGCCGCACACCTGGCGACGCAACCTCCAAAACGATTACACCGGTTACGCTCGTCGTCAACCGATAAACCAGGTATGGTGGTTACATGACACAGCCGGTTGGCTGGCCTGGCCTGCGCGACGAGGAGTTGCTCATCGCGGTGGCCAACACCGCGCACGGCGAGCAGGACGAACTGGCCGACGCCAGCTCGGTCCGCGCCTGGTGGCGCGAACTCGGCGCACCGGCCTCGACCCGGCCCGGCCGATCCGCAGCGCCGGACAGCGCGGCGCTGCTGCGTACGCTGCGCGGTCTGATCCGCGGCCTGGCTCTGCGCAACAACGGCATCGAATCCGACCTCAGTCGCTTTGACCTGGAGCCTCTTGCGCTGCGTCTCGACCTGCGCGGCGGACCGACGCTTCGGGCCGATATCCCCGGCGACCTCACGCGGAACATCGGCGCCGCCACCGTCACCGCGCTGCTGCGGGCCATGGCCCGACCTGGCTGGCCCCGGTTCAAGGCCTGCCGGGGGGACGACTGCCGTTGGGTCTTCGTTGACGGTTCACGCAACACGTCCCGGCGGTGGTGCGACATGGCCAACTGTGGCAATCGCGCCAAGGTGTCCACCTTCCGGCAGCGCCACCGCAGCGACTGAGCTCAGCCCTCCCACTTCAAGCGCCCGCGGCGCCGGGGATGCCGCCGGGACGACCGGCGCGTACCCATAGCCAATAGAAGCCGCCGGCGATGGCCAGTGAGACGGCCAGGGAGAACAGGGGATAGCCGCGGGTGAGGTTTACCAGGAGGGCGAATCCGACACCCGCGGTCCCCGCCACGTTGGTGACGAGCGCGGTCCATCGTCGTTCCCGTCGGGAGAAGGCGTGACCGGCGACATCGCGCTCGCGTCGTCCGGCTGCGGCTACTGCGCGGAGGGCAACGCACTGCTCGCGCTGGGGGAGACCCGTCCACTGTCGTGTTCACCCCGGCCTACACGGTCGTGAGCGAAGGCGGCTTCCTGACCGCCGTGGTGAAGCCGGTGTGTGCCGAGTGCCAGGTCGACTACCCTAACCCCGGTAGGCGGTTCATGCCCGGTGTCGTCGGCGATCCGAACGGTCCCTGGTACAAGCGACGGTAGGAGAGGGCACGACGGATTGAACTCGTCGAGGTAGAGGCGGGACGGCACGACTGGGGCGCTCTGCGCTGCGGCTGTGGATCGACGGCCGAGCATCTGGGAACGATGCTCGTCCAGTTGGCCCGGGCGCAGAGCGCCGCGGAGGCCGACCAGTACCAGGTCGTGGACCACGTACTCAACGCTGTCTACCTCACGGCTCCGTCCGTGCCCGCGGCCTCGGTGGCGCTCGCCGCGCTGACCGGTGACATCTCCGACGCGGCGCGGCAGGCGTTCACCGACCTGCTGCTGAGTCTCGCGGCCGGCGAGGGGCAGGCGCTCGATCCTGCCCTCGCCGGCCGGGACCTGGTTGCGGAGTGCCACGCGGCGATCCGCAAGGGCCTGTGGGTCCTGTACGCGCAGGTGTTGCGTCCGGCGTCCGTCGACGCGGCCAGCAACGCCTTCGAGACGCTCAGCCTGGTCGAGGAGGACGAGGACCGCCTCGACCGGGTCCGCGAGGTCGCGGCGGAAAACCTGCGGTGGGATCTGCGGAAGTGACCGGGCCACTACCGCGCGACGACGGTCACCTGGGGGTAGCAGGATGACGCGGAGTCCAGCAGCGGCTGCCGCGTGTGCCGCAGGTGCTGGTCGAACATTGCCGGGTTGTACCGCCGGGTGATTTCGATTGCCCGCACGCCGGTCGTGGTGGCGTCCAGCTCCAGGCCGGCCTCGTCGGCGAGCGCGCCGTAGTCGGTGAACGAGTTGTGTACGGTACCGGCCACGGTGATCCAGCGCCGCCAACCGGTCAGCCGGCCGAAATCCTGATCCCAGCTGGGATCCTGGCCCGGTGAGTGCTCGGCCTGCTGACCCAGCAGCATGAACGGCCGGGACAATCCGCTGTCGGGCAGCGACCGCACCGAGTTGCGGGTTGCCAAGGACATACTTCGCTGGTCCTCGGCGGTAGCCGGGGGCGGCGGCTGTTGCGATGCTGGTGCTGTGAGCCGGCGCCAGTCAGCGCGGACCGGATGCGCGGCTGCGGCGGGTAACGGACCGACCATGTGGGGCGTCGAAGTTTCTCCAACCGTCATCGACGCGCAGCGACGAGATCGAGTAGATCCGGCCAACCCTCCACGAGGTACGCGGGAAACAGACCAACCAACGGCATGCGGATCTGCGATGCGGGCGGCTCAGGCCATGAGCAGGTTGTGACGGGCGGGAGCGTTGACCGAACGGGTCCCGACAGGAGCCGACGAGTCGGCTTCGCTAGCGTCGGACGCGTGTTCAGCGTAGTGCTGCTTGGCGGGGACGGGCGGCGAGCCGCGTGGTCGCTCGGTGGTCGCTCGGATGTTCGCTACCCGGTACGGATGCATGCGGACGCAGGCGGACTTCCGCATCCAGCGCCACCATCGAGACGTCAATCGCGCAGCGTGACGACCGCCCGGACCTGCGGATACGCACCCGGACCCACCCGGACGGAGCCGTTGACAGAAGCACTCGGCTTGGAAACTGTGATGTAATGCGGAGTGCGCCCGTCACCCGCGTACTCTTAATCCGCGGGTTCGGGGTTCGAGTCCCTGGCGGCGCACCCGTGATCAAGGCTCTGACCTTGGAGTTTACCTCCGGATCGGAGCCTTCTTCATGTCCATAGTGGACGGTTGTGTGCTCTTGGTGTGCTCCGGAGCCGTTGGACCGTTTCCGGGTTGCGCGGACGGGAGGAACGGAACGGGACGGTGCGTGGCAGACGGCTTATCAGGGGTTGATTCAAAGCCGTCACCCCACGCGCAGCACCAACCTCAAGCGCACCAAGACCCCCAAGAGGTCACGACCGGCGGGTGACCCGGCGTGGCCGCGATGTCCAACACCGGTCACTCCGGTCCCGGCGTGGCAGCGCCGGTGAACGAACCTCCTCCGCTGGCCCACGGAGGAGGTGCACCGGCTAGGTTCTGGCTTGTGCACGTCCACGGGTCACAGGCGTAGGTGTCAGTAGCGTATGGCGAACGAGGACAACTCGCTCAACTACCAGTGCTTCCTGCAGGTCAAGGGCGGCAATGCGCAACTTGCCCGCCGCACAGCGGAATCGGACTGCACACCCCCGCGTCCGTGCACTTCGGCACCGCTACCGAGATCCGCGCCCACCGCGCCGACACCCTCACCGCCGCCTACGAACGCAACCCCACCCGGTTCCACCGCCCGCCACAACCACCCAGGCTGCCCACCACCGTCTGGATCAACCGGCCGGCACTGGAACCGGTGACGGTACAAAAGAACTAAGAAGATCTTGTCTCATTGATCTTGACAGGTTCCGAACCGCCAAATCCCAGACGGAACAACGTGGGCAAGGCGGCGCCAGACGCCCGCCGTGATCTTACAAGCGAGGGGTCGCTGATGCGTGCGATCATGATCGCTATGGAGGATCGTCTGCTCAGCATTGGCGTGGTGGCGTTCGTCGGTGTTCCAGGACGGCTCGATAGGAGAACCCCGGAGGACCGTGTGACGGAGGCCGTCGGATCCGCAGCACCCGATGTCTTGCCTCGCATCAGGGTCATCGTCGACGAGCTGCGCGAGACGAACATCCAGTGGACTTCCGGCTCGGGCTCGGAAATGAGCCAGCGTGCCGAGGCCTGGTTGAGGGGTCGCCATCCAGAGCTGTCTCACGACGCCGTATTTGCGCTGACGAACGAGTTCACCTTCAACTACAAGTAAGCCGAGCGGGACAGCAACCGTGACAGCAACCGCTCCAGACATCGGCAGGTCGACGCATCTCAGCCCGGCACGATCGTCGCGTCGATCGCCACCGCGACCGCAAGCCCCAGCCCGACCTGCTGTACCGTGCCGAGTTTGCCGGTGACGAAGCAGCTGAACACCACGACCATCAACAGCGTCGCCGAGGTGAGGATGCGGCCGGAGTGCTGAAGCCGGAGCTCGGTGCGTTGCACCGGATGACGTGCGCTTCGAAGGCCGAGGACTCGGAGGGTCGAAGGTCTTTACGGCTCGGTCCGGTCAGACGACGATCCAGCAGGAGGAGCCGGCGGCGGCCCAGGCGGCCCCGGGGTCGGGTATGGCGGATAAGGCGACGCGGGCGGGTACGGCGGCGCCTGGTGCTTCCGTCGGCGTCTCATGAGCATCACGATGGCCACTACCGCGCCCACCAACAAGACCGGGCAGCAGAGCAGGCCCGTGAGGTGCCCCAGACTGTAGCTGGACATGGGCCCTACCGTATCCGTCCGAGGCGATCGGCGCAGCGCGGCGCTTCTCGCGGCCACCCCGGCCCCATCGCCGGAATGGCATCGACCGTCGCGGACAACCACCTGCACGCCGTTGTCGCGTCCGCCGAGCCGGACGACCTGGCAGTCCACATAGGACCACCTTGGACGGCCCATCACCCGCCGCGTCGCCCTCGTGGCTGATTGCAGTGGCGGTGGCGCCGCCATGTCACACGGCCGCGGCCATACGGGTTGCTATGACCGGTACCGTGCGGTGTCAGCGTTCGGGGAGTCGAACTTGGACCGGATGGGTCGATGTGCACTCCAGTGATCACTGGGTCGCGCAGCCAACCGGATCGTCTACCGTGACCGGCCACGGTCATCGCGACCACGGGCGCGACCGGGCGCAACCCGTGTTTGCCGGGTGAGCCCAGATCGGCGGCGTGCAACACCTGGCGCAGGGTCGAGGCTTGGCCCGGGGCGAGCCCGTAGGAAACCTCGCCGGACGGTACGAGCGTGCCGTTAACCGACCGGCCGACCCAGTAACGGTCTAGTTCGCCCGAGCCGCCCGGGATTCAGGCCGTGACCCATACCCGCTCCGGGTGACGGACCTTGAACTTCTGCCAGGCGGTGGATCGGCCCGAGCGGTAGAGGGATTCGGCCCGTTTGACGACGACACCCTCGAGGAAGTGCTCGCGGGCAAACGTCAGCACCGCGGCGGCTTGACCCGGATGGGCCTCAACCAGCGTGATCGCGCCGGACATGGGCAGCTCCTGGAGGATGCGGCGGCGGTCAACCAGCCGGTACCCCCGCAGGTCCTTGCCTGCGTGCCAGAGGATGTCGAACGCGCAGAACGCCGCTGGCCGTTCGACGGCTGCGGCGCGGGCGCGGACCGAGTGCGCTCCCAGCCGGGCACGGAGGGCTGCGAAGTCCGGGCCACCGTCGTCACCGAACACGACGATCTCGCCGTCGAGGATCACGTCCGGCAGACCCGCGGCCGCGGCGAGGATCTCAGGGAACTCGGCGTCACAACCGCGTCCGCGGCGGGTACGCAACGCCGGTGCCCGGTCGATGACGCGCAACTGCCCCCGAGCGCCATCGAGTTTGAGTTTTTTGAACTGGTCGGTGTCTGGTGACTGGACGGCCGTCGTGGTGAGTGGGGATATGAACGACTATTTGCTGTCCAGGTCACCGACGTCACTGCGAATCCCTGAGTCAGCCGGATTCGTCGCGGTGCCAGCGGGCGGCTTCGGTGCGCGAGGCCGAACCGGTCTTGGTCAAAATCCGCGAGACGTGGACCGCGACCGTACGCTCGGCGATCCCGAGCGCTGCGGCGATCTGCCGGTTGGATCGGCCGGCCGCGATCAGTTCGAGTACGTTGCGTTCCCGGCTGGTCAGCCGCGTCGTGCCGCATCGGGCGGCCAGTTGCTCGGCCGCGTCCACGAGCGGTCCGGTCCACGCTGCCAGCAGTCGGCGGGCCGCGACGGCGTGACCGGTCGCGTCGCCGTCGTGTCCAATGTGGAGCGCGGTTCGCCCGGCGATGACGTGCAACCAGGCCCGCTCGTCCGCGTCCTGGTCATCGGCGCCGCCCAGCGCTCGGGTCGCTGCCGCGAAGGCACCGGCGTGGTCCCCGTCGCGTTCCCTCAGGGCGGCCCGCAGCGCGAGCGTGTTTGTCTCGGCTTCGACGGCATCCGGCGGCCAGGCCAGGCACCGCTCGACGAACGCGCGGATCTCACTGGTGGACACGCCATTCGCCGCGGTGCCCGCCTGCGGCCCGATGGCGACGAGCGCGGTGTGCGCCACCCGCCAGCGACGGGTCCGGTGCCCGGCGACATCGGTCGTGGCGGCGTACTCGGTCAGCGCCGCGCGGACGTCGTCCGGGCGGTCGAAGGCGGCCGCCACACGGACCCGGGCCCAGGCCGGATAGGTGCGCATCCACGCGGCCTCCAGCGTGGCGCCGGTGGTACGGGCGAGGGCGAGCAGATCCCGGGCGGCGGACTCGACGGCGGATTCGGCGGCGAGATACGCGGCCTTGGACGCGGCGATCGTGCGCTCCACCGGGTCCGGTTCGTCAGGCAGTCGCTCTCGGGCATGGGCGTAGGCCGCCGCGAGATCGCCGTGGAAGACGGCGAGGTCGATGGCGTTGCGGTTTATCTTCCCGAGGTACTCGTGCAGCCGGTGCCGGCGCAGCAGCGCGAGCGTTTCCGCGATCACCGCCTCGGCGGCCGGGCGGGGCATCCGGTGCAGCCGCAGACTCTGCAGCCGGTTGTTCGCGATGCGACCGATGGCCAGCCGATCTCCGAGCCGCTCGGCCCGGGCCGCGGCATCGTCGTAGTCGGCCAAGGCCGCGTCGGTGCGGCCCAGCGCCCCGAGCGACGTGGCCCGGTCGGTCAGCAGGCTCACCAGTACCGATTCGGGTCGGGGCGCTTCGGCCAGCGCGGCCGTTGCCAGCGTGACGCACTCCTCGTACCGCTCGACCCGCATCAGCGCCTGCGAGCTGGCGGCGGTGTGCCGCCACCGGTCGTCGACCGTTACCGCGGCCCGGGCGGCGGCGTCGAGGTGCCCCCACATGTCGCCGAGGTGTCCGGCCCGCCAGGACAGGTCTGCGAGCAGGAGCTGCGCCGCGCACGCGGCCGGGGTACCGGCAGCCAGGTCGGCCCAGGTTCGTGCGTAACCGAGCGCGGCGGCATGGTCACCGTCGGCCCGCGCGGTTCGGGCGGCCAGCTCGACGACGTCCGCCCGGCGCGGGTCGTCGGCGGGGCACAGGTCCAGCGCCATCTGCGCCAACGACGTCCAGCCCGGCCCGTTCACGGGTCCACCGTAGTCATTTCCTCGTACAGACATCAGGCGCGGTCCCGGCCGATGATCCATGGCGTGGCAGCGATTACGGCACGTGCTCTTCGCCGGATCTACGGCGAACGGACCGCCCTGGACGGCGTGGACCTGTCGGTGCCGGTTGCCGAGGTCCACGGTCTGCTCGGCCCGAACGGCGCCGGGAAGACGACGTTCTGCAAGATCCTCTCGACGGTTCTGGTACCGACGTCGGGTACCGCCACCATCGCCGGCTACGACGTGGTGCGCGATACGGGGGCCGTACGTCGGGCGGTCGGGATCGTGTTCGGCGGTGAGCGGGGCCTTTACACTCGGCTCACCGCCCGGCAGAACCTGCTCTACTGGTCGGCGCTCTACCGCCAGCGCAGCGCCGATGGCCGGCGGCGCGCGACGGCCCTGCTCGATCGGGTGGGCCTGGCCGACCGGGCCGATCAGCGGGTGGAGACGTTCTCCCGGGGCATGAAGCAGCGGCTGCACCTGGCCCGGGGCCTGATCGGCGACCCGCAGGTGCTGATCCTGGACGAGCCGACCACCGGCCTCGACCCGGTCGCCGCCCACGAGGTCCGGGCGCTGATCGGCGAACTCCGCGAGCGTGGCCTCACCGTCCTGGTGACCACGCACGACATGGCCGAGGCCGAAGCGGTGTGCGACCGGGTGTCGCTGATCAACGGCGGGCGGCTGCTGGCCACGGCGTCGCCGGCCGAGCTGCGGGCGCGGTACGCCAAATCAACGCTGGAACAGGTCTATCTGCATCTGGTCGGCGATCGGGGGCTGATCGTATGAGAGCATTAGCCGCCGCGTTCGGCATGCAGCTGCGCTCTTTCCGGACCGACCCGCAACGGCTACTGGTACTGGTCACCATGCCGATGGTCACCGTGGCGCTGCTGTCCATCGTGCGAGACGCCGCACGCCCGGGTCTGGATGGGTACGCCGTGCTCGCCCCGGCCGTGATGGGCCTGTTCCAGATGGCGCTGAACGAGGCCGGCGAGGTGATCGACCAGGAACGCTGGGCCGGCACGCTTGAGCTGACGTTCGCCGCGCCGACCGCGTTTCTCGTACTGGTGGCCGGCCGGATCGCGGCGGTGATCCTGGTCGGGCTGGTGGCGTTCGCGGAGAGCTGGCTGGTCGGCGTGCTCGGCTTCGGGGCCGTGGTACGCGTCGCCCATCCGGGGGTGTTCGTGCTGGCCATGGCGGCCACCGTGCTGGCCACGATCGGTGCCGCGGCGGTGATGGCGGGCACCTTCGTGCTGGCCCGCTCGACCCGCACGTACCAGAACTCGATCTCGTACCCGATATACATCCTCGGCGGGGTGATGGTGCCGGTCGCGGCGCTGCCCGGTTGGCTGCACCCGGCTGCCCGGGCGGTCTACCTGTCCTGGAGTACCGACCTGCTCCGGGAGGCTCTCGATTCCGGTCCCGTCACCGGCCTCGGGCCGCACCTCGCCGTGATCGTCGGGTTGGGCGTGGCGTTCCTGGCCGCCGGCGGGATCGTGGTGAGCCGGTTCGTGCACCGGGTCCGGGTCCGGGGGACGGTGACCCATGCGTGACGCGCTGCGAGTGCTGCGCTGGTCGGCGGCGTGCGGCTGGGCCGACTACCGCAGCTCGTACTCGGTACGCACCTGGGTCGGCGGTTGGCTGCTGCGGGTCTTCGCCCAGGTCGCGTTCTACGCGTTCATCGGGCGGCTGCTGGACGATCCGGCCCGGACCGCGTACATGCTGATCGGCACCGCGGTCTGGTTCGCGGCCCTGGAGGTCGGCTTCGCCTGCGCGTCGACCGCGTGGGAGCGCCGGGCCGGCACGCTGCCGCTGCTCGTGGTCGCCCCGACCGACCTGTTCTGGGTGTATCTGGGCCGCAACGCACAATGGCTGCCCAGCGGCATCGCCACCTCGACCCTGTCGCTGCTCGTGCTGTCGCCGGCGTTCCACACCGGCGTGCCGCCCAGCCGACTGCTCGGCGCGATACCGCTGCTGGCCCTGACCGCCGTTACTTCCTACGGACTGGCGCTGACCGTCGCCGCGATAGCGATGCGGGCCTTCGGCGCCCGCAACATCGCGTCCAACCTCTACACCGGCGTACTGCTCGTGTTCTGCGGGGTGCAGGTGCCGCTGACGTTCTGGCCGGGTTGGGTCCGCGCGCTCGCCCAAGCCGTGCCGCTCACCCACGGTCTGGCCGCGGTCCGAGCGCAGATCGCCGGCACCGAAGGGCTGACCGGGGCGATCGGCCTGGCCGTGCTCAGCGGAGCCGCCTGGTTCGGGATCGCCTGGCTGATCTTCCACGGCGCCGCCGAACGGGGCCGCCGGACCGGGTCCATCGAGTTCGGCGACTGACCCGCGTGCCGCGATCGGTCCGGTCAGTGCCCGGTGACTGCACCACCGCTGCGGCGAGTGGGGATGTGAACGATCTTCGTCTGTTGTTCGAGCTTCTCGCGTAGTTGCTGGTTCTCGACGGTGAGCCGTTGGATGTTGGCTATGGCGAGAGCCAGGTTGGCTCGGAGGTCCTGGTTGTCGCGGGTGGGTGCTGCAATCCGAGCGGCGTGGCTATCGGCTGGTTCCGGCCGGGCTGCTCGCGTGGGGCGCCGCAGCGCCGCGATATCCGCAGCGATTTCGGGAAAGTGGCGCCAGAAGGTGGCGTTGGTGAGGCCGAGCCGGCGGGCGAGCTCGCTGACCGTGGGCCGCTTGCCTGCCGCCTCGGTTTCGACGGTCATTTCGGACCTCACGTCTTCGACCGTCGCGATCGTGGGGAGTCTGATCTTCCGACTCACGATGCCCCCACGGTAGTGATGAAGGTGGTCAGCTTGTCTATGCGCTGCCGGATTTGCTGCAGCAGTAGTGGCGGTAGGGCGGGGCCTCGCCGTGATACGGGCTCGCAGTCGCTCGAGTTCGGCGCCACGCTTCTTCGTTGCCGCGGTGAGCGCAACGTTGCGACATGTCAGCGGCCGGCAGGTCGCCAGGCCTGGGCGGATGTCCTGGTCGCGTTGGCAGAGTGCCTTGGTCTTGTCGAAGATGCAGGTGACGTAGGTACCGGGGTAGACGCCAGGGTCGTTGCGGATCATGAGCCGCAACAGGCGACGCTGGTCGGTGACGACGAATCCGAGAAATCCCGCGTCGGTGCCGAGCTGCTGTAGCCGCCGGGAGCCTTCTGCGGCGGATGGTCCGGTCAGTCGTTGGTGCTCGTGAGCGTCGATCATCGATAGGAGGTGTTCGCCGCGTTGAAGCGCTTGCTCAGCACCCTCCCCGGTAGCCTGAGCTAGCCATACTTGGGCCGCCGAGGCTGTGACGTTAAGCCCACACGCCGAGCAGGCATCGGATTGGCGGACGACTCGATCGGCAGCGTCGATGCTGCGATCATGGCCGGGTGACGCTTGCGCCGCCGAGAAGACATGGCGTGGTCCCCGAGGCGCTCGTCGATGTGTTCCTCGACTGCGCGGGGGCCGTTTTACCGCCGTCCGCCAATACGGAGTCCATCTGCGGGATGCCTACCGCCAATGCGACTGCTCCGATAGGCAATGCCGACTCGAGATGCCGCGACGGAAGCCGGCCGGGCAGCGCGGCGGGCGGCCGGTACCCTGCCCCGGGCGAGGCGCAGAAGACCGCGCCGTAGATGTCGGGATGGCGCAGCCCCATGGCCAGCGCGAGTTCCGCACCGGCCGAGACACCGAACACCGCGGTTCGGCCGGCTGGCAGCCTGACAGCCAGGCGGGTCGCCGCCCATCGCCGGACGTCCTCGACGAAGAACTTCTCGTGGGCCGCGAACCGTTGCGGGTCGAAGGCGAACGCGGCCGTGCTACGGCCCGATGAGTACTCGTGCAGCCGCAGCGTCTCGTCCTCGACGCGGTGCGCGCCGATGATCATCGTGGGTGGCAGGTCGGCAGCCTTCAGAACCTCTCCCCACGACGTAATCAATTGCCCGTCGCCCGCGAAGACGACCGCCTCGGCCGCAGCCGCAGGCACGTAGGCGGTGACCTGCCGCCCACCGTCGTACTCCAACGTCTCGGTAATGAACTCGCCCGCTGTGGACGACATCGGCGTGGGCTCCCTTACAGGCATGGGCAGTTGCCGGCACACAGAACACTTTGGCAGGTTCCCGTCGGTCCTGCCTACCTAGCTCTGCATCCGAACCCGTACAACGGCAGTCGGCAGCTTGCGACGCTCGCGCGGTGCCACACATCCGCTCATGCCGCCGACGGCGCGCTACGTTCCGTCGGACGTACGGGTTTCCCGACGTGCGGTCGTACCGAGATGAGGGCTTGGGCCGTGTACGACGACCGCCCGCTGGGCTTTGAGCTACGAGATGACGTTGGGCTGATCTATCACCCACAACCAGGCGCCATCTGCCTGGCGGCGCGCCACCTCGACGGTCACCACTCCGTTGGCCAAACGTGATGACGTAAGGGCCAAATCTCCGCTAAGCAGCGTCGGTTGCTGGGTGCCGGGCTCGAACTGGGGCCTGTCGGCCACCAGGCGCTCGTAAGCCCTGCGGATCTCGTCGGAGCCGATCGCGATTTCACCATCGGGCAGCGCCAGCACCGCGCCGGGTTCGTAGAGTGCAGTCAAGCCGTCGATGTCACCGGCGTTGAGCCGCTCGACAATGAGACGGCTCAGATCCTCGGGGTGCGTCGCGTGCTCCGCATCGGCATGCATAGACGCGAGCTTGCCACTCAGCTACGACAGCGTTTCGACCATGCGGACGTCGGCCGCGCGGGCGGGCACAGCCACGATCAGGTGCACGCACATCATGCCGCGCACCGCGCAGTGCGCGGCAACCGGTGGGTATCAGCAGGGGCTGTCGCCGCGGGCGACGAAACGGTCGGTGATCTGGTTGGATCGGCAGTCATGCAGATGGTGG
>Ga0157369_10008031_pt1 | contig 12109 bp, 9 predicted proteins | sample C25metaG_FD_113461 | JGI IMG/M metagenome (GOLD analysis project Ga0157369, IMG submission 113461) | Corn rhizosphere microbial communities from Kellogg Biological Station, Michigan, USA - C2-5 metaG | ecosystem: Host-associated > Plants > Roots > Rhizosphere > Soil | place: USA: Michigan...
TCGCGCGCGCCGTGCGCACGTAATCCGACGACAGCACCTGCAGCATCGCGCTGCGCGTATGGCGCATCAGCACGGCGGCGATCGCGTTGCCGAGCACGAACGCGGGCATGATCATCGCGGCCAGGTTCGCGCGCCAGTCGTCGAACGGGCTCACGTAGCCCGACGCCGGCAGCCATCCGAGCGTCACGGAGAACAGCAGGATCAGCATGATGCCGAGCCAGAAGTTGGGCGTCGACAATCCCCACAGCGCCACGACGTTGGCGGCGTAATCCCACCCGCTGCCGCGCCGCACGGCAGACACCACGCCCGCCGGGATGCCGATCGCCAAGGCGATCACGATCGCGATGCACGCGAGCTCGAGCGTGACCGGCAGCTTCTGCGCGATCAGCGTGCGCACCGGTTGCTGCATGCGCAGCGATTCGCCGAGGTCGCCGTGCAGCACGCCGCGCAGCCAAAAAAGGTAGCGCACCGGGAACGGCTGGTCGAGGTGCATCGTCTCGCGCAGATGCGCGATCACCGCGGGGTCGCGCTCCTCGCCGGCAAGCACCATCGCCGGGTCGCCGGGCAGCAGCTGCTGCAGCCCGAAGATCAGGATCGAGGCGAAGAGGAGCGTCGGCAGGATCGTCGCGATCCGGCGAACGAGATACGCGGTCATCGGCGCGGGTCAGAGACGCATTTCTCGATCGAATCGCGCCTCCGGCACGCCGGCTATCTGAACCGCAATCCGGTCACCCGCACGAGGCCGTCCGGAATCGGCCGCAGCCCGTCGAGCTTGCTCGTGTATGCCCACAGCCAGTGCCGGTGATAGAGGTAGACGATCGGGCGATCCTTCAGCACGATCGCGGCGAGGTCCGCGTAGAGCTTGCGCCGCTCGTTCGTGTCGAGCGTGGTGCGCGAGCGCGTCAGCAGGCTGTCGACGTCGGGCTTGCAGTACCCGGCATAGTTGAGCGGCTGCTTGCACGCGTCGAAGCTGAAGATGTTGCCGTCGGGATCGGCGCGGCCGCTCCACGCGAGCACGTACGCGTCGAACTGTCCCTTGTCGGCGAGGTCCAGCGACGTCGCGAATTCGGTGGACTGAATCTTCACGTCGAACCCGGCCTCGCGCGCCATCGCCTGCACCACCTGCGCGATGCGCTGCGCGTCGGCCGTCGTCGGCGTCATCAACGTGAACGACGGGTTCGCGACGCCGGCTTCCTTGAGCAGCGCCTTCGCGCGCTCGAGGTTGCGTTTGGGCATCGGCACGTTCTTCGCGTAGAACGTGTTCGTGTCGGCGACCCATTGGTTGCCCGGATCCGCTTCGCCGTCCATCACGACCTGCACGATGCCGTCACGATCGAGCGCCAGCTCGAACGCCTCGCGAACGCGCGGGTCGCGCCCCAGCGGATTCTTCTGCGCGAGGTCGCTCTTGCCGACGTTGATCGTGATGCCCTGGTAGCCGATCTCGGTGATCTTCGTCAGCTTGAAGCGCGCATCGCCTTTCACCTGCGGCACGTCGGAGGGTGCCAGGCGCTCGATGAAATCGAGCTGTCCCGAGCGCAGGTTCGCAAGCCGCACGGTCGAATCGGGGATCGGCAGGTAGACGATGCGATCGAAGTGCACCGCCGACTTGTTCCAGTAATTCGCGAAGCGCTCGAGCACGATGCGATCCTGGGCGACGCGCTCGACGAATTTGAACGGGCCCGCGCACACCGGCTTCGCACCGAACTTGTCGCCCTCGGCCTGCGCGGCTTTCGGCGACACGATCATGCCCGCGCGGTCGGCAAGCTGCGCCAGGAGCGGGGAGAACGGCGCCGTCAGATTGAGCCGCACGGTAAGCGGGTCGACGACGTCGACGCTTGCCAGCGGCGCCAGCTCGCCGCGCCGGTTCGACCCCGGCATCGTCTTGTGCCGCTCGAGGCTGTACTTGACGGCCGCCGCGTCGAGCTTCTCGCCGTCATGGAACGTGACGTCAGGCCGCAGCTTGATCGTCAGCGCCTTGTTGTCGGCCGACCATTCGTAGCTTGCCGCAAGCTGCGGAACGATGTCGAGCTTCTCGTCGATGTCGAACAGCTTGTCGCACAGCGCCGAGAACACGATGCGCCCGACGAAGCTTCGCGCGAGCGTCGGGTCGAGCACGTCGGGATCCTCGGCGAGGCCGATGCGCAGCGTCTGCGCCGAAGCGCCGGCGACGAGCGTGAACGCGCATCCGAAAACCAGAAGCAGGCGACGCGACAGCATGTTCATCGATTCTCCCGTTGTTCGACATGATGCCCATGGGCGAGATCGCCACGCCCGCGCATCCGCGAAAATCAGCATAGCATGTGGGCCACGGCCGCCGTGGCGGCCCACCCGGTGACGGGAACTCGCGCGTCCTGGCGCGGGTCCGTTGCTAGCGCACTCCCATCATCGCGCATGCATGCGCGTCCAAAGGCAACCCCGATGATCCGGTTGGCAGGCAAGTGCATCTTCGCCGTCTCGCTGCTCCTGGGCAGCCTTTGCGCGCGTTCGGCCACGCTCGAGGCCATCGAGTATTACAACGCGCCGCTCGATCACTATTTCGTCACGGCGCTCGCCGACGAGATCGCCAAACTCGACGCCGGCGTATTCGCCGGCTGGCAGCGTACCGGCCAGCATTTCACGGTGTTCGACCCCGCAACGCCGGTCGCCGGCGCACAGCCGGTATGCCGCTTCTACGGCGTGCCTGCGGCGGGCCTCGACTCGCATTTCTACTCGGCGTCGCCCGCCGAATGCGCCGCGGTGCTGCAACGCTTCGCCGGGGCGTGGATCGAGGAAACCGACAACGCGTTCGGCATCTATCTGCCCGATACGGTGACCGGTCAATGCCCGGCCGGCACGGTCCCCGTGTACCGGGCGTGGAACGGTCGCATCGACTCCAATCACCGTTTCACGACCGACCCCGCGACATTGAACGCGATGGTCGCGAAGGGCTACGTCGCCGAGGGCTACGGGCCGGTGGCGATGCCCGTGGCGATGTGCTCGCCCACCGGCGGGTCGGTCCCCTCCGCCGCGCCGTCGTGCGTCGTTTCCACGTCCAATCCGACGCAGCGCGTCGGTGGCAACGTCACGCTGACCGCGTCGTGCACGAACGGTCCCGTCGCCTTCCGGTGGACCCATTGCATGAGCGCCACCGCGCAGTGCACGGCCACGTCGGCGGCGGTCGGCGCCGTCACGTATTCGGTCGTCGCGAGCAATGGTGCAGGCGAGAGCGCGCCGGCGAGCGTCGACGTCGTGTGGCAGTCGCTGGCTTCGGCGCCGAAATGCACAATCGCCCGCACGTCGCAAACCGACCCGCCCACGGTCAATGGCTCCGTCGCGCTCGAGGTGACGTGCAATGCGACCGTCGGCAATTACAGCTGGAACGGCTGCTCGAGCACGACGCGTACGTGCATCGCGCGCGAGTCGGTCCCTGGCCTGCACACGTATTCGGTCATCGCGCGCAACGCCGGCGGCAGCAGCGAGCCTGCGACGCTCACGCTCGGCTGGGCGGGGAGCGCGCCGGCCGCGCCGGGGCTTTGCGGCGCATTCCCGAGCTACCTCTACAGCGACATCGGCTCGCAGACGGTGCGTGTCGAAAGCGTGCTGATGCCCACAGCACCGGCGTTCGCCTGGAACGGTGCGTGGGCGGTGCGCTTCGCCGTGCCGGCGACGATGTCGGCCGCGAGCATCGGGCGCATGACGTCGGCCGAATTCGCCGGCGAGCCGACGGTGCGCGAGGTGACGATCTCGCGCACGCCATGCGATTTCCGGGCCACGGATACCTCCGGCACGAACGGTCCGCTCGCGCGGCAGTCGGGCATCTCGAACACGATCCAGTTCACGACCAGCGCGACGCGCGCGGGGTATCCGGTGCTCACCCCCGGCGCTACCTACTACTACAACCTGCGCAACTTCCAGCCGTTCAACAATACGATCTCGTGCCCCGCCTCGCCCGGACGCTGCGACGCGTTCGTCGAGTCGCTGCTGCCCACGCGCTGACGTGATCGGCGCAAGCCCGGAGCGCCCGCCAGGCGTGCGAGCTTCAAGCGTGGCGACCCCGGCCGCGCCAACTGGCGCCTGCGTCGCTTTTCGGGTAAAACCGGTGCGTGGACAATCGTGTCCACGACGACGAGGAGACGCACAACTTGGCCAAGCCCAATTTCGAGTTCCAGAAACGCCAGAAAGAGCTGGAGAAGAAGCGCAAGAAGGAAGAGAAGAAGCAGAAGAAGCTCGATCGCGCCGCCGCGCAAACGCCCGGCGCGCCCGAAACGCCCCCCACCGAATCGAGCTGATTCCACCGCTGCCGGTAAAGATGCACCGCCTGCGGGCAACGCGATGTCAGTCTGACTTGCGCCATACCGTCGCAAGCCATGGCTGCCGGTCGCGCGGCAGTCCCGCCGGTCGGTAGTAATGATCGAGCAGCGTGAACCCGGCCGCCGTCACGTAGCGGGACCACGTCGCGAGATCGTGGTAGGCGCCGTAGCGTCCGCGGTTCCAGCCTTCGTCGTTGCCTCCATGCGGATTCGACGCGAATAGCACGCCGCGCGGCGCCAGCGCCCGGTGCAGCTCGCCCAGCACGCGCGGCAGCTCGGCGCTCGGCACGTGAAAGAGCGACGCGTTCGCGAAGATGCCGTCGAAACGCGCGTCGGGGAGCGCGAGGTGCAGGAAATCCTGCTGCCACACCTCGCATCCCGTTTCGCGCGCCATGCCGACGAAACTCGCCGCGCCATCGAGCCCGATCGCGACGTGGCCGAGCGACGTGAATGCTGCAAGGTCGCGCCCCGGCCCGCAGCCGAGGTCGAGGATCGTGAACGGCGGCGCACCCTCGATGCGCGACAGGAGCGCGTCGATGTTCTGCCGCACGTCGTGGTCGCGCGTGGCTTCGCGAAACGGCAACGCCTGCGCATCGTAATGGGCGAGCGTGCCGCGCACGATCGCCTCGAGATCGGTATCGGCCATCGCGTTATCCCCACTCGCGCGCCGGGACGCCGAGCGCATCGCGCAGTCGATCGCCGCGGCGGCGTCGTCGCTTCGGCGTGCCGGCGCGCTCGGCGGCGCGCGCCAGCACGCGGATCGCGTGCACCGCTTCGCGCTCGCCGCTCGTGCGCGTCCCGTCGGCGATCTGGTGACGACAGCTCGTGCCATCGGCCACGACCAGCGTGGACTCGTCGGCCTCACGCACGGCCGGCAGAAGCGAGAGCTCGCCCATGCGCATCGACACGTCGTAGTGGCTCGCCGCGTAGCCGAATGCGCCGGCCATGCCGCAGCAGCTCGATTCGATCGGCTTCACGTCGAGCTCGGGTATCCAGCGCAGCATGTCGACGGTAGCACCGGCGGCGTCGAACGCCTTCTGGTGACAGTGCCCGTGGACGAGCGCGCGCTTCTCGGGCAACGCGGCGAGCGCAAGCTGCGCCCTGCCGGCCGCGCGCTCCTGCACGAGAAACTGCTCGATCAAAAGCGCACGCTCTGCGATGCGCGCCGCCGAATCGCCGAGACCCAGGCCCAGGAATTCGTCGCGCAACGACAGCAGGCACGACGGCTCCAGACCGACGATCGTCGCACCGGCCGCGACGTAGGGCGCGAGCGCGTCGACGACGCGGAGCGCCTCGCGCCGCGCCTCGTCGACGAGCCCGTAGGCCAGGAACGTGCGTCCGCAACACAGCGGCCGTGCGCGCGCGCCTTCCCTTGCCGACGGCAGCGCCACCTCGGCGCGGTAGCCGGCGGCGCGCAGCACGCGCAGTGCCGCATGCGCGTTGTCGGGGTCGAACGCGTTGGTGAAGCTGTCGACGAACAGCACGACGTCCACCGGCTCGATATCGTGCGCGACACGCTCGCCGAGCCCGCGAAAGAACGTGTCGTAGCGAAAGCGCGGCAGCGAGCGCGCCGCCGCGATGCCGGTGGACGGCTCGAGCAGGCGCGCGAGACCCGGGAAGCGCTCGCGCAGCGCAACGAGCGGCGCGAGCGGAGCCGCATAAGGCGCCCAGCGCGGGATGTACGCGATCACACGATCGCGAAGCGGCATGCGGTGCCGGCGCCGCCACTGGTATTGGAATTCGATCTTCATCCGCGCCATGTCGACGCCGGTGGGACATTCGCGCCGGCAGCCCTTGCAACTGACGCAAAGCGCGAGCGCATCGCGCACGGCGTCGGAGGCGAACGTGTCGCCGAGCTGGCCCGAAAGCGCGAGGCGCAGCGTGTTCGCGCGCCCGCGCGTCAGGTGCGTTTCGTCGCGCGTGACGCGATAGCTCGGGCACATCGTGCCCGCGTCGAACTTGCGGCAGTGGCCGTTGTTGTTGCACATCTCGGCGGCCTTCGCGAAGCCCTGCGCCGGATCGCCCCCGCTGCCGGGTGGCGTCAGCGCGCCCGTCGTCGGGTCGTTCTGGACGTTCCATGCCGACCAGTCGAGACCGGTGTCGAGCGCGAGCGTCCGGTACGTCGGCGGAAAGCGGAAGAGTGCCGCGTCGTCCATGCGCGATGGGCGCACGATCTTGCCCGGGTTCATGATCCCGGCCGGATCGAACAGATCCTTGATCTGTCCGAACGCCTGCGTCAGGCGGTCGCCGAACTGCCAGCGCACCCACTCGCTGCGCACGAGCCCGTCGCCGTGCTCGCCGGAGAACGCGCCGCGGTATTCGCGCACGATGACGGCCGTCTCCTCGGCGATCGCGCGCATCTTCTCGGCGCCGTCGCGGCGCATGTCGAGGATCGGCCGCACGTGCAGCGTGCCCACCGACGCATGCGCATACCAGGTGCCGCGCGTGCCGTGCCGCGCGAAGATCTCCGTCAGGCGGTCGACGTACGCGGCGAGGTGCTCGAGCGGCACCGCGCAATCCTCGATGAACGACACCGGCTTGCCGTCGCCGCGCATGCTCATCATGATGTTGAGGCCTGCCTTGCGCACGTCCCACAGTGCCTTCTGCGCGGCGGCTTCCGGCATCCTCACGACGCGACCGGGCAGGCCGACGTCGCCGAGCAGCGCGTCGAGATCGTCGAGCTTGCCGATCGCGGCCGCGGCGTCGCCGCCGATGAACTCGACGAGCAGGATCGCCTGCGGCTCGCCGACGAGCGCCCGCTCGATCACCGGACGAAACGCCGGATTGCCGCGCGCGAGATCGATCATCGTGCGGTCGACGAGCTCCACCGCGGAGGGACCGAGCGTCACGAGGTGGCGCGCCGAATCCATCGCCGCGTGCAACGAATCGAAACTGACGACGCCGAGCGCGCGGTGGCGCGGCAGCTCGCCGCATTGCAGCGTCAGCGAGCGGGTCCACGCGAGCGTGCCCTCGCTGCCGACGAGCAGGTGCGCGTAGTTGACGCTGCCGTCCGCCGTGTAGGGACGTACGCTTTGCGGGTTGAAGATGTCGGCGTTGTAGCCGCCGACACGGCGCAGCACCTTGGGCACGACGCGCTCGATCTCGGCGCGCTCGCGCAGGCCCAGCGCGCGCAGGCTGCCGATCAGGTCGTGGACGCGCGGCGGCGCTTGCGACATCGCATGCTCGGCCCCGAACCACGCCTCGGTGCCGTCGGCGAGGCGGGCGTCGATCGCGACGACGTTGTGCACCATGTTCCCGTACGCGAGCGAGCGCGAGCCGCAGGAATTGTTGCCTGCCATGCCGCCGAGCGTCGCCTGCGCCGACGTGCTGACGTCGACGGGAAACCAGACGTCGTGGCGGCGCAGCCATGCGTTGAGCTCGTCGAGCACGACGCCGGGCTCGACGGTCACCGTGCGTGCATCGGCGTCGAACGCGACGATGCGGCGAAGATGGCGACTGTGATCGACGACGAGTGCCGCGCCCACCGTCTGGCCGCACTGCGAGCTGCCGGCGCCGCGCGGCAGCATCGGCACGCGGAACTCGGTGCACAACTCCATCGCCACGCGTACGTCGTCGTCGCTGGCCGGAATGAGCACCGCGAGCGGATTCACCTGGTAGATCGACGCGTCGGTCGCGTAGCGGCCGCGCGATGCGGGATCGGTGGCGAGCGTGCCTCTGATCGCACCGCGCAGCCGCCGCCATGGCGTCTCGTCGGCCGGCGGATGGAACACGAGCGGTTGTACGTCGGGCGAGCTCACGCGCTATTTTCGCTGATGGCGCCGGCGCGCGAACGGTGGCTGCGCGTCGCGTCGATTATAGAAGGAGCGGGGCTCGGCCGGCCTTGTGACGCCGCGCAAAGATTGTGTAGTATCCGGGCAAAGCCGCGAAGCGCCTCGCTGTCCGCCGGTTCGGCCGTCGTCGTTTTCCCGGTCGATTCCATGCTCGCTCGTCGACGTCGATATTCCATCGACGCACGCGCGTGCGCGCACCGTGAGCGCGCCGACGAAGGCGTGTGCGGGTCTGCCCATTTGCCATGGAGGAGAAATCGATGAATCGTCCCATCACGGCCGCTCTCCGCGCGGCACGGCGTTGCGCACTCGTCATCGTTGCCGGCGCGTGTGCCGCGCTCGTCGCGCCCAGCGTGTTCGCGCAGACCGAAATCAAGCTCGGCCACGTCGGCGAGCCCGGGTCGCTGTTCCAGAAGAGCGCCGACGAATTCGCCAAACGCGCGAATGCGAAGCTCGGCGGCAAGGCGAAGGTGATCGTCTACGGCTCGAGCCAGCTCGGCGGCGACAAGGAGATGATCCAGAAGCTCAAGCTCGGCACGCTCGACATGGCGCTGCCGTCCACGGTGATGAGCTCCGAAGTCGACATCGCCGGCCTGTTCGAAATGCCCTACATCGTCAAGGACCGCGCGCACATGGGCCGCATCGAAAAGGACATCTTCTGGCCGACGATCGAGCCCGCGATCGAGAAGAAGGGATTGACGGTGCTCGCTCTGTGGGAAAACGGCTTTCGCCAGATCACCAACAACAAGCGGCCGATCAAGGTGCCGGGTGACCTGGCCGGCATCAAGCTGCGCGTGCCGGAAGGCAAGTGGCGCGTGAAGATGTTCCAGACCTATGGCGCCAACCCGAGCCCGATGAAATTCTCCGAGCTCTTCACCGCGTTGCAGACCGGGGTGATGGACGGCGAGGAGAACCCGCTCACGCAGATCTATTCGGCGAAACTGCAGGAGGTGCAGAAGTACCTGTCGATGTCCGGCCACGTGTATACGCCGGCGTACCTGACCGTCGGTACGACCCACTGGGACGCGCTGCCGGCCGACGTGCGCAAGGTCCTCGCCGACACCGCGAAGGAAACGCAGGCGTTCGTCTACGAGACCGCCGCGCACGACGAGCAGGAGTTGCTCGGCAAGCTGAAGCAGGCCGGCATGCAGGTCAACGATGTGGACAAGGACGCATTCGTGTCGGCCAGCAAGTCGATCTACGAGGAGTTCGGCAAGGAAGTGCAGGGCGGGAAGGCGGCGATCGACCGCGCCAACGCGTTGCGCGGCAAGTGAGCGGTCCTGCCGATGCCGAAGCGTCCGAGGGCATGAATTGACGAGGTTCCGCGAAGGGTACGGCCGCTTCCTCGAGTGGGTCGTCTCGGCGCTGATGGTCGTGCTGTTCCTGGAGGTGACGCTCGGCGTCGTGTTCCGCGCGATCGGCCAGTCGCTGATCTGGTACGACGAGATCGCGTCGGTGCTGCTCGCGTGGCTCACGTTCTACGGCGCAGCGCTCGCGTCGGTCAAGCGCGCGCACATCGGTTGTCCCGAGCTCGTCGAGGCGCTGCCGTGGCCCGCGCGCCGTGCGGTGAACATCGTCGCGCAACTGCTCGTCATCGCGTTTTTCGTGCTCCTCGGCGGCGTCGGCATCGCGATCATGCCGATCCTCGCGACCGACGCGCTCGTCAGCGTGCCCGAGATCCCGATGAGCGTCGTGCAGTCGGTCATCCCGATCTCGTCGGCGATGATCGTGATCGCGGAGGTGGCGTACCTCGCCGAGCTCATCCGGCAGCGCACGCCGCCGCGCGCAACGGGCGGCCTGTCGTTGTCCGAAGGATTGCACTGAACGTCCCGGGGGATCGGCGGTCATGACGATGCTGCTGCTGTTCGTGGCCGTGCTCGCGCTCGTGCTGATCAACGTGCCGATCGCCGTGTCGCTCGGCATCGTCGCGCTGGTCGCGATGGTATCGACGCACGGCTTGGGCATTCTGCCCAATCTCGCCGTCGTCACGTACAACGGCGCGACGAGCTTTCCGCTGCTCGCGATCCCGCTGTTCATCCTCGCCGGCTCGATCATGAACGCGTCGGGCATCTCCCGGCGCCTGATCGCATTCGCGTCGTCGGTGTTCGGGTGGATCCGCGGCGGGCTCGCGCACGTGTCGATCGGCGCGTCGCTGTTCTTCGCGGAAATCTCGGGCTCGGCGGTCGCCGACGTCGCCGCGCTGGGCTCGATCCTCATCCCGGGCATGAAGGCGAAAGGCTACCCGGCGCCGCTCGCCGCGGCGGTGATGTCGTCGTCGGCCACGCTCGCCGTCATCATCCCGCCGTCGATCCCGATGATCCTCTACGCGGTGATGGCCGAGACGTCGGTCGTGCAGCTGTTCGTCGCCGGCATCGTGCCGGGCATCATCGGCGGCTTCGGCCTGATGGCGATGGCGTACATGCTCGCGCGCCGCTACGACCTGCCGCGCGAGCACGCGTTCTCCTGGGCCTACGTGGCGAAGACGGGGCGCGAGGCGATCTGGGCATTCCTGCTGCCGATCATCATCCTCGGCGGCATCTTCGGCGGTGTCGTCACCGCCACCGAAGGCGCCGCGCTCGCCGTCGTGGCGGCGCTCTTCGTCGGCCTCGTGATCTATCGCGAGCTCGACATCGCCGAACTGCGGCGTGCGATCATCGAAGGCGGCGTGCAGACGGCGGTGGTCATGCTGCTCGTCGCGACCAGCGCGCTGCTCGGCACGTACCTGTCCGAGGTGCAGGCGCCGCAGCATCTGGCGCAGTCGGTGGCGGATTTCACGCAGAACAAGTGGCTCGTGCTCGCGCTTCTGAACGTGCTGTTCCTGCTCCTCGGGATGTTCCTCCACTCGGCGGCGGCGATCATTCTCGTCGTGCCCGTCGTGATGCCGCTCGTGAAGGCGGTCGGTATCGATCCGGTGCATTTCGGCCTGATCGTGACCGTCAACCTCGGCATCGGCCAGCAGACGCCGCCGGTGGCGAGCGTGCTGATGGTCGCGAGCGCGATCGCGAAGGAGTCGATCTGGCAGGTGACGCGCGTCAACGTCTGGTTCATCGCGGTGCTCGTGGCGGTGCTCCTGCTCGTGACGTACGTGCCGGTCACCGGGCTCGGCCTCGTCGATCTTTTCTACCGATGAGCGCACCGACCGGCGACGAGCCGATCCTCGTCACCCGCGAAGGCACGATCGCGACGGTCACGCTCAACCGTCCGCAAAAGCTCAACGCGTTGACGAAGGCGATGTGGCGCGACCTCGGCCTCGCCATCGCGCGGCTATCCGACGAACCGGGATTGCGCTGCATCATCGTGCGCGGTGCCGGCGAGCGCGCGTTCTCGCCGGGCAACGACATCGGCGAATTCGCGCGCGAGCGCGCGAACAAGTCGCAGGCGCGCGACTACGGCGCGTTCATGCACGACACGGCGCGCGCGCTTGCCGCATGCCCGGTGCCGATGGTCGCGCAGATCCACGGCATCTGCGTGGGCGGCGGACTCGAGATCGCCGCGCTGTGCGATCTGCGCATCTGCGGCGCGTCGAGCCGGTTCGGTGCGCCGATCAAGAATCTCGGCCTCGTGATGGCCTACGCCGAACTGGCGCCGCTGGTGCGCCTCGTCGGACCCGACGTGGCGCTCGAGATCCTGCTCGAGGGCCGGATCTTCGACGCGGCCGAGGCGAAGGAGAAGGGACTCGTCACGCGCGTCGTCGCCGACGATCAGGTCGCGGCGGAAGCTGCGGCGACCGCGGCACGGATCGCCGAGGGTGCGCCGCTCGTTGCCCGCTGGCACAAGAAGTTTGCGCGGCGGCTCGCGAGCCCGACGCCGATCGGGGAGGTCGAAGCCGACGAATGCTTCGACTGCTTCGACACCGAGGATTTCCGCATCGGCTACGCGGCGTTCCTGGCGAAGCAGAAGCCCGCGTTCAAGGGACGTTGATGGCGGCCACGACACCCGCGTCGGCGTGGGTGCCCTCCTGGAGATCCTGCTCGCGATCTCCGGCATCGCCACGGCCGTGGTGATCTTCCCGGTCGCCAAGCGCGTCAACGA
>Ga0157369_10008032_pt1 | contig 12108 bp, 8 predicted proteins | sample C25metaG_FD_113461 | JGI IMG/M metagenome (GOLD analysis project Ga0157369, IMG submission 113461) | Corn rhizosphere microbial communities from Kellogg Biological Station, Michigan, USA - C2-5 metaG | ecosystem: Host-associated > Plants > Roots > Rhizosphere > Soil | place: USA: Michigan...
CCGAGACGACGGCGGCTCTCGCGCAGGTGCTGCCGGCCGAGGCGAGCCTCGCGAATCCCGTCGACCTGCTCGGCTCGGCGACCGGCGCGACCTATGCCGCGGCGCTCCCGCACCTGTTGCGCGACCCGGGCGTCGACGCCGTGATCGCGCTCTTCGTCCCTCCTGTCGTCGCCGGAGCCGACGAGGTCGCGGCCGCGATTCGCGACGCCGTCGAAGACGAGGACGCCGGCAAGCCGCTCCTCGCCGTCGTCGTCAGCGCCGACGGCACGCCGGCGGTCCTTCGCGGCGAGGACTCGCCCGTGGCCACGTTCGCGTATCCGGAGTCCGCGGCTCACGCTCTCGGAGTCGCCGCCGACCGCGCCGAATGGCTCCGCCGGCCGGCCGGCGTCGTACCCGTCCTCGGCGACGTCGACGAGGACGGCGCCCGTCGCGTCGTCGATGCCGCGCTCGGCGCCTCGGACGACGTGTGGCTCGACTCGGCCGCGACCCGGCTCCTGCTCTCCGCCTACGGCGTGCCGCTCGTCCCCGAGCGAGTGGTCGAGGGCGGCGACGAGGCGATCGCAGCGGCCCGCGAGCTCGGTGTGCCGGTCGTGCTCAAGACCGCGGCTCCCGGCGCGCACAAGACCGAGAGCGGCGGTGTCGTGCTCGACCTCGTGTCGGACGAGGAGATTCGCGCCGCGGCCGAACGCATCGGGGGGCCCGTGCTCGTCCAGCCGATGATCGCCGGTGGGACGGAGCTGCTCGCCGGCGTCGTGCAGGACCCCGTCTTCGGCCCGCTCGTCGGCTTCGGCCCGGGCGGCGTCCTCGCCGAGCTGATCGGCGGCGCCGACTTCCGCATCGCGCCGCTCACGGACGTCGACGTCGACGAGCTCGTCCAGGGCGGCAAGGCCGGCCTGCTCGTCCGCGGCTTCCGCGGCGCGCCGGCGGCCGACGAGGCCGCGCTCACCGAGCTCCTGCAGCGGCTGTCCCGGCTCGCGGTCGACCTGCCCGAGGTGGCGGAGCTCGACCTCAATCCGGTGCTCGCCCTGCCGCATGGCTGTGTCGCGGTCGACGCGCGCGTGCGCCTGCTCGCCCGGCCGCGGCCCCGCTCGCCGAAGAGCTGGTGACTGCGGGAATTCCGCAGCGAAACGGCGGCTAACACCCGATGCGCCGGAGGCTCCTCGCGCCGACACTCGGAGGAACCGAAAGGAGCCACCGAATGAGCCTCAAGCACTTCTCTCTCCTCCTCGCAGCCGCCTTCGCGACCGTGGTCGCAGCGGGCGCCGCGTCCGCCTCGACGGCGGGGAATCCGTCTCTTCTCATCCGCCATCAGGTCCACGGATGTCACGCGTGGTCGATCAACGGCGGCCCGTTCAAGGCCAGCCAGTCGATCGCGCTCAAGCGCGGCAGCCGGCTCACGGTCACGAACAACGACGTGATGCCGCACAAGCTCGTCAAGCAGAGCGGCCCCGCACTCGCGATCGCCCCCGCGAACCTCGGCCACATGGGCGCGACCGTGAAGATCACGTTCACGCACGCCGGCGTCTACCGCCTCACGACGAAGCCCGGCGAGGACTACATGAAGGGCATGAAGACGATCGGCGAGGACAACGTCCTCCGCCTCACCGTCACCGTCACGTAGCACGTCGCACGTCGAGGACCAAACGGGCCGGCTCACGCCGGCCCGTTCTCATGTTGTGTGCGGCTTTTCCGCAGGCGATGTCCGGGGCGCTCCGGATGCCGTCCGCATCCGTCTGGCCGATGCTCTATTCATGAGAACGAGCTACGGCGTAGTCTGGCGCGAGGGAGCACATCCCCTCGCAAGCGGCAAGCTCGAGCTCCTGCCGCGGGCCGTTCGCCTCGACGGCATGGCGGGCTCCGTGCCGACGAGACGCGAGATCGCCTACGAACTCCTCTCGGAGATCCGGATCGGGCGCTCAGCCTCCGACCGGATCGACGGCCGCCCGACGCTCGTCCTCGCCCCTCGCGACGGCGAGCCCCTCGCGATCGCGAGCGTCGCCCAGACCGGCGTGATCGCCGAGATCGCCGAGCGCCTCGCCGGGCTCCAGTTCGGGCAGGCGGTCCGGCGGCGGACGGCCGTGGTCATCCCGCTTCGCGACGGGGCGCACGACGCCGTCCGGGCGCTGCTCGCCGCGGGGCCGCCGTTCGACCCGGACGAGGTCGGCCTCGACAGGCACGACGTCTTCCTGACGCCGTCCGAGGCGATCTTCGTCTTCGAGTCTCGGCTCGGCGAGAATGCGCTCGAGCCGCTCCTCGAGCAGCCCGAGCTCTGGCGGAGCGCCGCGGCGTGGCACGCGCACGTCGCGGGGCCGCCGACGATCGCCGAGGACGTCTACTCGTGGACGCGCCCGGACGCCGCCCTCGACCGCTCCCTCCTGCCGCCCGGCCTCCGGAACGGCAACGGGAACGGCCACTGACGAGAGGTCGAGCGCCGCGCGTGAAGTGCGCGAGCGTTCATCATGAGCCGATGGCGGACGGGCCTCTGACGGACGACGAGCTGCGGCTGATCGACGCGTACTGGCGGGCCGCGAACTATCTCTCCGTCGGGCAGATCTACCTGCTCTCGAATCCGTTGCTCCGCGAGCGGCTCCGGCCGGAACAGGTCAAGCCTCGCCTGCTCGGCCACTTCGGGACGACGCCCGGCCTCAACCTGATCTACGCGCACCTGAACCGGGCGATCCGCGCCCGCGACCTCGACATGATCTACGTGACCGGCCCCGGGCACGGCGGCCCGGGCCTCGTCGCGAACGCATACCTCGAGGGCACCTACAGCGAGATCTACTCGGGGATCGGAGAGGACGAAGAGGGCATGCGGGCGCTCTTCCGGCAGTTCTCCTTTCCCGGCGGGATTCCGAGCCACGTCGCACCCGAGACGCCCGGCTCGATTCACGAAGGCGGCGAGCTCGGCTATGCGCTCGCGCACGCATTCGGTGCGGCCTTCGACAACCCGGGTCTCGTCGTCGCCTGCGTCGTCGGCGACGGCGAGGCCGAGACCGGGCCGCTCGCGACGAGCTGGCACTCGAACAAGTTCCTCAACCCGCAGACCGACGGCGCGGTCCTGCCGTTCCTCCACCTGAACGGCTACAAGATCGCCAATCCGACCGTGCTCGCGCGCATCCCGGAAGCGGAGCTCGTCTCGCTGCTCGAAGGCTACGGCTGGCGTCCGCTGCTCGTCGCCGGCGACGAGCCGGCCTCGGTCCACCAGGCGCTTGCCGCGGCGCTCGACGACGCGTTCGACGAGATCGCCGAGATCCAGCACACCGCGCGGAGCAACGGCGGGACGGCACGCCCGCGGTGGCCGATGATCGTGCTGCGGACGCCGAAGGGCTGGACGGGGCCGAAGACCGTGGACGGCGTCCAGATCGAGGGCACCTGGCGCGCGCATCAGGTCCCGGTGCTCGCAGCACGTGAGAACCCCGAGCATCTGCGGCTCGTCGAGGAATGGATGCAGAGCTACCGCCCCGACGAGCTCTTCGACGCGGAAGGCCGGCTCCGCCCCGAGCTCGCAGCGCTGGCGCCACGCGGGGAGCGGCGGATGAGCGCGAACCCGCACGCGAACGGCGGCATCCTCCTGCGTGAGCTCGACCTCCCCGACTTCCGCGACTACGCGGTCGCGGTGGAGGAGCCGGCGACGGCCTCGAGCGAGGCGACGAGAGTGCTCGGCCGCTTCCTCCGCGACGTGATCTCCCGCAACGGCGAGACGTTCCGTCTGCTCGGTCCCGACGAGACCGCGTCGAACAGGCTCGACGACGTCTTCGCGGTCACGGGCCGCGCGTGGGACGCGGAGACGAAGCCGACCGACGAGGAGCTCGCTCCCGACGGGCGGGTCATGGAAGTCCTGTCGGAGCACCTCTGCCAGGGCTGGCTCGAGGGGTATCTCCTGACGGGCAGGCACGGTCTCTTCAACTGTTACGAGGCGTTCATCCACATCGTCGACTCGATGTTCAACCAGCACGCGAAGTGGTTGAAGGTGACGCGCGACATTCCCTGGAGGCGGCCGATCGCCTCGCTCAACTACCTCCTCTCCTCCCACGTGTGGCGGCAGGACCACAACGGCTTCTCGCATCAGGACCCCGGCTTCATCGACCACGTGGTGAACAAGAAGGCCGAGATCATCCGCGTCTATCTCCCGCCGGACGCGAACACGCTCTTGTCCGTCGCCGACCATTGCCTGCGCAGCCGTGACTATGTGAACGTGATCGTCGCGGGCAAGCAGCCGGCGCTCGACTACCTCTCGATGGACGACGCGGTCGTGCACTGCACCCGCGGCCTCGGCATCTGGGAGTGGGCGTCGACCGACGGCGACGACGAACCCGACGTCGTCCTCGCGTGCTGCGGCGACGTCCCGACGCTCGAGGCGCTCGCCGCGGCCGCGCTCCTCCGCGAGCACCTGCCCGAGCTCAAGGTCAGGGTCGTGAACGTCGTCGACCTGATGCGACTGCAGCCGGAGAGCGAGCATCCGCACGGGCTCTCCGACGCACAGTTCGACGCGCTCTTCACCACCGACCGCCCGGTCGTCTTCGCCTACCACGGCTATCCGTGGCTGATCCACCGCCTTACGTACCGCCGCCGGAACCACGACAATTTCCACGTGCGCGGCTACAAGGAGGAAGGAACGACGACGACGCCGTTCGACATGGTGATGCTGAACGACCTCGACCGGTTCCATCTCGTCATCGACGTGATCGACCGGGTGCCGGGGCTCGGCAGCAGGGCCGGCCACGTCCGCCAGGAGATGGACGACGCCCGCCTGCGTGCTCGCGCGTACACGCGAGAGCACGGCGAGGACGACCCGGCGATCCGCGACTGGACCTGGCAGCGCTGAAACACACGGCATGAGCCGGGTCCTCGTCGTGAACGCCGGCTCGACGAGCGTCAAGCTCTCGACCGTCGACAGAAGCGGCGCCTCCGAGCCGCTCGACTCGATCGAGCACGCTCCTGACGACGTCGCCGCGGTCGCCCACAGGATCGTGCACGGGGGCGAGCGCTTCCGCGCGCCGGTCGTGGTCGACGACGAGGTCGAGTCCGCCTTCGACGAGCTGCGCGAGCTCGCGCCGCTCCACAGCGCGCCGGCGTTCGCCGCGCTCCATGAGGCGAAGCGCGCGCTACCCGGCGTGCCGCACGTCGCCGTCTTCGACACCGCGTTCCACGCGACCATCCCGGAGGAGGCGGCGGCCTACGCGGTGCCGCGCCGCTGGCGCGGCGAGTGGGGGATCCGCCGCTACGGCTTCCACGGGCTGTCGGTGCAGTGGGCCTCCGAGCGGGTGCAGGTGGCCCGGCTCGTCGTCTGCCATCTCGGCGGCGGTTGCTCCGTCACAGCCGTCCAGGACGGTCGCTCCGTCGACACGACGATGGGGTTCAGCCCGCTCGAGGGAGTGCCGATGGCCACCCGGTCCGGGTCGATCGACGTGGAGATCGTGCTCCATCTGCTGCGGACCGGAAGGCTCGACGCCGAGGCGATCGAGCAGGCGCTCGAGTCGGAGTCCGGCCTGCTCGGGCTCTCGGGGACGACGTCGCGGGTCGAGGAGCTCGAACGCTCCACCGACCCGGGCGCGCAGCTCGCGCTCGCCGTCTTCGCACACCGCGTCGCCGCCGCCGTCGCCGCGAAGACCGCGTCGCTCGGGGGAGTCGACGCGATCGTCTTCACCGCGGGGATCGGCGAAGGCTCCGCCCGCGTGCGTGCGGACATCTGCTCGCGGCTCGGGTTCCTCGGCGTGGAGCTCGACGCCGGCGCGAACGCGGCGGCACGACCCGACAGCGACGTGGCGAGCGCAGACGCAGCGTGCCGCATCGTCGTCCTGCACGCTCGCGAGGACGCCGTCGCGGCAAGAGCCGCGCGCACGGTGCTCTCTCTGCCTGCTCAGGCCGCGGTCGTGCCGCTTCGCCTCGTCACTCGAAGAACGTGACGATCGCCAGGATCACGTAGAGCGCGATCAAGGCGACTCCCTCGAACCTCGTCGCCTCGCCGTCGCCGGTGATCTGCCACAGCGAGAGCGCGGTCAGGAGCAGGGCTGCGATGAAGACCGGGGAGAGCGCGAACGTGAGCGGCGTCGCGAAGAGGAACGAGACGAGCACGAGCGCGGGGAAGAGAAACGCGGCTATCTGCGCGACGGAGTTCTTGACGACGGAGACTGCGAGGTCGGCCTCGCCCTTGAGGGCGAGCGCCACACCGGCGGTGTTCTCGACCGCGTTGCCGGCGATCGCGACGATCACGAGACCCGCGAACGCCTTCGGCACCCCGATCCTGTGCATCGCCGGCGTCAGGGCCGCGATGAACCAGTCGGAGACGAAGGCGGCCGCGACACCGCCCACGGCGAGCAGGGACAGCGCGAGCGTCAGCGAGACCCGCGGCTCCGCCTCCGACGGCTCACGCGGCGTGTCGGAGCGCAGGTAGTCGGCAAGCCAGACGCCGTACGTGACGAGCAACGCGACGGCTCCGACGATCGAGATCGCCTTCACGTGATGCGACGCCTTGTCGCCGACTCCGACCGAGATGCCGACGAGGACGATCAGGAAGCTCGCCAGCATCAGCAAGGTCGCGTTGTCCTTCGGCAGGCGGACCTGGAAGCGCATCACGCCGTCGTCGCTCGCATGACATCCTGCGAGGATCGCGAGTCCGAGGACGAAGAGAGCGTTCGCGAAGATCGAGCCGATGATCGACGACTGCGCCACGACGACCTCGCCCGCCTGGAGTGCGAAGACGACGATGAAGAACTCCGGCAGGTTCCCGAGCGTCGACTGCAGCAGGCCCGTCGCGGCGGGTCCGTACCTCTCGCCCACCTGCGCGGTCGAGAACGAGACGATCCACGCGAGACCTGCGAGTGCGACGGTGGCGACTGCGAACGTCGCGAGCGACGGCGCCCCCGCGTAGTGGGCAACGGCCGTGCCGACCGTCACGACCGCGACGAGGGCGATCAGCGTCCAGGTATTGCGCATGCGCCGGGCAACCTAACCGGCTGCGGCGCTCGCAAACCAAAGCAACCAGGTTGCTGGATCTGGAGATGCCAGGCGCGGTGCTTCAGCAACCTGGTTGCGGAAGAGCTTACGAGGCGGCCTGGAGCGGCTTCTGGCCGAGCTGCTTGGCCCACCACTCGTCCTGCACCTGCGCGACGTACTGGCCGAGGTCGCCCTCGCGGCGACCGAGCTTCTCCTCGCGTGCCGCCACGTCCGCCTCGCGCTTCTCGAGCTTCTGCTCGAGGATGTCCTGGTCGGCGTCGAGGCGTGCCTCGCGCAGCAGGAGCTCGCGCTCCCGCTCCTCGAGGGCCACCACACGCGCGTCGTACGGCATGGCCGCGGTGGGCGAGCCGGCTCCCCGAAGCTCCTGCTCGCGGGCGACGAGCGCTGACTCTCGGGCGGCCACGAAGCGCTCGCGCTCGGCGAGACGCTGGCGCTCGGCCTCGAGCTCGGCGTCACCCGCGGGGCTCCCCGCCGCGGCCTCGGCCCGGCTCAGCGCGGCCTCCGCGCGATGAAGCTCTGCCTCGCGGGCCGCCAGATCGAGCTCACGGCCGTCCAGTTGCGCTGAGCGCGAGGAGACCGAGTCGGCGTCGCGCTCGATCTGGTGCCGCGCGAGCTCCTCGCGTGCCAGCACCTCTGCCTCGCGCGCGGCAAGCATGACTTCACGTGCCTGGACGTCGGCCAGACGCCCGAGACCCTCACTCTGGTTGGCGAGACCGCGCGTCACGCGCTCTTCCTGTCCGCGAAGCTCCTGCTCGCGCGCCTCCACCGCGGCTTCGCGCTGCTCGAGCTCCGCGAACCGTTGCAGGTTCGCCTGAAGCTCGGACTCGCGCGACGCGAGCGCCGCCGTCATCTGAGCCGCTTCGGACTCCCGCGCCGAGAGCGCGGCCTCGCGCTCGTCGAGGCCCGTGAGGCGTTCCAGCTCCGCACGCAACTCTGCTTCCCGGCGCTCGAGCTCGGCCTGCGACTGGCCGATCGTGCCCTCGCGGCGGTCGAGCTCCGCGAGCTTCGCCAGGCCTTCCTCGAGCCGCGCCTGGCCGCGGGCGAGCTCTTTCCGCTCCTGCTCGAGCGCTCGCTCGTTCTCGGCGACCGCGGCGGCCTTCGCCGTCAGCTCCGCCACCGCCCGGGCGTGCGCGGCGTCCGACTCCTTCACCTGCTTGAGCTTCAGCTCCAGCTGCTTCTCGCGCTCGGTCGCGCGTGCCTCGGTCGCCGCGAGCCCGTCATGCTGCGAGGCGATCGCCTCGCGCACGGCCTCGGCTTCGGCGAGCTGCTCCGCTGCCGACCGCTCCCGCGCGGCGACGGTCGCCTCTGCCGAGGCGAGCTGCGCGTCGCGCTCGTCGAGCTCCTCGATCCTCCGTGCCGTCTGTTGCTCGAGCTCGACCGCGTTGACCTGGGCCGAGAGCGCCGCGCGGAGCTCGCGCTCCCGCTCGCGGGCCTGCTCGAGCTCGGCGCGCAGCTCGGCCACGCCTTCGGCGTGCAGCGTCGCGGCCGCGATCGCCTCGCTGACCGAACGAGGCTCTTCCTCCTCGACGAAGGGCGCCGGCGCTTCGGCGCCGTTCTGTTTTCGCTCCAGCTGCGCGCGAAGACCTGTGCCGAAGCCCTTTTCCGTCGATCCCGACATCAGAGGGTGAACACCTTGGCGAGGCTGATCAGTGCCGGCCCGAGCACCACGATGAACATCGCGGGGAAGATGAAGATCACGGTCGGGAACAGCATCTTGATCGGCGCCTTCATCGCCTTCTCCTCGGCGGCCGCCTGGCGCTTGAGGCGCGTGTCGACCGCCTGGACGCGGAGGATCCTGCCGAGCGAGATCCCGAGCTGGTCGGCCTGGATGATCGAGCGGACGAAGGCCGACAGCTCCGGCGAGTCGACCCGCGACGACAGCTTCTTCAACGCGTCCTGGCGTGCCTCGCCGACGCGCATCTCCGCGAGGGCGAGACTGAACTCCTCGATGAGCGGCCCGTGCATGTGCTCGATCAGCTTCGAGATCGCGGCGTCGAAGCCGAGACCCGCCTCGACGCTCACGGCGAGCAGGTCGAGCGCGTCTGGAAGCGCCGCCTGCACCCGGTCGCGCCGCCTGCGCGCCCGCATGCCGACGAGGAAGCCCGGGGCCGACCAGCCGAGAATCGCGAAGCAGAGCAGGAGCGCGAAGCCGAGCGTCTTGCCGCTCACGATCCAGATGAAGAGGCCGAAGGCACCGCCGGCGGCCGCGAGATAGCCCTTCGTCGCGAGGTAGCCGCTCGGAGCAACCGTGCTCATGCCGGCTGCGAGCAGCCGCTGCTGTACGCGCTCGACGCTCTCGCGCCGGTTCGCGCGCAGCACGAGGCTGGCGAGCCGGCCGGACATCGGCACGAGGAGCCGCTCGCGCAGCGAGAGGCGCTCTTCGCGCGCTGCGGTGACCCGCACGGCGCCGTAGCGGGCAGCGCGGCGGACGAGCAGGCGCCGCTCGCGCTCCGGCTGGGTCGCGACCTGCGTCGCGACGTATGCGGAAGCGGCGAGACAGGCGGACGCGATGATCAGGAAGAGCACGACATCACCCCTTGAACGCGACGATCTTCTTGAGGATCAGCGAACCGATGCTCATCATCATCATTCCGACGATCAGCAGCAGGTGGCCGATATGGGTATGGAAGAGCGGATCCATGTACGACTTGTTGGTCAGCCACACCATCCCGGCGATGAAGAACGGGATCGCGACGAGCGTGTAGGCGGACATGCGCCCCATCGAGGTGAGAGACCGGACCTTCCGTGCGAACTGCTGGCGGTTGCGAACAGTCTCCGAGACCATGTCGAAGAGCGTGGCGAGTGAGCCGCCGACCTGCCGCTGGATCGTCACGGCCGTGATCGCGAACTCGAAGTTCTCCGAGCCGACGCGCTCTGCCATCTCGGCCAGCGCGTCGTCCATCGGCCGGCCGAGGCCGGTCTCCGTCAGGACACGCTTCAGCTCTTCGCTCGCCGGCGGAGTGCTCTCGTCGACGACCGCCTGCAGGCCGTGCTTGAACGAATGCCCGGCCTTCAGCGTCGCGGCGATCGTCGTGAGCAGGTCGGGCAGCTGATTCTCGAAGGCCTTCGCCCGCTTGCGGACGCGTAGCGAGACGACCGCGTACGGAACCGCGCCGCCGCCGCCCAGGCCTGCGACGAGGATCAGCAGGATGGGCGCCCCCGCGACGGCCAGGACGATGCCGCCGACGACCGCGGAGCCGAGAGTCGCCCAGACGAACTCGGCGGGACGCAACGGCACGGCGCCGCGAATCAGCAGTCGCTCGATCGAACGCCACAGCGAGTGCCTTCCGAACGCACCCTCGGTCGCGCGGAAGAGCGCCGCGAGGAAGGACAGGCGCTCGTTTCGCCGCATGCCGCGCCGCTCGGCCTCGCCGACGTGCGGGGCGAGCCGCTGCTTCACCCAGCTGCCGCGACGCATGCGGACGAGCACGAGCACGGCGGAGAGGGCGATCGTCGCGACGAGCAGCGAGAAGAGAAGCGTGCCGAGCGTCGAGTAGGCGGCGGACGGAAGGACCCCGGTCGAGGGTGCCGGCTCCGCCGGACCGAAGGTCGCCGGCACGGTGAGCGTCTGCTCGGTCGTGCCGACGCCTTTCAGCGACGCCCGCAGCACGAGCTTGTCACCCGGGCGTGCCGTCGTGTCGTAGCCGAGTCGCCACGTGCTGTCGAGCTCGGCCGCAATCGATGTATAGACCTGCGCCAGCGCTGCGCTCGACCCGGCGCCGTAGTAGGTGCCGTTCGTGCCGCGCGCAAGCTCCTTCAATGCCGTCGCGTCGAAGGCGGGCCCCTCGATCCCGATCGGATAGATCGACACGCCCGCCTTGCGAGCGGCCGAGATGGCCCCGTCGAGCGACGCATGACTCGAGACGTCGCTGCCGTCGGTGAGCAGGACGATCACGCGACCGGCGAGCGAGCTCGTCCGGAGCGCCTGCGACGCCTGGACGACGGCGTCGTACAGCGCGGTGCCCGAGCTACCCGCGACCGCGAGGCCTCCGAGCACGCCCTCGGCCTCGGCCGACGACGTCGAGAACCCGGTCAGCTGCACCGCGCGGCGCCCGAAGGCGATCACGGCGACCCTGTCGCCCGCATGCTTGCGGTGGACGAATGCCCGCGCCGCCGACTTGGCGTTCGCGAGCGACGAGCCGGACATCGAGCGCGAGTTGTCGATGGCGATCACGAGGCTCTTCGCGTCGCCGAGGTTGACGGCGTCGAGACCCACCACGGGCGCGCCGTTCTCGGTGAGGTGAGGCGGAGTCGAGACGTGCGCCCTCGTCACGACGTTGAGGACGACGTGCGGGTAGCCCGCGGTGTCGACGCCGGCGATCCGCACCGGGGTCTGGGCGGCGGCGGCAGACGAGGCGAGGATCGCGAGAGCGGCTCCCGCCGCGGCGGCCGCGAGGACGGCGCGCCGCCTCACTGGAACGCCCCGTCGAAGCTCGTCGACGAGAAGGCGGAGCGCGGCGCCTCTGCGTCCTCCTCCGTCCCGAAGAAGCTCGGAGGCAGGACGACACCGTTCGCGGCGAGCTTCTCGAGGAAGTTCGGCTTCAACCCGGTGCACTGGAGCGGTGTGAGCAGCCGTGTCCGGCCGCCCGTGGGATTGTTCTCCTCGTCCGGAGGCCGCGCGGCGAAGATGTCCTGGAGGGTGATCACGTCCGACTCCATGCGCAGCACCTCGGTGATGTGCGTGATGCGACGCGAGCCGTCGACGAGGCGCGAGATCTGGATCAGCACGTCGAAGGCGCTGGAGATCTGCTCGCGGATCGCGCGGAGCGGCAGGTCGATGCCGCCGGTGAGGACGAGCGTCTCGAGACGGGAGAGAGCGTCGCGCGAGGAGTTCGCGTGGATCGTCGTGAGCGAGCCTTCATGACCCGTGTTCATCGCCTGGAGCATGTCGAGCGTCTCGGCGCCGCGAACCTCGCCGACGATGATCCGGTCGGGTCGCATGCGCAGCGCGTTCCGCACGAGCTCGCGGATACGCACCTCGCCCTGACCCTCGATGTTCGGCGGGCGGGACTCGAGCACGATCACGTGCTCCTGCTGGAGCTGCAGCTCTGCTGCGTCCTCGATCGTGACGATTCGCTCGTCGCCCGGGACGAAGGCCGAGAGGGCGTTCAGCGTCGTCGTCTTACCGGTGCCGGTGCCGCCCGAGATCAG
>Ga0157369_10008033_pt1 | contig 12107 bp, 11 predicted proteins | sample C25metaG_FD_113461 | JGI IMG/M metagenome (GOLD analysis project Ga0157369, IMG submission 113461) | Corn rhizosphere microbial communities from Kellogg Biological Station, Michigan, USA - C2-5 metaG | ecosystem: Host-associated > Plants > Roots > Rhizosphere > Soil | place: USA: Michigan...
ACCAACTCGACAACGTCGGCGTTCGCCGACACGACCGTCGCGACCCGAGCGTCGCGCCAGCGAATCACGCCCGAACCCTAGTCATCGACAACGCGTGACTCAGTAGATCGCGCGATGCGCAGTGCGTAGGGCTGCACGCCGCAGCGGTCCGGCAATGCCCGCGTCGCGCAACGCCGAGGTCGCTGCGATCGCGCCCGGGCCGCCGTGCACGCCACCGCCGGGATGGGCCGAAGCCGACGCGAGGTAGAGCCGCCCGACGGGGAGCTCAGGGCGACCCAGACCCGGGACCGGCCGCCAGAACAGCTGCTGGTGCACCGCGGCGCTCCCGCCGTTGACCGCGCCGAGGTGCAGATTGAGGTCGGCTGCCTGCAGGTCAAGCGGTCCGAAGACATGCCGCGCGATCACCTTGTCGCGAAAACCGGGCGCGTGCCGCTCGACCTCGGACTCGAGCCGCTGGACAACCGCCTGGACCTCACGCGCATCCCAGCGACCCGTGATCCCGTCGTCGCCGGCGTCGGCGCGCACATGCTGCGGCAGATGCGTGTAGCCCCACGCAGACTCCGTGCCGGTCGGTGATCGGGTGGCATCCGCCGTCGTCATCTGGCCGAGCACGACGTACGGGCGGGAAGGAACGGCACCCATCCCGAGTTGGTGCGCGTAGCCACTCAGCTCGTCGATACCGCCGCCGAGATGCACGGTGCCGGCGAGCCCGCACTCGGGATCGCGCCACGGGATGGGCGCGGAGAGAGCCCAGTCGACCTTGAGCGTCGCGTTGTCCCACTGGAAGCGGCGAACGTCATCGACGAGCCGCGACGGCAGGTGCTCAGGGCCGACGAGGTCGCGGAGCAACTGCGGTGCGTCGACTGCCGCGAGCACCGCCCGGCGCGCCACCACCGCGGTGCCGTCCGCGGTGCGCACACCGACCGCCCGACCGCCGCGCACGTCGACGCGGACCACCCGCACGCCGCAGTGAAGCTCGCCGCCGCGGCTTCGAAGCCGGTCAACTAGAGCGTCGGTCAGCCTGCCGGCACCGCCGACGGGGACCGGAAACCCGATCGTCTGCCCCAACATGGACAGCAACCAACCGAAGACCGCGCTTCCGGCCGCATCCGGACCGAGATCGGTATGAAAGGCATTGCCCGCCACCAGTGAGGTGGCGCCGACGCCCGCGAAGCACTCCTCGCCCCAACGCCGCAGCGGCTGCACGACGAACCGGGCGAATCTGAGCAGCTCGGCCAGACCCAGCTGGCGAACGAGACTCGCGGCAGGTGCGACCGGGGGGAACGGGCGGAAGAGGGCGTCGATCAAAGGCTCGCGAATGGTGCTGAACCGATCGACCAGGTCGATCCATGCGTCACCGTCGCCCGAGCCGAACTTCTCCAGGTTGGCCGCTGTGGCGGACGCGTCGCGATACAGCAGGGCGGTTCGCTCGTCATCGACCGGATGCGCAACCACCGTTGGCGCCTGGGTCCAACGGAGCCCCCAGCGCTCGAGATCCAGGGCGGAAATGGCGGGCGACGCCACCGCCAGCGGATAGACCGCGCTGAACAGGTCGTTGACGAACCCAGGAGCAGTGACCTCGGCCGACTTGACGGCGCCGCCCGGCGTGTCGGCTGCCTCCAGGACGGTGACCGACCAGCCGGCGTCGGCAAGCATGTTTGCCGCGACGAGCCCGTTGGGGCCTGCGCCCACGACGACCGCGTCCGTCACCTTGTGCACCTCCCCGCGTCGCCGCCACCGGAACCCGCCATCCGCCGGTAGCGTGACGCACCGTGTCGTCGCGGCGGACCGAGCGGTTGCTCAACCTTGTCATCTGCCTGCTGCACACCCGGTCGTTCCTCACCGCCGAGCGCATCCGCGAGATGGTTCCCGGCTACGACGACGCCCCCTCGGAGGATGCGTTCAAGCGGGCGTTCGAACGCGACAAGGAAGACCTGCGCGACCTCGGCATCCCGCTGGAGACCGGCACCAACAGCGCATTCGACGACGAGCCCGGCTATCGCATCGCCAGCCGTGACTACGCGTTGCCGGAGGTGCGGCTGGAGGCGGACGAAGCGGCCGCCGTGGGCCTGGCCGCGCGGATGTGGACGTCGGCGACGATGGGCGCTGCCGCGACCCGCGCGCTGCGCAAGCTCGAGGCTGCCGGTGTCGAGCTCGCTCCGCTGCCGGAGGGCCTGCAACCCAGGCTGGAGTCGACCGATGCGGCGTTTCCCGCACTCGCCGAGGCGGTGCACGACGGGCGGGTGGTCAGCTTTGACTACCGCACGAGCGCCGGCGGCGACGAGTCGCGTCGCACGGTCGAACCCTGGGGACTCGCGTGGTGGCACGGCCGGTGGTATCTCGTCGGCCACGACCGCGACCGCGACGACACCCGCGTGTTCCGGCTCTCACGCGTCACCACGACTCCGGTTGCGAGCGGTCGCGCCGGCGCGGTGCAACGTCCAGTGGGCGTCGACCTGACCGCGATCGTCGCCTCCTACGACTCCGCCGCACCTGCTCAGACTGCGCGGCTGCGCGTTCGTTCCGGGCGGGGGCTCGGGCTGCGCCGCCGCGCGGTGTCCGTCACACCTGCCGGCGAAGACTGGGACGTCGTCGAGCTGCCCGCCCCGGACGTCTCGCGGCTGGTCGACCAGGTGCTTCCATACGGCGCCGACGTCGTGGTCGAGCACCCGCCGGAGGCGGTTGCGAGCGTCGTACGACGACTGAAGGCGCTGGCCGGATGAGTGGTGCAACCGAGCATCTTCCGCGACTGTTGGCGCTTGTGCCATGGCTGCTCGCACACCCGGACACCCCGGTCGGCGAGGTGGCCGAGCAGTTCGGCGTGGACGAACGGCAGGTGCGCCGCGACCTCGAGCTGATCTGGATGTGCGGGCTGCCCGGGCACGGCCCCGGCGACCTGATCGACGTGATGTACGACGGGGACCGGGTCTCCCTGTCCAACGCGGACACGATCAGCCAGCCGCTGCGGCTGACCGTTGACGAGGCGCTCGCGCTGGTCGCCGCGCTGCGCACCCTGCTCGGGGTGCCGGGGCTGGTGGAGACCGACGCCGTCGACCGAGCCCTGGCAAAGCTGGAAGGAGCCGCCGGGGGAGTCGGTGACGACGTCGCTGTTGCGACAGCCGAGGCGGCCGACCCCGACGTGGTCGCCACCATCCGCCAGGCGCTGGCCGCGGGTCGGCGCCTGCACCTGACCTACTGGGTGCCGGCGCGCGACGAGGCAACCGAACGCGACGTCGACCCGATCCGGGTGTTCACCTCGGAAGGCGTGCCCTACCTCGTCGGCTGGTGTCGGCGCGTCGACGACCTGCGAACCTTCCGCATCGACCGGGTGCTGTCCCTCACCACTCTCGACCTTCCGGCCGAGGTGCCGCCGGAAGCGCGACAGCGCGCACTGGACGCGGGACTCTTCACCCCCGCCGCCGAGGACCGGGTCGTCACTCTCCGGCTGGAGCCGGCCGCTCGCTGGGTGGCCGACTACTACCCCTGCGAGACCGTCGAGGAGCGAGGCGACGGCGGCCTCGTGGTCACGCTCCGTGCTCGCGACGACGCGTGGCTACGGCGCCTCGTTCTGGGCCTCGCCGGGATGGTCGAAGTCACCGCTCCGGCTGCCGTCGCGGCCGCCGTGGCGGGCGATGCTGCGGTTGCACTTGCGCAGTATGCGCCGTTCGGCCCAGCCGACTAGTCCGCACGGACCATGTTCCGAACCATGTTCCGATTTGTCCCGTCAAGCAATCGGGAGCGGCTGCCGAAGCCTTCATCACCCAAGTGATGAGAAGGGATCACGGCCGTGACCACCATCAAGGCTTCGTGCCCCAGCTGCGGCGAGGTCGAGCTGACCAGCGCCGACATCACTCTGCGTGTCTGCAACCACGCGCCGTTGTCCTATTACGCCTTCATCTGCCCGTCCTGTGAGGACGAGGTGCGCAAGCCGGCTGACGACCACATCGTCTCCCTGCTCATGTCCGGCGGCGTCCGCGCTCAGGTGTGGGAGGTCCCCGCCGAGGCACTCGAGCCCAAGGCCGGTCCGGCGCTGTCGTATGACGACCTGCTCGACTTCGTGCTTCAGCTCGGACGCGACGACATGCTCGCCGCCCGGGCCACCGCTCCCGCTCACCGCTGACCGGGACGGTCGACGACCGTCAACCGCCGAGCAGCCGCAACTACGCTGGTGCGGTGCTCACCTGGGTGCTCGTCGGCGTCCTGCTCGGCGCCGGCGGCTTGGCCGTGCTCGCTGGGCTGGCCTGGCGGCTCTGGCGACAGGTTCGGCAGCTCGGCCGCGACATCGCGGCAGCAGGTGCGCGCATCAACGCGGCGACTGACGAGCTCGCGCGCGTCAGCCCTCCCAAGTGAGGCCCGCGGCGTAGGATTTCGGCATGGACATCGGCTGGCCCGAGATCTTGATCATCGCCGTGGTGATCCTCGTACTGTTCGGGTCGAAGAAACTGCCGGATGCGGCGCGCTCGCTCGGCCGGTCGATGCGCATCCTCAAGACCGAGGTCAAGGGGATGCACGACGACGATGCGACTCCGCCTGCCCAGCCAGTAGCCCAGCCGCCGGCGGCGCTCCCGCCGGCAACACCGCCTGCAGGCACCTCGGCCGGCCAGCCGACGTCACCCGTCGGTGACAGCACCGACTCGCCGTAGCCGCGGCGCGCGTCACCCGGACGACGTCCGGATGACGTTGGCGGAACACCTCCGCGAGCTGCGCCGTCGAGTCGTCATCGCCGCCGCCGCAATCGTTGTCGGCACGATCATCGCGTTCGTCTTCCACCACTGGCTGCTCAACGTCATCACGCATCCCTACTGCCGGCTCCCCGCGAAGTACCGCTTGGTCAGCAGCCGCTGCACGCTCGTCGTCATCGGCGTGCTCGATCCGTTCACCGTCACCCTGAGGCTGTCGTTGTACGCCGGGCTGCTGGTCAGCTCGCCGGTATGGCTGTGGCAGGTGTGGGCCTTTGTCACACCCGGGCTTTATCAGCGCGAACGCCGATGGGCGCTCTCGTTCGTGGGCTCGTCGCTCGTGCTGTTCGCAGCCGGAACCGTGGTCGCCTACATCACGATGGAGAACGGCCTGCGCTTCCTGTTGAGCTTTGCCACCGGCGACCTCGCGTCGCTGCTGACGTTCCCGAACTACCTGTCCTACTTCGTCGCGATGGTGCTGGTCTTCGCGGTCTCTTTCGAGTTCCCGCTCGCCATCGTGCTGCTCAACCTGGCCGGGGTGCTCTCCGCGCAGCAACTGCGGCGATGGGCGCGAGGCATCATCTTCGGCGTGTTCGTCTTCGCTGCTGTCGCGACCCCGAGCCAGGATCCGATCACCATGCTCGGCTTGGCGTTGCCGATGACGCTGCTCTTCGGCATCGCCTACGCCGTTGCCGCGGTGCACGACCGTGGCAAGGCGAGGCGGGGCGACGGGTCCGTCTATGCCGGTCTCTCCGATGACGAGCTGTCGCCCCTCGACGACGCGCCTGTCGCCCCGTGAGCAACACCGCGGGCGCCCGTGACGTCGCGCTGCTCGTCAACCCGACCGCCGGCAAAGGACGTGCAGCGGGGCTGGTCGCCAAGGTCACGGAGCGACTGCGCGCCGGCGGCGCCAACGTCGCGATCCTTGTCGGTCACAACGCTGACGACGCCAAGAAACTGGCTCGGCGAGCCGTCGACGACGGTGTTGACGCACTCGTTGCGCTCGGCGGCGACGGGATGGTCCACCTGGCGCTGAACGTCGTTGCCGGCACGACGACACCGTTGGGGATCATCCCCGCGGGCACCGGCAACGACCTGGCCAACACGCTTCGCTTGCCGACGAAGGATCCGGTCAGTGCGGCCGCGCTCATAGCCGCAGGCCTGGCCGGCGACGGCGCTTGGCCGATGGACGCTGTCCGCGTAGGCGACCGCTGGTTCGGCTGCGTGCTCGGGGCGGGTTTCGACTCACGCGTCAACGACCGGGCCAACCGGATGTCCTGGCCACACGGCCGCATGCGCTACAACCTGGCGATCCTCGCCGAGCTCGGCGTCTTCACGCCCCTGCCGTTCACGCTCGAGCTCGACGGCGAGCGGTTGGAGACGGAAGCCATGCTCGTTGCGGTCGGCAACGCCAAGTCCTACGGCGCCGGCATGAAGGTGACCCCGGACGCCGCGGTCAACGATGGAATGCTCGATGTCTTCGTGCTCGGCGCGATCTCGAAGCCGGAGTTCCTCAAGACGTTCCCCAAGGTGTTCAAGGGCACGCACGTCACGCATCCAGCAGTCACCATGCGGCGCGCGAAGGTCGTGTCGCTGGCATCCGAGGGCGTCACGGCATACGCCGACGGCGAGTATCTCGCCGACCTGCCGATCACGTGCGAGGTCGAGTCGGGCGCGGTGCAGGTGTTCGCACCGAGGCCCGCATAACCTCTGGGTGTGGCCAGTCCCGCACAAGGCCGGACGATCGTTGCCGGGTTCGCCGCGGGCTTCGACTTCGCGCTGGATCCCTTCCAGGTGCGGGCATGCGAGGCGCTGGAGGGCGGTCACGGAGTCCTCGTCGCGGCCCCGACCGGCTCGGGAAAGACGGTCGTGGGGGAGTTCGCCGTCTTCCTTGCGCTGAGCACGGGCGGAAAGTGCTTCTACACGACACCGATCAAGGCGCTCTCCAACCAGAAGTTCCATGACCTGGTCGAACGCCACGGCGCGGACAACGTCGGGTTGCTGACCGGCGACAACTCGGTCAACGGAGAAGCACCCATCGTCGTGATGACGACGGAAGTGCTGCGCAACATGCTCTACGCCGGATCGCCGACGCTGCGCGGTCTGTCGCACGTCGTCATGGACGAGGTGCACTATCTGGCCGACCGCTTCCGGGGCGCGGTGTGGGAAGAGGTCATCCTGCATCTTCCGGACCACGTCACGCTCGTATCCCTTTCCGCGACCGTCAGCAACGCCGAAGAGTTCGGTGAATGGCTGCAGGAGGTGCGCGGGGACACGACCGTCATCGTCGAGGAGCACCGACCCGTGCCGTTGTGGCAGTCGGTGTTGGTCGGTCGACGCCTCTCCGACCTTTTCACCGACGACGCGCATGACGTCAACCCGGATCTAGTGCGGCTGGCCTCGGACGAGGCTCGCTTCGCCCGCATTCATGAAGACCGCCGACCGCAGCGTGGCGGCCGACGACCGCGGAGCCGCATCGAGGTGCCGAGCCGGCCGGAAGTGATCGAGACGCTGGATCGCGCCGGATTACTGCCCGCAATCGTCTTCATCTTCAGCCGAGCCGGCTGCGACGCCGCCGTGTTGCAGTGCCTTCGCCGCGGGTTGCGGCTCACCGACCCACGCGAACGCGAGGTGATTCGTACCCTCGTCGAAGAGCGCACGGCCGACATCCCCGAGGCCGACCTGCGGGTGTTGGGGTTCGGTGAGTTCCTGGACGCCGTCGAGCGCGGTGTCGCTGCGCATCACGCCGGGATGCTGCCGGTCTTCAAGGAGATCGTCGAGACGTTGTTCAGCAACGGACTCGTGAAGACCGTCTTCGCTACCGAAACCCTGGCGCTGGGCATCAACATGCCCGCCCGAAGCGTCGTGCTCGAGTCGCTGGTGAAATGGAACGGCGAGGCCCACGTCGACCTCACGCCCGGTGAGTACACGCAGCTGACCGGCCGCGCTGGACGTCGCGGCATCGACATCGAGGGTCATGGAGTTGTGCTTTGGACGCCTGGCCTCGATCCACAGCATGTCGCGGGTCTCGCGTCCACCCGCACCTATCCATTGCGCTCCTCGTTCCGGCCGTCCTACAACATGGCCGTCAATCTCGTGCAACAGATGGGCCGTTCGGCCGCGCGCGAGCTCCTCGAGTCTTCCTTTGCGCAGTTCCAGGCCGATCGCGCGGTCGTCCGTCTCGCCCGGCAGGTCAAACGCAACCGAGAAGCGATCGACGGCTACCGCGACGCGATGCACTGCGAGCTCGGTAGCTTCGTCGACTACGCCCGGCTGCGGCGCGCGCTCAAGGATCGAGAAGCCCAGCTGGCCCGGGAGCATTCGGTGCAGCGACGAGCCGCGGCAGCAGCATCGCTGGAGCAGCTGAAGGCGGGCGACGTCATCCGCGTGCCGTCCGGCCGCCGACAAGGCTTGGCGGTGGTCATCGACCCGAGTGGCGGTGGCGGCGTCGGCGACCGGCGTCCCGTCGTCATCATGGCCGACCGGCAGCTCAAGCGCCTCTCGCTGGTCGACTTCAACGAACCGGTCGAACCGTTGGGAAAGGTGCGGCTCCCCAAAAGCTTCAGCCCGCGATCTCCGCAGGCCCGGCGTGACGTCGCATCCTCCTTGCGCAACCTGAACCTCGGCGACGGCCCCCCGGTCAAGAAACGCAAAGCGGCCGCCGATGACGACGAGATCGCGCGGCTGCGCGAGGCCATCCGCCGGCACCCTTGCCACGGTTGCCCGGAACGCGAACAGCACGCCAGGTGGGCCGAGCGCCGCGACCGACTGGCTCGCGATACCGATGCGCTCGAAGCGAAGGTCGCCGGCCGCACGAACACGATTGCCCGCATGTTCGACCGGGTCTGCGATCTGCTCGAATCGCTGGGTTATCTGGACGGCGACGACGTCACCGATGCCGGGAAGGTGCTGGCTCGCATCTACAGCGAGGCTGACCTCGTCATCGCGGAGGCGCTTCGGGAGGGAAGCTGGGATGCGCTGGACAGCAAGGAGCTCGCCGCGGTTGTCTCCGCCCTCGTCTACGAGGCGCGACGAGATGACGATCCGTCGCCAAGACTCCCGCCGGGCGCCGTGCGTCCAGCGCTCGACAATCTCTCTCGCCTGTGCGAGTCGCTCGAGGCAGCCGAGCGCGACGCCCGTCTCGACTTCCTCCGCGATCCGGACATCGGGTTCGCCTGGGTCGCCTGGCGCTGGGCAAAGGGGGATCCACTCGACGCCGTGCTGCTGGACGCATCGCAAGCGCCGGGCGATTTCGTCCGCTGGATGAAGCAGCTGATCGACATGTTGGATCAGGTCGCCGGTGCGGCTCCGGAGAGATCGCCGGTGCGCCGCACCGCCGCACGGGCAGTGACGGCCCTTCGGCGCGGTGTGGTCGCCTACTCCGGAGTCGCCTGAGCGCGCCGCGCATGGGTAATCGCCCCGAACAACCGGTTGAGCGACGAGTCCAGCGCCCAACGGTCCGACAACTCCACCAGTCGCTCCGGCTCGAGCGGCTGCGCCGGCAGTCGGTCATCGTGCGCAGGGATCGGCACATCGCGCGCGACCCGGACGACGTAAGGCGCGTGCTGCAAGTAGTCGACCGCCGCCAGCACTTTCGAGCGCGCGCCGGCGGGAAAGCCGGCGTCGTCGCCGGCCGTCGCGGCAGCGAGCAGGTCCTCGACACACCCGAAGCGACCGACCAGCGCCGCAGCAGTCTTCTCGCCAACTCCCGGCACGCCTGGAAGGCCGTCCGACGGATCACCTCTCAGCGCGGCGAACTCGCCGTACAGCCGACCTGGGATGCCATATTTCGTCGCGACCGCCGCCTCGTCCCATGGCGATGCCGAGCCCACGCCCTTTGCCGTATAGATGACCCGGACCGGCTTGTCGTCGCGCACCAGTTGGAAGAGGTCGCGATCACCGGTCACGACATCGACTGCGCAACTGGCTTGCTCGGCGAGGGTGCCGATGACGTCGTCGGCTTCGTAACCGTCCACGCCGACTTGTGCGATTCCGAGCGCCTCGAGCACCTCTTCGATGATCGGCACCTGCACGGCGAGGCCGTCCGGAGTCTGGTCCCCGCCGTCGGGCCCGACCCGATGCGCCTTGTACGACGGAAGCGCTTGCACTCGCCACTGCGGCCGCCAATCTGCGTCCATTGCCGCGACCAGTCGCGACGGCGTGAAGTCGCGCACCAGCCGGGAGATGAAGTCGAGCAAACCGCGGATCGCGTTGACCGGCGTGCCATCGGGTGCGGTGATCGTGTCCGGCACGCCGTAGTAGGCCCGAAAATACAGCGACGGCGTGTCCAGCAGCATGAGCCGATCGTGGTCGGTCACGTAGCCGCACCCACGACGACGTTCCAGCGTCGGATCTCCCAGGCTGCGACCAAGCCGTTACGCACATAGGGATCACGGTCGACGAAGTCTCGGACGACTGCTTCGTCGTCGGTGCGCCAGACGAGCAGCGCGCGATCGGCGGGCGCGTCGAATGCCCCGCCGAGAAGCAGCTCGCCACGATCGGCTGCCGCTCGAGCAAGCTCAAGGTGTTCGTCGCGCAGAGGTCCGCGACGCTCCAGATAGTCATCGACAAGTGTGTAGAGAAGCGCGAGATGCATGACCGTCAGCCAACCACGTTCCGGCGCTAGATTGCTGGTGTGACTGACGTCCTCGGCGACCGGCTACAACGGGCGCAACAGGCAACCGCTCAGGCGGGCATTGACGCCCTTCTGGTCACGCCCAGCGCGGATCTGCGCTATCTGGTCGGATATGACGCAAAGCCGCTGGAGCGGCTGACCTGTCTCGTCGTGCCCGCGCAGGGCGAGCCGGTGCTCGTCGTACCTCGGCTGGAACTTGCCGCGGCCGAGGCGGCCGATGCTCCTGCTGTGGTGAAGGTCGTCACCCATGAAGAGACCGACGATGCGTTCGCGTTGGTCGCCGGCCTGGTCCAGGACGCACTAGGTGCTGAGCCGGCCAAGGTCGGCTTGGCCGATCGGATGTGGGCCGAGCAGGTGTTGCGGTTTCGAGGACTGTGGCCGCAGGCGCACCAGCTGACTGCTGGTGGCGTGCTCCGTCCGCTGCGGCTGCGCAAGCAACCGGACGAGATCGCCGGCTTGCGGGCTGCGGGCGCCGCGATCGACGCGGTGCACTCCCGCATGGGGGAGTGGCTTCGTGTCGGTCGCACCGAGCGCGAGGTCGGTCGCGACATCAACGACGCCATCATCGCCGCCGGTCACTCGACGGTGAACTTCATCATCGTGGGTTCGGGGCCAAACGCCGCGAGCCCACATCACAGTGTCTCCGATCGCGTCGTCAGCGCCGGCGACGTCGTCGTTGTTGACATCGGCGGCACGATGCCGGATGGCTATTGCTCCGACTGCACGCGCACCTACGTCGTCGGCACCGGTGTCGACGACGCCTTCGTCGCCTATTACGAAGTGTTGCTCCAGGCGCAGAAAGCGGCCTGTGACGCCGTGCGCCCGGGCATCACCGCTGAGAGCGTCGATGCCGCCGCTCGCGATGTGATCGCGGCCGCCGGCTACGGCGACAACTTCATCCATCGCACCGGTCACGGCATCGGGCTGGAAGAGCACGAAGAACCCTGGATCGTCGCGGGCAACGATGTGCTCCTCGAACCGGGCATGTGTTTCTCGATCGAACCCGGCATCTACTTCGGGGGCAGACACGGTGCGCGGATCGAGGACATCGTCGCCGTCACCGACGACGGGTGCGAACGATTGGACACGATCACCCGCGATCTCGTGACGTTGTGATGGCGGTCGATCGCGAGCTTCCGACCGATGAGGCGCGCGAGCTGCTGGCCCTTGCACGACAGCTGGCGACCGAGGAGCTCGCCCCCCGTGCCGCCGAGTTCGAGGAACGTGGGGAGTGTCCGCGCGACCTGTTCCGCACCCTGGGGCGCGCCGGGCTGCTCGGACTCGCGTACGACGAAGAGGTCGGCGGCGGCGGCCAGCCCTACGAGGTCTACTTGCAGGTGCTCGAGGAACTCGCGATCGGCTGGGCTGCAGTCGCGCTAGGCGTCAGCGTGCACACGCTGTCCTGCTTTCCGGTTGCTGCCTACGGCGACGCGGAGCAGAAGAAGCGCTGGTTAGGCGACATGCTCGGTGGCGAGCTGCTCGGTGCCTACTGCCTGTCCGAAGCCGGCGCCGGCTCCGACGCCGGTTCGTTACAGGCGCGAGCACATCTGGATGGCGAAGGCTACCTCCTCAACGGCACGAAGGCCTGGGTCACGCATGGCGGCGTCGCCGATTACTACAACGTGTTCTGCCGCACCTCCGACGACGATCGCCGTGGCATCTCCTTGCTGCTCCTCGATGCGGACACACCAGGGCTCAACCCGCAGCCCCCGGAGAAGAAGATGGGTCTCCGCTCCTCACCGACGGCTCAGGTTGTGCTCGACAACGCCCGCGTCGGCATCGACCGGCTGATC
>Ga0157369_10008034_pt1 | contig 12101 bp, 11 predicted proteins | sample C25metaG_FD_113461 | JGI IMG/M metagenome (GOLD analysis project Ga0157369, IMG submission 113461) | Corn rhizosphere microbial communities from Kellogg Biological Station, Michigan, USA - C2-5 metaG | ecosystem: Host-associated > Plants > Roots > Rhizosphere > Soil | place: USA: Michigan...
AGCCTTGTCGCCGGCGTCGATCGCCTTGCGGACAGCATTGATAGCCGTGCGGAACTTCGAGCGCAGTGCCGAGGTGTGCGAGTTTGCCTTGGCGGCCTGGCGGGCGCGCTTGCGTGCTTGTGCGGAGTTAGCCATGACGGTTCCTTATCCTGTTCCTGTTTCCAGTACCTGACCTTCAAGTGGTGAGGTGCTGCTTTTAGATCGAACTCTTGGAAGCGATTGCCCAAGAGCGCAAAAGTGTCGAAAAAAATCGATCGGACTACGTGAAGGCTGGCCTGTGTTTTCGGGCTATTCGAGGGTGTTCGCAGGTGGCGTGTCGCCGGCCGCGACCTCGTCTGGAAGTAGACCGAAAGTTGAGCGAGCTTCGAAACCGGCGATTATAGCAACAAAATCAGGCACGTGGCAACGGGAAAGCGCTACGAAGTCCTGCCGCCCCGTGGCGTAAAGCCTGGCACCCGGCTGGCGGCGATGCTGGGGCCGCCGCCCGAAGTCTGGCCGGAGTCCGTCTGAAAGTGGGCTGCGGGGCATGTCCGACAGGGCGCCGCCGCGCGGGCGGGCCACAAAAAACGCGCCAATCCGCCTGTCGGATCGAACGTCTGAGCGGCAAATCGGTCCGAATCGCGTTCCGGCTCGTCGTCCGCACTTGCGGCACCCGTATAATAAGCGCCCCATGAATCTATTCCGAGCCCTGCTGACGGTCAGCGGCTTCACGCTGCTGTCGCGCGTGACCGGACTGGCCCGCGAAACGCTGATCGCACGCGCGTTCGGTGCCAGTCAATACACTGACGCGTTCTACGTCGCCTTCCGCATTCCGAACCTGCTGCGCCGCATCTCCGCTGAAGGCGCGTTCTCGCAGGCCTTCGTGCCGATTCTCGCCGAGTTCAAGAATCAGCAAGGCCATGACGCCACCAAGGCACTGGTCGACGCCACGTCGACGGTGCTCGCCTGGGCGCTCGCCGTCCTCTCGCTGATCGGCGTGGTCGGCGCGTCGGGCGTGGTGTTCATCGTCGCTTCGGGCCTCGCGCACGAGGGCCAGGCGTACGCGCTCGCGGTCACCATGACGCGCATCATGTTCCCGTACATCATTTTCATTTCGCTGACGTCGCTGGCGTCGGGCGTGCTGAATACGTACAAGAACTTCTCGCTGCCCGCATTCGCGCCGGTTCTGCTGAACGTCGCGTTCATCGTCGCCGCCGTGTTTGTCGCGCCGCGCCTGCAAACGCCGGTCTATGCGCTCGCGTGGGCGGTGATCGCGGGCGGCGTGCTGCAGTTCGTCGTGCAACTGCCGGGTCTGAAGAAGATCGACATGATTCCGCGCATCGGCCTGAATCCGGTGAAGGCGCTCGCGCATCGCGGCGTGAAGCGCGTGCTGTCCAAGATGGTGCCCGCGATGTTCGCCGTCTCGGTCGCGCAGATCAGCCTGATCATCAACACGAATATCGCGTCGCGCATCGGCCCGGGGGCGGTGTCCTGGATCAACTACGCCGACCGGCTGATGGAGTTCCCGACCGCGCTGCTGGGTGTCGCGCTCGGCACGATCCTGCTGCCGAGCCTCTCGAAGGCGCACGTCGACGCCGATCCGCACGAGTATTCGTCGCTGCTCGATTGGGGCTTGCGCGTCACCTTTCTGCTCGCCGCGCCGAGCGCCGTCGCACTGTTCTTCTTCGCAGAGCCGCTGACCGCCACGCTGTTCCACTACGGCAAGTTCGACGGCAACTCGGTGGTGATGACCTCCCGCGCGCTGTCCGCGTACGGCGTCGGGCTGATCGGCCTGATTCTCATCAAGATCCTCGCGCCGGGCTTCTACGCCAAGCAGGACATCAAGACGCCGGTGAAGATCGGTGTCGGTGTGCTGATTCTCACGCAGTTGAGCAACTATCTGTTCGTGCCGATTTTCGCGCATGCGGGTTTGACGCTGAGCGTCGGGCTCGGCGCTTGCGGTAATGCGCTGCTGCTGTTTCTTGGCCTGCGCAAACGCGGCATCTATACGCCGTCGAGCGGCTGGCTGAAATTCTTCGTGCAGTCGCTCGGCGCCTGTCTGGTGCTGGCTGGCGCGATGCACTGGCTGGCGATCAGCTTCGACTGGATCGGCTTGCATAGCCGGCCGGTGGACCGCATGGTGTTGCTCGCGGCGTGCCTCGTTCTGTTCGCCGCGCTATATTTCGGTATGCTTTGGCTGATGGGCTTCAAGTACGCGTATTTCAAAAGGCGAGCGAAGTGATCACGATGACGCGAGTTCTCGACTATTTCAGCACGCTGGTTGCCGAAGACGACAGTCTTCCGTTGACCGAGGCGGCGCTCTCGCTCGCGCAGGATGCTTATCCCGACCTCGATCTGCAAGCCACGCTCGCCGAGATCGACGAGCTGGTGGTGCGTCTGCAGCGGCGCATGCCGGACGACGCCGACATCAAGCAGAAAGTCGGCATTCTGAACCGGTTCTTCTTTCGCGAGCTGGGTTTCGCCAGCAATCTCAACGACTATTACGACCCGGACAACAGCCATCTGAACGCGGTGCTCAAGCGGCGCCGAGGCATTCCGATTTCGCTGGCCGTGCTGTATCTGGAGATGGCTGAGCAGATCGGCGTTCCGGCGCGCGGCGTGTCTTTTCCCGGCCACTTCCTGTTGCGCGTGACCACGCCCGACGGCGACGTGATGCTCGATCCGACCAGCGGACATTCGCTGTCCGAGTCGGAGATGGTGGAGATGCTGGAGCCTTATGTCGCGTCGGCGGGCGAATCGGTGAGCAGGGCGCTGCGCATGCTGCTGCAACCGGCCACGCGCCGCGAGATCATCGCCCGCATGCTGCGCAACCTGAAGTCCACGTATCTTCAGACGGAACGCTGGCAGCGTTTGCTGGCGGTGCAGCAGCGTCTCGTAATTCTGCTGCCGGAGAGTATCGAAGAAGTGCGCGACCGCGGCTTCGCGTATGCGCGGCTCGATTACCTGCGCCCCGCGCTCGAAGACCTGGAGCGTTATCTCGGCGACCGGCCGGATGCCGAAGACGCAACGGTGGTTGAGTCGCAATTGCACGAACTGCGTCAGCGTACCCAGCACAACGATCGCGAGTAGGCAGTGTGCAGTGTGGGTAGCGCCCGCTGGTACGGCTCAAAACAAAACGCCTGCATACATTCGTATGCAGGCGTTTTTCATTAATGCGCCCCTTTCACACGGCACGCCGCATGGACGCGCACTTCGGCTGCATGCGGATCGCGCCGTCCAGACGGATCACTTCGCCATTGAGCATCGGGTTGTCGAAGATCTGCTTGGCCAGCATCGCGTACTCTGCCGGTTTGCCGAGACGCGGTGGGAACGGCACCATTGCGCCGAGGGCGTCCTGCACTTCCTGCGGCATGCCGAGCAGCATGGGCGTTTCGAAAATGCCCGGCGCAATGGTCATCACGCGGATCGCGTTGCGCGACAGGTCACGGGCGATGGGCAGCGTCATGCCGACCACGCCGCTCTTGGACGCGGCGTAAGCCGCCTGGCCGATCTGGCCATCGTAGGCGGCCACCGACGCCGTATTGATGATCACGCCACGCTCGCCATTCGCATTCGGCTCGTTCTTCGACATGGCCGCGGCGGCAAGCCGGATCATGTTGAACGTGCCGATCAGGTTGATCGAGATGGTGCGCGCGAACGAATCGAGCGGATGGGGGCCGTCCTTGCCGACCGTTTTGATGGCAGGCGCGACACCCGCGCAATTGACGAGGCCGCGCAGCGTGCCGAGTTTGGTGGCGGCTTCGACGGCTTGCGTGGCGTCGTCTTCACGGCTGACGTCGCATTTGACGAAGACACCGCCGAGTTCGTTGGCGAGCGCTTCGCCGGCCTCCACGTTCAGATCGGCGAGCACCACCTTGCCGCCATTTTCGACGAGCAGGCGTGCGGTGGCTGCGCCCAAGCCTGACGCACCGCCGGTGATCAGGAACACATTGTCACGAATCTCCATGTCTTCTCCTTTGCTACGGTTCAGTAGTGTCTAGATCGAATATTTTTTCGATGATCGATTGTAACGACTATGCTGCAACGCGGAAAGCGCGACGGGCTGAAAGCAAACCATTATGGATCGCTAAGTAATACGGGGTGCAGCGCGCAGAGAGCGGGCCCTGCATCCGCGCAATGCAATAAAAAACCCGCCGGCAAGGGCGGGTCCTATTGAAACAAACGCAAACGAAAACGCGCTTACTTCAATGCCTCGAATGCGCGTTCACGAATTTCCTCGACGCTGCCGAGCCCCGAAATGCGGCGATACTGCGGCGCCTTCAACGAGGTCGACGAATCGCCATTCTTCGCCCAGGTGTTGTAGTACTCGATCAACGGCTTGGTTTGCGCCTCGTACACTTCCAGACGCTTCTTGACCGTTTCTTCCTTGTCGTCGTCGCGCTGGATCAGCGGTTCGCCTGTTACATCGTCCACGCCTTCCACTTTCGGCGGATTGAACTTGACGTGGTAAGTACGGCCCGACGCGGCGTGCGAGCGGCGACCGCTCATACGCAAGATGATCTCGTCGAACGGCACGTCGATCTCCAGCACGTAGTCGATCGCGACGCCGGCCTGCTTCATCGCCTCGGCTTGCGGAATGGTGCGCGGAAAACCGTCGAACAGATAGCCGTTCGCGCAGTCGGCCTGCTGCAGACGTTCCTTCACCAGGTTGATGATCAACTCGTCCGTGACCAGTTCGCCGGCATCCATGAAGCGCTTCGCTTCGAGGCCGAGCGGCGTGCCTGCCTTGACGGCCGCACGCAGCATGTCGCCGGTGGAAATTTGCGGAATGCCGAACTTTTCCTTGATGAAGGTCGCCTGAGTGCCCTTACCCGCGCCGGGCGCACCCAATAGGATCAAACGCATGTGCTATCTCCAGATCTATGTGAATTCTTTGGTGGCGCTGCAGCCGTCCCACGGTGTCTCGAAGGGCTCCGCGTCGGCGCCGGTACGAGTCTCGCGCTGCACGTTAAAGAAACGGCGCTGCAGGACCGCAACGGCGCGACCGGGCAAACCCTGAACCTCGTTTGTCTCGGGAGGCGCGCACAACCGTCCGATTATGCCATGGGTTTTTGCGCTCAAGACCCGAATAAAGCCTGCACGCGCGCGAGATCGGCGGGCGTGTCGACGCCGGGCAGCGGCACGTCGTGGGTGACGAGCACCGCGATCCGCTCGCCATGCCACATCGCGCGCAGTTGTTCGAGCGCTTCGACCTGTTCGATCGGCGAGATCGCGAGGCTCGGGTAGGTGCGCAGGAATTGCGCGCGATACGCGTACAGGCCGATATGCCGATGAACCACCGCGGGCGCGGGCGGAGTGGGCATCGACGCGACATTGGGCCAGTGCGGCTGATACGCGTCGCGTGCCCAGGGAATCGGCGCGCGCGAGAAGTACAGCGCGATACCGCGCGCGTCGAGCACGACCTTGACGACGTTCGGGTTGAAAATTTCGGCGGGGTCGGTGATCGGGTGGGCAGCAGTGGCAATCGCGCAACCACTGCTCGCCGCAAGGTGCGACGCCACGCCGCACACGAGCGCTGGATCGATCAGCGGCTCGTCGCCCTGTACATTGACCACGATCGTGTCGTCGCTCCAGCCGAATTGCGCCGCGACTTCCGCGAGGCGGTCCGTGCCGGACGGATGGTCCGCGCGCGTCAACACGGCTTCGAAGCCGTGATCGCGGGCGGCGTCGAGCACCGCTTGCGCGTCCGAGGCGACCAGCACCTGCTGCGCGCCCGATTCGCGCGCGCGTTCCGCGACCCGCACCACCATCGGCTTGCCGCCGATGTCGGCGAGCGGCTTGTTGGGCAGACGCGTCGAGGCGAGCCGGGCCGGGACGACGGCGATGAACGGAGGCGTGGTGGTGTTGGCGTGGGTCATCGGCAGGACAGGCGCAGAGACGGGCGGAACAGCGGGCGGCGATGAAACCGCGGGAAGGTGGCCGCGCAAACTGCAAGGGCGCGGACCGGAAAGACGGCGGATGCGGAGCGAAACACAAGGGGCGCCCGCATGGCGGCCGCCCGGTGCGAGTAGGCCCGGCTTCAGGCCACGGAACCCGGATTCAGATCGACCGGCGTGCCTTCCACGGTTTGCCGCGCTTCGTCGACGAGCATGACGGGAATCCCGTCGCGGATCGGATAGGCGAGCTTGTCTGCGTTGCAGATCAGTTCCTGCGCGGCGCGGTCGTAGCTGAGCGGGCCCTTGCAGATCGGGCAGACGAGAATTTCAAGCAGGCGAGCGTCCACGGACTTTCTCCACAACTAATGCGATGAGGCGATGATCGAGCGCGGCTTCGACCGGGACTACCCAGATGCGCGCGTCGTGCCAGGACCCTAATTTTACCGCATCCTTTTCTGTTATCAGGATGGCGTCGGCGTCCACGTCGGTAAAAGGATTGCGTTCGAACGCGTAATGATCCGGCAACGCGCGGGTGGCCGGCGTCAGGCCGGCGGCGCGCAGCGTGGCGAAAAAACGCTCCGGCGCGCCGATGCCGGCCGCGGCCAGCACGCGATCGCCGCTGAATTGCGCGAGCGGTCGGCGCAACGCGGGATTGTCCAGATGCCACGCGTCGCCGGGCGTGAGTTTCAACGCGAAGGTGTTCGGCCACGCGGGCAGCGTGCGCGCGTAAGGATCATTGACGAGCGTCGCATCGCGGCGGCGCGACAAGGGCTCGCGCAGCGGGCCGGCCGGCAGCAGGAAACCATTGCCGCCGAGCCGGTGATCGAACACGACCAGTTCGGCGTCGCGTTCGAGCCGGTAATGCTGCAAGCCGTCATCGCTCACGATCACGTCGACTTCGCGGTGCGCGGCGCACAGCGCCTGCGCGGCCGCCACGCGATCCGGACAGACCCAGACCGGCGCGCCGGTACGGCGGGCGATCAGCAGCGGCTCGTCGCCGCCCACGCTCGCCGCCGATGCGGGCGTGACCCGTGTCGGGCTCGTCACGCGCGCGCCGTAACCGCGCGACACCACACCGGGCTTGAAGCCCGCGGCGCGTAACGCTTCGACGAGCGCGATCACCGTGGGCGTCTTGCCGGTGCCCCCGACGGTCACATTGCCGACCACCACCACGGGCACACCGACGCGAACCGATTTCAACCAGCCGAACGAAAAGGCGGCGCGGCGCGCGGCGGCGATCGCGCCGAACACGCAGGCGAACGGCGTCAGCGCCCATGCAAGCGGGCCACGCTGCTGCCATTCGCGCGCAAGGCGTGCTTCGAGACGGTTGTGAATTTCGCTCATGGGCGGGTCGCACGGACGAACGGCGCGCCGCCCGTCGGAAAGCGCCGGGACGGCGGCATGAAGGAGCTAGGCGCAAAACGCGGGGCAAGCATCAACGCGGTTCTCCGGACTGTCGAGAATGAGGCCAAAGGCGAAACAGGGGCGGCACAGGGCGAGGGCGCCGCAATGCCGGACGCCGCGAGGACGTTCGGCATGCCGTCGAACCCGCCACTCTAGCGCGCGTGCGTCCCGCCCGGCAAGTCGCCTGCGGGGCGGCGCGCGTCGAAACGGCCCTGACGATGTCGGGCACCGCCTGTGGATAACTTTGTGGAGAACCTGCCATCCGATGAGCGGAGAGTGCCGGTCCGCGCGCTCGTGATCGGTAATCATTCTCTTTGGTGAGATGTAAACGCCATATAAATCAACGACATGCTTTGAATTCATGCGCTTGCGCGGGCAGTCTGGCGCGATTCGTCTGGCAGGTCCCGCCATGTGGACACTTTTAACAATTCGAGCGCCACGCTGGACGGCAATGGCCGCTCGGTCTATCGTCTGTCCGGCCAGCCACCCCTATTCCTCGCATGAATCCCGAAAGCCCTTTTTCCTCGTCGGCCGCGCCCGGCGGTGAAGTCGTCGTCCCCGTCTCGGCGCTCAATCGCGCGATCGGCACGATGCTCGAACGCTCGTTTCCGCTCGTCTGGGTTGCCGGCGAAGTGTCCAACTTCACCCGCGCCGCAAGCGGCCATTGGTATTTCTCGATCAAGGACGCGCAGGCGCAGATGCGTTGCGTGATGTTCCGCGGGCGGGCGCAATACGCCGAATTCACGCCACGCGAAGGCGATCGCATCGAAGTGCGCGCGCTGGTGACGATGTACGAGCCGCGCGGCGAACTGCAATTGAATGTGGAAGCGGTGCGGCGCACGGGGCAGGGGCGTCTTTACGAAGCGTTCCTCCGGCTGAAAGCGCAGCTCGAAGCCGAGGGTCTCTTTGCCGCCGAGCGAAAACGCGCGTTGCCGCCTCATCCGCGCGCGATCGGCATTGTCACGTCGTTGCAGGCCGCGGCTTTGCGCGATGTTCTGACCACGCTGTCGCGCCGCGCGCCGCACATTCCGGTGATCGTCTATCCGGCGCCGGTGCAGGGTGTGGGCGTGAGCGCCAAGCTCGCCGCCATGGTCGATGCCGCCAACGCAAGGCGCGAAGTCGACGTGCTGATCGTCTGCCGTGGCGGCGGCTCGATCGAAGACCTGTGGGCGTTCAACGAAGAAGTCCTGGCGCGCGCGATTGCGGAAAGCGCCATTCCGGTGGTGAGCGGAGTCGGTCACGAAACCGATTTCACGATTGCCGATTTCGCCGCCGACGTGCGCGCACCGACACCGACCGGCGCCGCCGAACTGGTGAGTCCGCAGCGCGTGCTGCTGCTGCGTGAACTCGACCATCGTCACGCGACGCTCGCACGCGGCTTCGGCCGCATGATGGAGCGGCGCGCCCAGCAGCTCGACTGGCTCGCGCGCCGGCTGGTGTCGCCGGCCGAACGTCTTGCGCGGCAGCGCACGCATGTGCAGCAGTTGAGCGTGCGGCTCGCATCGGCGGGCGCGCGCCCGGTGCGTGACGCACGAGCGCGGTTTTCGCTGCTACAGATGCGCTGGCAGCGCTGGCGTCCGGATCTCGCCGGGCATCAGGCGAAGCTCGGCAATCTCGCGCAGCGTCTGGACACGGCTTTGTTACGCCAGCATGAACGTCAGACCGCGCGCATCGACACGCTTGCCGCGCGTCTCGAAGTGCTCAGTCCGCAGCGTACGCTCGAGCGGGGTTATGCTGCCGTGCTGGACGCCCAGAGCGGGCGCGCGGTGCGCGCGCCGTCGTCGTTGAAGCCAGGGCGGCGTTTGACGGTGCATCTCGCCGAAGGCAGCGCGGACATTGCGCTCGCGGATGTGCAGCCGCGCCTGACGGACGGTTTCTGACACTTCGCCGACGGTGTGAGCGGACGTACTTTTTGACGATGGCAACGATCGGGCACACCGCGTGCGAAGGCATTAATCACGCTATGTGTGCGGCATGTTCGCCGATGCCGGACATAAAGTCCGTTGGTTTGCGGGGTTTTTCCAACTCGCCTACAATCGAGTGCTCTAAAGCGTTATCCGCAGACTCCCCCACAACAGATACAGACAGAAGGAAAGCACCATGGAACATACGCTCCCGCCGCTGCCGTTCGCGAAAAACGCACTCGCTCCGAACATGTCGGAAGAGACGCTCGAGTTTCACTACGGCAAGCATCACCAGACCTATGTGACCAACCTGAACAATCTGATCAAGGGCACGGAGTTCGAGAACCTGTCGCTCGAGGAAATCGTCAAGAAGGCATCGGGCGGCGTGTTCAACAACGCGGCTCAAGTGTGGAACCACACGTTCTTCTGGAACAGCCTGTCGCCGCAAGGTGGCGGTGCTCCGACCGGCGCGCTGGCTGAAGCGATCAACGCCAAGTGGGGTTCGTTCGAGAAGTTCAAGGAAGAGTTCGCCAAGACCGCAGTCGGCACGTTCGGCTCGGGTTGGGCATGGCTCGTGAAGAAGGCTGACGGTTCGCTCGACCTGGTGTCGACGAGCAACGCCGCCACGCCGCTGACCACCGACGCGAAAGCACTGCTGACGATCGACGTGTGGGAACACGCTTACTACATCGACTACCGCAATGCGCGTCCGAAGTTCGTCGAAGCGTACTGGAACATCGTCAATTGGGAATTCGCGTCGAAGAACTTCGCGTGAGTTTGCGGTTGAGCAAAGGTTGATGCGGTCTGCCGCAATAAGCTTTGCAAACTGTCGCCAATATGAAAGCCCTCCGCGAGAGGGCTTTTTTGTGCCCGCGATTCGTTTCACACAATTGGTGTCACACGATTCATTTCACACGGCATTCGAGCGAGGCGGTTGCTCGGGGGGTAGTATGAGTGTCGAGAGAATCGACGGTTGAAGTCTGCGAGTTGCGTCGATCAGGAAGTCGTAGTTGGTCGCGGCGTTCCGCACGAAACGACGATTCTGCATGCTCTCATGGAGCCCAATCGGAGTTCCTCATGAAAGGCAGTCAACTGACGCTGTTTGCAGCCAACCAGAGCCACCGCAAGAGCCACATGACCATCGTCGACTGGATTCTCGAAAGGACGAAGGCGGCCGGCATCGAGGGTGCGACGGTGATCGAAGTGAGCGAAAGCATCGACGCGCACGGCAAGTACCACGCGGCGCGTTTTTTCGAATTGGTCGACCAACCGGTGGTCGTCACGGTGGCGGCGGCGGATGATTGCATCGACGCACTACTCGATAGCCTGCGGCATGGCGGTGTTCACCTCTTCTACACGCGTTGTCCTATCGAATACGAAGTGCTTGGCGCAGGCACACAAGAGGGCGGCGAGTAGCGTCCGCTTTTTTGCCGATGTCCTGCAGAGACACCGGTCGCCGCGCGGGCGCGACAGTGCCGGGCATGCTCGTGTGTCGCGTGGGCGATAGACTAGAATGAATCAAGCGGGGCGCGACCCCGCGTCCGGCAGCGGAGAGGCAGATGAACGGCTATCAACTGACGTTCTATACGGAACACAACCGGAAGCACGGCCATCAGACCGTATGCGAATGGCTGTTGCATGAGGTGCGTCGACTCGGGATCGGCGGCGCGACCGTCATCAATTGTGCCGAAGGGATCGGCCACGCCGGTTCGCGTCACGCGGCGCATATGCTCAAACTCGACGATCAGCCGGTGCAGATCATTCTTGCCGTGACGGAGGCGGAAGCGCAGCAGCTTCTCGATATTGTGCGCGCCGAAAACGTGCACGTCTTCTACATGCGCTTTCCGATCGAATTCGGTGTGATCGGCGACGACATCTCGCACAAAGCGTCAAAGCATTTTTCCCTGTTTGGCCGTTCAACGGGCTAGCAGGAGCACGAGCCTTGCGTGTGTTTGTGCGTCAATGAAGTATCGGATGCCTAATCAAATGCTCAGGACGATCCGCCAGGATTTAATGCAATCCACGCAGTTTGCCATGCGCGATGGCTCGCAAGGGAGCGCGAGCGATTGCTGAGCATCCAGGCACACTTCGCGTTGCCCGGAAAAAACGATGCGCTTTGATTGGGCGAGCGGTCATGTCGTCGGCCCGACCCGACACATGATGCGGGAGTGCCGTTTCCGGGGGCGTTGTCTTATCGGTGCCGCCGTGCAGTGTGCTCATTGCGGCCGGGGCGTTTTCGATCCTGGCACCGAGCAAACGCCTTTTCGGTGGCCACGTTATAGTCACGACCTATCAATACCATTGCAGGAAACGCTTTCTATTGCGAGAAACTCTCACGTATATTTTAGATCCCAACAGATCTGAAACGGTGAGCCATTCTCGTCCAATTGCACGCCGCGATAGCCTGCGTCGCAGCACGGCCACGTGCCGAGGGTGAGCAGCAGCGGTAGGTCAGAAAGCGCGCACCACGAGTTTTAAGGCAGACCCGCCAGCGCCGGATCGTCGTCGCGCCTGGCGGTCTGACGCCACAGTAGAACATCCCGGTTTACGTCTCCCAAGGAGGTAACGCATGTCAAGCGAAGCAAAGTGCCCGTTCAATCATGCCGCCGGCGGCGGCACCACGAACCGTGACTGGTGGCCGAAGCAGTTGCGGCTGGATCTGCTCAGCCAGCACTCCGGCAAGTCGAACCCGTTGGACAGCAGCTTCAACTATGCCGAGGCGTTCAAGAGCCTCGACCTGGCGGCAGTGAAGAAGGACCTTGCGGCATTGATGACCAACTCGCAGGATTGGTGGCCCGCGGACTTCGGCCACTACGGCCCGCTGTTCATCCGCATGGCGTGGCACGCAGCGGGTACCTACCGCGTCGGCGACGGCCGGGGCGGCGGCGGAAACGGCAGCCAGCGCTTCGCCCCGCTC